>Ga0364908_10002_pt1 | contig 131513 bp, 109 predicted proteins | sample ExccelJu500002D4_2_FD_206965 | JGI IMG/M metagenome (GOLD analysis project Ga0364908, IMG submission 206965) | Enriched cells from Trout Bog Lake Hypolimnion, Wisconsin, USA - BchlTB.July02.5000.02.D4 | ecosystem: Environmental > Aquatic > Freshwater > Lake > Hypolimnion/Profundal zone | place...
GGTGTGAAAATCTTTCCAATCCTTTGGGAATTGCAACCCTAATTCCCAGGTTGAGCTGGAAGATCGTGACTGAAAAGAACGGAACTGTCCAAAAAGCTTACCAGATACTGGCAGCAAGTGACAGCCTGTTACTGAATGAACGTGATGCGGACTTATGGAACTCCGGGAAAATAGTTTCAGATACAAGTGTGCTGGTCCCCTGGAGCGGGAAGAAACTGGAAGCCAGATCGGTGGGTTACTGGAAAGTCAGGATTTGGGACGAAAATGATACTGCCACAGCATGGAGTCCTGTTGCGGGTTTCAGCGTGGGTCTCCAAGCTGGCGAGGACTGGCATGCCGCCTATATTGGGTTACCCCGTCAATTTGGAAATCCCGAAAGTCCTCTTTTAAGGAAACAGTTTAAACTATCCGGGAAGGCTGAAAAACGGCTGATTTATGTAAATTCGTTAGGTTATCATGAAGTCTTTATCAATGGGGAAAAAGTTGGCGATGCCATCCTGGCTCCCGCTGTATCCCAGTTTAACAAGAAGTCGCTGAGCATTGCCTACGATGTCTCCCCCTATTTAAAAGAGGGGAACAATGATGTCGTAATCTGGTTGGGACGGGGGTGGTATGCTCCCACCTTGCCTGGTGTTGCTTATGAAGGCCCACTGGTGAAGGCGCGGATTGAGGAGCTCAAAAAAGGGAGATGGAGCACTTTGGCTGCTACCGATTCAACCTGGTTGGCCAGAGAAAGCGGCTACACCTGCATCGGAACCTGGAAGGCAGGTCGTTTTGGCGGTGAAAGGGTGGATGCGTCAATGGCACTTCGAGACTTGTCAGCCATATCGCTGAACAAGGCCAGCTGGCATCCGGTTTATATTGCCAATATTCCTGTGCATCAGGTTACTCCACAGACCGTTGAATTGAACCATATCAGGGAATCAATCAGCACTTCTTCCGTAAAACCATTTGGTAAGAATACCTGGCTCGTTGACATGGGCAAGACACTTACCGGACGTGCGGAGATCAAATTTCCGGCTCTGAAACCTGGTCAGGAGATCGTGATTGAATATAGTGACCACCTGGATAAGGAGGGCCAGATTGCGGATCAGCACCAGGAAGACCGATACATCGCAAGCGGTGTTGGGATAGAGTCATTTTGCAGCCGGTTTAATTACCATGGCTTTCGGTATCTGAAGATCAGTAACCTGATCATCGCACCAAAAAAGGAGGATATCAAAGCTTTTCTGATTCACACGGATTACCGGGAAGCATCCACATTTCAATGCGCTGACAATGACCTGAATGCAATTCATAACATGCTCTATTATACACTCCGCTGCCTGAGTATCAGCGGATACCTTGTCGATTGTCCCACGATAGAACGCCTTGGTTATGGGGGTGATGGGAATGCTTCCACCCTCACGGCACAGACTATGTTCGACCTTGACCCGCTGTATTCGAACTGGCTGCAGGCATGGGCCGATTGCATCCGTGAGGACGGCGGAATGCCCCATACCGCTCCCAACCCCTACCCTGCCGGCGGCGGTCCGTATTGGTGCGGATTTATTATTACCGCCTCCTGGAAAACCTATCAGAACTACCGGGATGTCAGGGTACTTGAAAAATACTACCCTGTAATGCAACAATGGCTTGGTTATGTGGCCAAATATTCACCCGATGGAATGCTTCAGCCATGGCCCGAAACGGATTACCGGGGTTGGTATCTGGGTGACTGGGCTACCCCGGAAGGGGTCGATCAAAAGAATAAATCGTCTATAGACCTGGTAAACAACTGCTTTGTAAGTCAGTGCCTCGGAACGATGGAGAAAATTGCCCTGAAATTGGGAAATAAGGAAGATGCATTGAAATATGCCCGACAAAATGAGCAGCTTAAAAAACAAATCCATCAGACTTTCTTCGATGGAACAAAAAACAGTTATGCAAGCGGTTCTCAGATTGATCTTTCCTATCCGCTCCTGACCGGTATTGTCCCCGACTCAATAAAGTCAAAGGTTGCTCTTACCCTTCAAAACGAAATTGAAGTGAATCACAAGGGTCATATAGCAACCGGGTTGGTGGGTATTCCAATATTTACCGAGTGGGCTGTCAAAAACCATGATGCCAATCTGTTTTTTAATATGCTGAAGAAGAGGGACTACCCGGGGTATCTCTATATGATTGAGAATGGAGCCACTACTACCTGGGAACACTGGTCGGGCGACAGAAGCCGGATACACAATTGCTATAACGGCATTGGTTCGTGGTTCTATCAGGCAGTCGGGGGGATTCGTCCCGATGAAAATCATCCCGGTTACCAGGAATTTTTTGTGGATCCCCAGATTCCTGAAGGAGTTTCCTGGGCAAAAACCACCAAAGAGACCCCCTATGGTAAAATTCGTGTAAATTGGGTGCTCGAAAATAATCAGCTTAAACTGACTCTTGAAGTGCCGGTTGGATGCACAGCCAAAGTCGTTTTGCCGGGTAAAACTGAGGAGTACCAGTTAAATGGAAAATCAAATAAACCGGAACCACAAGAAGGGACTTCTTTGGTTATTATCGGAAGCGGAAAATATACATTGAGTTATAACAGGCTACCGGATTTGCGGAAGAAAAGTTAATAGATCTTATGTTGTGAAAAATCTGCAAATCCCGGAATTTTCTCATCGTTCATTCCAAAATCCCTTGCTTCACCGCCAAGCGCAAGTCGCCAACCGCCAGTTGCCACCATCAAGTCGCCAGCTGCCAGCCGCTAATGAAACCCGTGACCTGACGCCGGTGAAATATTGACTTTCAGACTATCCACAAAATAAGTGCTTTCCCCTTTCCAGGGAAGCGTCCCGTTTTTTTCAACATAATGGACGATAACGCTTTGCCCCTGAACCTTTTCAAGATCCAATGCCACTGCTTTTTCTGCAACAGAAAAGAAAAATTTCTCCGACGCAATGGCCACATTGGTATTGCTTTGAATACTGCTCAGGATCATTTCACCTTCATACGTTTTGAAGATATTCCCTTTATAGGAGATCTTCTGAAGCAACCCGGCCCGATAACCTTCACTGTAGGTAAATGAATATTTCCAGTAAATCCACAGGCTAACAACCATAATTATTGAGAGTAGAGAGACGAATGCAAACTTTTTCATCGGCATATTGGGTTTAACAATAATGAACAAATTTAATCAATTTCTTACACGTTATTCCTCGGTTTGGGGTTAAAATACGGCTCTAAATAGTTGAAAATTAATTAATCCGTACTGAAATCCATATTAAATGGATATCTATTGCCAATTCTGATTAAAAATACGAATTTTGTCCCTCAAATCAAATCAGAAATCAATGGCAGAAGATAGGCAAATTATATTTTCAATGTATAAGGTAAGCAAGACTTACCCGCCACAAAAACAAGTAATTAAAGATATATCACTCTCATTCTACCTGGGTGCCAAGATTGGCATTATCGGTCTGAATGGCTCCGGAAAATCGACACTATTAAAAATCATTGCAGGTCTGGAAAAGGATTTTAACGGCGAACTCGCCTTTTCGCCAGGTTACACGGTTGGCCATTTGTCCCAGGAGCCCCAGCTCGACGAGACAAAAACAGTGATGGGAATCGTTCAGGAAGGGGCTCAGGACATTGTGGATATCCTCGAAGAGTATGAAGAGATCAATCAACGTTTTGGTTTACCCGAGGTCTATGAAAATCCGGATGTCATGGATAAACTTATGGACAGACAGGCGTTACTTCAGGAGAAGATTGACGCAACCGATGCCTGGAACCTCAATAATAAACTGGAACGGGCCATGGATGCCCTCCGCTGTCCCGATGGCGACACTTCGGTTAAAGTGCTGTCCGGGGGTGAGCGCCGACGCGTGGCACTTTGCCGGTTACTTTTAAAACAGCCTGATATTCTGCTGCTTGACGAGCCAACCAACCACCTTGATGCAGAATCTGTCGAATGGCTTGAAATGCATTTGCAGCAGTATAAAGGAACGGTAATCTGCATTACCCATGACCGCTATTTTCTGGATAATGTGGCCGGCTGGATTTTGGAACTGGACCGTGGAGAGGGAATTCCATGGAAAGGGAATTACTCAAGCTGGCTGGAACAAAAGTCCAAACGTTTAGAGATGGAGGAAAAAGGAATCTCCAAGCGGCGTAAAACCCTGGAACGTGAGCTCGAATGGGTCAAGATGAGTCCAAAGGCTCGTCAGGCCAAATCGAAGGCCAGGCTGGGTGCCTATGAAAAGCTGCTTAATGAAGATGTAAAACAGAAGGAGGATAAACTCGAGTTGTTTATTCCCAATGGACCACGTCTGGGCGATAAAGTCATAGAAGCACACGGAGTTTCGAAAGCATATGGAGACAAGCTTCTTTTTGAAGGACTCGATTTTGTTTTGCCGCCAAATGGAATTGTCGGAGTCATCGGGCCCAATGGTGCGGGAAAAACAACCCTTTTCAGAATGATTTTAGGTCTTGAGAAAATTGATTCTGGAAGTTTCTCTGTCGGCGAAACCGTCAAGATCGGTTACGCCGACCAGGGACACGAGGCAATTGTAAATGACAAAACCGTTTACCAGGTCCTCTCAGGTGGCACTGATGAGGTGATGGTTGGCGGCCGGATGCTCAATGCCCGGGCCTATGTTTCACGGTTCAATTTCAGCGGGGCAGATCAGGAAAAGAAATGCGGAGTCCTTTCAGGGGGAGAACGCAACCGCCTTCACCTGGCATTAACCCTGAAATCTGAGGCAAATGTGCTTCTTCTTGATGAGCCAACCAACGATATCGATGTAAACACATTACGTGCGCTTGAAGAAGGTCTTGACAGCTTTGCCGGATGTGCGGTGGTTATTTCGCATGACCGGTGGTTCCTGGATCGCGTCGCCACCCATATTCTGGCTTTTGAAGGGAATTCCCAGGTCTACTATTTCGAAGGGAGCTATTCGGAATACGAAGAGAATAAAAAGAAACGGCTTGGCGACAGTACCCCGCACAGGATCCGGTATAAAAAACTGGGGGAATAATTATAAACTGTTAATTGATCATCTAAAAAAATCCGGGTAAATTACCGGTTTTTTTTAGGTGATCATCGTAATGATTAAAATAAATCAGAAACCAGTAAATTGCGAATCATCGCCAAATTGCTGAATCCGCAAATTATCTTCTTATTTCACTCCCTCTCTTATTCTCTCAGTCCCACCCTCTTTCCTCACCCTATTCCGCAGAAAACTCAACAGTCCTCTTCAGTCTGTTGCTTTCAAGACATGCCTCGAGGATACGGATGACATTCAGGGACTCTTCCGGTTTTACAAAAAGTTCTTTTCCCTCCCGGATAGTTCCGTGTAATTTCAAAAAGTAGGCAGACAGATCTCCCGGGATTGTTTCAATCTTCCCATGAAAATGGAGTCCGTTAATGGATGTATTAAGTGTTCCCCAATCGTCAGGCTGATCCTCACCCCAATGTGGCTCGTTGGGAAGATGATGCAATTTCATGAGCTCCTCCTGAGGATCGGTTCCCATCTTAATGAAAGAGCCTTCCGTGCCATGTACAATGTATTGGGGTCCCATTTCACGCACCAGGTAGGAGCTGCGCAATATGGCGTTAAACCTGTCATAATGGAGCCTGATATCAAAATTATCAGTGGTCCGTCCACCGGTGCGGAGTACATTGAGATGTGCAGTGACAGCCTTAGGTAATCCAAACAGCACAAGTGTCTGATCAACAATATGTGAGCCCAAATTAAACAAGACCCCTGTCCGCTCATCGCCATCTTCCTTCCACGAACCTTCCTGAATAAAATTCCGGTAACGATCATAATGGGCTTCATATTCAACCACCCGTCCGAGCAATTTATCCTCAAGAATCTTTTTCATGGTCTGAAAACCATTATCCAGCCGTTTGCTTTGATAAACACTCAGGATGACCCCGTTTTGATGAGCCAGTGAGATAAGTTCCCTCGCATCGGCACTGGTCTTCGTGAAGGGCTTCTCAACAACCACGTGCTTCCCGGCTTGAAGGGCTTGCTTAGCCATCCCGAAATGCAGATAGTCTGGAGTGTTAACCAACACGAGTTCAACTTCAGGGTCATTCAGGATTTCCTCATAGGAGCGGACAATTGTTGCTTCGGGATACCTTTGAGCCGAAATATTTTTAGTCCGTTCAAGAATCTTATGAATTTTAAAATATTGGGGATACACCTTTAACGACGGTCCCTGAAAGACAACACCCGACATTCCAAAAGAGGCGATTGCAGTGACAATAGGTTTACTCATGGCTTATTTCTTAATTTTAAGATTCAAAGATAACAGTTATGCCGAATGTAAAAAAGTATATATGTTTGCAGTGTAAGTGAAAATGATAAAAAAACAAAGGACAGCTGAATATGAGAAATTTATTGGTATTGACAGGGATAATCATAACAATTATGTTTGTGATGGAATCCAAAACTGTGGCCGCGGCCGAAGGTGAGGTCGTTAAAATTGGGAATGAGCAGTTTAAAACTCAAATTATGGATTATCTGAAAAATCCGAATGAGTGGAAGTATGTTGGGAAGTTACCTTGCATCGTCGATTTTTATGCAGACTGGTGTGGCCCATGCAGGATTGCTTCTCCTTTGTTGGATGAACTGGCCAGAAAATACAAAGGGAAAATCATTGTATACAAGGTGAATACAGACCAGGAGCGGGAGTTATCCCAGGCTTTTGGGATCAGTGGCATACCCGCATTTTTATGGGTTCCCAGGTCCGGAAAACCAACCATGACCAGCGGAATCGCCAAATCACCGGAAGCCACCAAAGAGCAATTCGAAAAAATGATTAACGAATTGCTTGTTAAGTAATATATTAGCCATGACAGGGTTTCGAACCTTGTCATGGCTAATATTGAATTTAGAATTCCAGCACCACAATGGTATCAATTGGTTTTCTTTTCGTCTGGGGTACCTTAATATTGATCCCAAATTCGTTTTGTTTGAATACAATAGCTGACTGGTCATCAAAAAGATACGCTTTCCGGATTTTTTTCCCAAAGTCGTTCAGCAGCAGGTTTTCATCCGATTCACCCATCAGGTGAATATAGACCTTATTCCCTTTAATAGTTGTAACTCCCCATGGATGTGGATCGATTGGTCCGCCACGTGTGCCATAAACAGCTTCGCCGTATACCTTCATCCATTCACCCATTTCACCGAGTGTTTTGACAAATTCCGGCTGGATTTTCCCATTTGGCATTGGACCTACATTCAACAAAAAATTGGCATTTGAACCGGCTGCCTTAACCAGGTACTGAACAAGCTGAGTTGTGCTTTTGAAATTTTTGTCGTGTATATTGAATCCCCAGGCGCCGTTCATCGTCTCACAGGTTTCAAGCGGTAGATCACCTACCTTGGATGCATTGCTGAACCCGGTAGTATTATGCCCCGGAAGATCTTTTTCGAACATTTGGAAGTCTTCACCCGGTTTTGGTGCCTGGTGATGGTTATTACCCACCAATGCGGCCGGCTGAAGTTTGTGAATCAGGCTGTAAGTCTTATCCAGCCGCCAGTCTGCTTCTTTCTTGTCCCACCATCCGTCGAACCATATTCCGGCAATTTCGCCATAATTGGTCAGCAGTTCAGTCAACTGGCTATCCATATAATCAAGATAGGCATTCCAGTCCCCTTTGTCGGGCCGACCTGAAGTCCCACCGGTTCCCCCCCTCGGATAATAATTATCCTGGTACCAGTCAAGATGTGAGTGGTAAAAGAACAATTTAACCCCCTGTTTGTGACATTCATCGGCCAGCTGTTTCAGCACATCTTTACCGTAGGGAGTCCGGTCGACGATATTCCAGGTCGACTGTTTTGTTCCCCACATTGCAAACCCATCATGATGTTTACTGGTGATGGTGATATATTTCATTCCAGCATCTTTCACCATCTTTACCCATTCAGCTGCATTAAAAGCTATCGGATTAAAGAAAGCGGGTAATTTTTCATAGGTAGCCTTGTCTAACTTCTGCTGATACATTACCCATTCGCCACTGGCAAGTGTGGAGTAGACACCCCAGTGGATAAAAAGTCCGAATTTGGCATCCTGAAACCACTGCCTTGCAGCAAGGTTTTCGGGGGCAGGTTTGTAATCAGATTGTGAATATACAGTTAGTGAAGCAGATGCAATTAAAACAAGCAGACTAAGAATACGATTTTTCATGATTTCGTATCGTTTAGAAATTATCAGCAATGCGGTAAGACTCTATCAGGGCAAGCTCTCCCTCCTTGCCGGGGATAGATCTTCCATGCTCCATACATAATACTCCATCATATCCTTTTTCATGAATATGCTTAAAGATATTGTGGTAGTTCATCTCTCCACTGCCGGGTTCCTTACGTCCCGGAGTATCCCCAAGATGGAAAGCACGGATCTCAGACCAGGCAGCATCAATATTAGGAATTATGTTTCCTTCGGTGATTTGCTGGTGATACATATCATCTACTATTTTACAGGCAGGGCTATTCACCGCACGGCAAATGGCATAAGCCTGCGGAATACCTGTCAGGAAAAGTCCCGGGTGATCGTGTTTATTCAGCGGTTCAAGGACTATGGTTAATCCACCTTTTTCAGCGATATCACTAAGTTCACGCATAATGTCAATCACATTGGCAGTCTGATAGTCCCAAGCCATATGTTCGTTATAACGACCCGGCACCATTAAGGCCCATTTTATACCTGATCTTTTATAAAGCACTACCGCTTCATTTACTTTTTTTATGAGCATTTCCCGGATCTCTGCATCTTTAATGACCATTGATTCCTTGCTGAAGTCGGCATAGATCACAAATGGACCCATATCCATATTTTGACGGGCTAATTCTGCAATAATTTTATCCTGATCCTCTACAGAACGGCCGGGAAATCCGTTATCAAACATGGCCCTGAACCCCTGATCTGAACAAAATTTAATGACTTCAACAGGATCTTTGCCGGCCAGCTCGGGGAAACTTCCAAAACCTGGTCCATATTTGAGTTTGAATTTGGCCGAATTTGATGATTTTACCTCTGTTTGATTTGCCCCAAATGCAACATTTGAAAATCCGGCCAAAGCAGCTGCGGTGGCCGTGTTTTGAATAAAATTTCTTCTGTTCATGATTGTAGAAAATGTATGGTTAATGTAAGAGTGAATTAGCAACATACCGATGGCTGGAAAGACCTTACCTCTTGTTTATTGTCCTAAACAGGGCAAGCATGGGAACTATTTTCCATGTTTAGGTTTGCGAGATGCCCGTGGCCGGATGCCTTTGGACAATAGCCTGTTGCACGAAGATTACCCACAAAAAGCAATTTGCCTTAATAAGGCTCTTTGGGGACTACGATCCACATTATCAAATAGATTAAGATGCCAGGAAATACTACAGTAAAAAAAGTAGCCAAGGCAAAAACAAGCCTTATGATGGTAGGATCGATATCCAGAAAATTGGCCAAACCACCGCAAACTCCAGCAAGCATTCTGTCGTTGCGGCTTCGGGTTAATCGTTTGGGAGAATTAAGTTCCATACTGATTTATTTTGGTTTTTCTTTGCTATCTTCTGCTTCATCCTCATTTTCAAGTAAATAAAGCTCTTCTTCATACTCAAGTTCAAGGTCCATGAATTCTTCAGCTTGCTCGAGCAATTCACTTTTTAATTCTTCACTGGCTGGTTCTTCATCAATCCAATAAATCTCCTGGTCAATGGTAAATCCTTCAACATCGCAACCAACAATAAATCGCGGTTGTTCGTTGTGGATTACAAAAATCTTGTCCGGTAAAACCTGTGAATTGTCCGCTAATAGAAATTTAGGTAGCATGTTGTTTTATTTGAAATTTAACTGATTAAGCAACTTCGGTTGCCTTATCAAAAATACAATATTTTAGTAAACATCTAAATATTTTCTGAATCTTTAGCAATTCATTTTATATTCTTATAAGTGACTGGCTGATTGCTCTTTAAAATTTATGATTAATTCTTTAACGGATCAAAAAATTTCAAAATCTGTCATAATTGCATCTGTATGAGAAATCTGTGAAATTTTGTCATTCCTGGTATGGGACTTTTTGTCAATATATTTTTCATCCATAAATTTCCGAATCCATGCATCACCATATTATTCTGATATTTATATTACAGTTGGGAAAATTGTGATTTTTGGCATTTAAATTGTGATTTTATTTTTGGGCCATTCAAACAGGCCAAAATTTATAGTTTAACAATTAACGAATGGAGGACAAAGTTATGAAACTGGCAAAAGTATCTGACAGGTTGTTTCCAGCATTTCCATCGTTTCCCTCATTTATTGACAACTTCTTTTCCAGGGATTTGATGGATTGGAACAATTCTAATTTTTCAAGTACGAACAGTACAATTCCTGCGGTTAACATTCTGGAAAATGAGGAATCATTTGTCATAGAGGTTGCCGCTCCAGGTATGACAAAGGAGAATTTTTCCGTGAATCTGGATGGAGATCAATTAGTTATCTCTTCCGAGTTAAAAAAGGAGACCGGTGAAAATGAGACCAATTATTCACGCCGCGAATTTAGTTACCAAAGTTTCCAGCGCAGCTTTACCATACCTCAGGGAACGGTAGACGGAGAAAAGATCATGGCAAAATATGCCGATGGAATTTTAAAGATCACTCTTCCCAAAAAAGAGGAGGTCAAGCCAAAGCCGGCTAAAAGGATCGACATTATGTAATTTAATGGTAGAGACGTCAGATCTGGCGTCTCTACTTCATTTATAACCGGGGGTATTCGAAAAAATTCAGAATCATCGCTCCCGATGCAACAGATCGAGCTCTTCTTTTAAAAATTCCTGGATTTCAATAAAATTATTCTGCAGAAGCAGCATTTTTCCTGCCAGAAACTGAAAGATTAATGGCCATTCACCGGTGTTGTAAATATCTGTCTCCCTCTTTTCAACATATATCCTGCAAACCTCCTGACCATTTTCATTCTGATAACAAAAATCCCACTTAAATACCCCTTCACAACCCCGATTTAGAAGTGATCTGTATTTTTCAAGGCCTTCAAAAACCTGAAAGCGTCGTAATTCTGATTTGTGATTTATTTCAAGGGCAACCATGACAGAATTACCACTGATATCAAATTTCAGATCCAAATGACTGATTTTTGTGTCGTGCAGAATCCACTTTTTCTTGCGACCTGTCAGTTCCGGCACAGCATCACAATGTTTTTCAAATTCTGACCAAAACCGTTGTTTTAAAGCTTTTCTTTCTTTTTTTGTCAGCATACTGATTTCCAGATCTTAGTCTGCTAAACGCTCAGTCGAAGGCAGGTAATTGAACCAATGATGATAAAAGCGGAAAGATGAAAAAAGGAGTGGAATTCCCATGGTGATATAAGCGAGAGATAATGAGGATAAGGGGATGATTAATGTTGTTCGAAGCAGAACGCCCATGGTAATCATCCCAACCATCATCATATAACTTCTGAAATTGAAGAATTCAAAAAAGAAATGGCGATCGCCGAAAAGAGTGGTAATCCGGTCAACGTGTTTACGCGAAATCTTTGAAAAGACAAGTATAAAAAACAGTAAACCGCAGCCTACACAAATCAGGATTTTGAACCACGAAAATCCGGAGGAAGCCTCAAGCATGGAACTCCCCCGATAAAGTAACATGGCACCGGCAAAAGTCCAGACCAAAGCAGCTTCAAAAAGCAAAATTCGTTTGGAAACAGTCAGATTTAAAGATTTAAACAAAATCATAAATTAATTTAATACATTGATACATTGAAGATTGACAAAGGTAATTGTTTTTATTGAGTCATTCAAACAACCCCTGTTTTTTATAAGTTGATTCCACAAAAAAAGAGCCTCACAATCGTTGTAAGGCCCTCTTTTTTAACTGCTTGATTTAGTTTGTAAAAACTATGCTAGTTTTACATTTACCGCATTCAATCCTTTTCTTCCTTCGGTTACGTCGAAGGTAACATCATCATTTTCTCTAACTTTGTCAATAAGACCAGTTACATGTACGAAATACTCTTTGTCGGAGTCATTGTCCTTGATAAACCCAAAACCTTTGGATTCATTGAAAAATTTCACTTTACCTGATTGCATTTTAATAATTTTTAATCACGACAAATATAACTCAAAATGATGAAATTCAAAGTATTTTATCATTTTTCTTCAATAAGTTTGAAAAATTACCTCTGTAAGTAAATAAAACGATTAAAATTATTTCGCTCATCCACTAAAACCAGTAAAGGATGAAGTAAGACTTCAAAGCGAATTTAAGGCTACACATTACTTATTAATCAATTAATAAATAGCCTATTACGAACTTCATTAAATGGTATTGGAATAGGTCTTATTTTTGAATATCATCTAAATTATAGCCATATGCCTATGCCGCCAAATTATTCCGCAACAGATAAATCTACTTTATAAACAGAAAGAAACCATCCGCAAAATAGAGGATTCCGACTAAACCAACAGCCAGACTTAAGAACCAGACATATTGTTTCTTTGCCAGCGCTGAAATTGAAGAGAGCAGAATCGAGATCTGCAGGAAAATAACAGCAATACCAAAAGCGGAACTATGTAGTTTACAATCATCGCGGTCGGATTCCAGTTTCTTGGCGGCAAGGGTTATTTGTTTCTTCTCCTCGTCGTATTGGACCAGTTTTTTTGAATAGAAATCAATTTTATTTTGGTATTTGGCCTGGACATCAGAGGAAACATTGAATTTATCATTTTGCTGATGTTGCAATTCAAGATTATCTTTCTGCATTTCAAAGATATAGCTTTTCAGACTTTTGGACTCATAAAAAGCCCATTGATCTGACGCCTGAGTCTGATACAATAATGAGCGGGTACTGTATCCACCACCTTTAAAGGTTGAAAGAGTTGCACAAACCACGATAATTACCGTGGAAATTGCCATGTAGGTGGTCCATTTTTCTTTTTTATCGTCTGCCATGTTTACGTATTTTTAATTTGAAAATTAAATGTTTTAAGCTACAAATTTAATACTTATATTTTAAATCAATAAATCCCGACATTTGAGATTAACGGGGAGGCTTTTGATGCAGTAATCGAAATCTTAACCTGATCAGTTTCAGTGGGTTCAATTTTAACAATTCTTTTATAGCCAATGGTAGTTCCTTTAAATACCACTTCCCATTTATTATTTTTCCAGACTGAGATTACAAATTCCTGAACCCGCTGCCCCAATTTAATATATTCCTGGATAGTGATATATTTTAATGTTTTCTGAGCCCCTAAATCGATAAACAGATTACCGGTTCTTGTCCCGTCATTGGTTGCCCAATAAGTTTCTTTATTTCCGTCATTTACATTGGAAGGAGCATATAGTTTGGAATTCCCCCGGTAGGAATCGGCTTTGATTACAGCCTTCGATGCCAGGTTTGTTTTAAAAGCATCATCAATCATTTTTCTCCAGCCAATCAATGCATTTACATCGTTTTCATGCAATAATCCTCTGCGGTCAGGCGGAATGTTAAGAATTAAATTAGCTCCCCTACCAACTGAAGCGAGGTAAATTTCAAAAAGTTTTTCAGGAGTTTTAACCCGGGAATCCTCTTCCGCGTGATAAAACCATCCCGGACGAATTGAGACATCCACTTCAGCAGGGATATAGCTCTTCCCATTTTCCAGTCCGGAATTCAATAATTTTTCGATCCCGACTTTGCCTGCATAGATCGAATCAGTTGATATTGTTGCCCAGTTTGTATCTCCGATGTAGCCACTTTCGTTCCCGCACCATCGGATGTCCGGGCCTGCATCACTAAAAAAGATCACATTCGGTTCCATTTTACGGACCATTTCAAGAGTCGCTGGCCAGTTATAATAAGTTGCTCCATTGATTTTCCGCTTTTCCCTCGCTCCTCCGTAGAAGCCGTCGCCACCATTGGCACCGTCAAACCACATCTCAAAGACAGGACCATATAAGGTGAAAAGTTCTTTCAGCTGATTACGGTAATAATCAATATATGAAGGAGTTCCATAGTCTTTCCGATTCCGGTCCCATGGCGACAAATAAACTCCAAATTTTAAACCATTTTGATGACAGGCATCGGCAACCTCTTTCACAACATTTCCTTTACCCTCCTTCCATTTACTGTTTTTTACCGAGTGTTCGGTATATTTACTCGGCCACAAACAAAATCCGTCATGATGCTTACAGGTAAGCACTATTCCCTTCAGCCCTGCCGCTTTTACCACTTTAATCCATTGATTTACATCCATTTCAGAGGGATTGAATACTTCCGGACTTTCATCCCCGTATCCCCACTCCTTTCCTGTGAATGTATTGGTTGTAAAATGAATAAAGGCATATTGTTCCATTTCGTGCCATGCCAGCTGTCGCTCTGTAGGAATCGGAAAAACAGGTTTAGGAGGAGGAACCGGAAGTTCTTTGGTTTTTGCAAACGAAAGGCTGACAACAAATAATAGGACTATAAGCAGATAATGCTTTCTCATAACAATTTTCATTATAGATAATGTGTAGATAACATGATTTAAATTGGGCAGATATATATTCCTGCCAAAGATAACCATTTGTCATGAACCAATTTCAAAATCGGATCGAATCAATTTCACAATAAACCTTAATGAAAAAATCGGTGAGCCAATATATATTTGAAATTTATTAACAATTCAGTATTCCTATTTAATTGTCGAATGAACTGTCAGTCTTAAGAAATAGTCAAAAAATCAAGAAACTCCGACTAAAAGCCTTAGCATCTTGATTTTTAAAACATTATATATCTTATCATAAAATGAACAGAACCCGGTCTGACGATTTTTAATATAATTTAGCGTGGCACTCGGAACATAGTTTTGTTTTCCATTCGTCTTTAATATCAACAGGATGCTTGAATTCCAACGGTTTATATGAACTTGAGATCTGCATCGCCGAATCCGGACCCTGTGCAACAATATTGTGACACAAGTTACAGTCGCGGGAGATCACCTTTCCACTTTCAGATTTATGAAGATCATTATGGCAACGGTCGCACCCAATTGTTTCGAGGTGACCTAAATGATTTGGATGGACAGACCATTTAACACCCATCTCAGGAAAGACATTCTGACTGTACCCTTCCTGTATTCCGGCAATGATCTGATCAATATCTTTCTTTTTGGATCCCACCAATTTAGGATACATCGAGGTATAGTATTCGTTTACCTCTTTTTTGATAGCCATCATGGCACTGTCTGTAGTGGAATAATCCTGGTTAAGCACGTTCATAGCCACTATTTTCACATCAGGTAATGTACGGGGTATTTTGCCCGAAGTAATCAGTTCGTCAATATATCCCTGAGGAGTTTTATAATTATGAGATGGGCGGTTATGACAGTCAATACAATCCATTCTCCGGACTTCGAGGGAATCAAGCTGAGATGGTTTTAATTTATCCTTAGTGTCTTCAAAAATGGTTGATTCACCTGTCTTCAGGTTGGTATATTTAACCCAGGGAATCTTTTCCCTGTTTATTACTGAAGTCCTGTATTCAATTTTTACATCAGGATTAATATGCCAGTGTATTCCCTGGGCGATTCCCTGGGCGCTGTGACTGGCACTGGTCTTCATTTGAAGCTGAATATTCCAGGCCGATGTGGTCTCATCAGCAAGATATGATATTTTATTCTTTTGTTTGCGATCATAAAATTTCTCCGGCCAGTGACAATGTTCGCACGTTTCCATGGCAGGGCGTAAACTCTGAATAGGAGTTTCAATAGGATGAGGAATATGGTTCGTTAACACTGCATAAACCTGGTATAAACCGGTCACCTTACTTCTGACATACCAACCTGCACCGGATCCGACATGACATTCTACACAATTCACCCTGGAGTGGGGAGAATTCTGGTAAGCGGTATATTCAGGCTTCATGGTAACATGGCAAATTTTACCGCAGAATTCATTGGATTCTGTGATGTGAAAAGCCTGAAAACTTCCAATGGAGGACAATATAGCCAGAATAATGGTTCCAACCAGAAAAATTGCCGCTGCATTCCGGGTGGACGGTTTATTAAAATCCCAAAGGGGATAGGTCCCGGCACCCTCGCCAATTTGCTTTTCCTGTTTTTTTGCCCTTATCATCCCGACCGGAATCAACAAAAGTCCAAAAACCAACAACGCAGGAAGTCCCATGTAAATGAATACCCCTAAGTAGGAATTATTGGGAAAGATATAGGTCGAAACTAAAAATAGCAGCACGATAATTGCCAGACTGGCAATTGCAATTATTACTCCGGCAATGGTTACCAGATTCTTTGTTGATTTTGGCAAATGCATATAATTCTGATGAAAAGGATGAATATGAAGGGAATTGCAAAATGTGATTAAAAATACAGAGATCGGTAATCACATTTTATAGGATACAATTAAAGGGATTCAAAATAAGAAGTGCTGAGACTTTAATGGTCCCAGCACTCACCTAATGCCTGCTTATTTCAGAGAGCGGACAAAATTGACCAACGCCCAGCGATCGTCTTCTTCGGCCACTTTCTTATCGAATGCCGGCATTTCATCACGTCCAACTACAATTTGATAATAAATTGCACCATCGACTTGTGCCTGAAATTTAGCATCCTTGAATGAGGTAATTTTGGTTTTCATACTAGACGCTTTTGGTCCATCACCCAATCCTGCACCACCATGACAGGATTTGCAATGTTTGGCATAAAGGTTCTTGCCCACATTTACAGAAGCAGCATCGCCTTTAAGAGCATTCTTCATGGTTTTGTATTTTGCAGGAATTTCCCATGCTGAAGCAGCCTTTTGATCCTGGGCAATAACGGAAGAGCACAGAGCCATCATGCAAACAACAACAAACAGGCTCTTTAATAAAACACTTAGATTTTTCATAACATCGCTTTTAAAAATTAAACATCTCGATTACTGATAAATTTTACCGGATTAAAATTACTCAATCTATATATCCCTTTCATCAGATTTTAATGAATTAGCTTATTTTATTTTTATCAGAATCCGATAAGTAAGTAATCAATGCCCAAAAATAGAAAGGATAACCAAGTGTAGCAGGTTATTGATATTGATATAAACGAGAGTATATATTGATATAAATTCGGTTTTAAATTGATTTTTATAAAATTGAACCCCCGTTCTTCTTGGTTAAGAACGGGGATTCTCTCTATATCCTATTAATATTCAACGATCTAAAAAGATTTAGTGGCCATTTAGATCGTGATATCCGCTTAAAATGCTTTTGAAATTGTTTAATGGATGCTTCCCGATCGAGGCCACATACAAGTGAACGATTAAAAAAATGGAAACCAGAAATCCCAAACTGGCATGTAAAACTGCTGTAAGAAAAATGCCACTAACCTGATAAACATTTTCAATTATTAATTCCGGAAACAATAATCCCAAACCGGTAATCACCAATCCTGGAATAAATAAGTACATCACTAGCAGATAGGAAACCTTTTGCATCGGATTAAATTTCCTTTTTTCAGATAAGGGGAAAGGAGGATCCTGATTCTTAAATAATCCGGAGGTATAATATTCCACTTGTAATTGCAGCCGTTTGGAAAGCCCTTTAAGTTTAATCCGGTAAAATTTATGGTTCGAAGTTCTAAGGTTTCCAAATATAAAAAGTATATAATTCACCGAAACAAGAATTCCAGCTATATTATGCCCGTTAACAGCCAGTTCAAAGTCCATTAATTTGAATCCGGGATTTGCATACTGCATATTGATACCGGTGAAAATCAGTACCAGAATTCCAAGGGCATTAATTCCGTGCCAGACTCTCAGCCAAACTGGATAAAAATAGATTTTATTTTCAGAATTCATGAAGTTATTTTTTAGCAATTCTGGCGATCATGTGAATTGAAATTCCGGCAAGTGCCAATAAGAAAATAAGAATACTGATGTAATTAAGCCATATATTCTGGTATGCTCCAATCACATAGGACTTATTTTTGATAATCGAATTAAGCTTACCGATTTTTGATCGGTTCTGGAGATTCTTATATTTATACAGTGATGCTTCAAGCATAGAGTTCTTGGAATGACATTCCACACAGTTTTTAAGCGCCTTTTCTTTAGGAAGGATATTATGGGAAACAGAAAGGGAATCGACAACCTGGGTATGACACTCTATACATCTGACATTCTGAAAATGAAGTTCCTGGTTAGGCAACCATTCATGAATCTGGGAAAGGGCCGGCTTTAATTTATCCGAAATCAACTGAAATTTACTATTGTTGCTGTGACAAGACATGCACATCTCGTTGCTGAATTTGACAATATCGCCGACTTCGGAACTGTTCCGCGATTTTGCCTGGTAATAATGCTGGTTATGACATTTAGAACAGGTGAAACTTTCTCCACTTTTTTGAAAATGGACACTTTTTTGAAATTCGGTATCAATTTTTTCAAATTGATAGGCGGCATATTTGGCATCGCCTCCATGACAATCCAGACAGGTACTTAAAGGTTCCAGCTTTAATTCAGCATTATGGGGATATTTGCCATAATCAGCTGAATGACAATCAATACATTTAAATTTTGCATGGACTCCACTGGAAAAATGATCCTTATCCAGAATATATAAGGGATTCATTAAACGTTTGTCCTCACGCTTAGTCAGTGTATTGTGAAAAGTGATCGTTTGATGGGTATGGCACTTCAAGCACGGGTCATTTTCAGGAGCCATTGCCTGAGATGTTTGGGAGAATCCCGAAATAAGAAACAGGATAAGAATTAACAGGTAAGAGCTGCGCATTGCGGGGCTATTAAATGAAGATGCTGAAGTCTGGTATGACTTCAGCATCCTCTAAATAAATACTATTTTAAGGTTCTCGTGAAATTTACGATGGCCCATCGTTCATCTTCGTCAAGAATTTTTTTCTCAAAGTTAGGCATCTCATCACGTCCCACGAAAGATTTGTAATAGATTTCACCATCACTTTGTCCCTGAAATTTGGGACCCTTAAATGAGTTGATCTTTGTTTTCAGACTGCCGGCTTTGGGACCATCACCCAGTCCAGTTCCCCCATGACACGATTTGCAATGCTTGGCATAGAGCATCTTTCCGGTAGCTGCGTCACCCTTTTGACTATTCTTCATGCTTTTGTACTTTGCAGGAATATTCCAGGCTCCACCAACTTTTTGATCCTGTGGAGCAACAAACGCAAAAAGTACCAGGACGATCAAAATCGCCGCTAAACTGCCGATTAAAATACTTAGTGTTCTTTTCATTTTAATTTTTATTATAAATTATTATAAATCTGAGGTTTAAAATATCAGGTCAGCTTTGATTTCCAGAAATTAAAATCCCCAGAGACGTGTAATATTAAATCCAATCTGGAATTGTTGTTTCGTAAGATCATTCTGATTTGACATCATGGTATATTGTGGTATCAAACTGTTTGATGTTGACATAAACATCTGAAAGGTATGTGTGCTAGTCGAAACTTCGTATCCAAACGATAGATTTTGTTTTGGAGGGTTTGTCCAGGTATTTTGTTCCGAGATCTCCTTGATCCTTAATGGAGTATCAAAATTGAATATCAGTGAACCCTGTGGAGTTACTTTTATCCTGCCGTTAAAATGCAAACCAATTTTATCATGGTCATAAGCCAGGTCGATGGCATTAAAATGGGTAAAACTAACTCCTGCCTGCAGAGAAAACCAATCGTTGAACTTCCTACCAATAATTAACTCAGAAAAATAGCTGAGACGATCGGAACCAGTAAATGGATTTTCAGATCCTAATTCATGCGCAACCTGTACATTTCCTGATTCGAAAGCGCTTAAATTTCTTCCGTCAATGGCCATATTTGCATACAAGGCAACAGCAAGAGGGAACGTATTATTTCTGGTCTGCTGCATGATGGTCCATTTTGCATTGAAATCAGTAGACATATTTTGATTGTTCAATCCAAAACCGATCTGGAAATTCTTAAGCAACACATAATCCAGTCCCAGTCTGATATTGGCGCCAGGTGCGAATATTCCCCATAAATCGGAATGTCCATTCTGAATTGTTCCGAATTTATGCTGGATCACAGCCTCAAGCGTGTGTGCATTTTGAATGACAGTAGTCTGATCATCGATTAGATATCCGCTTTCAAACGGAGAACGGACAGGCTTGTCTTTTACTTTGACCACAACCGTTGAATCACCTGCCGCACCCTGAGCAAAAGTGATTGCCGGGACAAGAGAGAAAAGAATTATAATTAGGATATATTTTTTCATATTTGTGAATATTAAATGTTTCCACTAATTGTTTTTGGCACCTTGAGTGATCCACTGGAGAATGATTGCATCCTCGGCGGCAGTAAGTTTTTTCCAGGTATGGGTAGCTGTAGTCGGACCCGGGTAGGTATAAATAGTGCTTAGATCGGGTGTTGACAGATTGACCAGGTTTGGAACGATTGATGCATAAGCATTGGCTGCAGTATAGTCTGGTGATTGCCCTCCGGTTTTATGACAGGAGATACAGTTCTCTGTCGAAAAAATAGGCAGCACCTGGGTTGCAAAACTGACATCTCCTGTCACTGGCACAACCGGTACCGGTAATATAAAATCGTATTTGCAGCCAGTAATTAACACCGAGAACAATATCAAAATAAGGAATATGGTACTTTTTTTCATGATATTCATTTTTAAGATTAATACAAAAAAAGACTTCAATTTTTAAAAAAGAAGCCTTTTTTTTATTCGTTTACATGATTGACTTAATGAGCATTAAGATAATCTATAGAAGTTTGCAGAAGCTGCATGACGTAAACCGGATTGTGCACACCAAGTGATTCGGAACTATTTGCGACGTACTGATAATTGTATGCTGCACCAAGTTCACCATAAGTCCATTGACGGCCAATTCTGTTTGCATAATCGGTATCCACTTTATATTGTACAGTACCCCCATAAACAACCAGTCCGGTGGTTGGGGAAACTAAATTTGAGGATATAGCAGTTCCAAAGAGGGTTGTGGTCTTTGTTTTTGGCAATAAATTTCCAACATAATCATGACTTTGTTCTGCACTAAAGGCACCCGTAGTGCTTTTCTTATATAGTTTCTTTGCGACCAATGCATTACCCAATTCTGTAATTTTAGCTGAAACTGCAGACTGTACCAAACCGATAGGATCTGAGATGCTACTAGAAACAGTATGGCATGCATTACATGCAGCGTAGTTAACCCTTAAGGTATGCCCACCGGTAGGTGATGTAACACCATGCTGAAGTGTAGGAGTCGCATTGTACTGATTCATGTGACAATCGATGCAGGTATTTCCCGAGTGTTTCCATGTTCTGGTATAGGTTTGTCCCGGATACTCAAAACCATTGATCCCCAGTAAAGTATTTGATTGATTTCCGTCATGGACATCAAAACTCATTCCATATTGATATTTAATTGAATCAGTTAGATTTCTTGTATTATCGAGTGGGAAGAATGGAAGCTGTTTGAAATTTGGATCGAATTTTTTGGCAATACTGTCCGCTGAATTTTTATAAATCCCAGGAACTGTCATACCGCGGATCTGATGGCAGGTACAACATAAGTTATCAACCTTACCAAAATCCTGAGCTGTTAAATTATTAAAATAATTCAGAAAAACAGGAGTTGTGGTCCGTAATATGTAGGATGCTGTATCACCCGCGAAATCGAAAGCACCCATGGCATGACAAGTTGAACAATTAATTCTCTCGGCGGCAGGAATGTCATTGGCACATACAAATAAACCGTCGGCTGTAATTTCCTTAAATCCATCACTGGTATGACATCTGGCACAATACTTTGTATTTCTGGCACTTGATGTTCCATAAAAATGTTTGGAATATTGGTATTCCACGGTTTTCTGATTCATGGTGGCTGTACTGTGACAAGGGAGACAGGAAGTATTGGCATCTTTCCCGTTGGTTCCGTTTGTCCCGGCAGCTCCAGTTAACCCCATGGGGCCTTGTTTCACGCATGATTGAGTAACAAAAAGAAGAATGAAGGCAAAAAATAGGAGCCGGTTGAAATTTTTTAGTTTCATAAAATTGAGTTTAATAAGGTTATTATTGATTTTAATTTGCTCTAAAGAACCACACAAGGTTTTATTAATGAATAATTTAGACATCCCCATAATTAAATCTGTTAAAATTCGATTACACACAGAAGAATCAAACATTTTCGTTGATTATTCCAGTGGTAAAATTAGAAAGGTGATTTAAATAATCTCAAGAAAACAGATTGACATGTTCACGGCTGAACATGGATTTAAAGCAGAAATAAATCGAATGTAAATCAATATCGAATTGACATTTATCAATCAGCCATTCCTGCTGATCTCGATAAGATCTTCTTCCTTAAGGATATGGATGGAATTCCGGGAATGATTGATAATTCCTGAGTCCTCAAAATCCTTTAAATTCCGGATAAAACTCTCTTTCGTCATTCCTGACATATCGGCGAGTTCCTGCTTGGTCAGGATAAATTGATAGGGATTTGAATCATAAATCTCATTCTTCAGGAAAAGCAATGTATCCGCTACCCTTCCTGGCATATACTTATGAATCAAATTGATAAGAGTTTTGTGCATTTTAATGTGCTGACCATTATACAACTTCATCAATTCAATAGCAAAGGTACTGTTCACTGAGAGAAAGGTAAATATTTTGGAAGTTTCAATAAAACAACATTCAATATCAGTTATCGCTGCTACAGTAAAATGATGAGTATCATCAATTACCGTACCACCTCCCGTAAAAATGTTGTTGTCTTTGATAATGTCTATGATTAAATTCTTACCCTTTGGCCCCTCTGAAACTACTTTTGCCAGGCCACTTTTAATACAAATAAGGTGAGTTAGTGGTGTATTTTGTTTGGTTATAGTTTCTCCTGCACGAAATTTTATTTGTCGTTTATTATCCATAATGGACCGTAATTCATCTCTGGTAAGGCCATTAAATATATTGGAAGCACCGCAATTACTTGAATTAATGCAACAATTATATTTACAACCCTCGCAGGAATCACAGTTATTTAAATTCGTAGATGCGTGCATATAGGGATACCAAATTTCTACGCGAATTTAGCATTAAATATTTCATTTTAAAGCTAAAAAAGCTAAAGACATTATTTTTCGGGATTTAGTCCGTCCAACAATTATCAGTTGCGCCTTTTACTATATTTAATCGACAGTTTATCTGACACATCCAAATTATCATACGAGCCACAACTGGTTTGAACGAAATGAGGCAATAAATAGATCCAAAATTCAAACTAACGATGAAAAACGGATAAAAAATCAGACTAACTAAATGGATTGTAAATAGAACAGCTTAATCTGTCAGCAACCGTGGGAAATCTCTTTTTCGAAGTTTTGACCATAATATTCTAACAATTTACATTATAGTGAAAGATCACTATTCCCCTGAAATAAAATTAGAAATTTATTTAGAAAAATGGTATCATTGATGTCTGAAATGAATAAAATGCGCTATTCGTTATTAAATACATTTAGGAATCCCAGCCGTTTTGATAAAATATTTTATCAATGACCTCTAAGGTTCGGAATAGTGTTAAAACGAATTAATTATCAATTGATGAGAACCCAAATTTACCTTTTGCTTTTGCTAACCGCAATGGTTTCGCTAACAACCGGATTGTTAGCTGATAGTAAAACAGCTAACCTGAGATGTGAATATCTTATAAACCCTGCAGGAATCGATGTTCAACATCCCAGGCTTAACTGGAACATGAATGATGACAGACGAGAGGCGGGGCAAACGGCCTACCGGATCATTGTTGGGACAGATTCAGCAAAGGTTTGTGCAGGGATCGGGGATTTATGGGCAACCGACAAAATCAATTCAGGTGATATGGAGGCTGAATACAATGGATCACCGCTAAAACCATTTACCCATTATTTTTGGACTATTGAGGCCTGGGATGCATGGGGTATTCCATCCCCAATGGCACCCGTTGCCAGTTTTGAAACCGGAATGATGGGAAAGATGAATTGGCGTGGAGCCTGGATTTCCGATAGTCGGGACGTCAATCTGAAACCGGCTCCTCTATTTCGTAAAACATTCAACATATCCAGGAAGATCCTTGCGGCAAGGGCTTACGTTGCAGCTGCAGGTTTGTTTGAATTGTTTATAAATGGACAAAAGGTTGGAGACCATCGGCTTGATCCGATGTATACCCGATTTGACCGACGTACACTCTATGTTACACACGATTTAACTCAATTAGTGAGAAGTGGGGAAAACACAGTAGGTGTTATGTTAGGAAATGGGTGGTATAATCACCAGTCCACTGCAGTCTGGTATTTCGATCAGGCTCCATGGCGGGCCCGACCCAAATTTTGTTTGGATATACGAATTACCTATTCTGATGGTACAATTGAAACAATTGCCTCAGGAACTGATTGGAAAACCTCATTTGGCGAAGTGGTTTTTAACAGCATTTATACAGGCGAACATGTGGATGGAAGAGTTTTTCAACCCGGATGGAACAGCCCCGGATTTGATGATTCGAAGTGGGTACATTCAATTCCGGTAAACGCCCCGGCTTTAAACATTGTTGCAGAAACACTTCAGCCGATCAGGGATGTGGAAGAAATAACCACCAAAAAAATGACCAGAATTAATGATTCTCACTATATTTTTGATTTGGGACGAAATATCTCAGGAGTGAGCCAGCTTAAGGTTCATGGAACTGCAGGAACTGTCATCCGGCTGAAACATGGCGAGCGGCTTGGTCCGGATGGAATGGTTGACCAGTCAAACATTGATGTTCATTACCGTCCTACCGATCAGCTTGATCCGTTTGGAACCGATATTTATACCCTTCGTGGAAATGGGGAAGAGATCTTTAAACCGCGTTTTAATTACAAAGGTTTTCAGTTTGTTGAAGTGACCAGCGATAAGCCGGTTGTACTCGGAAAGGAAAGTTTAACCGGATATTTCATGCATAGTGATGTACCTTCAGTCGGAAGGATTAATTCATCAGATACTATTCTCAACAAAATCTGGAAAGCTGCGACGAATTCCTATTTGTCGAATTTATTTGGGTATCCAACTGATTGTCCTCAACGCGAAAAAAACGGCTGGACGGGCGACGCACATACCGCCATTGAAACAGGTCTTTACAACTTTGACGGGATCACAGTTTATGAAAAATGGCTGGCCGATCACCTGGATGAACAGCAACCAAACGGAGTTCTTCCGGCCATTATTCCGACCAGTGGATGGGGATACACCTGGGCCAACGGGCCCGACTGGACCAGTACAATCGCAATTATCCCCTGGAATATTTACCTTTTTTACGGGGACACGAAGTTGTTGAAAGATTGCTATGAGAATATTTGCCGATACGTGGATCACCTGACTGAAATAAGTCCATCGGGTCTGACAGACTGGGGATTAGGGGATTGGATTCCTATTAAATCAATAGCTTCCAAAGAATTAACCTCTTCAATCTTTTATTTTACGGACGTTTCAATTCTGGCAAAGACTTCAAAAATCCTTGGAAAAAGTCTTGAATATGAGAAATATTCAGCATTGGCGCTTAAGATCAAAAATGCGATAAACTCAAAATTTCTAAACCGTGAAACAGGCATTTATGCGAACGGTTATCAGACAGAGCTGAGTGCCCCGCTACATTGGGGTATCGTACCCGATGACCTTAGAGTCAAAGTTGCAGAAAATCTGGCCAGGCAGGTGATCGCTGACGGGAAACATATCGATGTTGGCCTGCTGGGGTCCAAGACAATTTTAAATGCATTAAGTGCAAATGGGTATGCCGACCTTGCATTTGAAGTCGCGTTGCAGAAAACCTATCCTTCATGGGGATGGTGGATCGTCAATGGAGCGACAACCTTATATGAAAACTGGGATATTTCGCCAAAATCTGACATCTCTCTTAATCATATAATGTTCGGCGAAATCGGGGCCTGGTTTTATAAATCCCCCGGTGGAATCTATCCTGACGAACAAAAGCCCGGGTTTAAAAATATCATTTTGAAACCAGATTTTGTGAAGGGGTTAAGAAGCTTTGAGGCCTCCCATACGGGACCATTTGGGAGGATAACCTCCTCCTGGAAAAGGACAGGGCCAAAAATCACCTACCAGGTGGTGGTTCCTCCAAACAGTACAGCAGAACTTTACCTGAAAGGAAAAACCATCCTTGAAGGAGGGAAGAATTTAAAAGAAGACCGAAACATTAAAACAATGAATCTTGGAAATGATTTGTACGTGTTAAATTTGAAATCCGGCAATTACCTATTCACTATCAAGTAACTGATTTGTAATTCGTTTCAAAGAAAAGAGGCCTTCCAATATGATAATTGGAAGGCCTCTTTTCAGGATTGGGATATTTTCAGAATACCGGAAGTTTCCAGGGTTCACGATAGGTAAGCTTTGACAATTTATTCGCCGCTTCCTCCTCAAATTTCATTGTTTTGGAATCCCAGTGTAAGAGGTTTCCAGTCCGGTAGGCAATATTGCCCATTTCCGAAATAATCGCGGTCTGGGCCCCAACTTCGACTGGGGCATTTTGCTTCTCCCCCATTCGGATTCCGTTCAGGAAGTTCTTCACATGGTCTTTTAATCCGCCAATTGCCGGTTGGTTTGGAATATCATCTATATATTTCTTCTGATTCTTATTACTTACCTCTGAATTGACCATCCAGCCATTCCTGGAAACGATCAGTGTTCCTTTTGTACCTGTAAAAGATACACCGTGGTGCATCCCATAGGGTCCCATCCGGGGAATTAATCCGCATTCCCATATCATGGTATGATTGGGATATCCATATATAGCCTGCTGTATATCAGGAGTTTCAATAACTCCTTTATGGAGGTAGCAACCACCTCCGGGAGCAATGGTATCGGGGTACCCGGCATTCATTCCAAAAACTGCAAAATCAAGCAGGTGAACTCCCCAGTCGGTCATTGCGCCTCCCGCATAATCCCAAAACCAGCGGAAATCGTAATGGAAACGGTTTTTATTGAACGGTCGTTTTGGAGCAGGTCCCAGCCACATGTTATAATCAACATAATCAGGAGCTTCAGAATCGGGTTGTGCAGGAACAGGCTCACCCATTCCCTTATAAATCCAGGCTTTGACCAGATTAACATCCCCGAGTTTACCCGATCTGACATAATCTGAAGCATCGAGCCAGTGTTTGCAACTACGCTGCCACATTCCAACCTGAACCACCTGTTTTGGATATTTTGCCGCAGCTTTAACCATCATCTGGCACTCTTCGATACTATGACCCATCGGTTTTTCGACATAGACATGTTTACCGGCCTCAAGAGCCATCATCATCATTAAGGCATGCCAATGGTCCGGTGTACCGATGATCACGACATCAATCTCTTTCAATTCAAGTAATTTCCGGAAATCGGTAAAGAGCTGCGGACGTTTGCTTTTTAACTTCTCAACATCCGATGCTCTTTCTTCAAGGATCTTTTGATCAACGTCACAGAGAGCGAAGCAAGTCACATTCTCTTCACCCAAAAATGCTTTTAAATCACTGAATCCCATATTTTTACAACCAATAAGTCCGACTCCGATATGATCCGACGGCCTGCTGCAACTAACGCCTCCCGGAATCATTGAAGCAGCCAAAGTTGTACCTGCAACGACTCCCGATTTTTTCACAAACGATCTGCGGTTCATTTCCATCATTTTTTGACTTTGGAGTTTTTCTGTTACGAATTGGTTTGTCGTGTTCCTAAACGGAAGGCAAACCTATAAAAAAAATCGGTAGAAAGATGGCGCTAGAGTGGATTTCTTTCAAAATTGGGTTTAGGATTCATTCCGGAAAGAGCATTTTATCGACATAAATATCCTGGAAACAGGGATCGGCTTCAAGATTAACGAGTTTGGTCTTTGCCAGGATCTGATCAACATTTAAGTGATCGGAGAATAAAAACATTTTGGCTCCGATTAATGCCGTATTGCCCCTCTTATGAATTTTCTCAACCGGAAGTTCGATCATTCCAGTTTCAGCAACATGTTCAATATTGATGTAATTGCCAAACCCGCCTGCAATATATAATTCCCGGATTTCGGCAAGAGGAATTGACAGATTTCCGGCCAGGATGGTCAGTCCTGCAGCGATTGCTGCCTTGGCCAGCTGAAATTCATTGATGTCTTTCTGGGTTAATCTGACCTTGCCGGATAAGGATATAAATTCATCTCCCGAATTGATTTCGCCAAATATTCCGATCAGCTCAAGTCTGCGTAAAATAGCTACCGCGTCTATGAGGGCGCTACCACAAATACCTTTGGGAGACGTATTTCCGATTACACTGGCCGCAATTTGATCATTCTCCAGTTTGAAGGATGAAATTGCCCCGGTCACGGCTCTCATCCCCATTGAAATATTGGCCCCTTCAAACGCAGGTCCGGCGGCTGTTGACGCGCAAACAATCCGATCGCCATTACCGATCACGATCTCACCGTTAGTGCCTAAATCGATTAATGCTGTATACTCATCTTTCTGATGTAATCCAATTGCCACAATTCCGGCTAGTATATCACTTCCAACAAAGCTGCCAATAGATGGGTAGAAAATTATACGATCGCTGACCGAAAAATTCCAGTTCAGTTCGCCAGGGGTAAAACTCTTTATTCCAAGGTTTGTGGTCTGAAATGGATAGGCAGAAAGTGGAGAAACGTCGCAATCGCTGAAGATTAGTTGCATGACTGTATTTCCGACCAACACTATTTTTTGAATTCCTGCCTCATGGTTCTTTAGCATCTGCCTGATCATCCTGCCAATGGCAAAACGGATCATTTGGGTCATCTCTGCAGCATGGCCATCCAGACACGCCTGAACCCGTGAAATCAGATCGGATCCATATTTAACCTGTGGATTCACCATTGTTTCGACTGCGATGATGCGGGCAGTTTTTAAGTCTACCAGCTGAGTCACCAAGGTTGTAGTTCCAAGATCAACTGCTACCCCAAAACCTTCACGCGGGCAAAAATCAAATTCGGTTTCATCCGCCAGAATCAGGTGGTTAAATTGTTCAATCTCGAGTGTAATATTACTCCTACAGGAGCTATAACAAGCAAGGCGCCAATCCTCCGAAAGCCCCAATCTCGCTAATTTTTCCCGGTGAAGAGCCGTAATTTCAATATCACCCTCCAAAAGCCTGACTTTGCATTTTCCACAGGTTCCCTTACCTCCGCAAGGAAACTCCACCCCAAACTCATGAAGCAGATCGATCAGCGGTGTCTGATCATTCACTTTTAAGTTCTTACCAAGCGGCTGAAGGATGATTGTGTGCCTGATCATTTTGGATTTCTGGTCATATTTTGAAACTCATCAATCATATTTTGAAATTGGTCAGCTGGTGATTTTTCAGTAATCAGGATTATCTCGCTCATTGTTTTAGCCTGACAAGGTACAAAGATACAACCTGAAAGTGTAAAATTCACCAGGCACCAGCCGTCGTCAGTCTGAAGATATCCCTTAGCCCTCACAATTGCCGAATGTTCCTGAAAAAACCGGGTAAGCCATCCGGCTGAAAAGGTGGTATCGGGATCAAAACGTTGACTGATAACCTGGTAATTGGCATCTGTCAGCAAATGCTCCCCGCGTGAAATTACCCGGTATTTAACATCCTCTTTTACTTCTGTATCAAGAATATCGATTAATCCGGGCCAGAAAAATTTTTCTTCCCGCTTCAAAATGCAGGGTTTTCCGGGATAATATGTTTTGAATTTTTCAACCAGAAAACCTTCAATTTTCGGATCCTCCAAAAGGTCCAGCTTACTGAAAACAATCAAATCAGCTTTATTAATCTGGTTACGATAAATGGGAAGTTGCTGAAGTCTGGCATTTCCCATATTGAGAATATCAACCAGGCAAATTATCTTCATCAGCCTAAGATCAGGATTGGCCCTTACGATATCGGATACCATATCAATTCCTCCCAATCCACTGGGTTCTATGAGGATTCGGGTGTAGTCATGGTTACTGATTATCTCTTCCAGGTTTTCCTGGAAATAGCTCCTGGCTGAACAGCAAATACAACCACCATCAATTTCAAATATATCCCTGCAATCTGATGAAGCTCGTAAGGTTTGGCTGTCGATTGAGATTTTGCCAAATTCATTGATAATGACGGCCCATCGATCTTCATCTATTTTGTCTTTAAGCAAGCTGATTAGCGCAGTTGTTTTTCCCGAACCCAGAAAGCCGGCAATAATATTAACAGGTATTTTTTCATTAACCATTATCCATTAACCATTTATTAAAGACCATATTCTGATAAAGTAAATTTACGTTCATCTATCAGCGGTAACATCATCGCAATAAAATCACTTTCGTTATCGGGGATGCTGTTTAAATCTTCCCTGAGGATTGGAATATAGTTTGTTTCCATTTCGGCAAGTATCATTTTCCCGCTGTGAATTGCCTCCCCGATGATGTCGAGGGCTGCGAGTGCTCCATTTTTCGCATTCGCGATATAGGAATCCCCTTTTACGAGTTCTTTGGATATACGAATCACGTTTTCGGGGGAAAGGATTAAAGCCTGTGGATCGGTGTATACGTCGGAAGCAACAAGCAATTGCTGCAAAATATGAGCATGCGCATGTCCTGCGTATAAAGCCGCATTCATCAAACGGACATCATACTCCAGCTGTTCAAGATAGGCAACCGGCGCCATGCCCGAAAGCAGTTTGATATTCTGAACTGATTCATTGCTCCACAAATCGGCGCAGGCTGAGGCAATGTTTCCCAACGGACTCAGGTGGGCACAGGCAGCCGTTTTCCCTTCCATTGAAATTGGAATTCCGGCAATTGCCTTGAGAAATGGTCCTTCATAGCCACAGTCCTTATCCGGTCCGATGGCCCCCTCCTCCATGGCAACTATTGATCGGACTACGGAAATAACCCTGACAATGGTGGCAAAAACTTTAGGAATATATTTTTTCTCGGCCAGAACCATGGCCGTATTTGCAAACCCGCAGGCCGAATCTCCGGCAGCGATCTTCCCATGTTTGTCTGCCAGGGCAACAATTTTTCGCCAAAGAAATTGCATATCCCTAACGCCCAATACTGCCAGTGCAAAGACCATCCCCTTTACATCGCACATCATCAGCGCTTCGTCTGAAACCTCCTTCCCACCGGTACTTTCGATCGACAGCAAGTCACCGCCGGCGATCATCCCTTGTTCGAAAAGTTCCATCATAGGCTCCAGGTGACCGGAGCTCCGCTGACGTGCAGGCCTTTCAAATTCGCGGAGATCATTGGGAGTCAACCTGATTTCAGAGGCAAAGCCATATTTCTGGTAGTACTTTTCACAGATTTCATTCATAATCCTGACAATCTCCACTCCGATCGATGGGGTCTTTGTCATTTCAAGTAAGGTTTCAAATTCAAGAACAATACCCTTTGAATTCATATGTACAGCATGCTCAAGTGCACCTTCCGCAATCTCCCGGTAATGGCTGTACACCTGGTCCATGGTGCTCCTGTTAATACTCATCACGGGAAGCGTAAAATTCAATTCTGAATAAACCTGCCCCCCACCGATGATTAATCCGCGTCTAGTTTTTACCGGCTTTGGTGCCGTTCCGAACATTAACTCCCTGGGATCATTAACAATCAAACTTTTGTACTTCATATTACTGAATATTAATTATTTGCAATTTAAAATCGCATTAAAAAAAGGCAATAACAAAGAGGTTGCGGTACTTTTATCGCAATTGCAATTTTGTGTAAAAAAATCGGTTTGGTATTTACCCTTAAAAATCGATGAATTAAATGTGGTGTTAAAACAGGAATTTTCAGATTGGCATCGTAGGGGTGAATAATTATTCGCCTCTACGATGCCAATTTGTTCATGTATTCAACTGCTTTCTGAGGATCCGGAGCATAGAAATCTGCCCCGATACTTTGACAAAACTCAGCCGTTACAGGTGCACCGCCAATAAGTATTTTAGTTTCAGGTGCATATTCACGTATGGTGGAAACGATTTCTCCCATATTGACCATGGTAGTCGTTAAAAGTGCCGATAATCCGACCACAGCTCCCGGATTGTTTTTCAAAGCTTCAACAAACCGGTCTGATCCAACATCCACACCTAAATCGACGATAGTCCAGCCACCCCCTTCTACCATCATAGAAACCAGGTTCTTTCCGATATCGTGTAAATCACCTTTAACAGTTCCGACGATGAATGTCCCTTTTGTTTTGATCGCTCCCGAGGCAAAAAAAGGTTTCAATTGAAACATGGAAGCTCCCATGGCCCTGGCCGACATCAGCATTTGAGGGACAAAAATTTTACATTCTGCAAATTTCTTCCCAACCCTGGCCATTGCCGGGATTAAGGCCTCTTCCAGAATTATTTGTGGTTTTATTCCTGATTCAATAGCACTAATCGTTAATTCATGGGCTCCATCCATGTCCCTGAGCTGAGGCGGGTAGGGTGATTTTTTGTCTACTTTTCCAAACTCCACTGCCTCAAGTAATTTTATGAGTAAATCATCCATAATTTATTGATTTTAGCCTGTTATTGTTAATTAGTAATGCAAAAATATAAATCCTTACGAATACTACCAACATCAATTTTTACTAATTTCGATGCGATATTCACCTATTGCCTGTTTTTGGTTCAATTATTACTACTATGCCAGCCTCATTCGAAAAAATCTGGGTAAAAGATGATGAATCGTTTATCATTGGAATATTCCAGGATAATATGGAGAAGAGTACCTGGCATTACCACAATAATTTTGAAATAAGCTTTATTCTGGAAGGTTCAGGAAAGCGGATTGTTGCCGATTCTATTGAAGAATTTCAACCTGGAGATCTGGTTTTTATAGGGCGTAATCTACCCCATGTCTGGATTGTGGATAAGGAAACAAAGGCTCCAACCAGCAGAACCCTTGAGATGGTATACCTACAGTTTACCTCCGATGTTTTGACCCCTTCGCTGTTAATGCTTCCGGAGTTCAAATTTATTGCGAAAGCAATTGCCTTATCTGAAAGAGGGATTCAAATTACAGGGCAAACGCTAAACGAGGTAAGTGAATTGATGTTGCAATTACCTTATTTAAAGAATTTTGACCGGATGCTCCATTTCTTCAGGCTGATGGATATTATTGGAAGAAGTGGGACCAATATTCAGCTGGCAAGCAAAGAATATTTGAAGATGCGTTTTACAACCGGGAACAAGCGAATCGCGATCATCCACGAATATTTGATGAATAATTACCGTGAACAGATCGATTTAAAGCGGTTGGCCGGGTTAGTGAATATGGCAGAAGGTTCGCTTTGCCGGTTTTTCAGGATGAATATGGGAATGACAGTGTTTGAATACCTGAATCAGCTGAAAGTTGAATTGGCATGCAAGTTACTGATGGATAATGATTTGAGCATATTCGAGGTATGTCTTGACAGTGGCTTTAACAACCTGAGCCATTTCAACAAGCAATTTAAAAAAATAAACGGCTTACCCCCTTCTGAATACAGGAACCGGTTTAAAGGGTTGGGCTAGTTTAAAACCGATTTTGCAAACCCAGGATTTAATTTGCTTATTCTTTGGGTGTTCCCGAAAATTCGCTGGCTTCCAGAATCCCTGAAGATATTTCAGCGGGTATAAAACCCAGTCTGGCATAAATCGGATGAACCACCTTTCTTAGTTCGGGAAGCTTCCGCATAAAAATCAGAGCTCCCAGAACACAGGTTATTCCACCCAGCAATAGAGTGTCAGGTACGCCAATTTTATCCGCCAACAATCCCGCAAGTAAACTTCCAAAAGGAGCTGTCCCCATAAATGCCATGGTATAGAAACTCATTACCCGTCCGCGCATGTCATCGTGCACAATGGTTTGAAGAATGGTATTACTGGCTGCCATCTGAAGCATCATTCCAAGACCGATTACGACCATCAGCATCAGGCAAATGAAGAATGAACGGGAAAAGGAAAAGGCAATAAGTCCACATCCAAAAATAATAGCCGCAATGGAAATTATTTTCCCGAATCCCAATGCATTTTTCCTCGAAGCAAGATAAAGCGCCCCTGTCAGGGCACCGACCCCTGAAGCGCCCATGAGGAAACCAAAAGTATGGGAATCGCCGTGCAATAACTCCTTGGCAAAAACAGGCATTAATACCGCATAGGGCATACCCATTAAGCTCACCAAAGCCAAAAGGCCTATGATGTATTTGATTGGTTCATGATTGTTCAGATATGCAAATCCTTCTTTCAACTCTTTGAGAATTGGTTGCTTATTTCTCGCCGTTTTGCGTGGTTTCACCTTCATGAAAAGAAGTGAAATAATCACAAAAATATAGCTTAGTCCATTGATTAAAAAACACAGACCTTCACCGGTAAAGGCAATTAAAATCCCGGCAATTGACGGTCCGAGAAGTCTTGCACCATTCACCATAGAAGAGTTTAGCGCAATCGCATTTCCCAGGTCTTCCTTCTTTTCAACCATTTCAACCACAAACGATTGCCGTGAAGGAACATCAAAGGCATTAATGCAGCCCAGGATAACACTTAGAACCACGATTTCCCAAACTTCAATAGTTCCCAGATAATAGAGGAAAGCAAGGGCTAATGCCTGAATCATTGCGGCAATTTGCGTACCTATAAGCATATGGTAACGATTCCATCTGTCTGTCATGACTCCTGCAAACGGAGCGATCAGGAATGTTGGTATCTGGCCTGCAAATGCAACCATTCCCAGCATCAATGTGGAGCCGGTAAGGTGGTAAACCAACCAGGGGGTGGCAATCCGCTGTATCCAGGTTCCGATCAAAGAAATGCTTTGTCCGCTGAAGAACAGACGGTAGTTTCGATATTTGAAGGACCGAAATATTGTTATAAAGCTATTATCTTTATTATCAACGTATTTCATTGCAATGTAAATTATTTTTTAATTGCCGGATGGACCTGGAATATCAGATATTTGGCCCGGAGAACGCTGCTTTGTTCAAATTCATATGTGTTTGCGTTTACCGGATCTGCTCGTTTCTTAACAAGCATTTTGTATTCAGGGGCTCATATGGAATCAATAAAACCGGTCATCGATTACCCCCATGTTAAGATACCAACAGTGATTCTTTCATTTAATGTCGAAGCAAAGAATACATTAAATTTCATTATCTGGTTACCCTGGAAAACCGGTTTACAGCCACCAGAGGCTTTGGTGTGCAAAAGTAGATAAGATCTTCTTATTCCCCAAACAAGGAACTTAGTTCCCTGTTTGGGGATTTTCCCTTCTCACAATCGTGAAGCTCCTGCATACTTTCACGTTAAGTTTAAATTAATAATAAGGAAATTTCAATCCGGTTATTAAACCTTATTCATTCGAAACAGTCGAAATAACTTTATGATCTTAAGTATTGGGAATACAGGTTTTAGGATTAATAATCGTTAAAGGACGAACCTTTACAAAGATCTTTAAAAGTAATAGGTACTGTTTCTTTTACTATACTTGCAATTCTTAATTTTTTAAATAATTTTTTTATAAAATACTTATTATCAATATTTTAGTCCGTTTTAAATTTTGTTTTTATATATAATTTGAATCAATAATGAAAAATTTCGTTTTAACTATTTCCATCCTCTCCTTTTTGCTGTTAACTGGTTCAGGGGCATTATTTGCCCAGGGGTATCCACGTGCCGATGCTACCAATATTGTTTTAAAAGACGCCAAAATTACCGGAATTATTACTGACGGAACCAGCAACCAGCCTGTTCCCTATGCCAGTGTAGCTATTTACCATACAAAAGACTCAACTTTGGTAACCGGCGTTCTGAGCAAGGATGACGGAAGTTTTGTTCTTGATAAATTACCTTATGGAAACTACTATATTATCGTAACATTTGTAGGGTATAAAAAACATAAGGTCAATGAAATATTGTTGTCCTCTGCCAAAAAATCTGTAGCCCTGGGCGCAGTAAAGGTTCTGACCTCAACGACCACCCTGAAAGAAGTTGAAGTTGTTGGAACTGTACCACCGGTAACCTATCAGATTGATAAGAAGGTCGTCAATATTGCACAAAATATAACTGCAGCCGGTAGCACGCTGGCAGAAGCACTTCAGAATGCGCCATCCATTCAAACGGATGTGGAAGGGAATATTACTTTGCGTGGAAGTTCAAGTTACACTGTACTTATTGACGGCAGGCCTTCCCCGATAGCAGGTAGCGAAGCGCTACAGCAGATACCTGCGAATCTTGTTCAGAATGTCGAACTGATAACCAACCCATCGGCAAAATATGACCCCGACGGAAGCGCAGGAATCATCAATATTATCATGAAAAAACAAAAGATCAGGGGTTCAAGCGGAATCGTTAATCTAACTGCCGGAACCGGAGATAAGTACAGTGGCAATCTGAACCTCAGCTACAAAATATCGAAATTCAATTTTACCCTTGGTGGCGATTTTACCGATTACCAGTCTCCTTTTAAGAGTTTTACGAACATTACGGATACCATTTCCCAGCAGACCTTTAAAAAACAGGTCATTGCAGGATCTGGAAATTTTCGCCGGAAAGGGAAAGGAATTCGATTAGGGATTGATTATGCAATTGATGATAAAAATTCGTTGACCCTTACCGGAAGCCTGGGTGACCGAAGTTTTGACCGCGCTGCCAGTGGGGACTATCACGATACGTACAGCTCTTCATTGACTCCGGCTGTCACCAACTATTATTATTCCAACAGCACCACTCCCGAATTCAAGCGGGATTATAAATCCATTAACCTGGATTACATGCTAAAATTGAACGGTAAAGGGCAGCAACTTTCTGCTTCGGCCTATTTTACTGATGGACCAAGTAATAACATCAGTACACTGCATGTCGATACAACTGATGTAAACTGGTACAAAACGGGAGGGTCACTCCTGCAGCAATCCGCACAAAAAAGTGATCAAACCGATTTTCGTACGAAGATCGATTACACCGTGCCAGTGGGTGAAAAAGGAAAACTTGAAGCCGGCTATCAAGGGAGATATTTGAACACCAACGGATCATATCATTTGACAAACTATAGTGGGAATACCTGGGTTGAAGATATTTCTCAAAGAGACCTGATAAGTTTTAAGGACCAGTTCCAGGCCGCTTATGTAACTTTTCAGAATTCAATGCCTCTGTTTGATTACCAGCTTGGACTGCGGGCTGAATATGAGAACAGGTACCTCAACCAGGAAACTCAAAATAAACTGAATAAACTGAATCGTACCGATTTCTTCCCGACAATCCATTTGACCAAACAATTACCCTGGAAACTGCAATTGCAGACCAGTTATACCAGGAGAGTCAACAGGCCAATGCCCTGGAATATCAACCCTTTTATTTTGCATCTGGATCCCCAGACCATTCAGATGGGTAATGCCGGATTGCTCCCTGAATTCGCAAATTCATATGAATTGAATCTGGAGAAAAAACTGAATGATGCTTCATTTGTCTCTGTGGAGGGATTCTTAAGACAAACTTATGGCTTAATTCAGCAGATCAGTCTTTTTGATCCAGCCACGCAAATAACCACCAATACCTTTGGAAATATTGACCACGACCGCTCTATGGGGGCTGAATTTATGGTGAACCTCCAACCGTTTAAATGGTTTACCCTGAACTCCTCTTTCAATATCTTCAATTATCACATGTTTGGCACTCTTATTCCGACAGTTGCGAACAGTACAAATACCTGGAATGTCCATGTTAATCCGACTTTCCACCTAACCAAGTCGACTAATATGCAGGTTACTTATATTTATAATGCACCTACCATAACTGCTCAGGGTTCCCGATCTGGTTTCTATTCCTCAACAATTGCCCTTAAACAGAGTCTATTAAACCGTAAGGCCAGCCTGACCCTTCAAATGCAGAATTTATTTGGGCACACCATTTTTTACAATACGACCGAATCCGCATATCAATATAAGTACAGCAGCTTTCAACGTGAATCACAGGTCTTTCTGCTGACCTTCAGTTACCGCATCAATAATTACAGGGTTGCTCAGACTGAAAGAAGAGGTCAGGAAGAATCAAATGGAAACAGGGAACAAGATATGGAATAACAGCTATTCAATTTTAAAAGGACTGTCATAGCCCGCACCGAGGCTTGCGATTCTGACCGAAGACCCTCAATGACAAAGGTTCATGAGTTAAACATGGATCATTCATTGAGGGTCTCTCATTAAAATGACTTATTTTGATGGTTAATATCATCTTGTCTATGGAAGTCTGACAATCCGTATATTAAATCTTTAAGCCTCATATTTAAGTGTTGACTTTCGGTTACCGCATCAACAATTACAAGTCAAAAAAGAGAACCAGAAAAGGCCAGGAGGAATCGGTTGGCAACAGAGAAGAGGATATTAAAGAACTATAAATCCTGGTTTTAATTGTACCTTTGAGAAAATTTTTAACCGGAATGTCAAAAAACGGGGTTAAAACTGGCGAATATTTTGTGAACAGCTGTTTAGATGCTGAATACGAAGCTATCTTTAATCAGTATTTTAATGCTTTAAAAAGATACGCTCAGTTATTTGTCCCGGAGCAGCCAGCTGAAGATATTGTTCAGGATATCCTGGTCCATTTATGGGAAAACCGGGAGAATCTGAATATTCATACCTCTCTCGAAGCATACCTGTTCCGGTCGGTTTACCACCGCTGCATCAGCTCAATTAAACTTCAAAATGTCCGATCCATGCACCTGACACAGCTTGAAATCGATTTACGGCATGAAGAGATGCGTTTTTTCGATTCGGATGAGAATGAGGCGATCCGTAAACTTTTCATGAACGACCTGAATGCTGAGCTGAACCAAGCCATTAACAGCCTCCCTTCGAAATGCAGGGAGGTCTTTGAGATGAGCTTTTTGCAGGATTACCGGAACAAGGAGATCAGCGAAAAACTGAATATCTCGGTAAATACTGTTGAAAGCCATATTACCAATGCCCTAAAAGCCTTACGGAAAAAGTTATCAAAGCTAATATCTGTCTTGGTTTGAGTTCAGGATTACCTCCTGGCGGATTTTGAATTTCCGGTACAAAAATACAAAAGGATTGCCGGGCAGGTTTTGCGATCTTAGGTGAACTTCATAAGTTTAATGCCAACCGCACCATATCATTTCAATCAAGAAAAGAGTTAATACAAATATTTTTTCGCGAAAACTAAAATTTCCTTAGTGGTTTTCTTTCCCCCGATCGTCAATGGTGAAAATACCCAAAATGAAAGGTCCCAATATTGACGATTACCAAATCCTGAAGTATCTTCAGGGGGCAAGCACTCCGGCTGAGACCGAAAGTATGCTTTTGTGGCTGGCAGATTCGGAGAAAAACCGTAACACCTACTTTCAATTGAAAGCGTTATGGCATGCCTATAAGGATAATTTCGAAAATGATCAGCTTAACCTCGAAAATTCACTCCTGGCTTATCGCGCCCGCATAAACCGGCCAAGAAGAATCTCATTTCTCAGCATTGCAATTTCAAGGTTGTTGACATCTCTTTTAGTGCCCAACCAAACAACTATTTCGCCCAAAAACATCCGTCGAAACTAGCTGGGAAGGAATTGACCATTCAACGGGAGGAGACCACGAATTACTATGCGACTGCCTTTAATTGTAAGACGATAAAAATTAGTGGTTGAATGACCCGGAAGTTACTGATTATGATTATAATTCGTTTTTGATCAATAAAACCTTTATTCAATTACCAACAGTACCCTAAAAAAGAAACCATGAAAAGAGAAAACAGGATAAATTTTCTTAACTATTTATTTTCAATTTTCCTGACATGTTGTTGTGTTCAAAATAGTGCGGCACAACTATTTCTGCATGCACAGGGGAAGTCTATTTTGGATGATAGCGGCAAGAAAATTCTGCTGCGGGGGGTAGGTCTTGGAAACTGGATGCTCCCCGAGGGATATATGTGGAAATTTGCCAAAGAAGGCGACCGTCCCCGCAAAATTGAAAAGGTTGTCTCTGATCTTATCGGTCAGGACAAAGCTGATAATTTCTGGAAAACCTTTCGGGCAAATTACATTGCAGAAGCAGACATTAGGAGAATTGCTGAGCTGGGCTATAATTCGGTCCGCCCCGCGTTGAATGCAAGGCTTTTCCTAACCGAAGGAGAAAACAATCAATTTATGAACGAAGGGTTTATGCTCCTCGACAACCTGGTTTCATGGTGTAAAAAGTATAATTTGTATGTGATTATCGATATGCATGCGGCACCCGGCGGGCAAACGGGACAAAATATCGATGATAGTCCAAATAATGAACCTGAATTGTTCATGAATCCCAAAAATCAGGATTTACTTGAGCAACTTTGGGTTAAAATAGCCGAAAGATACAAGGATGAACCCACTGTTGCTGCCTATGATTTATTGAACGAGCCCTTGCCCGAGATGACAGGAGCTGCAGCCAAATACAAAGATCAATTGGTCCCGGTTTATGAGCGATTGATAAAAGCTATACGTGCAGTTGACAAAAAGCACATGATTACCCTGGAGGGATATAACTGGGCCAATAACTGGTCTACCTTTGGCAAACAACCGGATAATAATGTCGTTTACCAGTTCCACTATTATTGCTGGAACCGCCCCGACCAGCTGAATGACATTAGCCATTTCCTCGAAAAGCAGCAACAACTCAACGCCCCGGTATGGGTAGGTGAAACCGGTGAAAAAGACAATGCCATCTATTTTGCGACCACCCAGTACCTTGAAAAAAATAACATAGGCTGGTCGTTTTGGCCCTGGAAAAAGATGGATACCAAAAACACCCCTTATTCCATTAAAACTCCGGCCGGATGGAATGAAATTGTTGCCTTTACCAAAACCGGGAAAAAACCGGCCTCAACTGTTGATGCAGAAAAGATTTTCAATGAGTTTCTCGAAAACATCCGGCTAAAGAACTGTGTCTATTATCCCGACGTGGTTAACGCGATGTTCAGACGACTTCCCGTCAGGATTGAAGCTGAAAACTATGGTCATGACGGCTATCTGAAATCCTACTTTGTTAAGGATACACTAAAAAAATCAAAGACCTACCGCATTAATGAGCCGGTTCCGGTTGATATGACAGGAAAGGACAAACCGGGACAATGCATCAAATTAGCTTCCGGTGAATGGGTAATTTATAACTGTTACGCCAGCTCAAGCTCAGCGAAAAGTCTGACGATCCGGGCAAAGGCTCCGGAGCAACCGGCTCAGATTCTGCTCTCAGTCAATGGGACCAGTAGTTCTCTTAAAATCGGATCGGCTGAGTGGGCAGACTTCAGAATAAAACTGAATACTCTTCAGTTTATTCCGGGAGAAAATCTACTGAAGGTACTTGTCATTAGTGGGACAATACAGCTTGACTGGATCGATATTCAGTGAAAACACAGACCAAAAACGATATGAGCAATCCGGGAACATCGATTAAAATCGGGGTATTACTTTTTACATTAATATTCATGGCAGGTGTGGATCACGCCGCCGCACAGCAAAAAGTTTTTAAAGTTCTGGTTGCAGCCTCTGCCGATCCCGATCATGACCCGATGATTATCCGGGCAAAACCCTTTCTCGAAAAGATTGCAGCTGAAAACAACTTCCTGCTCGATTTCACCCGCGACTCCCGGCTTATAAATGATGAAAATCTGAACCAATACCAGGTTATTGTCCAGCTGCACCTGGCACCCTTCGACATGAGCCGGAGTGAGCAGATGGCCATGCAGCATTTTATCTCGCGTGGCAAAGGGTGGGTTGGAGTCCATGCCGCCGGCCTCACCGGGAAACAATTTCTGGGTCCGAACACCCCCTACTGGCAATGGTTTGAGAAGTTGATGGGCGGCATAGTTTATTCCCCCCATCCGGCCAGGCAAACCGGCATTTTGGAGGTCGAGGACCACACTCATCCCGTGATGAAAAACCTTCCGGCATCATTCAGCATCTTTGATGAATGGTATGAATTTGACAAGAGTCCCAGGCCCAGGGTTCATGTACTTGCGACGGCGCGGGAGAGTTCCTACAAACAGGTAATACCCATGGGAGACCACCCTATGATCTGGACAAATCCCGATTATGACCGTGCCATTTATATTGGCATCGGACATGATGTTTCTGCCTGCGAAAATCCAGATTTCGCGATCCTGATGCGCGATGCGATTCTCTGGGCCGCGTCTCCGGTTCCGGACAAGGAACAACTCAATCTTGATCACTCACTCAACCAAAAGATGACCATTCTAAATAACCAGGTGGCCTTCGACCTGAAGGCACCCAAGATGGCAATGGTAAAGAGTGATGAACCTCTCCCCGAATCAATCACTTTGGAGCTTGTTGACGCTTTGACCTTTGAAAAGGTTTTCTCAGGACCGCTGTCTCCGGCCACCGAGGTAAAAGAATGGTTTCCGGGGGTATTTTATTCACAGGCAGATTTCTCTCCTTTTGAAAAACCCGGAATGTATAAGCTGGTGATTCGTTCAAAGGGAAAAGAATATTCTTCCTGTGATTTTAAGATTGAGGATCAGGCCATTGGAAAGACTGCCATTCCGGCCATTATCAATTTCTTCTTCCATCAGCGATCCAACTCACCCCAGGAACTGGAGGCCGACAAGCACCTTCTGCTTTACGGGAGTGATAAAACGGTTGATTTACATGGCGGATGGTGTGATGCCTCGGGTGATATCAGCAAATATTTTTCCCACCTGGCTTACACGAATTTCATGTCGCCCCAACAGATACCAATGGTCACCTGGTCGCTGGCAAATACGGCTGAAACGACAACCAAACTTCTGAAAGAGATTAAGGCGGAGGAGCCTTTAATGAAGGAAGCACTTTACGGGGCCGATTATATCCTGAGGTCTCTTGCGCCTGAAGGTTATTTTTATATGACCGTCTTCTCCTATTTCAACAAAGACCCCAATGCCCGGCGTGTCGTCGGATTACTCGCCGACAGCAAAACGACTTCGGATTATCAATGCGCTTTCCGCGAAGGGGGCGGAATGGCCATAGCAGCCCTGGCCCGCATATCACAATGGAAAAGGGATGGTGATTTTACCGCTGTCCAGTATCTTGCAGGTGCTGAAAAAGGGTTTGCGCACCTGCTTGTCAACAGCACCAAATATGCTGATGATGGGAAAGACAATGTAATCGATGATTATTGTGCACTCTTGGCTGCCTCCGAGTTGTGGATTGCAACCGGCAAGGTTTTATACTGCGATCAAGCCCGTAAACGGGCCAAAAACCTCTCCCTGCGAATGACTCCCGGCGGATATTTTCTGGCCAATGATGCCAATCGCCCGTTCTGGCATGCAGCCGATGCCGGCTTACCCGTTATTGCCCTGGCACGCTATCTTGATGTTGAAAAAGAACCGGAATTCCGTAAATCGGCCCTTGAAACCATCAAAAAAGCGCTCGATTACAACCTGAGAATTACCGGTGAGGTACCTAATCCGTTTGGCTATCCGCGTCAGAGCTTCCGATACAAGGGAAAAGTTCAAAACGGTTTTTTCATTCCTCACGAGAATGAAAGCGGCTGGTGGTGGCAGGGTGAAGATGCACGTTTAGGCTCGCTTGCCGCGGCGGCTATTATCGGCGGACGACTCGTCTATCCCGGCCATGCCGCATTCGGTGTAAACCAACAACTGGCAGAATATGCCAGTCACCTGGTATCATGGGTATTGGGATGTAATCCCTTCAATATTTGTATGATGTATGGTTACGGACAAAATAATGTCCCCTATATGAGTTCAATGTACGGACATGGTTCTGGCAGAGGAGGTATTTCGAATGGAATTACCGGAAAAGACGGGCACGGTGACGGATCGGGCATCGACTTTAAAATGGAAGATCATGGCAATGAATGGCGCTGGAGTGAACAGTGGATTCCTCACACAGGTTGGTTTCTGCAGGCTGTGGCAGCAATGTCGTCTGATAATTAGATGGAAATAAAAAATTCAATTATGAAAAGATTATTCATTAAATCATTTGCCATTTTGGGAATGATCATTGCACTTAACGGGAACTCGTTTGCCATATCCCCCAAATTTAAGGTGCTCATCCTTGCCGAACGTGGAGGTTACCATGAAGGTTTTGTCGTGGCAGCCCTCGACTGGCTGGACAAACTGGCCCCCGAAAAAGGATTTGAATTCACGGTAGTCAATAACACCGGCCTTATCAACGAAGACTTTCTCTCCAAATATAAGGTTTTTATGCAACTGAATTATCCTCCTTACATGTGGACCGATCAGGCAAAAGCAGCTTTCATAAAATATATCGAAGAAGGACGAGGCGGCTGGGTCGGCTTTCACCATGCTTCGCTGCTAGGCGAATTTGACGGTTATCCGATGTGGAACTGGTTTTCCGGTTTTATGGGGGGAATCAGGTACAAAAACTATATTGCGGCCACCACATCAGCCAAAGTAAATGTGGAGGAAAACCAGCATCCCGTGATGAAAGGGGTTCCTTCCTCCTTTGTAATTCCCGACGATGAGTGGTATACCTTCGATAAGAATCCCCGGCCAAATGTTCATGTGCTTGCATCGGTCGATGAATCAACTTATACCATAGTTACAGACATTAAAATGGGAGATCATCCCGTAATCTGGGTCAACGAAAAGATGAAGGCACGCAATGTCTACTTTCTCATGGGGCACCATGCCCACTTGCTCAATTCACCCGAATTTAAAAGCATGGTCACCAACGCAATCTTATGGACTGCCGGCGGGTAGCCAGGATTTCAATAAAATTACAACCTTTTAATTATGCGAAAATACTTAATTGCCACACACGGAACATTTGCCGGAGGTATCAAATCATCCATCGACCTGATCCTGGGTGAAACGGAAAATGTATTCCTGATCCAGGCCTATCTGGAGGAGAATAAGTCGCTTCAGCAAGAGATTCAGCAGGTTCTCAAACAGATCAACCATGAGGATGAACTAATAGTTTTTACCGATCTGATGGGAGGAAGCATTACCAATCAGATCCTTCAGTTTGCGCTGAAAGAGAATGTCTACATCGTGGCAGGGGTGAACCTTCCCCTTTTGCTCGATATCCTCCTTGCAGATCCGGAAAATCCGGTCAGTGAGGTTATTGAAACAGGCCTTGAAAATGCCCGGGGGCAGATGGTTTTTGTAAATAAACGAATAAAGACAAGCAAAGAGATCTATGATTAAATTATTGCGTATTGACGACAGGCTGGTTCATGGCCAGGTGGCACTCACCTGGGTTTCGGCTTTGGGTATTGACTGTTTAATGGTGGCCAATGATCTGGTTGCTCAGGACGATTTCCTCAAGATGACCATGGGTCTTGCCAAACCACCTTCTGTCAAATTATTGATTTTAAACATGCAGAATGCAACAACGTGGCTGAATGATCCGAGGAGTAAAAATATGAAGATCCTGATCCTCGTTAATAGTGTGAATGATGCTTTCATCCTCGCTGAAGGGGTGGCTCAGATTGAATCGGTCAACTTTGGCGGTATCCGCATCAAAGAGGGAGCAAAACTTATTTCAAAGGCGATCGCGTTAACTGAAGAGGATGTGGTGGTCATTCATAAGATGGTTGAAAAAGGGCTGGAGCTCGAAATCAGACAGGTTCCGACCGACAAGAAACAAATGGTGCAGCATTTAATTTAGGGAGGACTTAAAGTGATCATTACCTATCTGTTAATCACGCTTATTGCAATGTTCGGCCACCTCGAGGATTTCCTGGGAACCTCGTTGCTGAGCAGGCCACTGGTGCTTGGACCGTTGGTCGGAATCGTCCTTGGAGATATGACCCAGGGGATAATCATCGGAGCAACACTGGAACTGATCTTCATGGGAAATATAAAGGTTGGTGCTGCCATACCGCCTGATGTGATCAGCGGCGGGGTACTTGGCACCTCCTTTGCGATCATGTCGGGTAAAGGTCCGGAAATTGCCCTTGCGATTGCCGTTCCCGTATCTATTTTAGCAGAAATGGTCATCAGCGGACTATTTGTTTTCCGTCCAATGTTCAACAGCCGGTTTAACCGATATGCAGAGGAGGGAAATTTCCGGAAAATTGAATGGCTTCATATGGCCTCCGGGCTACTCAAACCTTTGATGATGGGGCTTATTATCTTTCTTTCGCTTCAACTCGGCGCTGGTGTGATGAAATCGTTTCTCGATGCGATCCCGCCATGGGTGCAGTCAGGATTACAGGTGGCAGGGAACATGCTTCCGGCAGTCGGGTTTGCGCTGCTGATGAATCTGATGTTCAACAGCAAGGTTGCCGCCTATTTCTTCCTGGGATTTATCCTGGCCAGTTATCTTAAACTTCCGATGATTGCCATTGGCGGACTGGGTGTGATCGCCGCGCTGATCATTACCGGTACTCCTCCCAAAAATGCACCGGCAGATGATATGGGTTTTGACGATATGCCTGATGAAACGGATAAAAGCACCGGTTCAATGATTTCGAAAAACGATCTGCGGAAGGTTTTCTTCCGCTCCCTGGCACTGGAAGCGAACTTTAACTTTGAGACCTGGCAGAATACCGGTTTTGCATTTTCGATCATTCCGGTTCTCAAACGGTTATATACCACAAAAATCGCTATGGCCAGGGCGTTGAAAAGGCATCTGGCATTTTTCAATACGGCACCCCATGGCTCAACACTTATTTTAGGCATCGTTTCTGCCATGGAGGAGCAGAGTTGTCAGCAGGAAGATTTTGATCAGGAATCGATCAACGGAGTAAAGCTCGGGTTGATGGGACCTCTGGCGGGCGTTTTTGATTCCTTCTTCTGGGGTACCCTCAAAGTCATTGCTGCCGGTGTCGGCGTCTCACTGGCATTGAAGGGAAGCATTCTTGGACCACTATTTTTCCTGCTGATATTTAATATTCCCCATTTTCTGCTGAGGTACTACCTGACCTTCATCGGTTACTCCGCCGGTAACCAATTTCTGCAGAACCTCGCTAAAAGCAATATCATGGATAAGCTTACCAAAGGCGCCACTATCCTTGGGTTAATGGTAGTCGGAGCTATGCCGGCCATGCTCATGCCGGTTAAAACGCCGTTAAATATTGGATCGGCTGAATCGCAGGTCGCTGTTCAGAGTGTGCTGGATCAGCTCGTGCCAAACATGATCCCGCTGGCACTTACCTTCCTGGTTTTCTATTTTGTAAAACGGAATGTAAAAACAACCTGGCTGTTGCTCGGAATTCTGGCTCTGGGATTTGTGGGAAGTATTTTACACCTTATTTCTTAACCCATGGATGGCAAAAACATGATTAAAGGAACTGGGGTCTCACCGGGCATTTCGATCGGAAAAGCACACATTCTGAAGCAAGTTGAAGCCGGCTTTTCCGGAATTATCATCCAAACCAATGAAGCAAGGGAGCTGGAAATCGATAAATTCAATCAGGCAGTTGTTTCGGCAATCGGGGAAATTGAAACAATCCGATTGAATACCAGCCTTGATCTGAAGCCGGAAGATATGGATATTCTGGATACCCAGGTTGAATTTCTGGGAGATCCCCAAATAGCGGAAGATGTCCATGAAAAAATCTGGCAACACTTCAGATCGGCCCATGATGCTGTCATCGAAGTAATTGATGCAGCTGTTGAGATGTTCCTGAATATGGATGATGAATATTTAAGTGCACGTGCGGCAGATCTCCGGGATGTCGGGAACCGAATCATAAGGAATCTGAATATCGGCAGCGCATCAGTTGATCCGGTTTTTGGCGAAAATACGATTCTGATCGCCGAGGATCTGGCTCCCTCTGATACCATAGCCCTCGATACTACCAAAGTGGCAGGTTTTGCCACCCGGCTTGGCGGCCGGACATCCCACACAGCCATCATTGCCAAGGCAAAGGGGATCCCGGCTGTCGTGGCCTGTGGCTCTGAAATCATGAATATTCGGAATGGCGTGACCGTTATCCTCGATGGTACAACCGGAGAACTAATATTAAACCCCGGTTCAAAATTAATCGGTGTTTATAAAGCCAAACAGGAGACTATTTCCAAGGAACAAGCTTTATTAAGATCACTTAAAGACCTCCCTGCAATCACCACTGATGGCCACCGGCTTAAGCTGTATGCCAATATTTCGAATGCCGGGGAGCTGGAGCAAGTCTTTGAAAACGGGGGTGAAGGGGTTGGGCTTTTACGGACTGAAATGCTTTTCATGGGCAGGGACTCCTTCCCTTCTGAAGAGGAACAATTCAATTTTTATAAACAGGTAGCTATAAAATCCAAAAACAGACCGGTGATCATCCGGACTCTCGATATTGGCGGTGACAAACAACTCTCCTACTTCGGAATCCCGCCGGAAAACAACCCTTTTCTGGGTTACCGTGCGATCCGGATCTGTCTGGATCAGCCGCAGATCTTCTTTACACAACTCAGGGCGATATTACGGGCAAGCGTTTTTGGGACTTTGAAGATCATGTTTCCGATGATTTCAAATCTATCCGAGGTTAAACAGGCTAAAGAGTGCGTAAATCAGGTAAAACTGGAATTGAAAAGCGCAAGTGTTGACTTTGATCGTTCAATCGGACTAGGGATCATGATTGAAATACCGGGTGCTGCCCTGATTACCGATATCCTGGCCAGGGAGGTTGATTTTTTCAGTATCGGCACCAATGATTTATGCCAGTATACGCTTGCAGTCGACCGGATGAATAGTAAGGTTTCAGCGTTATACAACCATTTTGATCCGGGTATTCTACGGTTGATCAATTACGTGACCGAACAGGCGCATAAACAAAACAAGCCGGTAGGTCTTTGCGGCGAAATGGCCTCAGACCCACTGGCTGCTTTATTATTAATGGGTATGGGGCTGGATGAATTTTCAATGAGCCCAAGGTCCATTCCATCCATTAAAAATATCCTGGTTAAAAACAGCCTTGCCAAAGCCAGGGAGGTATTCAAAACGGTTATGGGGATGGACGATCCGGAAACTATAATCAATTATTTGGAGGAGGTTATCAAATGATTTCAAAGGACTATACCATACTTTCGCCGCAAGGGATTCACGCCAGGCCCGCCACGGCACTTTTAAAACTTACAAGACATTTCAAATCAACCATTTGCCTCCAAAAAGAGGAGAGGCTGGTACCCCTCAGAAGTATGCTGAATATCCTGGCCCTGGCCATCCAATGCGGGGATAAAATTTCTGTAATCATTGATGGTGAGGACGAATCGGAGGCAGCCCTTTCCATCGATCATTTTTTCAATGATTTAATTAAACATCTGTAATAAAACTCAAAAAATATGAAAGTTACAATCACCAAAAACGAGCAGGAATTTGATACGGTGGCCGCCTGGCGCATCATTGCCCAGATGATTGAGAAGCCTACAGCAGTGATTGGCCTTTCAACGGGTCAGACAACAAGGGGAATGCACGCCATCGTCTCGAGGATATTCGCTCAGTATCCGTTTGATGTATCCCGGATTACACTTTTCAATGTCGACGAACTAACCAATCTGCCCCGGGAATATGCCGGAAGTTGTTACACTATGATATTAAATCAGTTGGCAGGCCCGTTGGGTATCCCGGGGGAGAACTTCATCATGCCCCCTACCCTCTCTGACGATTTTGAAGCGGAATGCCGGTTATTTGAGCTACGGCTCGCAGAGCGTGGCGGAGCAGACCTTCAGATGCTTGGGATTGGGGCCAACGGTCATATTGGGATTAACCAGCCCGGAACTCCCTTCGAAAGTGAAACCTGGGTTTCTCCCATGGATCCCGATTTTGAGGCCAGGGTGCGCCGGGAAACACAGGTTCCGCCCGAAACGGTTTTGGGCGGATTAACACGCGGAATAAAAAATATCATGCACACCCGGAAGTTGATTCTTATCGCCAAGGGAGTCCATAAGGCAGAAATTATCGAACAGGCCATCCTTGGACCGGTAACAACCGCCATTCCGGCATCAATCGTTCAGCTCCATCCCAACTGCGAAGTTTTACTGGATGCCGCGGCTGCTTCACACCTTATAGGAAAAATTGCCGCAATCAATGCTAAATGAAGATATCCAAGATCTTAGAAAACAAAAAGATCACCTAAGTCTAAAGATACGGTGACGAAAAATCGCGAAAATGCAAATTAAAATGACGAGAAGTTTTAGAATGAACATCGCCCTATCCCTGAATTTCTGGTTATTTGACATCCGTAAATGGCCAGTGGACTTTCTCCCGCGGAAAGTTCCGGTATTCGCCGGTCTGATTTTTCCTGATTTTTTAACACTCATCTTTTACTTCCTGTATGTTAGAAGATTAAGGCTGGACTGAACCTGAGTAATCAATTCATTGGTGCCTGGTAAAAATAATGCAATCAAATATTATTATTTGATGAACTTTAGGAGCACTTTCATGGTTTATAGATTATTAACAACTTGGTAACACGGATCGAATATGATGTGGTGGTTTATTGATTAATTTCGCATTGTGTTTAAGAACTCTGTTTTTTGATTTGAAAGAACGTAAAAATCATATTATCTGCTCCTGGGTACTGCTGCTGTTTTTTGTTGCAGGTCAGGTTATTCTGTACTCACATCATCATGGACCAGAATCTGTTATAGTCAAAGCAGAGCACCAAATCTCGGGAAAGACCATTTCTGAAAAATGCGGACTCTGTGATGCCATGCGTTTTAACAGCATGGAGATCAATCAGGATGTCGCCTCCAACCACCTGTTGGCAATCGATTTTTTCTTTATAGTCAAAACCACCGATTTTGTAAGCCTTTCGCTGATCTCCACCGCAGGCCGCTCTCCCCCGCTTTCATAGTTTTTTCAACCCCCTTCTGCTTATTTATTATTCCTTTTGCCGTTGGCAGAATAATTTTTCTTTTAAAACTACTATGAGGTTAAAGTTAATATATTGTTTTGTATTCCTGTCTGTATCTATCACCGCATTCCCAATCGGGATCATAAAAAATGAGAAGAGTGAAGATTTAGTAGTTGGAAATCTTACCGGAGTTGTCACGGATAAGGCCGATGGAAAACCAATTCCTGGAGTATTGATTTCTATTCCTGACCTTAAAATGGGTACTGTTACGGATCTTGACGGAAGATATACCATAACTAGATTACCTAAGGGCAACTATCTCGTACAAATCAGTTACCTGGGTTATACGACACTAAATAAGACTTTTAACGGAGCAAAAACGACTGTCCTGGATGTCCAGCTGATCTCAGCTACAATTGAGACGGGCGAAGTAATTGTTACTGGAGTAAGCAAGGCGACCGAAATCAGGAGGAATCCCATTCCCATGGTTGCCATCAGCAAAACCTTTATTGAACAACACTCTGCCTCAGGGAATGTCATTGATGAAATAGCCAATTTACCGGGTGTCAGTGCCGTTACTACAGGACCTAATATTTCCAAGCCAATTATCCGGGGATTAGGTTATAACAGGGTGATTACCTTACAGGACGGGATTCGCCAGGAGGGTCAGCAATGGGGAGATGAACATGGAATTGAGGTTGATCAGAATTCCATTGACCGGGTTGAAATCATCAAGGGTCCAGCCAGTTTATCGTTTGGTTCAGATGCCATCGGAGGGGTTGTGAACCTCATTTCTCCCAATCCGGTGCCCGAGGGACAAACATTGGGTTCATTTACTTCTATTTATGGCACTAATAATGGTTTGCTGAATGAATCACTCCGGCTTCAGGGAAATCAGAACGGTGTGGTTTGGGGAACTGTTTTATCTGGTAAAGAGGCGAAGGATTATCAGAATCATCACGATGGCCGGGTCTATGCAACCAACTTTCAGGAAAAGGATGCAAGGGTAATGATAGGTTTGAATAAAACATGGGGATATTCCTATTTAAATGCCTCTGTTTTTGATGATATGCAGGCAATTCCGGACGGCAGCCGTGATTCACTTCGCAGGTTTACCAAACAAATTACTGATGCCGATGTTTATCGGCCTGTTGTTCCGGGATCTGAACTGAATTCATATGAAATACCTTCTTTACACCAGCATGTGCAACTTTACCGCATTTACGATAACAGCAGTTTTACCCTGGGAACCGGTAATCTGATTGTGAACCTTGGGTATCAGTTTAGCCACCGAAAAGAGTTCACACACCCGACTGAATCGGACATTCCCGGCTTAAACCTGCTACTACAGACTTACACCTATGATTTCAAATATAATTTCAATTTAGCGACGGATTACGAAACTACTTTTGGCGTAAATGGGATGTACCAGCTTAACACTTTGGGCTACAGTACTGATTTTCCGATACCCGCTTATCATCAGTTTGATGTCGGACCCTTTTTTGTGATCAAAAAGACTTTCGGGAAATTAGACCTTTCAGCCGGAGCCAGGTACGATACGCGTTCATTTCATGGTAAAGCAGCTTATATTGATACCACTGCAACCTTTTATCCCACTCTTTATACCGGTTCTAATCCATCAATAGCTCCAAATGTAATACCGCAATTTGGGGCGTTGAATAAAAACTTTTCAGGCACATCAGGTAGTCTTGGAGCAACTTATATTGTTTCAAACCAATTTCTCGTCAAGGGAAATATCGCCAGGGGATTCAGAGCTCCGAGTATCGCCGAATTAACGGCTAATGGCCCCGATCCGGGTTCCAAAATTTACCATATTGGGAACAGCAATTTTAAACCGGAGTTTAGTATGCAGGAGGATATCGGAGTTTCCATTAATCTGCCGACAATCTCAGTAAACATAGATCTTTTCAACAATAACATTCAGAATTATATCTATCAGCAACAGGTATTAAATCCGGATGGCACTCCCCAACGGGAGGCAGCTTTCCCCCTGTATAATGTATTTACCTACACCCAAAGCAAGGCACGGATAAACGGAGGGGAGATCAGTGTTGATATTCATCCGGTATCCTGGCTTCACTTTGAAAACGAAGCTTCTCTCACTTATGGTACCAACCTTGGGAATGGGGGTCATGTGCCGGATAGCCTTAAATTTCTGCCATTTATTCCACCCTTGCATACCCATTCCGAATTACGCGGATCGATCAATAAAGGATTTGGAGCTATCCGGAATGTCTATGGATTTCTGGGGTTCGACTTTTTTGGTGAACAAAACCGTTTCTTTTCGGCTTATGGAACAGAAACCCGCACGGCCGGATACCATTTATTAAGTGCAGGGTTTGGCGGAGATCTTGTAAATTCAACCGGAAAAACTATTTTGAAGCTATTCGTGGAGGGAACCAACCTTGCAAATGTAAATTACCAGTCGAATATGAGCCGACTTAAATATTTTGACAATCCTGTGGTTCCTTCCAGTGTAAGACCTGGGATCTACAATATGGGGCGAAACATCAGTTTTAAAGTTGTAGTGCCGTTCGATTTATCACAACATCACAAACCGGTATCAAAGTCCTAAAACTATGAAGGCTGCATATTAATCGTTTTTGGGAATCCCTGTTGTTTAATTATTCCGTCGAAAAAAAGAGAATCAAATAAAAGTGTCCATGCTAAATTCCATTAACCATCAGCCAGTTGCAAAATCTTAACCTGACAAAAGCTCCGGAGTTATGTTTTCTCTCACATTTCGCCTAAAGGACCTGTATATCCTGCTTCGAAAGTCATTAGATTTGCATATATTTAATTTAAAATGGATCCTAACTCCAACCAGTTTGCTGATGTAATTCTTCCCCTGCCTGTTGGGGGATATTTCACCTACTATGTTCCTGAGGAGCTCTTGAATCAGGTGCAGCCAGGCATGAGGGTTATCGTTCAATTTGGGGTCCGGAAATTTTATTCGGCACTTGTTCGTGAAATTCATGACCGTAAACCTACTGCCTATAATACAAAACCGATTGAATACCTGATCGATACAAGTCCTGTTTTACCCGTTGAAAGTTTTCAGTTATGGGAGTGGATTGCCGGTTATTACCATTGTACCATTGGGGAAGTCCTGAAAGCTGCCCTTCCTTCGGGGCTGAAGCTGGAGAGCGAAACAAGAATTAATTATAACAGCAGTTATATTGAACAACCGGAAAATAAGCTCACGCCACGGGAGTATCTTTTATTTGATGTGATCCGCGAGAGACGCAGCCTCTCCATTTCTGAACTAAACAATTCAGTACTTAAGAAAAACTCAATTGCTATTGTAAAGGAGTTGCTGGTCAAAGGTGCCGTTTCTGTTGAAGAGGAGATGAAGGAAAGTTACCGGCTCAAAACCATTCCAGTTGTTCAGTTAGCTGAACGGCTTGGCAGTTACCGGGCCCTTGACCTCGCCCTTGACTCTTTGAGAAAGGTCCCGCTGCAGCAGAAAATGCTCGTCGGCTTTCTGGATCTCGCCGAAAAAATAAAGCTCAATGGTGAAATTGGGGTTACCAAAAAGGAGTTACTTGGTTCAACTGGATTAAGTGCCACTGTATTCAGCGGGCTCATTAAAAAAAACATCCTGAACCTTGTTGATAAAACAATCGACAGGCTCAATTCCCGCCAAGGGGAGGTGAAAGAGGCATCAACCTTAAGTCCTGCCCAGACAGAAGCCCTGAATAAAATTAAACAATCATTTGATAATCAGCCAGTAACATTACTTTATGGTGTGACATCAAGCGGTAAGACTGAGATCTATATAAAACTGATCAGGGAATGTCTGGATAGTGGGAAACAAGTGCTTTATCTTTTGCCCGAAATTGGGCTTACCAGCCAAATCATTGGCCGTTTAACAAGTGTTTTCGGAGATAAAGCGGGCATATATCATTCAAAATTCAGCGATTCAGAGCGGGTTGAGATCTGGAATAAGGTCCTGAATTTTGGAGAAGCACAAAATAATAAAGATAAAAAATATGATTATCAGCTGATTGTAGGGACAAGATCTGCCCTCTTTCTCCCTTTTACAAATCTCGGATTAATCGTTGTGGATGAGGAGCATGAGAACAGTTTCAAGCAATACGATCCGGCACCCCGCTACCACGCCAGGGATTCCGCAATTATTCTGGGGCATCTTCAGCATGCCCCAGTTTTGCTTGGCACAGCGACCCCGGCAGTTGAGACCTATTTTAATGCGCAGTCCGGTAAATATGGATTGGTAATATTAAATGAACGTCATTCTCAAATAGAGATGCCCGAGATCTTGATTGCCGATTTTAAAGATGCTTACCGCCGGAGACAGATGAATTCACATCTTACTCCATTGTTATTTAACGAAATAGCAAATGCCCTTGAGCGAAAGGAGCAGGTAATTCTTTTCCAGAACAGACGTGGGTTTTCTCCCTTCATTGAGTGTAAACTTTGTGCCTGGATTCCCAAATGCACCCAGTGTGATGTAAGCCTTACCTATCACAAACACAATAATTCACTGGTTTGTCATTATTGTGGCTATACGATAAATCATCCTGGAACTTGCAGTAAATGCGGTTGTAAAGATTTATCAAATAAAGGTTTTGGAACTGAAAAGGTGGAGGAGGATCTGCAGTTTCTATTCCCGGATGCGCATATCGACCGGATGGACCTGGACACGACACGGGCAAAAAAAGGGTTTGAGAAAATTATTCACCGTTTCGAACAGGGTGAAATCGATATTCTGATTGGTACACAAATGGTTACTAAGGGTCTTGATTTTGACAATGTGAGTATCGTGGGAATCCTGAATGCAGACAATCTGCTGAACCAACCCGATTTCAGGGCATATGAACGGAGTTATCAATTAATGGCTCAGGTAGGTGGTCGTTCAGGTCGGAAAAACAAACGGGGAAAGGTAATCATTCAGACCTCTGAACCAACGCACCCAATTATAATCAATGTGACTGAAAACGATTATGAGGAAATGTACCGAGGTCAGATTGCCGAACGAAAACATTTTAAATACCCGCCATTTTACCGGATGATTGGTATTACCCTGAAACACCGGGAGAAAAATGAACTCGACCGGATTGCAGGAGACCTATCCATGAAATTACGTGAACGATTCGGAGCGAGAATACTGGGGCCCGAATACCCTTTGATAAACCGTATCAAATCACTATTTATTAAACAATTATGGATTAAAATTGAACGGGAGATCTCAGTTGTTAATGCTAAACGACAAATGCAGGAAATTATCGACCAGGTGAGGTCATATGAAGGGAATAAAACGATACAGATTGCAGTTGATGTGGATCCGATTTAATTCCCGCCCACGAAAAAATATTAACGGCGATCAGTCAGAATTATTCACATATCTATCATTATTCCAAATAGTTAAAGGAGTATTTTTTATTTTTTTGTTCATAATTTTGGATTATTAACAGCCTATTTAATCCATTTAACGGGGAATGTCGGCAAATTCAGCTTAAAATGTTAATTTTGAGGCTGTCATTTTAAACAGAAAATAATGGGAAAGGTAATTGCGATAGCAAACCAAAAAGGGGGTGTGGGTAAAACAACTACAGCGATAAACCTTGCTGCAAGTCTTGCCGTTTTGGAACACCGGGTTTTATTGATTGATGCCGATCCTCAGGCCAATGCCACCTCGGGTGTGGGGTTTGATGTTCGGAACGTAAAAACCAGTATTTACGAATGTGTGGTTGATGATGTCGATCCCAGAAGCATTATATTGCATACTAAAACACCCAATTTTGATCTTTTGCCGTCTCATATTGATCTTGTTGGAGCAGAGATTGAAATGCTGAACCTACCTAACCGGGAAAAAGTTCTGAAACTGGTCATTGATAAGGTATCGGATGACTATGATTTTATCCTGATTGACTGTTCACCTTCGCTAGGACTCATTACCGTAAATGCCTTAACTGCAGCTAACTCAGTCATAATCCCTGTTCAGTGCGAATATTTTGCACTTGAAGGATTGGGGAAATTGCTGAATACCATTAAAATTATTCAGAGCAGGCTCAATCCTGAGCTTCAGATCGAAGGTTTTCTCCTTACCATGTTTGACGGACGGCTTACTTTGTCAAATCAGGTTTATGAAGAAGTGAAGCGGCATTTTCAGGAAATGGTTTTTGAAACTGTTATTTCCCGGAATATCCGACTTTCAGAGGCGCCCAGCTATGGAATTCCTGCTATCGAATATGATATCAGTTCCAAGGGAGCTCAGGCCTATCTTGCCTTTGCCCGTGAATTGTTACAAAATAATAATCTGACCAAGATTGATCAAAAAGAGATTGTAGAACAATAATTTATCCAAAAAATATTTTCGCAGCATGATTAAACGAAGCGCGCTTGGCAGAGGCCTGGGAGCATTAATTGAAGGAAGTGATATGCCAACCGGTAATCCTGTTTCAAATGAAGTATCGATTAGTGAAATTGAGGCAAATCCATTTCAACCGCGCATCCATTTTGACGAGGAAGCGCTCTACGACCTGGCAAATTCTATCCGGGAACTTGGAATCATTCAGCCGATTACCCTCAGAAAGCTCGAAGAGCAAAGATACCAGATCATCGCGGGTGAACGCCGGTTCAGAGCAGCTAAGATTGCAGGTTTAACCTCCATCCCCGCTTTTATCAGGGAGGCAGGCGATGAAACGATGCTTGAAATGGCATTGGTGGAGAATATTCAACGCGAAGATCTCGATGCCATTGAAATTGCCTTAAGCTACCAGCGTCTATTGGAAGAATGTAAGCTTACCCAGGAATCTTTAAGCGATAAAGTGGGAAAAAAACGTTCAACCATATCCAATTACCTGCGCTTGCTCCGCCTTCCGGCAGTTATCCAGAAAGCAATCCGCGAACAGGAAATTACCATGGGCCATGCCCGGGCATTGGTAAATATTGAGGAACCTGAAACCCAGGTCATGATTTATCGTCAGGTTGTAAAATACGATTTTTCTGTCCGTAAAACCGAAGATATTGTTCGTAAGATCAGTTCAGAAGATGGCGAAGGAACCCCTTCGGTTAAAAAATCCAACCCTTTCCCGGAAGAATACCGTGATTTAAAAGATCACCTGACCAAATATTTCAATACAAGCGTAGTATTTAAAATCAATGAATTCGGAAAAGGGAAAATTGAAATTCCTTTTGGCGACCCCAAAGATCTTGAACGAATTATTGGAATCTTTGATAAATTAAATTCTTGAGAATCAGTTAAATTTAGGATGTTGAAAACCATTATTGCAGGGCTTTCGATTTTTTTTATTATACTTACGGGAAATCTGGAGGTAAAAGCTCAGCAGCTAAATATTTCGAACGACAGTTTAAAGGTTGTTACACCGATACTTAAGGTGCAACGTTCACCCAAGAAAGCTGCAATTTATGCTGCCCTTTTCCCGGGATTAGGTCAGATATACAATAAGAAGTACTGGAAACTCCCGGTCATTTATGGTGGGTACGCAGGGTTAATCTATATTCTGGGATGGAATAACAATAACTATAAGGATTATTTTCAGGGTTACCGGATTATTGCTCAATATACGAGTGTTGTTGGGATGAAACCTTCAGATCTGTTGTATCTGAATAATCTGATCAAAAATCCGTCAATAAGACTTTCGGATGCAGCAACATTTACTTATGTTGCCACTCAGTTAAAAAGTGGCAAAGACTTTTACCGGAGAGACAGGGACCTGACAATTATTTGTATTGCCGCGCTCCATGTTTTGAGTATAATCGATGCGAGTGTTGATGCCAATTTGTTCGATTTTGACATCAGCGATGACATCAGTATGAAGATAGAGCCAACTGCTGTAAATTGGGGCAACCAAAATCTGGCAATGGGTTTACATCTGGTAATGCATTTTTAAAAAAGAAAAGTCATGAAGATTACAAATTTAGGAATTCTGGTTATATCATTTTTGATTTTCACGATCAATTCTAATGCTCAGGTTAATAACAACCAGCCAAACTCCTCCGTTATTGCTGCTGAAACTCATTGTTCCGATTCTGTAAAAACCAGTCTCCCAGATACTATTCCTATTGATAATCTTGATAATATCTTATCCGACAGGCTCGACTCGATGGTGAATACCTGGTATGTTCAAAACGCCTTCCCGGTAGACAGCCTGAGAAAAGCCTGCACTGCTGATTCTTTGCAAAAAGATTTGCCCGACTCGGTTTATATCAGACGTCTTCAAAATCTGGACTCCTATATTCCGCTACCCTACAACGAATCAGTCAAGAAATTCATCAATTTTTACTTCAATCGACGCCGGGGAATGGTGTCGATCATGTTGGGACTTACCAATTACTATTTCCCACTTTTTGAAGAAGCATTAGCCAGGTATGACCTTCCTGCTGAATTGAAATATCTTCCGATTATTGAATCGGCACTAAATCCAAAAATTGTATCAAGGGCCGGTGCTTCCGGACTATGGCAATTCATGCATGGAACTGCAAAAATGTATGGTCTTGAGATTAATTCCTACATCGATGAACGGAATGACCCGATAAAATCGACTGACGCTGCCGCACGATACCTTAAAGATCTTTACGCCATTTATGGTGATTGGCATGTTGTGATTGCTGCCTATAACTGTGGTCCGGGAAACATCAATAAGGCAGTGCGCCGCTCCGGTGGAAAACAAGGTTATTGGGAGATCTATTCCAGGCTCCCCAGAGAAACCAGAGGTTACATTCCTATCTTTATCGCAGCAAATTATGTCATGAATTACGCCAAGGAGCATAAATTGTTGCCTGTTCACCCTACATTTAAAATTTTAACCGATACTCTGGTAATTAACTCATACCTGAACTTTGAACAAATCGCTTCAGTACTGAATATCCCAATCATGGAAATCAGACAGTTGAACCCCCAGTATAAAAGAGATATTATCCCTGCAAAAACGGACAAACACTTTGTTCTTAAATTGCCTATTGATAAAATCTCCCCGTTTATTGATAACCAGACTCAGATTTTTGCTTACAACCGCGACAAATATTTTCCAAATAATCAGATTGTTCCGATAAAAGGTGACCCGAGATCAAGATATTTTGATACGGATGGAATGAAAAAGATTTATTATACCGTAAAGTCGGGAGATAATCCACGAGCGATTGCAAAGAAATATAAAATAGGTACCAGTTTATTGTGCGAGTGGAATAATATCCGGCACAATAAGGTCAAAGTCGGACAAAAGCTGGCAATTTATGTTGATGACAAATCTTCAGGCAGTAAAAAAGGATCAAAAAATACCAAAACGGAAGTTTTAAAGGTGGAAGCAGCCAGGGAAACAGTCCAGAAGCCAGCGGAATCAATGACCGGAAAAAGTAACCTCATTGAAGAATACACCTACTATACGGTCCGGCCGGGGGATAGCCTCTACACGATTGCCAAACAATTTGCAGGCGTTTCTGATAAAGAAATCAAATTGCTGAACAATATCAAAAATGCCAAAGGACTGGTGATAGGACAAAAACTTAAAATTCCAGTAAAAGCCTAATTTCGGAAGAGTCTTTCAAGGCCATTTGCCCCAAAACAGGATAAATCCGGCAGCGGAGTGACAGTGATTGACAAATCAAAAATCAGGATCTCATTTTGGACCTTTCAGCTCAGACGAGTCCCCCAATTTTAGTGACAGATTACCCGAAAACACAACATTCGCCTTAACTGATTCCGGACTCAGATAGAGTTCCGACACCGACAATCGGGCCAGTCTGCCATTTAATTCAAACCCAAAACCTAACGGATAATGCTTAAGCAGATGTGATATTTGCTGTTCAATTTCAGCTATATTCGATCTAAACGGTATGGCAACCGATCTGGTAATCGCCCGTTCTATCTTTCCGCTAAAGAGCCATTTCGAAGAACGCATTGCAAGATTGCGGGTTTTAATATCAAATTTAAGCTCCCTGATCCGAAGTGTGGTATCTTCTGCATTGAAATAGGGAACTCCGGTCAGATAAAGTATCCCATTAATACTCCCTGACACTTTAGTCTCTACTGCCATCTTCTCATTTGTTCCGTAAACCCTGAACGTTTCAAACCGGATCCTCCTGCTTCCAAAAGTAAAGATTGAGTCACCAATTTCCTGCTTGATCACCCGGTTGATTGTGGTATATGGAATGTCGGTCAGCAGATTGATTTTAAAAGTATCACTGGCTAGCTTTAACGGCTCAATTTCAGGCAATGGGGTAACTCTCCCCGCAGAGGGGACATTATCCATCAGACACATGACCTCGGAGGTAATTCCGGCTCCAAGCCTGATGTGCCCTGCTGAACCTTGCACCGGCAGGATACTCACCGCATAAGGGTTTATAGATAACCAGGCATTATAATCACCCGGGATTTTGAATGGTTCGAACAACATCCCCCATCCCTTCTTTGCATAACTTTTAAAGTCGAAATCATTGGCAAATATTTCATCAATATCATTCGAGAAGGTACTCAGATAGGCAGGAAGTATCAGATTTGCAATAAAAGTGATGGGGATATCCATGCTTCCAATCTTGACTGCCGGCTTTTTAGTCCACACGTAACCATCTGATTTAGTAACCGTTTTCAGACTCCAGTCCGAATTTATCGTCAATTTGGTCTTATAACGGAGTCTGATCTGACCCGTGTATTCCCAGGAATTGATCATGGGCAGATTATATCCGAATATTTTTACCCCTTTTTGAAAAGTGACACGTGCCGGTAATTCCCAACTCATTTCGTTTTGGTCAAAACCAAGCTTGATTTTACCGGCCTTCCAGGCCTTTAGTTTCAGATTGTCATTACCATTATCTGTAAAACTGGTATCCTGATAAAGAATACTATCGGTATGCTCATTGATCAGTCTTTCCAATTTTGAGACCTCCAGGTCAGCATACAAATTGATGGTTGAAGCCTGGGGCTTCCGGAAATTTGATTTATAGCTTTCGACTGGCATCTGAGGCTTAAGTACAGTGCAACCGACCATCAAAAAGACACAACAACAAACCAGAAAACTGAATGTTGGAACGTTACGGGAATTCATAACTTATTTAAAAATATTTTGGGTAAAGGGAATCTGCCAGGTGAAAAAATCAACCCGTTACTTCGGGAAAGTTGAAATATTCACAAACCAGAAACCAGTTCTTTGATAATCAAGCTCATTTGGGGTTCTGCCTTCATAGCCACCTCCTGAACCTCTGCGTGAGAGATTTCCACGATCTCGCCCGGCACACCACTATCCGTAATTATTGAGATCCCAAATACTTTCATTCCCAGATGGCGTGCTGCAATTACCTCAGGAACAGTTGACATGCCAATTGCATCTCCTCCCAATATTCGAAACATTCTGTATTCGGCAGGAGTTTCAAAGGTTGGACCAGTAACGCCAATATAAACTCCTTCTTTCAGATCGATATCATTCTTTAAAGCAATCTTCCTGGCGAGCCTCTGAAGGTTCGGATCATAGGCCTGACTCATATCCGGGAAACGTACTCCCAATTCGTTTATATTCGGCCCGATTAACGGATTATCACCAAACATGTTAATGTGATCACTGATCATCATCAGGTCACCAACCCTGAATCCGGGATTAAGCCCACCACTTGCATTTGAAACTATTAAAGTCCTGATTCCCATGTCGTTCATTACTCTTATCGGGAAAGCGACCTCTTTCATTCCATATCCCTCATAGAAATGGAACCTTCCTTGCATAGCTAAAACGTTCCTGTCACCCAGTTTCCCAAAAATAAGTTGTCCCTTATGCCCTTCGACCGTTGAAACTGGAAAATTGGGAATATCGGCATAATCAATGGTCTTTAAGATTCCGATCTCCTTGACAAGCCCTCCAAGTCCGGTACCCAATATTATTCCTACATCAACTTTACTTCCAATTACTGCCTGAATAAAAGTTGAAGTTTCCTTTATTTTCTTTAACATAGTCAATTATTTTCCGGTCGAATTCGCGCCCGGCATTATTCATGAAGCTTATTTTAACGGGAATATAATACAAACTTCGCCGGATCATCTCCGGGATTGAATTTAGGTCCCTGAATCTTACCATATCTTTCTCCGTGGTTATTATAATTTTATCTGGATTGGTAATTGATTCAAATTTCGTATTTATCCGGTCAATGTCTTTCGGTGAGAACTGATGATGATCCCTGAAAATCATTTCCTGGATATCATGGGATCCAAATGAAATATATTTTTTAAAGGGGATCGGGTTTGCAATGCCGGTTACCATTAAAACCGATAATCCCTTTCTTAACTCGGCTATTGGAGAATCGACCTCGTTTTTAAATACCGGAATCAAAGAGCCATATGTAATTCTGGAAAAATATAAATTTTGATATGGCCTGATATTCAATTCCTTAATGATTATTCTTTCGTCAATGGGCTTTATTTCTTCCGGGCATTTAGTAACAATGATTATCGTCGCCCGCGATTTATTGGAGGCCGATTCACGCAACCTGCCATAAGGCAAAAGGGAATCTTTGGTAATCAAACGATTATAATCGGTCAACAAGATATTGATTCCCGGAGCGACGTACTGATGCTGAAATGCATCATCAAGAAGGATTACGTCAGGCTTTTCGGGTAATGCAATCAATCGCTTGATCCCTCTTACACGATTACCATCAACTGCGACGATCAATTCGTTGAACTTAAGTTTAATTTGCATTGGTTCATCACCGACCAGTTTAACTGTTGAAGTTGGTTCAACCATATAAAATCCCCGGGTTTTTCTTTTGTAACCCCGGCTTAAGACAGCAACCCTAAATTTAGCTTTTAATAATGCAGCTATATATTCTGTATGTGGAGTTTTACCTGTTCCGCCGGCAGTAATATTTCCAACTGAAATTACCGGCAGATCAAATTCCTTCGAAGAGAGCAATCTAAGATTAAAAAGCTCATTTCGCAGGCTTACGGCAAGGCCATAAAAGATGGATAATAATTTCAGAAAGATGTACTTCACCTTACAGGACTAATTAATTTCCACATTATAGGGCATCCTCGCGTAAATGCCGTTGGCATGCGATTCACGTGAGAAATTCTCCCACAAATAATAAGTTTCTCCCAGTTTTGACTGTAAGATACTGGTTTGCACTTTCGTTGAGAAACTCTTCATCAGTTCTTCGAAGGTATCCTTCTGTTTTGGAAGTTCCTTAATCCGGTAATGCAGTATTTTAGCTTTGGCTGCAGCAAGCTTAACCGCATCATTAAGACCCCCAAATTCATCAACCAGTCCGATTAATTTTCCGTTTTCCCCGCTCCAGACACGTCCCTGTCCGATTGAATCGATGTAGGAGGTAGTTTTCTTCCGGCCATCAGCGACATGAGAGATAAATGTACTGTATGTCGATTCCACGTAGGTTTGCATTAAATTCCTTTCGAAGGGGGTCATTTTACGCGTGATTGAAGGCATATCGGAATGCTGATTGGTGGAAACATTATCAAAGGTGATCCCGATTTTATCGGTGAGCAGTCCGCTTAAATTCGGGATGGTTCCAAATACGCCGATCGAGCCTGTGATGGTCGTTGGATTTGCCAGGATTGCATCTGCACCGCAGGCGATATAATACCCTCCTGATGCGGCATAGTCACCCATTGAGACGACAACCGGTTTCACTTTTTGGGCAAGAATAACTTCGCGCCAGATCACCTCAGAGCCATAGGCCGAACCTCCGGGTGAATTTACCCTGATTACGATTGCCTTTACAGCCGAATCGGTGCGGGCTTCCCGAATTCCTTTGGATACTTCCTTTGAGTCAATCTGATAAGAACCATCGCCCCCACTATCGATTTCACCCTCTGCATAAACAATGGCAATCCTGTCTTTGGCTAATCCTCCTGTTCCCGGTGTTTTTGGAACTTTATCATATTCCCCTACCGAAATCACCGGAATTTCATCATTGGCTCCAAGTCCGGTTAGCTTTCTGAAATCGGCCAGAACCTGATCTTTGTATTTCAGATTGTCAAAAAACTTATGTTTCAAAGCTACGTCAGCCTTCTGAAAGGTCATCACTCCGTCAGCATAACTGTTCAGACTGTCAACAGATACTCCCCGCCGTTCTGAAATCCCATTCAGCACATGATTCCAAATACTCTTCAGGTAAACACTGGTCTGTTCACGATTTGCATCTGACATCTTATCAAACAGATAGGGTTCGACAGCCGATTTAAACTTATTATTCTTTCCCCGAACCACCTGCATTTCAATTCCAAACTTATCCATCGCCTTCTTGAAGAAGGTATGTTCAGCATTAAGTCCGCGAAAATCAAACATTCCCATAGGATTCAACATTAAACTATCGGAGGTTGTGGCCAGATAATACGCCTTTTGCGAAATCATATCAGCATAGGTATAGATGAATTTACCCGATTTCCTGAAATCGATCAGCGCATTCCGAATCTCCTCAACGGTAGCATAGCCGGCATTAATTTCAGAGAGCTCCAAATAAATTCCCTTAATCCGATCATCTGTTTTGGCCTTTTCAATACAGTTGAGAATCTGGTTCAGTCCGGTTGTATTCGACATTTTAATACCCGGCAACTCAAGATCCTCGAAGGGATTATTGGATTTTCGCTCGACAATCCGCCCATCCAGCTTCAGCATAAGCAATGACTGGCTCTTTATCGTAACAATCTGATCCTTAAAGGATGTAAGTGCAGAAATCGTTCCTATCAGGAGGAGAATCAGCAGAATTGATGCTGCGACAATGGCAAGTAATGATGCAAAAAAGGCTTTCCAAAAAATTTTCATCGGTATGTACTATATTGAAATGACAGTAAAATCTAATTTTTCCTTTATTATCCGTATTATTGTTGATATAAATTATGCAAATTTATAAATAATGGCTGAGGTATTTATCCTTTTGGGTGGTAATGTGGGAGATAAGACTAAAATATTTGAAGATACCCGAAAATTGATCGGTGAAAGAATTGGATTGATCACCAAAATGTCTTCCATTTATGCGACCGAATCGTGGGGATTTAAATCAGATCTCTTCTGGAACCAGGTTCTAATCCTGGACACCGAACTTAACCCGTTGGAGATTCTCAACCTCACCCAATCTATTGAAATGGATATGGGACGTTCAAATAAAACAGTAAAACACAATAATTCATATAATTATGAAGACCGGATTATTGATATTGACCTCCTGTTCTATGACAATTTACAGTTAGACACCCCTGAGCTTACGATTCCCCATCCCAAAATAGCGGAACGAAGATTTGTATTGATTCCGTTGAATGAACTGGATCCGGATAAATACCATCCTGTTTTAGGGTTGAAAGTGAGTGAGTTACTCAGTAATTGCCCGGATCAGTTAAATGTTGAACGGCTGGTTGAATAAAATATAAACAACTCAGACAGAAAATAGGTAAACTCATAGTTGAGATGGGCAGTTAGAACGAAGTAAATCTTTGCATATCTTTGATATTTAAAGATTTATTACAATATACCTTCGTCAGCAAAACTGAAATAACCTCCCTGCGTAATAATCAGGTGATCGAGCAGTGGAATGTCCATGATCATACCAGCTTCCTTTAATTGTTTGGTGATTTTACGGTCAGCTTCACTCGCCTCGAGATTTCCGGACGGATGGTTGTGGGCAAAAATCAGGGAAGTTGCATGTTTTTCGAGCGCCATCTGAAGGACCAGGCGTACATCAATGACAGTTCCTGTAATACCTCCCTGACTGAGCCGCCGCGAATCCATCACTTTATTTTGCCTGTTCAGAAAGAGCGCCCAGAATTCTTCATGAGGAAGATCACCGATCAGCGGGCGGAGGTAACTGGCAACATCGTTGCTCCCGGTAATTTTATTCATTTCAAGTGCCGAAGAGTGATTTCTTCGCCTGCCTAGCTCCATTGCCGCAAGGATAGAGATCGCTTTGGCATCGCCAATCCCTTTGAACGATTTTAGGTTTTCAATATTCAGTTTACCAAGTTCATTCAGATTATTCTTCACATTCTCCATAATACGGCGTGATAGCTCAACAGCGGTCTCCTGGCTATTCCCTGACCCAATCAGTACAGCAATCAGCTCGGCATCAGTCAGTGAACCTATTCCGCGGTATAAAAGTTTCTCGCGGGGTCGGTCTTCAAGCGCCCAATCCTTAATCGGTTTTCGTGGATAAGCTTCCATTATCGGCTGGTTTATTTTAAAATGTGGTCTCAACCAAATTTAACCAATTAAATGGAAAATAACAAAAAAAGCCCATCCGATTAAGGATGAGCTTCAGATAATATTTTAAGACCAAAAATTACAGGCTGTTAACGTGTAATGCGAGGCTTGATTTCAGGTTAGAAGCCTTGTTTTTGTGAATTACATTCTGTTTTGCAAGCTTATCCAACATAGTGGCTACTTTTGGAAAAAGCTCGGCAGCAGCTGCTTTCTCAGTAGTTTCCCGAAGTAAACGAACCGCATTACGCGTTGTTTTTGAATAATACTTGTTGTGCAGACGACGTACTTCACTCTGCTTTGCCCTTTTAATAGCCGATTTATGATTTGCCATTTCTAAAAATTTCTTGTTCTAAAGTTTTGTAGTCTGTAGGGGATTCGAACCCCTATGGCAAGAATGAAAATCTTGAATCCTAACCCTTAGATGAACAGACCATCTGATTATATTTCCCCACTGTTTGGGGTCGTAAAAGTAATACTATTTTTTTAATCAGCGATCAATTCAACTTTTAAAATTGGAAAAATAACACTGATTGCTGTTTTATTTTAGCGTTGCAAAGAAAAGAACTATTTCTCAGAATGGCAAATTCAATCTAAAAAAAAATACACAATTATAATTCATTATAAATCACTGACAATGAATGATTGTCAGCGATTCTGCCATAAAAGAGAATACTAAAAATCAGTTTTTTTATATCTTTACACCGAAATTCAGTACTTATAAGGTGTCATCTGTACCCCACTTAGGGTGCAGAGCAATATTATCATACTGAAGACTTCAAAATCAGACCAGACTATTGCACTATGTATCCCTGATGAATATTAATAATTAAGAACCAATAAAAATGAAATTCAACTTATCTGTTATTGGAGGATTGGTAATTATCCTCACTATAATTTCAGCTTGCGGACCATCGCAGAGCAAACTTGCTGCGAAAAAGATCAGGATCTCTGAGTCACTTCTGGCAAAAGGTGATACCTTGAATTGCTTGTTGAGTCTTGATTCAATCCCTAAACTCTATCCTGAAGCCGGTTCAGAACTCAAGACGGCCATCCGGATCAGTAATCAGATCTACACCACCCAATTGGCAAAACAACGCGGTAATCTGGCCGCAGCGAAAACTGCGATCCAGACCTTAATCAAGGAATTCAAACCCGAAAAGGGGGAATTTGAAAAATATACCGTTTACATACCAAACCGTCAGGTATTTGATAAAAGCTGGTCCCGCTCTTTTGTCCAGGTTTATCTGAATGAAAAAGGGGATCTGACCCTTGCAAGCAACTACTATGGGGAACAATGGATAAATCACACGTCGCTACGAATTGATACAGAAGGGCTTACAGTTAAAACAGACTCGATTCCTCTTGACAACCTCAATAACCATCATAATGATTTTGGAGGATCCAACTGGGAGAAGGTCACTTACAGAGGGGCACAGGCCGACCTGGTGATTGCCATGATCGCTGCTAACCGGGACAAAAAGCTCAAAGCTGTTTTCAAGGGGAAGACATCCTACATCATGTGGCTGGAAGATTATGACAAGAAGGCAATTAAGGAATCCTATGAACTCTCAAAAGCCTTCAGAACTAAACGTGAAGCTGAAAAGATGATTCCGGTTCTGGAGAAAAAGATCAAAGATTGAGACCAAAATAAAGTGACCGGCCAACTATTCATGATTTGAAAGTCAACCGGTCACTATTTTTATGAATTGAGGTATTTATCAATCTTCCTGTGCGGCAATCAGAATCTCCATGATCTTCCTGCCGGCGGCAGCAACAGAGGTCCCGGGACCAAATATCGCCACAACCCCTGAGTCATAAAGGAACTGATAATCCTGGGCAGGGATTACACCTCCGGCAATTACCATAATATCTTCACGGCCGAGCTTTTTCAACTCTTCCATAACCGATGGTATGAGGGTTTTATGCCCGGCAGCGAGTGAAGAGACACCCAATACATGCACATCGTTTTCGACAGCCTGTTTGGCGGCTTCAGCGGGTGTCTGGAACAACGGTCCCATATCCACATCAAAACCAAGGTCTGCATAACCTGTAGCCACAACCTTAGCTCCGCGGTCATGGCCATCCTGTCCCATCTTTGCAATCATAATCCGGGGTTGACGCCCCTCTTTTTCAGCAAACTTATTGACAAGCTCGATGGCTTGTTCAAAATCTTTGTCATTTTTAGCTTCTGATGAATACACGCCTGATATGGTTCTAATGGTTGCTTTGTAACGTCCTGCAATCTTCTCGCAGGCGAAGGAGATCTCGCCCAGAGAAGCTCTCTTTTGAGCAGCTATGATGGCCAGTTCGAGTAAATTCCCTTCGCCAGTCTCGGCACATTTGGTAATAGCATCAAGGGATTCAATTACTTCGGCTTCATTACGTTCAGCCCGAAGTTTATTCAACCGTTCAATCTGCGAAAGTCTGACAGCTGTATTGTCGATATCCAGAATGTCAATTGGATCCTCCTTCTCAAGCCTGTATTTATTTACGCCAATAATTGCCTGGGTTCCCGAATCGATACGACCCTGTGTACGGGCTGCTGCCTCTTCAATACGCATTTTCGGCACTCCTGTTTCAATGGCCTTTGACATTCCGCCCAAAGCTTCAACCTCTTCGATTAAAGCCCAGGCTTTTTTGACCAGGTCGTTGGTTAAAGATTCAACATAGTAGGAACCTGCCCATGGATCGAGTGAGCGGCATACTTCGGTCTCCTGCTGAATATACAGCTGTGTATTCCGGGCAATACGTGCCGAGAACTCGGTCGGAAGGGCAATCGCTTCGTCAAGGGCATTGGTATGGAGTGACTGGGTATGTCCAAGAACAGCCGCCATAGCCTCAATACAGGTGCGACCTACATTGTTATAAGGATCCTGCTCGGTAAGTGACCATCCGGAGGTTTGGGAGTGTGTTCTCAAGGCCATTGACTTGGCACTTTTGGGATTGAATTGTTTAACCAGTTTAGCCCAGATCATCCGTGCCGCGCGCATTTTGGCGATCTCCATAAAATGGTTCATCCCAACTGCCCAAAAGAATGATAATCGGGGAGCAAAAGCATCAACGGTTAATCCCGCCTTTATTCCTGTCCGGATATAATCCAGACCGTCAGCCAGGGTGTAAGCCATTTCGATGTCAGCTGTAGCTCCGGCTTCCTGCATGTGATAACCCGATATGGAGATCGAGTTAAATTTGGGCATGTATTTGGAGGTATATTCAAAAATATCGGCGATAATCTTCATTGAGAATTCCGGCGGATAAATATAGGTATTACGCACCATGAACTCTTTGAGGATATCATTTTGAATTGTACCTGCCAGTTCTTCAAGTTTTGCTCCCTGTTCCAGGGCAGTGACAATATAGAAGGCCAGAACCGGGAGAACTGCCCCGTTCATGGTCATCGAGACCGACATTTTATTCAGCGGAATATTGTCAAAAAGGATCTTCATATCAAGGATCGAATCGATAGCAACACCAGCTTTCCCAACATCACCTACCACACGTGGATGATCGGAATCGTATCCGCGATGGGTGGCCAGGTCAAATGCAACGGATAGCCCTTTCTGTCCGGCAGCCAGGTTACGGCGGTAGAATGCATTCGACTCTTCTGCCGTAGAAAATCCGGCATACTGACGTATAGTCCAGGGCCTTGTGACGAACATGGTTGAGTAAGGTCCGCGTAAGAATGGTGCGATACCAGCGGCATAATTCAAATGGCCGAGACCTTTGATATCATCCCTGGTGTATACGCTTTTCACCGGAATCAACTCAGGAGTCATCCAGATGTTTTCAATTCCGGTTTCCTTTCCCGTCTCCTCTGCTGAACAGCATGGTTTCGGGGTATTTGTGATATTTATTTCTCTAAAATCAGGTTTCATAACAGCTCCTATTTTATCCCAAGTTTATTATTATAACCAGTCAGTGACTCCAGTAAATTGGTCTTCACATGAATGAAATTCTCAATACCGATCGCCTTGAGTTCCTCCGAACAAGCCGGAGCTCCGGCAACTACAAAGATTGCTTTGCCTTTCAATTGACTGTAAACCTGAGGTGCAAATCCGGCATATTCATCATCTGAGCTACAGATTACCACGATATCTGCCGATGCTTCAAGGGCTGCCTTGACACCAGCTTCAACCGATTCAAAAGCATTATTATCAACTACCTCATAGCCTGCGACGGCAAAGAAATTTGAGGAAAATTGTGCCCGGGCTTTGCTGAATACAAGGTCACCAATGGTAAGCATAAAGGCCTTTGGTCGCTTATTGTCAGCCGAAAAACGATCGGTAGAATACCTGAGCGCCTCCAGCTGACGTGCACTACGGCATAATTTAATGGTCTCGACTTCAGTATCTTTGGAGGTCTGGTCAACCGCTTCAAACAGCTGGTTGTTTAATTCACTACTGATCTGTTCTGTATAATTCGGGAACTGATTAACACCAAGGACATTATCCCTTCGGGTAGCTACGCCTTTGGTCCGTTTTGCAGCCATTTCATTCACCAGCGACTGAACAAATCCTTCACGAAAGGCAGCAATAAAACCACCCTTTTCCTGGATCTCGAGGAAAATCTTCCACGCCTGTTCAGCAACCGCAGCGGTCAATGATTCAATATAATAAGAACCGGCAGCCGGATCTGCAATTTTATCAAAATGAGCCTCCTCCTTAAGGATAGCCTGCTGATTCCGTGCAATCCGTTCAGCAATTTCTGTAGGTTGTTCGTAAACCACATCAAACGGATTGATAGTCAGAGAATCTGTTCCGCCCAGGGTTGCAGACATCGCTTCAGTTTGTGTCCGCAACAGATTTACATAGGAATCATATATGGTCTTGTTCCAGACCGATGTCTCAGAGTGGATATGCATTTTACTTGCACAGAGGCAATAACCCTCACTGCTTTTATTGTCGCATTCGCATTTTGGCTGGTACGCCTGGACTATCTTAGCCCATAACATTCTGGCTGATCGAAGCTTGGCTATTTCCATGAAATAGTTTCCCCCAATTCCAAAGTTGAAACGGATCCTTGGTGCAACCTTTCCGGCATCCAATCCAAGGTCGGTTAACCGGGTCAGATATTCAACGCCGACTGCCAGGGAGAATCCCAATTCCTGGACTAGCGATGCCCCGGCATTGTTAAAATTCCGGCCATTAACTCCAATAATTTGAATTTTGGGATAATCAGCAGCCGACTCCAAAACTTCCTTTACGCGGATAAATGCCTCCGATTCGGTTGAGCAGAATTTTCCTTTTAACGTAAAGACTCCAACAGGATCGAGGTTGACAGAGCCCTTCACTTTGGAAGGATCAGCCTTTTGCTCTTTCAGAAAGGTAACCAGACTTCGGACCAAAGGTGGGTTTTTGCAGGTCATCACAAAATTAACCTCTGTTTTTTCAAGGTCAATTCCATTACAAAGAACCTTTAGATCGCCAACACTAATTTCCTGGCAGGTTTTAAAAACAAACCCAATCGAGGTGACCCCTTTTGATAGCACCTCCAACGCTTTCCGGTTCGCTGCAGCCAATTCGGCCACGTCAATCTCCTGCCGGACCAACCAGTTGTTCCCGGTTTTGTGATTACCCCGCACATAGGGGAATTGCCCCGGCAAGGTATCAACGAATTCGAGCCCGCTTAAATTTTCGTCCCGATAATACGGACGCACTTTAATCCCTTCATTGGTAGACCAGATTAATGTCTTGTCGTAATCTTTACCCTTAAGATCAGTGCGGATTTGAGATTCCCAGGTTTCCGTGGATACGGAGGGAAATTCTTGAAATAAATTCACATCATTCTCATTCATAACAAAATAGCTATTGTATAAAATCGAAGTGCAAAGGTAAAAGTTTAAATTTTAATACCCATTAAAAGAGATGTTAATTTAAAATTAAATAACAATAAATTGCTTTTGTTATTTTTGTCCGGCCATCATCAAAATAACTTTTCATGAACCAAATGACCAGCAGGCAACGGTCGGCCTTAACAATTGCCGTATTAACTTCATTTTTAGGAACATTTCTGATATCAGGTGTGAACATTGCCCTTCCTGCGATTGAGAAGGAGTTTAATCTGGACGCTGTTACTCTGAGTTGGATTGTTATTTCCTACCTGCTGGCTTCTGCCGTTTTTCTCCTTCCGATTGGTAAATTTGCAGATAACATAGGACAGAAAGTTGTATTTAAAGGTGGAATTCTTATTTTCACCTTGTCCACCATCCTTTGCGCGATTGCTCCAAATGGTACCTCGCTGATTCTCATTAGGGTTTTTCAGGGATTAGGGGCCTCGATGACTATGACTACCGGTTCGCCAATCCTGGTCTCTGTCTTTCCGCCGGTTGAACGGGGCAAAGTTCTTGGACTTAATGTAGCAGCGGTTTACCTTGGACTATCCACTGGGCCGTTTATCGGAGGAATTTTAACCCAACACTTCGGATGGCGTACTATATTCTATTTCTGTATCCCTCTGGCAATTTCAGCCTTACTGCTGGTGTTTTTTAAATTAAAGTCAGACACAAATCCCCGAACCCCGGCAAGGATTGATTATAAAGGGGTTATATTATATTCGGTGGGACTCGTTGCAATGGTATACAGTTCTTCAAACCTGAATAAATCTTTAGGCTGGCTTATTCTTCTGACAGGGATCCTATTTTTAATTTTATTTGTTCTCCAGTGTAAAAAGTCTGACCATCCAATTTTTGATATCACCCTTTTTACACAGAACCGCTTATTTGCTTTTTCTAACATTGCTGCCCTGATTAATTACAGCGCTACCTATTCACTGGTATTCCTAATGAGTCTTTATCTGCAGAAGATACAGGGATTTTCTCCTCAAAAAGCTGGCATTATACTTATTGCTCAACCCTTAATGATGGCGCTTCTATCCCCTTTTGCAGGAACTTTCTCAGACAGGATTGAACCCCGTAAGTTAGCTACTGTTGGGATGCTTATTAGTGCAACCGGGCTATTTATGCTGACTTTTATTGGAGCACAAACACCTGTATATGTTATTGTTATGATTTTAGTAATTATGGGGACCGGATTTGGAATATTCTCCTCTCCAAATATGAATACCATTATGAGTTCGGTTGGGAAGCGCCAGTTGGGTATTGCCTCCGGTACCTCTGCCACAATGCGGATTGTTGGCCAAATGATGAGTATGATGATCGTAACACTCATTTTTTCGCTATTTTTCAGCGGAACGCAACTCAAAGAGGCAAACAACATCTTATTCATAACCAGTATTCAGCTTGCCTTTGCAACTTCGGGACTGATATGCCTGGCAGGGATTTACTTTTCCTATAGCCGGGGTGATCTGAGACAATAAACTTTAAATCATCATCCTTTATCATGAAAATAAAACGAGGTTCCATATCTGTTCTACTGATCCTAAACGTACTTACTTCATTTGCCAACAAACACAATCCAGAGAAATCCCCGAAGGAGGATGACAGGGCGGTTTATTTATCAGGTCTGGAACACGAGGTCATCAGTGAGCTTAATCTGGCCAGAACTCAGCCAAAAGTGTATGCCGATTTTCTTACTTCTTATTCCGCCTTCTTTATTGGCAATGAACTGCATGAACCCGGCAAGACAATTCTTGTGACCAGGGAAGGAAAGTCTGCAGTAAATGAAGCGATTAGATTCCTGAAAAATCAGAAACCACTGAGTATACTAACAGCCTCTAAGGGGATGAGCAAAGCGGCCAATGATATGGTCAAAATGCAGGGGGTGACCACGGAGACCGGTCATCAGGGGAGAGATGGCAGTACGTTTTCTGAACGGATTAACCGATACGGGACATGGGGTGGTACATCATCCGAAAATATCGATTATGGGAATAATAATGCCCGCAGAATTGTTATGGCACTGATAATTGACGATGGTGTAACAAGTCGCGGACATCGGAAAAGTATTTTTGAACCAGGTTTTAGAAGAGTAGGTGTGGCCTTCGGAGGTCACAAAACGTATAGCTATATGTGTGTAATCGAATATGCTGTGAGCTACACCGAGAAACCGGCAGTAAAATAATGGCAGGTCCTCTGGCATCCAGCAAAAAAAAGTCTATTGAAATTTCAATAAACTTTTTTTAACGTAATGGGATTCAGCCCCCTAAAAAATGATCCTTAAGGCTTTATAATGTTACCGGATTATTCAGTTTCATTAAAGATGGTTACTACCGTGTTTGAGTTTCCCAAATCAATACCGACATAGGTAATATTCTCTTTTAATTCAAGGCTGTTGGTAGCGGGAACCAATGCTACAGAATTTAAGCAATAACCTTCACTGGCACAGAGATAAGGCTCGGGATAGACAATAACTTCAAGAATATCCTGGAACTCCTCCTTGAAAAGGGCAATTAATTCTGAATACATGGCACCTCCGCCAACGAGGTAAATCTTATTGGTTCTTGAGAAGTCCTCATCAGAGAATTTCTTGCGCATTGCCGGTGAAATGACTTCGTTGTAATAGCTGGTTAACGCTCGCTTACGAATCTCCAAAACATCCACTTTACGACGATTGATCAAAAAGAAACCCCGTTGAAAAGCACGCTCGATCTGCTGACCGGTAAGCATGTTAAGATAATATTGTTTTTCAATCTCATTTTCCAGAATATTCACGGCATAATTTATCCCCTTTTCGCTATGGGCAGTTCGTTGAATAATACCGGAAGGGGTTGAAAGAGCCAATTCAAATGTACCAAATCCAAGACTGCCAATAAAGAAGTTCTGGGTTTCTTCCATATGACCATGACGAATTGCTTTGATACACCCATCGATTTCCGTCATCACATCGAATGAAGATACATTAACGCTGATATTTTCGACGCCTGTTCCGCCAAAGGTTCTGGTATCGAAACTAACCTGATGTTTTCCCAAATAAAAATCACGTGCTCCTTTTTTATAGATGGCATGAGTTATGAAAGGAAAACCTGTTGTAATTACCATTTTATTGTCTGTACCTTGAGCTGCAATAATTAAGGCAGTTAGTGCCATAAGTTGATAATCAAGGTCTTGAGCTGAGCTATTCAGAAATTTGTGCGGGGCGCTACCTTCGGTCAAAGCCATATTGCCAATTAAATAATTGCGCTGATTAAAGTTATTGATTTTCATTCCTTCAATAAAATTTGCCGCCACTTTAGCAAAATCAACAGTTGTTTCTTCATAAACACTCGGAAATACGTACGATCTTTTCATAGTTTTTTTATTATAATTTCTAAGTACGAAACTTTTTTATTTTGTTACCAGGTAGAATCAGGCATGTTTAGCTTTAACGATCAATTAAATAACGATGAATAGTCATCATCAGGTAATTGTCGGATCGCCTTATTTAAAAATAATTTGTCCTTTTCTGACTCGTTTGATCTGTTATCGTTGTTATTAATTTTCTTGAGGATAATTTTTTCCTGATCATTCTTTTTTTCAGCCAGTTTCATCTGTTGATATTTTACCGGCATCAGGAGATTTCTTAACTCATCAAACCCTGAAAGACTGTGTCCTCCTTTATTTTTTCGGGCGATTTGGGTAATGATTGTATCTTCCGGTCTTAACGGTTTTTTCTTCCCCTTCCTGTTCTGAGAGGAAGCCTCCATAATCGGCTCCCCCAGGCATTTGGCAATTGATACCGGGTTCGGCAGTGGGAAAAGAACTAATTCTCCTTCATCAATATAACTATTCTCAAAATCAAATTCAAGTATCTCATTTGGTTTAGGGTCAACTGAAAGGTCAACCTGTGTAAAAGAGGTTTCCGGCACATCATTTTGCCCATCTCCAGTAAATTCATCAGAGATGGTTAACAGGGTGAACTTTCCCATTTCCTCAAAAGGTTCAAAATCAGCAGAATCATCTGTTTGATCGATTTCTGTGGTCAAATCTGAGCGGATCGTTTTTGCAGCGACTTCAGCAAAATCCAGGTTTAGCGTTTCATTTTGATCCGCTAATACAGGAACCTGATTTTCTGGAACAGGCTTCTCTGAAGAATCAGCCTCCATCATTTCGGGAGATGAATTTAACGAAGATGCTAATATGGCGTCCAGCTCAGAACCAATGAGGTCTAGTTTTTCTCTGTAAATTATCAAATCCTCCAGCCTGTTATTGTTTTCCATGATCTTTGAAAGAACATCTCCTGAATCATTGTGTGCCAGTTCCAGCATCTCCTGATCCCAAAGAGAGGAATCAATTTTTACTTTATTTTCTTTCAATGAATCAACTGCATCATCAAATGTAATCTTTACATTTGCAGGACCGGAAACCTGTCTTCTGCCTGGTTCAATTTTAATCATCTCTTCAGCAAGATAAATCTGGGCTTCATCTATCGCCTCCAATTTATCATACATGACAACCCTTGCGGTAATTAAAGCTCCTTCCTTAACCTCAAATGTCCTGGTATAGAGGTTTCCAAAGACAGAAGCACTTTCGTGAAGGATTGTATGTCCTGACACAACTATATTTCCCTCAAATCTGCCGAAGATAACAAGATCCTTGGCACGAAGGAAGCCTTTAACATAACCCTCAGCACCTATAATTACACTCTTATCCGATTCAACTTTCCCAAAGACTTCTCCGTCGATACGAACATCAGTTGTGAAAATAAGTTCACCGTTTATCTTTGAAGAAGAATTTATTAAAGTAGGTATTTTCATGTCAGGTTCACCTATTTTGGATTATGGAGTTCGTGATACTCCTATTCAAAGTAAAACTAATTTATGATTATAAAAACGACCAAATATAGCATGTTATTTTTACACTTACAAAAGTTTTTACAAAATATATTTATTATACGTAAATTAATTGTTCTACTTAAATTCCAGGAGACCCTTATTTTCCTGACTTCAGCATTTTGAATTACGAAATCCCGATTAAAAATGTAAATAATTATTGAAGATCAAATATAATCAAATTTATTACGATTTACAATTTATAAAATCATAAAACTCACTCTTCGAGTGTACTCAAATCCCCTTCAGGCAACCCCAAAGCCCTTGCTTTCAGTACTCTCCGCATTATTTTCCCGCTTCGGGTTTTTGGAAGCTGATCCGCAAAGGTGATTTCTTCGGGTCTGGCAATTGGCCCAAGATGCTCAACCATATGCAGAATCATCTGATGTTCAAGATCTTTACTCGCGGCATACCCCAATCGTAAGACAGCCACGATATGAATGCAGTTCCCTTTAAGTGCATGAGGAAGTGCAATTGCGGCTGCTTCGGCAATAGCAGGATGGCTTGCCATAACACTTTCTATTTCTGCTGTTCCCAAACGGTATCCGCTTACCTTGATGACATCATCTGTCCGCCCGATAATCCGGAAATAGCCATCCTGATCAATTTTAGCAGAATCGCCGGTAAGATACCAACCCTGTTTTGCATATTTAGTCCAGTAAGTATCGATAAACCGCTGGGGATCACGATAAACTCCGGCTGTCATACCTGGCCAGGGTGTTTTAATTACCAGGGTTCCCTCTTCGCCAACTTTGGCTTTCTCTCCATTTTCATCCACAACATCGATTACCGTTCCAAAGAATGGTTTTGTTGCGGACCCTGGTTTTAACGGGGTGATGGGGAGCGGGGTGATCATAAAACCGCCTGTTTCGGTCTGCCACCAGGTATCAATAATTGGACACTTTTCACGACCCACAACCTTGTAGTACCATCTCCAGGCCTCAGGGCTAATAGGTTCTCCTACAGAGCCAAGCAGCCTTAACGAACTGATATCATTTCGGTTAGGCCATGAATCACCAAAACGCATCAGGCTCCGAATTGCAGTAGGTGAGGTATAAAGGATATTGATTCCATATTTTTCGACCATTTTCCACCAACGGTCAGGATAAGGGAAGTTTGGTGCCCCTTCATATAACATTATAGTTGCACCATTGAGCAAGGGTCCATATACAATATAGCTGTGTCCGGTGATCCATCCCGGATCGGCGGCACACCAGTAACGGTCTTCAGGTTTAATGTCGAACACCATCCGGTGGGTCGTGGAGGTATAAACGCTAAAGCCTCCATGGGTATGAACCAATGCTTTAGGTTTACCGGTTGAACCGGAGGTATACAAAAGGAACAGCATTTCAGAAGAGTCCATCTGTTCCGTTTCACATCTGTTTGAGGCAATTGGCAAGGCGAGGAGTTCGTGTAACCAGTAATCACGACCATTTTCCATATAGACCTCCACCCCTGTTCTTTTTACAGTGATACAGATTTCCATAGTAGGAGACAATTCCATTGCTTTATTCACGACGCTTTTCATTTCCACAATTTTACCACGACGGTAACCGCCATCCGCAGTTATCACGATGCGGCTATTGGCATCATTTATCCTGTCGGCCAATGCTTCATGACTAAATCCTCCGTAAACGACACTATGGACTGCGCCAATCTTTGAACAAGCGAGCATTGCAATGATCTGTTCAGGTATCTGGGGCATGTATATGGTAATAACCTCTCCCCTTTTGGCTCCCATGCTTTTAAGGATATTGGCAAACTGACAAACTTCCCGGTTTAGGGCATGGTAAGAAAAGGTTCGAACATCACCAGGCTCACCCTCCCAGATAAGCGCCAATTTATTGCGGTTCGCATTTTCAAGATGACGATCTATCGCATTCAGTACAATATTTGTTTTTCCACCTTCGAACCACTTAAAAAAGGGTGGATTACTCCGGTCCAGAACCTGATCCCACTTACGGTACCAGGAGAGTTGCTCTGCCTGTTCTGACCAAAAAACCTCTGGGTTTTCAATTGATCTGGCATACAATTGATCATATTCCTTAATATTTGCCTGTTCAATTACAGATTGTGAAGGGTAATAAATCTTCTCTTCGTTCATGTTTTCCATAACGGGTTATTTAGTTTTATATAAAATTAAGTTTTAATTTGCAGTATAGCCCACAAAAATGGAAAATTTAACTGAATTATCCATCCTGCTAAAAAACAACTTTACCCCTATAATGTTTTGAAATGCAAATTAAATAATGGAAACAAAAAAAGTAGAGACACATGGCGGGGTGTCTCTACTTAAACTTAATTATGGCAATAAAATTCTGAATCAATTCTCGCCCTCAGAGAATTCCATCAGGAAAGCCTTAATAAATCCATCGATATCGCCATCCATTACTCCCTGAACATTTGAGGATTCAAATCCGGTCCTGACGTCTTTAACCAGTTTATAAGGCTGCATGGTATAGGAGCGGATCTGGGATCCCCACTCTATTTTTTTCTTACCAGCTTCAATTTTTGTTGTCGCTTCATGACGTCTCTGAAGTTCAAGGGCATACAATTGCGATTTGAGTAAACGGATGGCATTCTCCTTGTTCTGCAGCTGAGAACGCGACTCCGTATTCTCGATAATGATGCCCGAAGGTGCGTGCTTAAGCCGTACGCCAGTCTCCACTTTATTCACGTTCTGTCCTCCTGCCCCGCCGGAACGAAAGGTATCCCAGGAAATATCCCCGGGATTCACATCGATGACAATGGTGTCATCCACAAGTGGTGCCACAAAGACTGAAGTAAATGAAGTCTGTCTTTTCCCCTGTGCATTAAACGGAGAGATGCGTACAAGCCGGTGTACCCCGTTTTCGCTTTTGAGGTAACCATAGGCAAATTCTCCTTCAATTTCGATGGTAACACTCTTGACTCCAACATCTTCACCAGGGACAAAACTTGCCTCACGCACTTTATATTTGTGCTTTTCAGCCCAACGGAGGTACATACGCATAAGCATGTCGGCCCAGTCATTCGACTCAGTACCACCGGCCCCGGCGTTAATTTTTAAAACTGCTCCAAGTCTGTCCTCTTCGCGCCGAAGCATATTTTTGGTTTCGAGGTCTTCTATATGCTCCCTGGCTTCAATGAAATGCTCCTCAAGTTCATCTTCGGTTATTTCACCAGCCTCACTGTAATCAAACATGATCTGCAGATCTTCGACTACCTGATTAACCGATTTAAATCCGTCTGTCCACTGCTTAATTGAGCGGATCACCATCATCTGACGCTCAGCCTCTTTGGGATTCTCCCAGAAAGTGGGGTCCTGGGTTTTAAGCTCTTCTTCCTCGAGCCTGATTAATTTATTATCGATGTCAAAGAAACCTCCTCAGCGCATCCCGGCGCTCAACAAGCTCTTTAAGCTGTTCCTTTAGGATCATATTGGGTGTATTTATAATTTTGGCACAAAGGTAGGAATAAAGGGGTAATGTGCTAATAAGAATATTAGGCTGATAGACAATTAGGCTATTCGGCAATTAGGGTATTGCTTTAGGATATTAGGAAATCAAGGAACCATTGGTGAATTTCGCCGGGAAAGAATAACCCCATTATTCATTTTAAAATATACGTTTTAAATTCTTCATTCTTCATTATCCATTATTTGGTCTGCCAGTTTAAAAGCCAGTTCAGCTTCAAATCCATGTCCCTGGGCAAACACTGCCAGCTTCCCGGTTCGCTCATAATCGGATTCACCTTTGACCGATTTGATTTTCGTCTTTAGCAGATCATGAAGAGTTTTGAGGTATAAATCATCATCAATCTGGCTGAGTTCCGATCTGATCAGCTCATCCGGAATTTGTTTCTGCCGAAGCATATAGGTCAACTTGATCTTGCCCCATTTATTAAAGCGCAGTTTATCATTAACATAGAAGCGGACAAATCGCTTTTCATTCAAAAACCGTTCTTCAATCAGATAATTCAGCGCGAGTGAAATCTCTTCATCTGAAAGCTCCCATTGCTTTAGTTTTGTTATCATATCCAGTCGACACCTTTCAGACTGACTGCAAAATGCCATTGCTTTTGTCAGTGCCTGGCGATAATTCACACTTCCTTCCATATTGTTAATCAAATAATTTCAAACAAAAATAAGGTTTAAATAACATCTTTGAATGAAGAAGCGAATCAAGATCCTGAGCATTTATTTTTTTTATTTTCTCAATCCTTCCTGCCACCAGCTTTGAACTGATTATTGTTATTGGCAAACCAGATCCCGGACCGTGAATACTCCGACATAATATACATTTTTAATGACCTCCCCGAAATTCGCAGGATGATATCTATATCTTAGCGCGCATAGAAATAGGGGAGAATCCTATTATTTTAATTTCCTTAACAACTGAGGATACAATTCATCCCTGACCCACTTAAACTTAGGCTCTTTTTTAAGGATCTCCTCATAAATAATTTTCGCATTGCCTGGATCATTCAACACCTCGTAGGTCTTTGCGATGGAAGTAAGCAAACTCAGATAGTTCCAGTCATCGCCTAATTCCGGATCCGAACTTTCCATCAATGCCCTGGCTTTTAAATAGTTTTTCAGAGCTTCCGACTTAGATCCACCCATAAGCGAAGGAGCATGGAACTGGACATTTCCCATCTGGATATAACCAAAAAAATCATCGGGATCACTGCCAATAGCTAGTTTTGCAGCGGAAGCACTTTTAGGCCCGATAAATGGGGCGGAAAAAAAATTCAGTCCAATATGAAAACCGTAAAAAGCGGATTTGTAGCCATAAACCCTTGAAATCTTAAACTTCTTCTCCTCAAGCACTTTCAGGTTATCCTCCGCGTGCCTGAGATAAACAAAGGCTTCATCTTTATGATTGTTCCCAATAGCCCAGGCAACATAACCATACTGATAATTAACCAGTTCCATCAACAGGTCATCGCTTTTTTCAGGCTTGCCCTCCAATTGATCAATAATGTACTTCCAAACAGGCATCGCATTATTAATGTAGGCGTTGTAGATATCTTTCTTAGAATTCCCGAGAAGGGATGAAGAAAAAACAACTAAGAAAAAAATGGTTAATCGATATTTCGTCCCTTCCATTGGTATTGATAAAAGTATTTAAAGGTAAATGCACGGAAAATAAATAATCCCATAACCAGCTGTTGAAGAATAAGATATAATAAATTATCCCGGATACTCTGCTTGCTTGCAATCGATACCAGAACTCTTGTCACAACAATCATGGCAATGTAGCAGATAAAAATCCGGGACTGAAGTGAGATGAAAACCGGTATGAATCCAAGGGTAGTAATGAACCAGAATAGAACCGCCAGCAAAAATGAATTCCCAAAAAAAGCGGTAATATTCTTTGAAAACCCATTAACAGCCTCCTCAAAACCACCATACATCCGACATTGGATCGATTCGTCACCGGTCAGGCACGCCACGGGAAAGCTCATTTGCTTGAAATACCGTGCAATTGCAATATCCTCCACTTGATGTTTTCGGTTAAACTCATGAGGATGCAGATCTTTATATATTTGAGCATTAAATAACATAAACTGCCCGTTAGCTGCGGCTATTGATGCGAAGCGCGACCATTTGACCAAAGGCAAAGGGAGAAGCGTCAATAAGATATAATTCATAACCGGAACCGTGATCTTCTCACCAAAACGAACCATCAGTTGCCGTGGAAAAAGAGAGAGCAGTCCAAGCCTATGCTTTTCAGCATAATCCGTTGCCATACGAATAATGTCTCCCTGAATCCTTACATCGGCATCCAAAAAAAGAAAATATTTACCCCTTGCCTGGTTAGCCAGGGAGTCACAGGCAAAGTTCTTCCCGAGCCATCCTGCTGGTAAATTACCCGATCGTACTAACTGAATTCGGGAATCCGTTTTTGCCATTTCTGCGACAACCTGTGCCGTGTGGTCTTCAGACTGGTCATCGAATACGATAATCTCCAGATTATTATAAGGTTGCAGGATAAGATCATTCAGTATGGCGCCAATGTTTTTTTCTTCATTCCGGGCCGGGATTAAGACAGAAACCAAATAATCAAGGTTTTGAAGGTCTATGTTCAAATCAGGCTTAAGAAAAAGATTTGCAGCGGCAACAAACAACTGCAATACCGCGAAAAAAACGACAATTAGTGCAAGGGTGACCATTAGTCGTTTGATTTTAAGGTGTTGGCCCAAATGCACTCTCTGAAAAACCGGTTGAAGGCTTCCTGAATCGAATCTTTATCGTATTTAAAACCATCATATTCTGATATATACATATAAAGGCCAGGTTTACGGCTGGAAAAATAATCGATCAGATTTACCATAAACAGAATTTGAATCGAATCTCCAGCCTTTTCCGTGATATGCCCGATCCCCGATTCAAAACGGATCGGATCTTTATAAACTGACTCAATCCTGCCCTGAGGAAAGAGGAGGACCATATTTCGTTGATCATGAAGCAATTCAGAAGTGTAATTCATAGATTCCACAATATTCCTGGAATTTTTTCGGATTGAAAATCCCCCTGTTTTATTAAAGAAGAAATACTTCTTAAGTTGCTCTTCCAGCATCATAAAGTGAAATTTTCGCTTTATGACATTAACATTCAAATACATGGCAAAAAAACCATCCCACCAGCTGAAATGATTTGCCAAAAGAAGAACCGGAAGTTTGCGATCTCTGAATTCCCCCGTAAGTTCCACGCGTCCAAAATGCCGATAGATAATCCAACCCGCATAAAACCTGAAAAACGGGTAGAAGAAAAAGTGGTGCCTGGCCTTTAGAATCATGAGATTTAGTTTAAAAAGATCAGGATAACAACAAAGAAGATGAACTGGCAAATAAAGATGGCGGATGCTACCTTATTGTTCGTTCTAACCCCGGTCCATTTCAGCAATAACTGAAAGCCAATTGCAATGGTGAACCATGCCAAATAATTTTTAACCGGAATGGTATTACCTTCCCACTTCCACATATCCAGAAAGGGCGCAACATGCTCAAGAACAGAGTCATAAAGGATCATCAAAAAAGAGGCCAGAAAGATCTGAATAACCTTTGGCAATCCGGTGTACGCAGCTATTGAGGCACTGCAATAGACAAGCATCACCCAATTAATTCCAATCAATGGCGGAGTACCGAAGAATTTAATCCCTAAACCGTTGCCATAACTGTAATTGCCGAATATTTGGTGGGTATTGACCCCAATAATTTCAACAAGATAGCCAAGTGTGAATATCAGCAATAAAACAGTAAGCTCTTCTTTACCTCTTTCGAATTTATGAGTCAGAAGTATGACAATAGCATTGAGCAAAAGGGCAAAAGGAATCAGAACCATAAAAAATAGGTGTGTTCCCGGGATTTCCAGGCCCAAAATTCCGACAAGGTAAAATAGATTGACAATGAGTATCGTTTGAAACTGATACCGGTATAAAAATTTGGAGGCTAATTCTATTTTCATTTCGAATAGCGGTTCACCGATTTCTTTTCAAAGAAAGCAGTTATCTTATTAATTACAAGCAAATTAAATAATATCAGACTAAATGCATAACCGATATCCTCTACCGGAACCGTAAAAATCCGGATTCCAAGATTTTCCAAATTATTATACCACACTACAGGTTCATCGATAAAGCTTCCGGTAAGCACCGAGTCCACCCCAAAAAACGGGATAAGTATTCCTATAAACGTAAGATAAAACCGGTTCAGAATATGAGGGGAACTGAATATGGTGAGCAAAATAGCAAATACCGAAACTGTCAGGTAAACCGCCGTATAGGCCTTATGTAAATTTGTATTAACCAGAATTCCGAGGCCAACAATAAGAATTGCAGACACAATATTTGTCTGCCTGTTGCTAAGTTTTAGTTGGGGGAACAGGTAGATCAGGGTATCGTGCAGAAACAGACTGGCATAGGGAATCACCAGAAAGAAGAGCCACTCTTCAAGAGGCAAATTCAACAGAAGTATTCCACTGTGATATTTAGGATTAAATCCCCATATCCCGAATTTTGTAAAAATAATATCCCCTGCAACGTAAAACGAACCAACGAAAAGCAGTGACAGTGCTACCGCTTTTATCTTAACATAAAATTGAAGATTACGATCAGAACTGTAAATTAAAGGGATCAGGATCGCACAAATTTCAAGGGCCAGGTATACAAACATAAGAATCTGTCTAAACCAATCTCATTTTATCAAATATTAAAGCCTTAGCCAGCAATGCCTTAAAAAGTTCACCAGAAATAGTGTATCGTAAACTAGGCTGGAAGGAACGTAAAATCAGATTGAGGCTGATTCCGCTTTGATGAGCCTCGTAATGATCAGTTTCAAATTTATCAGGCGAGGCTGTTTTGGAATAATCCATTGTGGTATTACCAATCTCATCGGCAGACCGGAGGAGACCAGAGATGCGATAAATGGCTTTCTGCATCTCCTTGTCCCAAAAGCTTACAGCTAAGGCAAAGGAAATGCAGTAATTCGGGTTAGCCAACTTACTGACTTTAAAAGAAACCTCATCATGCAGACTCTTAGAATCCATCATATTTAGACTAAAAAAACAAACTATCGATTTTATTAAAACAGTGAAATCCCGAAATTGTTTTATAATAATTTGTCTTTTAATGCAATAGAAAAGCCCTGAACCCTCGGTTTATTAATTACGAAGATACAAGGTTTTAATCATACAGAGAAAGATTTGGCACCAGCCTGTTTATTTCGCTTAAGGCCAATCAGGGAAGATTAACCCGCATTATTCTCTTTTTAAGCTGCTGTTCAATAACAATTGGCACTTTTTCCTCTATAACATTGGAAGAATCCAGCCCAAGCGCCTTAACATCATTAATACTGATTTTCCGGATGAAGTTATGAAGTCCCATTATGAAGCTTTGGTTGAGCGGTAATTTGTAATCACTGATCAGGATTCTGTCGAGATTTACATAAAGACAATCCGCCGGTATATTATGAGCTTTGAGCGAATCATACTGGCTGACCATACTAATTTCGCTGTTCTTAACCAAATCCTCGATTACCTCCCTGAAATAGAGGTTGATTTTACGTTCAATCTTAAATCCAAGCCTAAAATCAATTTTAATCAGAACCCCGGGTATCAGGTGATGGACAACATACTCAAAAGTATTGGGAGTTTCAAGGTTGTCAATATGGAGAAACCAATAAGTGTTGGCCCTTTTTGGATGCTTGTTGAAGATTGAATACATGATTTTGGATTCAATCTGGTCCCGGCGGTTTGCTTTCGTGATGTAAATCAAGTTAGTAGCAATTTTCGGAACTGAGGTATCGGTGCTTAGCTCCCTGAAAATGCCCGGATCCTTATTCACATTGACAAAACTGATGTATTTGTTTTTGATTTTCCTTCCAAAATACCACCCATACATCACGATAAAGAAGACCAGAGCCAGGGCGATGGTTAACCAGCCACCATTAACAAACTTGTGCAGGTTAGCCCACAGGAAGGTCCCCTCAATCGATAAAAAGACGAACAATAATAGAATAATATAAACAAGCGGGACTTTACGATTCCTTAAATGATAGGATAACAGTGAAGTGGTCATGATCATGGTTATTGTAATCGAGAGTCCGTAGGCAGCCTCCATTTTTGAGGATTCACCAAAATAGATCACCACAAACGTACATGCTACCCAAAGAAACCAGTTTACAAACGGGATATAAACCTGTCCTTTGATATCAGTAGGATAGTTGATCCTGATCTTCGGCCAGATATTTAGTGAAACTGCCTCACTGATAAGGGTATATGATCCACTGATCAAGGCCTGGCTTGCGATAATTGAAGCGGCAGTTGCAATGACCACTCCAGGTAAGAGAAACCATTGGGGCATTATTGCAAAAAAAGGATTTGCACTGTTCATATGATCCATATGGTTCAGAAGATATGCACCCTGCCCAAAATAATTTATAAGCAAGGATATCTTTACAAAAATCCATGAGATTCGGATATTCTGGATTCCGCAGTGTCCGAGGTCGGAATATAAGGCCTCCGCCCCTGTTGTGGCGAGGAACACAGCTCCCAAAAGTATCACGGCATTGGGATAATTCGCAATAAACTGCGCTGCATACATCGGATTCATGGCTGCCAGCACTCCCGGATCATTAACCAGAAACCGCATGCCAAGCATTGCCAGCATAGAAAACCAGATAAACATCACAGGACCAAAGGCTTTCCCCATAAACCCGGTGCCAAACTGCTGAAAGAAAAACAACACCGATAAAATGGTAAGGACAATAGGCACCACAGGAATGCTCGGATAAAACAGCTTTAGTCCCTCAACTGCCGATGTAACAGTGATCGAAGGGGTTATCACTCCATCAGCCAATAGGGCGCTGCCACCGATCATGGTAAGGATGGCAATCCAGTTATTTTTTCGCCGGATCAGAGCAAATAGGGCAAAAATACCCCCTTCTCCATGGTTGTCAGCCCGAAGTGTAATGATCACATACTTGACGGTTGTTTGCAGTGTTAACGTCCAGAATATACAGGATAAAGCCCCAAATATCAGCTCTTTATTGTACAATGTTGATGCATTGATGATTGCATTCATTGTGTATAGTGGACTTGTACCAAGATCCCCAAATACAATACCGAGGGTGATTATTAAACCGGCAAAAGAGACCTTTGCAATGCCACTATGTTGTTTATCCATATAGATTAACTGATTTTATTCGCTTAAAAAAGAGCTGAATATAATATTTTCTTTGAAAATGATTCATTAATTGATTAATTCACATCCGCCCATATAGGGAACAAGAACCCTGGGAATTCGAATTCCGTCGGCAGTTTGATAATTTTCAAGAATAGCTGCAACAATCCGTGGCAATGCTAAAGCGCTGCCATTCAAAGTATGGGCAATAACCGGTTTGGAGCGTCCCTCTTCCCTGAAGCGAAGTTTAAGCCGGGTGGCTTGGAAAGATTCAAAATTCGAAACCGAGGAGACCTCCAGCCAACGCTCCTGGGCGGCAGACCAGACTTCAAAATCGTAGGTAAGTGCAGAGGTAAAACTCATATCACCACCACATAACCGTAAGATCCGGTATGGCAATCCAAGTTTTTCAACCAGAGTCTGTACATAGGCTACCATATCCTTTAAAGAGTCGTACGATTTATCCGGGTGAGCTACCTGAACGATCTCCACTTTATCGAATTGATGCAGCCGGTTTAATCCGCGCACATCTTTGCCATAAGAGCCAGCCTCACGACGGAAACAAGCCGAATAGGCCGTCGTTTTGATAGGCAGGTCTTTCTCTTCCACAATCACATCGCGGAAAATATTAGTTACCGGAACTTCTGCAGTTGGGATCAAAAACAGGTTGTCAGTAGCATCGTGATACATCTGTCCCTCCTTGTCGGGAAGCTGACCCGTACCAAATCCGGAAGCTTCATTGACCAGATAGGGGGGTTGAACTTCCAGGTATCCCTGTTCGCGGGCCTGATCCAGGAAAAAGTTGATCAGGGCACGCTGGATTCTGGCACCAAAACCTTTATAGACCGGAAAACCGGCACCGGTTATTTTAACTCCAAGCTCAAAATCAATCAGGTTATATTGCGTTGCCAACTCCCAGTGGGGCTTGGCTCCTTCGGGCAAATCGGGCATTTCGCCACCCGTGGCCACGATTTCATTATCTTCGGCACCTTTCCCTGCGGGCACCAGCGGGGACGGGAGATTGGGAAGCAGTACCTGAAGTTGTGCAAGTTCTTCATCGATCCGGACAAACTCTCCTTCAAGACCTTTAATCTGCTCTTTAAGCCGGACAGTTTGCTCCTTTGCGACATTTATTTCGGCGAGTTTCCCATCTTTAATCAACAGACCAATCTCTTTGGAAATCCTGTTCATTTCAGCCTTTTGACTCTCTGCCTCGTTCTGAACTTCATTCCTCCTTTTATAGAGTTCGATTACCTTTTCAACGATCACGCGGGCATCGAATCTTTTTACGGCCAGTTTTTCAATGACCAATTCAGGATTTTCCTGTATGAATTTCAAGTTTAACATCTCTATTTGTTTCTGTTGTTTCTATAGGTTCAAAAATACAAATAAAAAATCTCCTGTTCCATTACCACAGTAATAAAACAGGAGATTACACCCGTATTCTTAAATCCGGATTTACTCTACGGAAGTGAATGGAAGAACAGAGACGTATGATTTGTCATTTCTTTTCTTCTGGAATTCTACTGTTCCGTCGATAAGTGCAAACAGGGTATGGTCCCTTCCAATTCCGACATTTGCACCTGGGTGGTGAGCTGTTCCACGCTGACGAATAAGAATATTACCAGCAATAGCAGCCTGTCCACCATAGATTTTTACACCTAAACGTTTGCTTTGAGATTCGCGGCCGTTTTTCGAACTACCGGCTCCTTTTTTATGTGCCATGGATAATCTTTTTTAAAATTTAAGCTAAAACTTCAGTAATTTGAATCTGTGTCAGGTATTGACGATGACCGTTTTTCTTCTTGTAACCTTTACGGCGTTTCTTTTTGAAAACGATCACTTTGTCACCTTTAAGATGTTTAAGCACTGTTGCAGTAACTTTTGCACCTTCAACTACCGGGGCACCAATACTGATAACTCCCTCATTGTCAACCAATAAAACTTTTTCAAACGTTACATCAGCACCTTCATCCTGAGGAAGACGGTGAACATAAACCTTTCTTTCTTTTTCAACTTTAAACTGTTGTCCGGCGATTTCTACAATTGCGTACATGCTTACAATTTATTTTTATTTGGGTCCGGCAGGCGGGAAACCGACATCTCCTCTTTTAAAGCCAACCCGAACAATTGGAGTGCAAAAGTAAACAATCTGATTTATACTACCAAGCATGAATGGAAAATAATTTTATAATGGATCATCCGGATTAAAAATGTGGGATTAAAAATATAAAATTAAGAAAGATGTGACCAAGCAATTAATTATATTTGTTGGACAGAACACCAACGAGACTTCACACCTTAATGATACAATTATGAAAAACAGCGATTCGAAACTTATGAGCCGCAGAGGATTCATAGGTAATTCCACCCTGGCTTCGGCCGGTTTTATGATTATTCCCGCTCATTCCGTCACAGGGCTGGGGCATATTGCCCCAAGTGACAAACTAAATGTTGCAGGAATCGGAATTTCAGGAATGGGGAAAGGGAATCTGGCACGCGTGGGCAAAACCGAAAATATTGTTGCCTTATGTGACATTGACTGGAGGGAACCTACCCAAAAAGTTTTTGCCACTTATCCGAATGCAAAACAGTATAAAGATTACCGGATGATGCTCGACAAACAGAATGACATTGATGCTGTGGTTATTGCAACTCCCGATCATACCCACGCGGTGATTAGTCTTGAGGCAATTAAACGGGGTAAACATACCTTCACTCAGAAACCGCTTACCCATACCGTTCATGAAGCAAGAGTGCTTACACAGGCAGCAAGAGAATATAAAGTGGCTACTCAGATGGGAAACCAGGGGCAGGCAGGTGAACCAACCCGCCGGCTAAGGGAGATGATCTGGGACGGTGTCATTGGACAAATCCATGAGGTTCATGTGTGGACCGACCGTCCCAACCGGGGGTTTATTGATACCTATTGGCCTCAGGGCGTTGCCCGGCCCGTGGATACCCCTCCGGTTCCTCCTGAAGTTGACTGGGACCTTTTTATCGGACCCGCACCAATGCGGCCATACAATCCTGCATATCACCCTTTTAGCTGGAGAGGCTGGTGGGACTTCGGAACCGGATCCCTCGGTGATATCGGCTGCCATTCACTCGATCCAATATTTCGTGCCCTCAAACTAAAGTATCCGACCACTATCCAGGCAGTCTCTACTTTGGTAAATCAGGAGTCATACCCTTCAGGCTCAATGATCCGTTATGAGTTCCCGGCCCGTGAAAACATGGTACCTGTTACCCTGACCTGGTATGATGGTGGGCTGCGCCCGATGCGGATCCCAGAACTCGACGAGGGGATGCAGATGGGTTCAGGCGGAACGCTTTACATCGGTGATCGAGGGAAGATCTTCGATGACAAAATTCTTCCAAAGTCATTAAGGGATGCCTACAACGTCCCAAAACCTTACCTTCCTTCTTCACCCGGTCACGAAGAGGAGTGGATAAATGCCTGTAAAGGGGGAGCCCCTGCGGGTTCCAACTTTGACTGGGCAGGACCACTTACAGAAACTGTCCTTATGGGAAATATTGCACTGCGTAAGGAGCTAAAAGAAAAAATGAGTACCCAGGTTCTTAACTGGGATCCCGAGAAATTCAGCTTCCCCAATCTCCCGGAAGCCGACAAATTTCTTCATTACCAATATAGAAATGGCTGGAGCCTTTAAATAATTTCAGCGAAGATTAAAGTTCCGGAAAGTCTAATCATTTTCACTCGTAAAGCCGCTAAGTTATTTCTCTTTGCGGCTTTGCCGCTTTGAGAGGAATCACACAACCACAAAATTGCAAATAATAGTTTTTCATATATTTTAATGCACTGATATAATGGATCTAAATATTAACTAATTTTGCATAGTACTACCCAGAGGATTAATATTTTTTAAACTTTTGAAAATGAGTTTAACCCAAAATTTCAATATGCGAAATTCCATTTTTATCGTTATGATGATCTGCTTCGGGATGAGTTGCTCCCGGAATAATTATCCCCAAAAAGTATTGGCAGACCAAATTCTTAAGGATTCTTCCTTGACAATTGTCGATACAATGGCCCGGAATATCCTGAAAAAGGGATTTAATGCCGGGAGCGGCTATTCTCAGGTTTGGGCAAGGGATCTGAACACTTTCGTCGAGATTGCCCTGGAAACTGCAAATCCTAAAGATATCCGGGGAGCTATTCTGGTTTTCTTCGCCCTTCAGCAACCTAACCATGAGATAATTGACGGCTATGTTTTAAATAAGGACTTTAATTGGGGGGATCCGAATCAATACCGCTCGGCATTAGATACAGCGCATGTTGGCTTTAAAAACACGGTTGAAACCGATCAGGAGACTTCACTGATACAGACTGTCGGAAAGTATGTCCGGATCACTGGTGATATCACAATTCTTTCAGAAAATGTCGGGGGGAAAACTGTGCTGGATCGTATGGCGATGATGGTGGACTACTTAATGAAAGAGCGTTACAGCACTAAATATGGATTGCTCTGGGGCGCCATGACTGCCGATTGGGGGGATGTGCAGCCGAACACCGATAACGTGGTAGACATCGATTCAACCACTACACCTGCGATTGATGTTTATGATAATGCAATGTTTATCATCGCCCTTGATTATCTGGCAAAGATGACAAAAGACGCTTCCCAGGCTGAAAAATGGAATACTCTTCGCACAACCATTACAGAAAATACGCGTAAATATTTATGGGATAAACAAAAACAAAAATTCATTCCCCATATTTACCTGGACAAATCGCCTATCCCTGCCGGGTTTGATGAGTCTAAGGTTTTTTATCATGGTGGCACTGCAATTGCCATCGAGGCCGGGCTGCTCAGCAAAACTGAAATTGAAGCCTCAAACAGGCAAATGGTTGATAATGTCCGTTTATCGGGCGCCCCAAGCATCGGACTGACCTTATATCCCGTTTATCCTGAAGGGTTCTTCCATGGAGGGATGGGGAAACCCTATATTTACCAAAATGGCGGAGACTGGACCTGGTTTGGAGCCCGAATGATTCAGCAACTTATTGCAAACGGCTTCGAAAAAGAGGCATATGACGAAATCAGGCCAATGATCGGTCTGGTTATAAAAAACAGGGGTTTCTACGAATGGTATTACGTTGATGGAAAGCCAAATGGATCAGCACAATTTAAGGGTTCGGCAGGCGCACTGGCCAAAGCCATCCAGATGTTAAGAGTTTGGGCTGAAAAGAATAAATAGCTGATGTTTTGCAAATGAAGAAGGCTCTTGATATTCAGTTTGAAGAGAATCCCTCGGTTCCCAAATACAAGCAGATCATTGAGGCGATTCACCAAAAAATAAAAACAGGAGAGCTCAGAAAAGGGGATAAAATCCCTTCCCTGAATTCCCTTTGTCACCAGTACGGGTTGTCGCAGGACACCGTACTTACTGCATATAATGAATTGAAGTCCAAGGGGATTATTACTTCCCAGGTGGGGAAAGGCTACTTTGTTCAGAATGAGAACACCGATTATAAACACAAGGTTCTGCTGGTTTTCGACCGGCTGACTGCCTACAAGGAGGAATTATACGATTCGTTTAAAGAGACCCTGAGAAAAGAAGGAACCGAACAGATCTTTTTTCATCATAACAATCTGAAGATGTTCCGGACCATTATCGAAGGGGCAATGGGCGACTATTCTGAATATGTGATAATGCCCGTTGACCACCCCGATGCAATTCCCTTGATTCGGAAACTTCCTGACAATAAGGTATTTATACTGGACCAGGGGCGCAAAAAATATAAAAGGATATACCCTTATGTTTGTCAGGACTTTGAGCGCGATATCTACCGCATCCTGAAACAAAATTCCTCCCTGGTCGCGAAATACATGCGGATTGTGCTGGTCATCAGGCATCAGAAATCCCATTTCCGGGATATCGTGACCGGAATCCGCGACTTTTGCAAACAAAAGCCAATTGATTTTATAGTGACAAGCGACCTTCAATTTTTCACCGTAAAACCGGGTGATGCCTTCATTGTCGTGGATGACCGTGACCTGGAATTTCTTGTCCGTTATTCGTTTGAGAAACAGCTTCACCTTGGAGAGGATATGGGAATTATCTCCTATAACGAAGCTCCATTAAAAGGGATCGTCGCCTCCGGGATAACAACCATATCCACCGATTTTGCACGGATGGGAAAGAGCATGGCAACCATGATCCTGGAGGGTAAAAAAGAAAAAATTGACAACCCGTTTCAGCTGAACCTGCGTAATTCATTTTAAGTGATTGATAATCAAATAATATCTGGAGTTATGAAAAAGAAAATAGCCAGACTTACACTACTCCTTTTTATAACAGCAACGGCCTTGCTGGCATGTATTCCCAAACAGACCCCCGATATCACGGGTACTATGCTAAAAAACAGTTCCGGACTTAGGATTTCACCTGCCTTATTCCCGCTTAAACCCGGAGCTGTTTCCCCTGAAGGGTGGATCCTCGACTGGGCAAAAGATGCGGCCAACGGAATAACCGGTCATTTGGATGACTATTCACCCACATTCAGTGAAGCCTGGAAAGGATATGGTTTCAAGGCAATGGGGGCCACTGCGAACGGTGGGGGCTGGCCACTCGAGCAATGCAGTTACTGGCTCGACGGAGCGATAAGGCTCGGATATATCCTCAAGGATTCGGCTTTAATCAAAAAGGCCTCGGCCAGACTTGATACTGTTGTTGATGGTGTTTTGAAGGGCGGCCAAACCTTCATCTACTGGCTTCCTCCCAAAGCATTGATTGACAGTACGCAAGGCTGGGTTGAATTCAACAGTTGGGCGCATTCCCACATGGGTCGTGCCCTGGTTGCCTATTATCAGGCATCGGGAAAAGAGAAGATACTGCAGGCACTTACAAAAGTTTACCGCAATTATTCGCTTCCAAAACTGATTGAGCATTTCAGGGCAGTCTCGGGATCAGTAAATATCGAACCCATGACAGATACTTACCTCCTCACAGGAGATACTGCAATTCTTCGGAATATCAAAAGCTTTGGAAATACGAAACAATATCAGGCACTTGTAGCCAACTGGAATGCCGGCAAACTGGAGCCTGGTCACAATGTAATCTTTTATGAAAATATCCGGATTCCAGCCCTGCTCTACCAGTTCTCTGGCGATCAAAAAGATCTGAGTACCACTTTATCTGCCCTTCAATGGGCCGAAAGCACCAATCTTCTGCCGGTAGGCGTCACTTCAGGTGAGGAGTTTCATGCCGGGATTGGAGCCACACGTAATATTGAAACCTGCGATATTTCGGCTGCCATCAACACGTTTAACCGGCTTTTGGAAATCACCGGCGAAGAAAAATATTCCGATAAGATTGAAACCATATTCTTTAATGCTGCGCCGGCCCCGGTTGCACGCGATTTCTCCACCATATGTTATTACCAAAGCATGAATCGTTACAGCAATCGGCTTCCGGGAGAGGAACCAACTTGCCCGGGAAAGGATTGTTTTAAATTTACCAGGTTAGGTCACTCTGTTTTGTGTTGTGTCGCCAATAATTGCCGGATTCTTCCCAACTTTGTGATGAACATGTGGATGGCTACGGCCGATCATGGTCTGGCTGCAACATTGTACGGGCCGTGCCAGGTAAAGGCCAATGCAGGCCGGAATACTTCAGTTACCATTAACTGCCGGACCGGTTATCCGTTTGATGAAGTGATCAAAATGTCGGTTACCCCTTCCAAATCTGTCGAATTTCCGCTTTACCTGCGTATCCCCGATTGGTGCGCCAATCCATCGTTAAAGGTGAATGGAAAATCCCTGAAAATAGTAAAACAGGAGAATGGCTTTGTCCGGCTTTTTCAAAAATGGGAAGCAAATGACCTGATTGAAATCGGTTTACCAATGACCGCACGGGTAGTTCAAGGGAACGAAACCCCGTATCCGCAGATCTCTTATTTCGATAAATACCATAAAATGGCAAAGGATACGACGATCCGAAACCCCTATGCCTGCGTCTATTTCGGACCAATCCTGTTTTCGTTTCCAATTCCCGACATCAATCCGGATCAGGAGGTAGCCGGGGCAAAATTCAATTATGCATTGGATGTAAAACCAGCAGATGCCCGGCAACTGATCACGGTTGAACGAACAAAAATGCCTGATCACTGGAGCTGGTCGCTCAATTCCCCTTTAAAGCTAAAAGTAAAGGCGCGGGAGTTTAACTGGATCCCCACTGAAAATAACGTCCTTCCCGAAAGACCGATTGAAAACGGGACCCCTGCAATAATCAGCTTAGTTCCGTATGGAACCACTAAATTCAGACTTACGATGTTCCCTGTAACTTCAAATTTATCCCATAAATAATAATTAATCAATCAGATGATGAAAGTTTCAATCCTCTTTTTGCTTGGTTTTTTCTCTTTAAACACGGCTTTTGCACAGCAGGAGCCTCGCACCACGATCAACCTGAACGGGGTGTGGGATTTTGATCAGACAACCAGTTCGTTTCCCCCTTCAAAATTCACACGAACGGTTCCTGTGCCTGGACTGGTCCATCTTGCCACACCTAAAATTGAAGATTACGACAAGTTTTTCAGGCGTCCTGATAAAGTGGTGCCAAAGGACCAGCACAATCTTTACAATATCGACTACACCCCCCGCTACAGCTGGTACCGGAAGAAAGTTTTTATTTCGAAGGAGCTTGAAACCAGTGAAGCAATGATCACCATTAAAAAGAGCCAATACGTAACCCAGGTTTATATCAACGGATTTGATATCGGTTCCTCGATGGCATGTTATACTCCGGTGGAATTTCCCATCACTAAAGTCATCCGTTTTGGTGCCGAAAACGAAATCCTGATCAAAGTCGGCGACCGGACCTGGCTACCCAGTGAAGCAGCCGGGGGAACGGACAAGGAAAAAGAGCACTATCTTCCCGGAATATGGGATGACGTGTTGATTTCGTTCACCGGAAAAGTACGAATTAACCGCCTGATTGCCTTGCCATCGGTGGCCAATAAAAATGTTACTGTAAAGGCAATGCTCCGGGATCTTAAGCCTGCCCAGATATTTGTCGGTGATGCGATGAGTGATTCGGTATCCCTGGATGTTTCTATCTCTGAAAAATTATCCGGAAAGATTGTTGCCCGCAAGAGCAGCCGGCTGATCGCCAAAAGGGATAACCTGTCGGAAGCAGTGGTCGAAGTACCCATGCCGGAATTCACCAGTTGGTCGCCCGACAAACCCTTTCTTTACATGGTTAAGGCCACGTTAAAAAGTGCGGATGGGATATCGGATGAACTCACCAAACAGTTTGGAATGCGCGATTTTACCCGAAAGGGGAAGTTTTTTTATCTTAATGGGGAGAAGATCATCCTTAGAGGCACGAATGTTACGCTACAGCGGTTCTTTGAAGATCCCGACTGCGGGAACCTGGTCTGGGATCATGAATGGGTAAAGAAACTTTTATTCGATCTTCCTAAGAAGCTCAACTGGAATATGATGCGAATCTGTGTCGGCATTGCCCCCGATTTTTGGTACGATCTTGCCGACGAATACGGGCTGATGTTCCAAAACGAATGGCTTTACTGGCAGAATCACGGATGGGACGATCAGGTGCGCAAGGAGTATACTGACTGGGTCTGGTCCGACGGTAACCACCCGAGCATCGCCATCTGGGATGCCATCAACGAAAACAAAGATGATTTCATTGGAAACACCCTTATTCCTGAATTGAAAAAGCTCGATCCTACGCGCGTGTGGGATGCCGGCTACATGACCAGTGAGGATATGATCCAGGATGATATGGATGAACCTCACCCCTACCAGGGACCAATGCCGTGGAAATCATTCGTTGATTTTGAAAAAAATCCATATCCGCTGGGGAACCTGAATTTCAAACCAGAGGTCATCCAGCGAATTGACGGTGCTGGAGTTCCTCAACTCATCAATGAATATGGATGGGTATGGCTATGGAGGAACGGGACCCCCAGCAAACTGACTCTCCTCACCTACAAATACTATCTGGGTTCAGAATCAACTCCTGAGCAAAACCGGGAATTTCAGGCTTACTGGATGGAGTTGGAGACCGAATGGCTCAGAAGTAACCCGAATCCGGCAGGAGTTCTGGCTTTCTGCTACCTTGCCAATAATTACGGGTATACCGGAGACTGGTTTATGGGAAATATCAAAGATTTGATTCCAACACCTACACTTTACTGGTTCCGGCATGCCTTTGCCCCCGCTGCAACCTACATCAATCTCACGGATGAACGTTATGTCAAGAATAGTCAGCCACACGAACCTGGATCAACCTTACTGTTTAACCTGGCAGGGATTAACAATCTACCCGCCCCGGTTGGCGGATCGGTTAAAATCCGGCTGATTAATCCGGAAGGAAAGAGTTCTGCCGTACAAACCCTCCCCGTAAAACTCAATTCATTTGTACGTACCGACATCCCCGTTTCAATGCTCCTGCCAACAATAGCAGGAGGTTATATCCTTGTCGCCGAATTTACCCCTGAAAACGGGAATCCAGTGATCAGCCGAAGGTTTCTTAAAATAGGTAAGGCCACGGATTATTCCTTTTATCAATTAAGCCCCACAGGTAAATGACACCTTTAAAAATATCCAAATCACCGGTTGAAATTGGGCTGACCAATTTTGAAATGAAAGGATCTGCAATTCAATTCCAGCAGCGGCACATGGAGGAGGTTGCCTCCATTTATCAGGATCAGGAAGCCGTGAAAAAGTTTCCTTCCCAAACGGTTGTGTACACTGTTCAGTCATGGCAACCAGTTACTGATGGGACTGGCGGAGGATTGTTCTTTGGAACATCTTCCATCATGCCCGGAAAGGTGGGCCGTGAATATTTCATGACCAAGGGCCATTTTCATGCACAATCTGACCGTGCCGAATTTTACTGGGGTGTTCAGGGGAAGGGTGTTCTTATTCTGATGGATCGCGATCGCAACACCTGGGGAGAAGAGGTTTACCCGGGATCTCTCCATTATATTGGAAAAGATATTGCCCACCGTTTGGCCAATACCGGCGGTGAAACCCTGGTGGTCGGAGCATGCTGGCCGTCCGATGCCGGTCACGATTATGAAGAAATTGCCGTTAACGGTTTTTCGGCACGTCTGATCGAAATTGACGGGCATCCGGTTTTTGTGTCCGAATGAACAAAGTCAAAAAAAAAATAATTATTTACAATATTCACCTTCAAACAACCAAATAACAACTCAATGAAAAATCGATTTAACAGTCATATTTTCAGCCTGTTATTAATGACATGTCTGATGATCTCCGTGTCGAAGGCTCAGCATCCTTCCAATACAGGTCTTGAAATTACGGGCATAAAGGCTTTGCCATTTCTGCTGGAAAAAAACAAGGTTGAATTTCAGCCGATCCTCATCAAAGCACATCTTTCAGCCGATTCGTGCACTGCTATCGTTCAAGTGGATGGAAATAAGCCATTCACCCGTGTGTTTAAGAAGGGTGCCGATAGTTTGGAGATTCTTGTAAAAGCGGTGTCTGAAGTAAAAATTGCCGGGTTAATGATCGAATCCGGGGGGATGACCCCCTATCATGCGAAAATAACCCTGAGACCCGTGAAAAAACTGGTATGTTATATTCTTCCTCACTCGCACACCGATATCGGGTATACCGAAATTCAGACCGCAGTTCAGGATAAGCAGGTTCAGAACCTGGTCAAGGGGATGGAAATTGCGAAAAAAACTTCCCAATATCCCAAGGATTCAAGGTTTGTCTGGAATGTGGAAGTTGCGTGGGCCGCAGATCTTTATCTCAACCGCATGAATGAGGCTCAGCGAAAGGATTTTCTGGAAGCGGTCAGCCGTGGGGAGGTGGCACTGAACGGAATGTACCTGAACGAATTGACGGGATTATGCCGGCCAGAGGAACTCACGCGGTTATTTAAGTTTTCATCAGAGCTGGCAAAAAGAACCGGAGTACCCATAACCTCTGCCATGACCAGTGATGTCCCCGGGCAAACCTGGGGGACGGTCACCGCAATGGCCCAGGCCGGAATAAAATATTTTTCAACGGCTCCCAACTATTTCGACCGGATCGGCGACATCCTGGTTCAATGGGAGAATAAGCCATTTTATTGGGTTTCACAGTCCGGGCTGGAGAAGGTTTTGGTGTGGGTTCCTCTGAAGGGATATGCCCTGTCTCACACAATCGGTAAACTCTCCCCTGAGTTTGCGGATAAATTTGCTACCCAGCTGGACACCACAAAATATCCTTATGATATCGCTTACCTGCGCTGGAGCGGTCACGGAGATAATGCCGAACCCGATCCTGCAATTTGTGAATTTATCAGAAACTGGAATTCGAAGTATACTTATCCCCACTTTATCATCTCCTCAACAAGTGAAGCGTTCGAAGCATTTGAACACAAATTTGGACGTCAGCTGAAACGGATCAAAGGGGATTGGAGCCCATACTGGGAAGATGGCGCCGGTTCTTCGGCCCTCGAAACCGGAATGAGCAGGGGCAATTCCGATCGCTTGTCTCAGGCTGAAGCCATCTGGGCCATGAAAAATCCCATAGGATATCCCGCTGCAGAATTTGAGGAAGCCTGGAAAAATGTGCTCCTCTACTCCGAACACACCTGGGGAGCCTGGTGCAGTGTCACCGATCCGGAAAACAAGATGACCAAAGAACAGTGGGCCATTAAACGGGGATATGTTCTTGATGCCGGCCGGCAATCAAATCAGTTGCTTGGTAAAGGACTGATGTTGAACGAGAAAAAAAGTCAGGTTTCAGATCTCGAAATTTATAACACCAACTCCTGGAGTCGGTCTGAAGTCGTTATGATCCCCGATTCATTATCAAAGGCAGGTGACTGCGTAACCGGATCAGATAGTAAACCCATTCCATCGCAGCGGTTATCGACCGGAGAGTTAGCCATCCTGGTACAATCTCTTCCCCCCTATTCCGCCACGCGTTTGCACATTTCAGCCGGCAAACCATTCTCCATGGGGAATATAAAAATCGGGGAAAACTCCCTGGATAATGGACTGATCTCGCTCACGATCGATCGCGCGACAGGTGCAATTGCTTCGTTAAAGTCGGTATCCGCAAAAAACATTAACCTGGTAAATAAAAATTCGGGTTATGGAATAAATGATTACGCATTTCTGGAATCGGATAAGATTAACGATATCAGGAAAACAACTCAGGTTAAAATCACGGTAAAAGAGAAAGGTCCGCTGGTTGCTTCGTTACTTATCGAATCTGAAGCCGCCGGATGCAACAAGCTTCTGCGTGAAGTGCGAATCCTTTCAGGAGAAGACCAGGTTGAACTGGTAAACATCCTGGATAAAAAACGGGCTGAAATAAACCCAAAGCCAGGAGATTGGAAATTTGCACAGAAAGGCGGGAAAGAGAGTGTTAACTTTGCCTTTCCGTTCATGGTCAATGGTGGCGTCATAAATATCGATGTCCCTTACGGTGTGGTGCAACCTGAAAAAGACCAGATTCCGAGTGCCTGCAAGAACTGGCTGACCGCAGGCAGGTGGGCCGACGTATCCAATGATAACACAGGCATTGAGCTGGTCACGCTGGATGCACCTCTCTTCGAGGTGGGAGGAATCACTGCGGTGATGCTAGGATCACAAACCAATCCGGCCGTCTGGAGAAAACATATCGAACCGACCCAAACCTTGTTCTCATGGGCCATAAACAACGATTGGGGGACCAATTACAGGGCTTACCAGGAGGGATTAATCACATTCCGCTATGCCCTGCGGCCACACCGGAAATTCAGGTCCAGTGAGAATTCAAAATTTGCCATAGGGTTAAGTCAACCCTTACTTATTAAACAGGCTTCCATTGAAACTCCTGTTTTCTCCGGAATTTATCCCGATCAGCCTCAGGTTCTTGTGACCTCTTTTAAGCCTAGTGATGACGGGGAAGGATGGATGGTTACCCTTTTTAATTCTTCCGCTTCAAGTGTAAGAACCAAACTTATTTCGAATAAGAATCCAATTCAAAAGGTCTGGAAGAGCAATACAGGAGAGGAAAAACTGGAGGAAATACCGGGTAACCTTGGAATTCCGGCATGGGGTGTCACTATAATCAGGATAAAATAAATGAAAATACTGAAAACAAGATATTAACCAATACTTAAACCACCTAAGATGAATCGATATGTCCTCATGATATCTGTCGTCGCGGCATTGGGCGGACTTCTGTTCGGTTTCGATACCGCCGTAATTTCGGGAACCATCAATTTCATCCAGCCCTATTTCGGTTTGTCTGAAACTGGCCTTGGCTGGACCGTGAGCAGCCTGTTGTTTGGTTGTATTGGCGGTGTGTTTTTTGCCGGGAAAGCGGGGGATCACTATGGACGGAAAAAAGTGCTCATGTTTGCAGCCCTGTTGTTTTTCATCTCTGCAATCGGCAGTGCTTCAGCCCATTCTCTTCCGAACTTTCTGATTGCCCGGATTCTGGGTGGCCTTGCGGTTGGTGTAGCTTCAATCCTTTCTCCCATGTATATTGCTGAACTGGCACCGGCTCAATACCGGGGGTCATTGGTTTCGTTAAATCAACTTGCCATTGTTATCGGCATTCTGGTCGCATTCTTCAGTAACTACCTCCTTGTCGGAACGGGTGTAAACAACTGGCGATGGATGTTGCTGGTAATGGCAGCTCCCGCAATACTGCTTTTTTTTAGCTTGTTTCTGGTTCCTGAAAGTCCGCGATGGCTGGTAGCCAGGATGCGGAACATGGAAGCTCTGAAGATTTTAATCAAAACCTCGGGTGAAGAGCTTGCCGGTTGTGAATTGCGCCAAATTGAAGAGACGTTGAAAATCCATCAGGAGGCGGTTTTCAGTGATTTAATACAACCGAGAATAAGGCCTCTTCTGTTCATTGGAATTATACTGGCTGTTTTTCAGCAGATTACAGGAATCAACACGATTATGTATTATGCACCCAAGATATTTGCCAGTGTGGGTGACTCAAACGGCACAGCCTTGCTTCAAACCATAGCCATAGGGTGTACGAATGTGATTTTCACCCTGATCGCGATGGCACTGATCGATCGGTTTGGCCGCAGATTATTGTTGATCTTTGGCTCAGCAGGGATGATGACGATGCTCCTGGGTTTGTCAGCCCTCTATTTTTTGAAACAGACCTCAGGTGTAATGGTGCTGGTATTTATCCTGGGATACATCGCCTTTTTCAGCGCCTCGCTCGGACCTGCAGTTTGGGTGGTCATTGCCGAATTATTCCCCAACCGGCTTCGCAGCAAAGGGATGTCCGTGGCTATTGTCACCCTCTGGATCGCCTGCACCATCGTCTCGGTTACCTTTCCAATCATGCTCCAGAAATTAAGCGGTGGGATCACCTTTCTGATTTTCGCGCTGATCTGCCTGGCAAACTCGGTATATGTCTGGCGATATGTTCCGGAGACCATGGAAAAAACACTGGAGGAACTGGAACATGAACTTAGTAATAATTTAAATTTATAGATTAAATCGCCAAATTTCATAATTGAGAACCTAAACGATCGAATCAATCTTTATGAAAAACATAATTCTATTTTTCTTATTAGCATTCTTTTTAAGCAGTTGCATGGAAAAGGTGACTCACCGGCAGATTATCAGTTTGAATGGTACCTGGGAGATCACTAAAACAGATTCAATGACTGCTATCCCGAACAAATTTACCTCTGGCATTGAAGTTCCCGGATTGGTGGATATGTGCAGGCCCAAAATAGACAATCAGGATTCAATCTACAACAATTCGGTGTATTGGTACAAACGCTCTTTTACAATAAAGGATTTGTCTTCTCCTGTGGTTCAACTAAAGATCAATAAATCAGCCTATCATACCCGGGTATTTGTGAACAGAAAGCTGGTTGGCGAGAATGTGTACAACTTCACGCCCTCACTGTTTGAGCTGAAACCTTTTCTCAATGCGGGGAGCAAGGAGAATGAACTGATTATTGCTGTCGGATGCAGAAATAACCTCCCCGATACCGTGGTAAACGGGAATGATTTCGAGAAAATAAAATATATCCCGGGGATTTACGATGATGTGAAACTTATTGTATCTGGTTATCCGTTTATTTCAAATGTTCAGACTGTACCTGATGTAATAAATGAGCGCCTTCGGGTAATCGCAGAGATCGAAAACAAATCCGGACTGACAGAGACAGAATTTTCGTATATTATTCGTGAAACTGTTTCTGGAAAAGTTGTTGCTAAGGGATCTTTATCGTCAAAATATAAATCCGGGACAAATCTCCACCGAGCAGATTTTACTATAAATATGTCGGGGTGCAAATTATGGACACCTGAACATCCATTCCTGTACGACCTGGAGATTAACACTTCAGGAGACAATTCAAAAACACGTTTTGGAATGCGCACCTTTACAGTTAGCCGGGACAGCACAATCTTTTTATTAAACAACAAACCCTATTTCCTGCGGGGAACCAATGTCTGTATTTTCCGGTTTTTTGAAGATCCCCAAAGGGGGAATTTGCCATGGAACAACAAATGGATCACGAAATTACACAGCCGGTTTAAGGAGATGAACTGGAACAGTATTCGTTATTGTATTGGATTTCCACCTGAAAAATGGTATGAGACTGCAGATAGCCTGGGAATTTTGATTCAGGACGAATTCCCGGTCTGGACAGGGGATAAGGGAGGTTTTGGAAAATTTCAGGGAAGAATTTCCGCCAAACAGCTTTCTGCCGAGTATAGGGATTGGATGCGTGAGCGATGGAACCATCCTTGCATTGCCGTGTGGGATGGGCAAAATGAATCGGTGAATGATATGACGGGAAAAGCAATAATGTTGGTTCGTTCACTTGATTTGTCAAGTCTTCCGTGGGATAACGGGTGGGCCCCCCCGGTTAGTGAAAATGATGCCATCGAAGCACACCCCTACCTATTTTTTCGATACTTCGATGGGAAAAATCCATCAGAGGAGGGTTATTTAAAAGAGCTGTTTTCAACGATTCGTCTTCCAAATAATGACCCAAATGAATTCAATCCCAGGCCAAACAATGAAAGATATCATAATCCGGTTATTGTAAATGAATACTCATGGCTTTGGCTCAACAGGGATGGAACCACCACATCTCTGACAGATCGGGTTTATCGGATAGTTTTCCCTGAGGCCATTACGAACGATCAGAAATTTGAAGCTTGTGCCAAAAATACCGCTATCCTCACTGAATACTGGAGGGCTTATCGGAAATGCGCCGGCATCATGCACTTTTGTGGTCTTGGATATTCACGTTCCGGACAGCCCCGCGGGCAGACCAGCGACAATTTTACCGATATCGGGATGCTAACCTATGAACCTCATTTTGTGAAGTATGTGAAGCCTGCGTTCAACCCGGTTGGATTGATGATTGAACTTTGGGAAAAATCGTATGGACCAGATAGTGAAATTACAATCCCTGTTCATGTGTTTAATGATATTGAGGAAAAATGGACAGGATCAGTAAAATTGTCAGTCTTTTGTGAAGGGAAGAATCTTTCGGATCAAAACGTTCAGATAATACTCAATAAGTTTGAGGTAAAAGTGATTAAATTTAAAATGCGTATGCCTTTAATCAAGGGAAATTATCAGGTGCAGGCTGAAATAAATTATAAAGGTGAATCTGTAAAAAGTTACAGGGATTTAAAGATTGAATAAAATGACAAAAAGCTATTTAAAAAAACCTTCAAAATTCAATAACCTACCGGTTGTTGAGGTAAAAAATGAACAATACCATGTGGAAAACGGGTGGAATGATATTTGCGCCAGGTTATCCCAGGCAATCCATGAAATTCCGAAAAAGAAAAAGTTCGTGGTCATTGAACCATACCAGGGTGTCATCCATGAAGAACTGATTGCCAATCTCCGGTCCGGACTTAAACCCTCGGATTTTATTGATACCTCGGATTTTATGCTGCCTGAGGAGGAGATCAAAAAACTGACCTTCCCTGACGTTACCAATGACCGGATATTCGGGTTCCTGACCCGACTGACCATCGAGGCTTATTTCGTTCCCGAAAAAGTAAAAATGTTTCAGGATCAGATTGATGGCGAGGAAGAAGGAGTAATATTGATCTACGGATATGGTGCATCCCTGCTGTGCCCGAAACCCGATTTGCTGGTCTACGCCGACATGGCCCGCTGGGAGATCCAGTTGCGGATGCGTAAACACCTGGTGGATAATCTCGGTGTAAAAAACCGGGATTCCGCCGACTGGATGTTGCTTTATAAACAAGGTTTTTTTGTCGATTGGAGAATTTGTGACCGGTTGAAAAAGACACTTTTCGACAAAATGGACTTTCTGCTCGACACCAATAAAATCAATGAGCCCAAACTTGTTGAAGGGATAGCAATTCTGGAGGGTTTGGAATTGGCCATTAACCGGCCTTTCAGTGTAGTGCCGTTTTTTGATCCGGGGCCATGGGGCGGACAGTGGATGAAAGAAGTTTGTAATCTCGACCCGTCGGCTCCAAATTACGCCTGGTGTTTCAACTGTGTTCCTGAGGAGAACAGCCTTCTGCTCAAATTTGGTGACGACGTGATTGAGATACCATCCATTAACCTGGTATTTCGTCATCCGCGTGAGTTGCTTGGCGACCCGGTCCACGGCCGGTTTGGGGATGAGTTCCCAATCCGTTTTGACTTCCTCGACACGATGGAAGGGGGTCACCTGAGTCTCCAGGTCCATCCGCTAACCGAATATATCCAGGAGAAATTCGGGATGCATTATACCCAGGACGAGAGCTATTACATGATGGAAACCGGGGATGACGCGATCGTCTATCTTGGGCTGAAAGAGGGGGTAAACCCGGAAGCGATGATGACTGAACTCGAAGAGGCGCAGGCAGGCGGAAAATCGTTTGATGCGGAAAAACACGTGCAGACGTGGCCGATGAAAAAACACGATCATGTGTTGATTCCCGCCGGAACAATCCATTGCTCGGGGAAAAGCAGCATGGTTTTGGAGATCAGCGCAACACCCTATATTTTCACGTTCAAACTTTGGGACTGGGGCAGGCTCGGAATGGACGGTAAACCCCGGCCGATCAATATCGAACATGGGAAAAAAGTGATCCAATGGGAGCGGACCACCCAATGGACCAAAGAAAATCTGGTAAATCACATTCAGGTAGTCGCTCAGGGAGACGGCTGGATTGAGGAGTGCACGGGTCTGCACGAACGTGAGTTTATCGAAACCCGCCGCCACTGGTTCACCAAAAAGGTAGATCATCATACCAACGGCGGGGTTCATGTGATTTGCCTGGTCGAAGGTGATGAGGTGATCGTGGAGAGTCCGTCCTGTGCGTTTGAACCGTTTGTGGTCCATTACGCCGAGGTGTTTATTGTTCCCGCCAGGGTTGGAGCATACACCATTCGTCCGTTCGGACCGGGTGAAGGGCAGAAATGCGGTACATTAAAAGGATATGTGCGGGTTTGAATTCGTAGAGACGCACCGCTGTGCTTCTCAGCTTTAAAATTGCAGACAATTTAAATTTTAACAGAGCCGCACCGCTGTGCGGCTCGACAAGATAATAAAATCCATGAAATTTTACCCCGGCTTTGATATCCACCCAACGGCAGACCCGATGGGATTTACCTATGGCCCCGGTGTATTCGGACCGGAAGTTGAGAATCGCCCGCTTGATTCGATCAGAAGGAGCCTGCGTAATCCCCAATGTTCAGGACCCGATCCGGTCTATGCGATAGCCATGGATGTCGGCAAATCGGAACACCTCCCCCTACTGGTGCAACGTCACTTATTGTATGGTGCGGTAACCTATGCCGCGGGTCAGCTGGGCGACGAACCGGTTAGGAGTCAGGGACATATTCACCGGATTTCACCCTATTCGGGATGGTCGACACCCGAAGTTTATGAGATCTGGTCGGGTAATGCAATCATTTACATGCAGGAAACAGCATATGACCAGCCGGGCAGTTGCTTTGCCATTTTAGCAGAACCGGGTGATGTGGTCATTGTTCCACCAGGCTGGGCACATGCAACTATCAGCGCCGATCCCGGACAACCCCTGACGTTTGGCGCCTGGTGCGACCGGGAGTATGGATTTGAATATGAGGATGTCCGAAGACATAAGGGGCTTGCCTGGTTTCCAATAATCAGTACAGAAGGAAAACCCGCATGGTCCAAAAATCCGAATTATCTCGCTTGCGAACTGATTATCAAGACTCCTGAACGATACACTCAATTTGGAATCGAACCAGGAAAATCAATCTACACACAGTTTGAAGAAGATCCTGAACGATTTCTTTTTGTGGCTCAACCTCAAATAATGGCAATGTTATGGAAAGAATTTATTCCTTAGACAGGCTGTAAATCACGCAATTTAATCCCGAATTTTAATAAATTTGTCACTCGCATACTAACTCTGATGGTCTAAAAATCACACTTAATCACCCTTCTTAACATGAAAAACATTCCGGTTATCGCCATTACTGAAAAGACCCTGGCAGAAGCTTACGAAGCCGCAATCCTTGCCGTTTACCAAAAAGGGACCCGCTTTAAAACCCAATATGATAAACCGGAAGACCCCGAAAGCATGGATTGTACCATGAACATAACCATCGAAGATCCGGAAACCGATCCGATGATCCATATGGCTTTTCCCGGAGGGATTGAGGAACTGAAGGAATATGTGATGGAATTAAAGGGAGTCAAAGACCACTGGACCAAAAACCTGAATGTAGAAAACGATAATCGCTGGGAATACACTTACCATGGACGGTTGCAGAATTATGGCGCCTGGAAAGAGTTGATAGATGGCACATCACAGGAGACTGGACCTTTCAAGGTTGATCAGATTCAGTCGGTTATCCATAAATTGTCGAAACAGCCGTTCACGCGTCAGGCACAGATGATAACCTGGATGCCGAATATCGATCTGGAGTGCTACGATCCTCCTTGTCTGCAGTCGTTATGGTACCGGATCCTTGAAGATGAGCAGGGTGTTTACTGGCTCAATTGCAACATCCGTTTCCGGAGTAACGATGCCTGGGGAGCCAACTTTATGAATATGTTCGGATTCATTCAGTTTAACAAGGAGGTGATCGCCGCAGGAGTAGCCGAAAAAACGGGCAAAACCGTCAGGCTGGGACGCTTAAACTGGCATGCCGATTCGTTTCATATCTATGGAAAGGATCTGAAAGTAGCCAAGGAGCGGCTTTTCGACCGGCTCGGCGAAATTAGTTTTGAGGAACGGACCATGAGTTTTAATGATGATTTTATCCGGGAAATCTATGATCAGGCAGAGGAACAAGTAATTAGCAAAATCAAAAAATACGACGAGAGCCATTCTAATAAATAAGGAAGATTAAAAGAACTGCTCATAACATTTCAGGATCCCTTTGTTCCGGTCCAGCTTCTTTACCGGTGAAAGTCCCGAAAGCGTTCTGATCCGGTTAATTACTTCGAGAGTGGTTTCGGGCTGAAACTCTCTTAAACTAAGTTTTAGCAGGCATATCGTCTTTAAGGTTGAGCCCTTGATCCGGAAAGTCAAGGGGCCTGTCCGCGCTGGATGCAGGTGGATATAGCAGTCATCCGCTTCACTTTTGCGGACAATCCAGACTGACCGGTCTTCCAGTTCGATCAGCCGGTACCCCTTCTCTGATCCGAGCCAGTTGATAAAATCGTCTTTGCCGATTATCTCTTTTGATTTGAGGGTAGCAATTACTGAATTGCAAATCATCTCAGGAGTCATCAAACCGGTGTAGATGTCTACATAGTTATTGCAGACCGGGCTCAAAAGGGTGATGATCATTTCGGGAGAGGCAGTTTCAAGCTTGCCCAGAATGTAATTCCGGTGGTGTTTAAACGGATTAAACCGGACAGGTTGACCTAAGATACTTTCCTCATTCATAAAAATATCTATTCCAGGAAATCACAATTTACAGATTATCTATCCAGACCCTTTTGTCGAACATAAAAGATGTTGTACTAATAACCTTACAGCGTTGTATATCCGGATGAAGTGGGTTTATGATGAAATTAAATTCCTCGAGGATAATGGCTGATGGCACCCTGAGTACCAGAAATTCCTGCTTTACCAGGAACGTAGTTCCAAAGTTTATCGTCTCATTGCAAAAAGGGAAGCTGTCCCATCCATCCACGAGAACACTTTGCGGAACAGATTGTATCACAATTTCATCGGGTATCTCAATTTTAACCAGTAAAAGATTGTCGGGCAGGTTAGCAAAGCTTGCAACATGAACCATCTTTTCCCATGCGGCCAGGGATGCATGCTCTGAGGCATAAATAATCGGATTCCCCTTTCGATGCCATCTGCCAGGTCCATAAAGTCCACCTCTCCCGTCAAGTGGCGCATGTTCCTTACTGGTAATTCTGTAAACTAACATCAGGCGGAGAATCCAAATTCAATAGCGTTCAATTCATCCAGTACCAATTGTATCCCTGAGAATGTATCCAGGTATGAAACAGGTTTTTCACCTCCCATGACCGAGTTTTCCATATTCAGCCAATTGTGGAATTTTTCCATGCTGCCAAACAGGTCATTCCCCGATTTAAAGAGCTTTGCAATGTACAATGCCCGTTCAGAAGGACCCGGGGCAATAAACTGGGAAAGCTCCTTTTCCTGGATGGACCGGGTTGAAATCCGCAGGTATGAACTAAGCTCTTTCAAGGTCAGGCCAGATTCCCGGGCAATAGCCAGAAGTTTTGATTTGGGGATCCCCTTTCTTGCTCCTGATAAGAAATCCTTTTCTGAAATTTCCAGTGCATTCATATCATATACGAATTTATTCGCTCAAATATACGAATAATTTCCGTTTTCTGTTCGGCGATAACGGAATAACTTAAAAGCTAAGAACCACAAATCATAAAAAAGGCTGTCTTAAAAGTCTTTTCACTTTAAGACAGCCTCCTGAAAATTCTTACTTCACAATTCTGAAATTGAGTGGCAGTTCACCATTATTCCCGAGTGAAGCGATCGATTTCGCCTCGGGTTGGGTGAAATTTCCGGAAATTTCACATTTCCCTCCGGTGATTACCGAACGGACAATGGGAGCTGCCAGAATATGATTATCCATAACTATGGCAATGGCGTGGCCAATGTTCCGTTCAGTCGCCTCGGCCCATAAATGGACAGCCGATTCTTTGATCCGAATCTCTATGTCATTGATTTTAGACATTTTACTTTGGCCACTTTGAACATTTTCAATTTCGGATTTAACCAGAAGCGGACCTTTTTCCCCGTTTATTTTGAGTACATAAAGGCATTCCTCTGAATCCCCGGACTGGGAATCCCAGATAAATCTGCATTTTTGATCCAGCCCCAGGCTTTTCAAATACTCCTTTACTTTGGTATCCCCTGAAACTGAAGCGCATCCGATCTTTGCCCCATAGTCCATTGAATTACTGATATTTAAAAGGGTAAAAAGCCGGGTATCTCCTTCTAAAAGTTCCGTCAGGCTCTTCCGGTCGTAAGTCTCATAAACTGCCAATGCACCTTTTGCGGTCAGCAGGTTCCGGATTGCCTTTAAATCAAGGTCAGGACTAACGACTACCCGAATTTGCATTTTCTCCGGAATTACCGAGACCGTGAACTGTTCCGGGCTGAATTCCTTTAACCGCGCCGAAATAATCTGGGCAGACTGTGCAAGCCGGGCCACCGAAGCTGCTTTGTCTGTAGCTTGAATTAGTATTGAGTTCCTGGGATTTGACTTGCCGGTCAAACCTGCGGCAAAGGTCGTAAAAATGAGGATGGCTATTATTGAATATAGTATTGTTTTCATGGTGATAGAAATTTTAAGTTAATAATACTTTTCTCCTTTTGATTAACAAAGGAGTAAAATGATGAATCCCTGAAATATCAAACGGGACTTAACCTAAAACCAGAAATTCTTCGTCGCCAGTTGGCACACGAGGGAAATAAAACCTGTCGGGGAGACAAGGTTTTATCAATAGTTCAGTTTTTTGAAGCCAGGAAAGCTGCCGGCAAATTTTCCGGTTATCAGCAATCACCTTTATTGGCTCACTGAAAAGATTAATATTCTCATTATAAACAATATGCAAACAGCTCTTCTGAATTGAAGGCATTGGGATTGCATCTGCAGCAACAGCCTGGGAGTGATTTAAACTGAATTCCGTTTTTAAGGCATACTGATAGGAAGAGGAGGTCTGGTGGAGTGTTTTACCGGAAAAAAATGAAATTAGGAAGAAGAAGAGAACTATGATTACGGCAGTTCCCCAATAATTGGCAATATCTCCTTTCCGATCGGTCATAGATCAAAGCTAGACAATTTAATCAACACATTAACAATATTTCCCAATAATCCCTGAAAAATTCTTTTCCCGGATCCTGGTGATCATTGATTCCTGTTTCCGGTCATTTCAAAATAAAGAGGCTGTCCGGAACAATGATTTCCAGACAGCCTCTATCCTATTTAAAAGCCAACCTTACCGCAATAATTTGGTGGTAAGATTGGTGATACTTGTCTGAATGGAATCAAACGGTTTACCATCTTTTGTCCAGTCCTGTTCCACAAACATATATTTCAATCCGGCAATTTTTTTCGCGGCCAGAATCTCCTTAAAATTGATAACACCGGCCCCTACAGGTGCAAAGTCCTTAGTGGAAGGAATATAGAACGGAGCCTCTTTGGTATACATGTCTTTCATATGGAAGAGTTGGAAGCGTCCAGGGTATTTCTTGAACATTTCAACAGGGTGCTGACCGGCTTTTGTTGCCCAGAAAAGATCGAGCTCCATGGTCACAAGATCCTTGTCCAGCTCCTTCATAAAGACATCATAATAGGGGATTTTGCCCTCTACCCTGGCAAATTCGAAATTATGGTTGTGATATCCAAACTGGATTCCGTGTTGTTTCATGATACCACCCACCTTATTCCAGTCGGCTGCCATTTTTTGAAAGCTGGCGATGGTTTTCCGGGCCTCTTCAACTACCCAGGGTTGTATGCAATACTTGACACCGAGTTTGGCGTGATCCTCGGCCATTTTCTTGGCATTATCCAGTGTGATACCCAATGCTTCAACCTGGGTATGACTGCTGATGGCCTCAAGACCCAGGTCATTTACCAGTTTCTTAAACTCTGCCGGTTCATAGCCATAAAATTTTCCATTCGAATAGCTGGCAAGTTCTACATATTTGAATCCGATGTCAGAAACCCTTTTCAATGATCCGGGAACATCTTTGGCCATAGCATCACGGATGGTATACAACTGAAGACCAATACCGAAAGTTTTGGGATCAACCGCTGCCGCCTTAAATGCATATTCGGAAAGAACCATTGCTCCTAACGCACTCGTTGCGGACACTTTTAAAAAATTCCTTCTGGATTGTAATTTTTTCATAATTCCTGCTATAAATATTTGGTTAAAAATGAACTTCATGGCTGATTGAAACTAAGTTTAAAATTAATAAAAATCTTCCAGAAAGTTTCCATCCGGAGGAATAACTATAAATGTTTTTATTGGCTTCCAACTTCCTGCAGAAGACCCGTTAATTCTTTAATTTTCTGCATTGCTTTCAACAGTTGAAGAACAAAAATATGCTAACTTCGTCTGCTCAAAATTCAAATCCTTTCCACTATGGTATCCATCAAAAATTATGCTGCAATATGGATTCTGGCAGTTATTGCTGCACCTTCATTTGCCCAAAGTTCAGGCAGAATTGGCATTATCCCACAGCCTTCCCAGGTAACCGAACATTCCGGCGTTTTCAGGATTACAACTGCGACCAGGATACAGAGTGGCCCAGCGTTTTCAGAAGCAGCCTCTCTCTTCGCAAAACAGGCTGATATTAAGGCAATTGCATTAAAGCCAGCAACAAATGGCAAATCCCAGATTATCTTTGCACAGGCTGGCAAGGAAATCGTGGCTGACAGCGCGGGGTATCGGCTGATAATTACCCCGGAAAAGATCACAGTAATGGCTTTAACACACACCGGGGCATTGAACGGGATGGAGTCACTTTTGCAATTGATCCTGCTTCAGCCAAAACTTGGGGAAGTACCCTGTGCCGAGATTACCGATCATCCACGGTTTGGTTACCGCGGAGTAATGCTTGATGTATCCCGCAACTTCTTTCCGGTCCCTACAATCAAGCGTTTTCTCGACCTGATGGCTTTGTACAAAATGAATAAATTCCACTGGCATCTGACCGACGGTCCCGGATGGCGGCTGGAAATTAAAAAATATCCCGAACTGACTTCCAAAACGGCATGGCGCACTCATAAAACCTGGAAGGAGTGGTGGGACAGCCCGCGTCATTATCTGCAGGAAGGAAACCCTAATGCATATGGTGGTTATTACACCCAGGAACAGGCCAGGGAAATTGTGGTTTATGCTGCCCAACGCGGAATTACGGTTATCCCGGAGATCGAAATGCCCGGACATTCTGACGAGGTGCTCGCGGTCTATCCTAATCTTGCCTGTTCAGGCAAGCCTTTTGTAAATGGTGAACTTTGCCTGGGCAATGATTCTACGTTTATTTTTCTGAAAAATGTACTTACAGAAGTGATGGCGATCTTTCCATCGGAATATATCCATGTGGGAGGTGACGAAGCCGATCAGACCGCCTGGAAAAAGTGCCCGAAATGCCAGAAAAGGATGCAGGATGAGAAACTCAAAAATGAGTCTGAACTGCAAAGCTATGGCGTCCGCCGGATTGAGCAGTTTTTATCATCAAAGGGTAGAAAGCTTCTTGGATGGGATGAAATCCTGGAAGGTGGCCTTGCCCCTGCGGCCACGGTCATGTCATGGCGCGGTGAAGAGGGTGGCATAGCCGCTGCCAGGATGGGGCATAATGTGATTATGACCCCGGGCAATTATTGTTATTTCGACCATTATCAGGCCGATCCCGCAACTCAGCCGCTGGCCATTGGCGGATATCTGACCACTGAGAATGTCTATTCCTATGAACCTGTTCCGGCTGAGCTTGAGGGCTCAAAAGCCAAATTTATCATGGGAGCCCAGGCAAATATCTGGACAGAATATATCCCTACAATCGAACATCTGGATTACATGACCTATCCCCGGTTACTTGCCATGGCTGAGGTGACCTGGTCAAAGAAGGAAGATCGCAACTTTGAGAGTTTCAGTTCCAGGCTGCAATCGCATTACCGGCTCCTGCAACGGCTCAATGTGCACTATTGTCGGCCGGCCTATAGCCTGGAAATTGGAACTAAGTTTGACTATGATGCAAAAAAGGTAAAAGTCAGCTTTAAAAGTGAGCAGTTTAATCCTGAGATTTACTTTACCTTGGATGGGACTGAACCAACAACATCTTCTCAATCATACAACGGAAGTTTTGAAGCTGCTGGACCGGCAAAGATCTGCGCTGCAATCTTTGAGAATGGTAAAATGAAAGGAAAACCGGCCAGACTGGATATCGATTTTCATCTGGCAATCGGGAAGAAGGTGGTTTACAACCTGCCATACAGCAAAGGTTATCCGGCGCAGAAAGAGGCAACGCTCGTCAATGGCTACCGCGGTTCTCTTACTTACGGGGACGGGCAGTGGCAGGGTTTTGACACTAATGACATGGATGTGACCATTGATCTGGAAAATCCTGTTGCACTGAAAACACTTGCAGTCTCTTTTGTTCAGCAGACCGGCCCGGGGGTATTCATGCCCGCTTTTGTGGAGATCTCAGTTTCAGATAACGGCAAAGAGTTCCGGAAGGTAAAAACGATCAATAACGACATTCCATTGTCACAATCCGCGCTCACTTTTAAAGAATTTAAATTTGATCTTGCGGGAGAAAAGGGGAGATACGTCAGGGTATTTGCAAAAAATGGGCAGCGTGGATTTTTGTTTGCGGATGAAGTGATTATTTATTAAGATTTCATGTCTGACAATGAACCTTAAACAAAAAAAGGAAGTTAAAATGTAAGATGAAAGATGCAAAATGCAAAATCAATATGCTTTAAGTTATTAATCAATCTGTTAGCTAATTCTCCACTTTGCATTTTGCACTTTACAATTTCCACTTTTAATTATTATTCTTAAATCCATTCTTTCCAGACAAAAAAATCTGGAGGGAAATCGGCCAATTCCAGCTTAGGTTCATCTTTAAATAATCCAAAAACAGACGATCCGCTACCTGACATTGCGGCATAAATTGCACCGTGACTGAGCAATTTTGATTTGATCTCACCAATTTCCGGGAACAGCGGGAATACAGACACCTCAAAATCGTTTACGAGATGTTCCTGCCACTTCTGAGGCGACAAATGGATGATATCAGTCAATGAGCGTTTGGGTGTTCCGGGTTTGATACCGGCATACGCAGCCTTCGTGCCCACACCAACCGGAGGCTTCACGAGAACCAGAAAATATCCGTTTAAAGACAAATCAATTGCATGAAGCTTCTCCCCTATTCCGGTGGCAAATGCAGGTCTGTCTCCGATAAAAAATGAACAATCAGCCCCTAACCGATACGCATATCGCCTCAGTTGATCCGGGGTCAAGCCCAGTCCGAAGTTTTCGTTAAGACCTTTCAGTAAAAAAGCGGCATTCGAAGAGCCTCCACCCAAACCGGCACCAAAGGGGATCACCTTGTGCAAATGGATATCAAGTCCCGGAAGAGGATAATCTGTTGCCAGCATACGATAAGCCTTCACCACAATATTTTCTTCCAAATCAATATTCAGCGGAATACCCGAATTTGAAAAAATGATCTTATTATACTTATTTTCAATAAATTCGAGACCATCCTTCAATCCTATCGGATAAAAGACAGTCTCAAGTTCATGATAGCCATCAACCCTTTTTCGAAGGATATTCAGCCCCAGGTTAATTTTGGCATTGGGAAATAATATCATAATTCGGTATAATAACTCTTTTTTTAACTGCAAAGAGCGCAAAGCAGGCGCAGAGATCCCAAAGTATAATATTGGATTTCAGTCCCTTTGCGATCCGCCAGTTGGCGGACTTAGCGATCTTTGCGGTTTATTTATTACCCTTTTGAAACAGCCTCTATTTTAAGAGCTTAACTATTTATAACTTTCCAGTGGTTCACAGGTACAGAACAGGTTGCGGTCACCCCAGGCATTATCGACGCGGCCAACAGGAACCCAAAACTTATTCTCCCGAAGCCACTCGAGCGGGAAAGCCGCCTTTTCGCGGGAATAAGAATGTGTCCATTCGTTGGCAGTAAGCATTTCGGCCGTATGCGGGGCATTCATCAAAACATTATCACTCTTGTCCGCAACCCCTGTTTCAACCTCTTTGATCTCTTCAAAAATGGCATTCATCGTATCCACAAAACGATCCAGTTCTTCCTTCGATTCACTTTCAGTTGGCTCAACCATCAGGGTCCCGTGAACCGGGAATGAGAGTGTAGGGGCATGAAACCCATAATCCATCAATCGTTTTGAAATATCAGTTTCCGAAATACCGGAAGCAGCTTTAAGATGCCGGCATTCCAAAATCATCTCATGACCGACCCGGCCATTCTCCCCCGTATACAGGATGCCATAATTGTCTTTCAGCCGGGCTGCGATATAATTGGCATTCAATAGGGCAATTTTAGTTGCATCCGTGAGACCGTCAGCACCGAGCATCTTGATATACCCATACGTAATGGTCAGGACAGAGGCACTTCCCCAGGGTGCACCCGAAACAGCATGAATACCCACATGACCGTTGTTCATTACTGAATGGGCCGGTAAAAATTCAACCAGGTGTTTTGCCACACAAATTGGTCCAACCCCCGGTCCACCACCCCCATGGGGAATGGCAAAGGTTTTATGGAGATTCAGGTGGCAGACATCGGCACCGATGCGGCTCGGGTTGGTCAATCCAACCTGGGCATTCATATTGGCACCATCCATATAAACCTGACCACCAAACTGATGAATAATGCTGCACATTTCGGTAATTGACGATTCAAATACCCCATGTGTGGAAGGATAGGTGACCATGAAGCATGAAAGATCCTCCTTAAACTCTTCAGCCTTGGTCCTTAATGCCTCCACATCAATATTTCCGTGATCGTCACATGGGACGACCACCACTTTCATCCCGGCCATTACAGCACTTGCCGGATTTGTGCCATGGGCTGAGGAGGGGATCAAAGCGACATTACGGTGTCCCTCTCCCCTGCTTTTATGATATTCCCTGATCACAAGTAGCCCGGCATATTCGCCTGCTGCTCCCGAATTGGGTTGCAGTGAGATATCGGCAAAACCGGTGATTTCTGCCAGGTCACGGCGCAATTCCTCCATAAGCTCATGGTAACCCATCGCCTGGTTTTTTGGAACAAAAGGATGAATTCCATTAAATTCAATCCAGCTCAGGGGCAGCATCTCAGTCGCGGCATTCAGTTTCATGGTACACGATCCCAGGGAGATCATCGAATGAACCAATGAAATATCTTTCTTCTCCAACCGTTTGATGTAGCGGGCCATCTCTGTTTCGGAACGGTACTTACTGAAAACATGCTGTTTCAGGTAGGCTGTTTTACGGAGGAAAGTTTCATCAAGGGTATTATTTTCAGAAATGGTTGTAATCACCGGAACCGGTTTGTTGGCGGCCTTGGCAAATACCTCCAGAATCCAGTTAATATCCTCAATGTTTGTAGTTTCGTCAATACTTAATCCAACCTGACCGTTAGAGAAATAGCGAAAATTCATCTCCAGATCGAGGGAGAGCCATTCGATATCTTCCCGTTTGACATGGCGTGGCAGATCGATACGGAGAGTATCGAAAAAATTGGTATTCTCCTGCCGGTACCCCAGTCTGGTAATCTCCTCAGACAAAAATGAGGAGATACCATGGACCCGGTCAGCGATGGCCCTGATCCCTTCCGGACCATGGTAAGTTGCATACATTCCGGCCATTGTAGCCAGAAGAGCCTGTGCCGTACAAATATTGGAGGTTGCTTTCTCCCGCTTGATATGTTGTTCGCGGGTCTGAAGCGCCATCCGCAGTGCATTCCTTCCGTTCACATCCTTCGAAACACCAATAATCCGGCCGGGAAGATCCCGCTTATATTCATCCCGGGTAGCAAAGAATGCCGCGATTGGTCCACCATATCCCATTGAGACGCCGAATCGTTGCGACGAACCAAAGACGATATCTGCACCCCATTCCCCCGGAGGGGTCAGCAATGCAAGGGCCAATAAATCAGTAGCAACTGACACTTTGCATCCCTTATCCTGAACCGATTTTGTAAAGCCGGCATAATCTTCAATCTCTCCGTTGGAATTTGGGTACTGTAAAATTGCTCCAAACCAATTCTCTTCGGGCAATACTTCCCGGAAGTTTCCAACTTTCAGTTCAATTCCCAGCGGTTCAGCCCTGGTGATCAAAACATCCAGGGTATGTGGCCAGATCAGTTCATCCACGAAACAGACATTGGCTCCAGCCTTTTCCTGAGCCCTCGACCGGAGGGCATACATCATATGCATGGCCTCCGCTGCTGCAGTAGCTTCATCCAGTAAAGAGGCATTTGCCAAAGGCATGGCAGTCATCTCGCAGACCATTGTCTGAAAATTCAGCAATGCCTCGAGTCTTCCCTGGGATATCTCCGCCTGGTATGGGGTGTACGAAGTATACCAGACCGGGTTTTCAAGGATATTACGCAGGATCACTGCCGGGGTGATGGTGTCGTACCACCCCATCCCGATATAGGTATTGAAAACTTTATTCTTTTTTGCAAGCTTCAGAATCTTGCGGTAATATTCCCTTTCGGTCAGACCATTGGGAAGATTCAAAGGTTTTTCAAGCCGGATGTTGGATGGAACCGTTTGATCGACGAGCTCATCAAGTGATTGTACTCCAATCACTTTAAGCATTTTCTGAATATCTTCCCCGCGTGGTCCGATGTGGCGGCCCACAAATTTATCTATAGTCATTTATAATTGTTTTTTGGTACCTTCACTCTTGTTTGAATAATTACTCAATAATTAAAACGAATAAATAACAGACTAACAATTCATTGCAGCTATACTCAAAGTGTTAAATTTGAATCGCCCCCAGCTTTGCCGGGGTCATGGGAAACAGAAACCCAACAACCCGGAAAGGATTGAATGTTTAAGGTTTCATCAATACTCAACCCTATTCAGGGTTGCTGCTAAAGCCCCTTAGCAACCCCCAATTCCATTGGGGGTTATTCAAATTTAGCACCTTCGGTGCATAAAAAACGATGAGACGTGTGCCCAATTTAAAACCCTTTAAAATTGCTTCCAAACAAAACTAAATCGTACCTGTTTATTAATAATTTTCTGATGCAATTTTAATACCTTTTAAAGGATTAAAATATGATTTTATTGGTTGATTATCTATATCCATAATATTTCCAAAGTGACCAGCCAAAACTTCTGCCTTGCCTCTTCGGCCTTCCAACTTCGGCCTAATTCAAAAACGGGTTATTTCTTTTTTCGGCTCCGATTGTTGTCTCCGGACCATGTCCGCAATAAACTTTCACATTCGGATCAAGCACCATCAGTTTCTCCTTGATTCCGGTGATCAGCTGCTCGTGGTTGCCTCGCGGTAAATCGGTCCGCCCGACAGATCCATAAAAAAGGATATCCCCGCCAATCAGGAATTTGTCAGCTTCCGAATAGAATGCAACGCCGCCCGGAGCGTGTCCCGGGACAAATATGACTCTTAAACTTGAATTTCCAAAGGTAATCAGATCGCCATCTTCAAAGTAGCTTCCTGGTAAAGGGGGGTTGCTCATAGGCATTCCGAACATCGAAGCATGACCCGAGGCCGATTCAACCAGAAAGTTATCCTCCTTATGGATTTCACTCTTTAATCCCCATGTTCTTTCGACAAATCCGTTCCCCATCAGATGGTCAAAATGGCCGTGTGTATTGAGCAACCGAACCGGCTTCAGGTGATTCGATTCAATAAATATTCTGAGTTCCTGCTCCTCATGCGGATAAAAGCATGCAGGATCGATGATTACACATTCCAGCGTTTCGTCCCATAACACGATGGCATTTACTTCAACCGGGTTAAATGTGAATTTCTTAATATACATGAGCAAACTGTTTGTAATTCTATAAATAGCTATATTTAAAGCATTTGCCATCATAAACAGATCGGAATAAACTACGGCAAACAGCAATTGAAATGCACAACGAAGGTAGGGATTGTACCGGAAAGATCAAATTTATCAATCAGATCATTTTATACCACCTGTTCCTGATCCATTTTTCCTGTTCAGGCTTAGAGAGAAACGTCCATGCCACAATCCTGCTTGTTTTGTTCCCCTGCCCCATTGGAACGGTTTTAACTCTAGCCGTCTTCACTTTCTGCAAGGCCCGATATATGTTTTTAAGATTCGATTCCTTTGAAACCAATGTGGAAAACCACATACAGGAGACTGAAAATTTTTGGCTTTCAAGAATCATATCCCCAACAAACTTCATTTCACCCCCTTCACACCAAAGTTCATTCTGCTGGCCTCCAAAATTCAGAAGGGGTTTGACAACTCTTTTGGAGGATAAATTGGTTAATTTCCGGCGTGTACCCGATTGGGCTTCGGCAAAGGAAGTATGAAAAGGGGGATTGCAGACCGACAAATCAAAATATTCCCCATTTTCAATAATACCTTCAAAAATATTTTCAGGGTTAACCTGAAGCCTCAATGTTATTTTATCGGTCAGATTGGGATTCAACCGGATAATCCTCCTGGAAGATTCCATGGCAACCGGATCAATCTCTGAACCCACAAATGACCAGCCGTACTCCTTATTCCCGATTATGGGATAAATACAATTGGCCCCTGCTCCAACATCGAGACACCTGATTTGATTCCCGGCCGGAATCTTCCCCCCATTACAGCTACCCAATAATTCGGCGATATGGTGGATATAGTCGGCTCTTCCGGGGATGGGTGGGCATAAATATTCCGGAGGAATATCCCAGAATTCGATGTCGTAATCATGGTTCAACAACGCCCTGTTAAGCTCCTTCACCGCTTCCGGATTAAAAAAATCAACCGAGTCGTCCCCGTATGGATTCGACTTCACAAATTTCCCCAACTCAGGATCGCAATCAATCAATAACTTAAAGTCGTAACGCTCTCTGTGCCTGTTTCGTGGATGAAGGCTTACCTTTTCTTTCGGATGTTCCCGTTTAGGTTGAAGCATGGTTGTCCGGATCAATCAGAGAGACCGGCCAGCAGTGGGACAAAAACAAATCCACCCTTATCCTCCTCCGTATATTCGTTTTCACAGATACGTGTGATGATTTTCATAGTCTGCAACTTATTATTTCCAACCGGGATTACCAGGATTCCACCAATTTTAAGTTGTTGTTTCAATGGTTCAGGGACCAGGGCTGCCCCGGCAGTCACAATAATCTTATCAAACGGACCATAGGTTGGAAGTCCGAGATACCCGTCTCCGTAGAAGAAATGGGGACGGTAACCCAAAGTTGGCAGAAGATTGCTTGCAAATTCATATAAGGTTTTCTGTCTTTCAATGGTATAGACTGAGGCTCCCATACGACATAATACGGCAGCCTGGTAGCCTGATCCTGTTCCAACCTCCAGCACCCGGTCAAATTTCTTAATTTGCAACGATTGCGTTTGAAAGGCCACCGTATACGGCTGTGAAATGGTTTGCCCGACCGCTATTGGAAATGCTTTATCGACATAGGCAAACTGGACAAAAGTACTATCCATAAACAGATGACGGGGAATTGAACCGATCGCTTCGAGCACCTTCTCATCGGTAATCCCTTTCTGCCTGATCTCTTCCACCAGTTTCCGACGCATTCCCTGATGCATAAAGGTGTCTTCTATTTGTGCCATCTGCATTCCTAATAATTATTAATGTTCAATTTAAAATTGGCCAATTCAGCCTCCTGAAGCAAAGTTAATGTGTAATCCGACCGTATGACCGGTGAGGCACAAAATTATCATAAAATTGAGCTTTGTCAACATCTGACGGTTGATAAAAACCATAGGGTTAACAGCTAAACCGTTTAGTATAAAAGTATATTTGCTTCAAGATGTTAAGCACGGCAATCATACTTCCTGGCGATACAGAAATGTTCACGTTTAATTCCCTTCAAGCGATCCAGGGGGTCGAATGGGATGGAATTTTCCTCTCAGGAAAGCGCCGGCATCCTTCGTTTGATCGCTCGCTGATTTATTCCTCTCCGGAACTAATTCCATTGATTTGTGATCTGCTGATTGTTGTTGACCCCCAATTTTGTACAATGGAGTATTTGTCGTTTGCAATCCGTAACGGCTGCCATCTGTTTCTGTCGGATAAATTGAGCCTCAGCGAAGAGGAGCGAAAACAGTTGGTTCATTTGGCTGATGAGGGGAACACCTATATCCGGATTCAAAATGACTTCCTTTTTCACCCTTTTCATAATAAGATAAAAGTTGAATCAAATCATGCCACTTTTATTGAGGCTTCCCAGTCATTCACGTCAATGCCTGAGCAGATAGATAAATTACTAAATGATAATTTGTTGATGATTCTCAGGGCAGCCAGCTCTTCAGTTCAAAGGGTGGATGTTTTGTGTGGATTGCTCCCTTCACAGGAACCGGATTTCATCAATGTCGACCTGAATTTTAAAAACGGTTCCATTGCTACGCTCAGGATGGTCTTCAGTGGACTGGAAGAGACCCATCAGTTGTCTGTTCACACGGGGGAAAAAGTGTCCATTTTTGATTTTACACAAAACAAGATCACCTATTTGCCGGAAAATGGTTCAGGTAAAACCTTGACGAAGGCAACTATGAATCCACTCACAGAGCAGATCAGCGATTTAATCAATGATATCAGGGAAAAGAAAACCCCTTCTTTTAGTCTTGAACACGAAATAACCGTCCTGCTTCTGATGGAAAAGATCAGGAAGAACATTGAAAACCAGGCTATTTTACAGATTCCCAGTATTCATCTACACATTCAATAGATTCCTGATTCCAATAGTCGGGTGAAACCTTTTGTCCCGCCGGCGTCTTCAGTGAAAGCTCGTAAACCGCAATAACCGGATTGAAAACCAGGTTGGTCGTACCCACGGTGAAAAGTGCAGGTGATCCTTCTACAAGGGGTTCATCAGCAACAATTACTTCAAATTTATTGTATTCCATGAGGTTTTTCAGGAATTCAGCACGTTTGGCAGTTGCCCCTTTTTCGATGATGGTGCAACGTACTCCTTTTATCTCCTCAACGATATGTTTAGCTTTCAGTGTCATGATGTTTTTATTTTTATGCGTATACATTTCGAAGTCTGATCCCTGACGGAAGCAATTCTGCAAATGCCCTAAAACCTTTTTAGTGAATAAGACCGAAACTCAGATTGTTAATCACCTCGTAAATCTGGCTCCAGAAACCAAGGATAAAGATTCCAAGACCTGCCAATACCAATCCTGCCCGGGTAGCCCAATCGCTTTTAAAATAAGCCAGCGGAGTTTCGTTCTTATTAATAAACATCGCCTTCACCACCAATAAATAGTAATAAAGTGAGATGGTTGCATTCAAAACCGCAATAAACACCAGCCAGTAGTAACCCGCAGATGCCGCAGAAGCAAAAAGGAAGAACTTACCAAAGAACCCGGCGACCGGAGGTATACCTGCCAGTGAGAAAAGGGCAAGCATCATCAGCAAACTCAGTTTGGGGTTCGTAGCATAAAGTCCGTCATAATCATCCATAGACTCTTTTCCGGTAACGGTCGAAATGGCTGAAACTACCCCGAATGCGCCAAGATTGGAGAATATATAAACGAGCACGAAATAAATCACGGAAGTCATTCCCAGCACATTGCCTCCAAGGATACCGAGAAGGATAAACCCTGCCTGTGCAATCGATGAGAAAGCCAGGAACCTCTTCATATTTTTCTGCCGTAACGCAAAAAGGTTACCAATGGTCATGGTCAGAACTGCGATCAGATAAAGGATATGGTTATAAATCGGGGCGATCTTATTGAAAACCGTAAACATCACAATTATCAGAATAAAAGCGGCGGCTCCTTTCGATATGACAGATAAATAAGAAGTTACATTAATCGGAGCTCCTTCATAAACGTCAGCTGTCCAGAGATGGAAAGGAACAAGTGAAAGTTTGAAGGCCATTCCGCTGAAGAAAAAGATAAAGGCCAGCACCTGCATCGGTGAATTCTGATAGAGGTTAGTCACGGTATCAAAATAGATAGATCCGGTTGAACCGTAAATCAGTGATATCCCGAACAGGAGAATACCCGAAGAAAGGGCTGAGGTAAGCAGCAGCTTAATCCCCGCTTCGGCCGATTTCGTATTGTGATGGGTATAGGCAGCCAAAGCGGCAATTGGAATAGTAGCTAATTCAAGACCAAGGTAGAACATCAGGAAATCGCCCGAGGAGATCATAAAATACATCCCGATCAGCGTAGAGAAAAGAAGGATGAAATATTCACTGATTTTCTCGCGGTTTTCCTCTTTCTTCAGCCAGGTTACCGACTGCAATAGAATGATGAATACCCCGACATTCAGGATATTTTTCATCATCACCAAGAGCGGTTTGGTTTGGTACATCCCGCCGAAAAGAACACTCTTCTCTGCCGGCAGAAAACCGATCACTGTATGGATAAAAAACAGTGAAAGCGTTATTGGAATAATGTAATGCTTATCCCTGTTGTGAAGATTAAGGTCGATGATCAGGACTACCAATGCCAGCAAGGTGAGCATCAGTTCGTGTCTCATGGTCAGAATATCGCTAAAGTTCATAGAATATTATCTTATTAAACTGAATAATTCAATTAAAATAAACTGGTTACCTGAATTGCAGAGAGCTTCTCGACAATCGGTGCAAGGCTGAAATTGATCATATTGGTAAGCCAGAAAGGGGCAACACCAATTGTCGTAATCGCGAGTACCAAGGTGATGGTTGAGATCCTTTCGTACCATTTTGCATCATCCAAATGGAGGAAATGGTCGTTCTTGATGGGTCCCATCAATAACAGACCCACTACCCGGAGAATATAAACCGCGGTAATTACAATCGAAGAGGCCGCCAAAATGGTGATTACACGATGAAAGACATCCACATGCTGGAAAGACCCAACGAAAATGATCATCTCAGCCACAAATCCGCTGAATCCCGGAAGACCAAGAGATGCAAGACCGGCAATCACGTAAACCACACCAAGGAAAGGGATCACCTTCATCAGACCACCCATCTCCTGGATAATACGTGTATGAGTACGACCGTAAATCATCCCGATCAGGGCAAAGAAAAGGGCTGTCATCAGACCGTGCGAGATCATCTGGACGATGGCGCCATTCATGGCTGTCTGATTCATCATCAGTACTGCAAAGAGTACGAGCCCGCAATGGCTCACCGATGAGTAGGCATTGATATATTTAAGGTCGTTCTGGACAACGGCTGAAAATGCACCGTAAACAACGCTTATAGAAGTCAGAATCAGAAAAATCCAGGCCTGTTCGTGAGCCGCTTCAGGCATCAGAAAGATCGCAACGCGAAATGCCCCATAGCCTCCAAGTTTCATCAATACGCCGGCATGAAGCATCGAAACCGCGGTCGGTGCCGAGGCATGACCATCGGGAGACCATGTGTGGAAGGGGAAAAGAGCGCCCAGAATACCAAATCCCACAAAAGTGAACGGGAACAGGAACCGCTGCATCTCAAGGGGAATCTTAATTTTGGAGATCTCCATCAAATTAAAGGTCAGATGGGAGTGATCAGGAGATGAAAAGAAATAAATCCCCAGGATACCCACCATAAGCATTGCCGAACCTGCCATTAGCATTAAAGTCAGTTTCATGGCTGAGTACTCCTTTGGTCCGCTGCCCCAGATTCCGATTAAGAGGTACATCGGGATCACCGCTAATTCGTAAAACAGGAACATCGTGAAAAGGTCGACCGAGATGAAGAAACCAAAAACCCCGGAAGCCAGAATAATCAGTGAAATAAAAAACTCACGGGGCAGAAAGGTCATCTTCCAGGAGGCAAATATACCCGCAAAAACGACAATACCCGTCAGGGCGATCATAGCTACTGAAATCCCGTCAACACCAAGTGCATAATGGATATTTAAAGTCGGAAACCAAAGGGCATCGTAAGTAAAGAGCATGGTGGCCATATTGCCTGCAGCTCTTTCATGAAGGTAAAGATAGACCAGCACAAACGACAAAATCATCTGAATTCCCATCCCGACAGCAGATACCAGCCGGGATTGCTTTAAATCCTTGGTCAGCAAAATACCGCCAACCGTAAGCAATGGGACGATTATAAATAAATTAAGTATACTCATCTTATATTCAGTTTCTTAAACGAGGTAAACAAAAATAAGGACTAAAACTACGGTGCCACCGACAAAAACAAAGGCATACTGCTGAAGCTTTCCGGACTGAAGACCTTTGACTGCAAAAGCAGCCCAGACCGTCATTCCTGCAATTCCGTTCATCGTTCCATCGACAATGTGGCGGTCAAACCAGGCAATTGGAACAGAAATATAGCGGAAGATAATTTTACGGGTTACATAAAGATAAACCTCATCCATATAGAATTTCCGGTGCGCCCATTTGTAAAGGTTCCTGAAGGTACCGGCCATCTTATCGGGAATGGCGGTCGGTTTCTTATACATGATTGTTGCAATGACAATTCCAATAACCCCGATCAGCACCGAAGGAATGGCAATCATCCAGTCGATGTGAGATTCAAAACCTTTCCCATCAGAAGTCACCAGATTATGGAATGGAAGAAATCCGGCGAAAATGGATCCGAAGGCAAGAATCATCAACGGGATGGTCATCACCCTGGGCGCTTCATGTGGCGTATGGTGATAATGGGTATTCTTTCCCCAGAATATGCCGTAGTAAAGGCGAAACATGTAAAATGCGGTTAAACCCGCAACAATATATTCAATGGCAAACAGGAATTTGTTGCTGTGGAATGCGGCGGCTAAAATCTCATCCTTACTGAAGAATCCCGAGAACGGAGGGATACCTGCAATGGTAAGACAGGCGATCAGGAAGGTGATATGGGTTATGGGAAGATGTTTACGAAGACCACCCATATCGGTAATTTCATTACTGTGAACGGCATGGATTACAGCTCCTGCTCCAAGGAACAAAAGCGCCTTAAACATAGCGTGTGTGAACAGGTGGAAGTTGGAGGCCATAAAACCTAAACCATCTTCGCCACCAAATCCTGAAACACCGAGTGCCAGCATCATATACCCGATCTGCGACATGGTCGAAAAGGCGAGTACCCGCTTGATGTCGGTTTGGGTACAGGCGATAACTGCTGCAAAAATAGAGGAAAATCCACCTACCCAGGCCACCACATGAAGTGCATCGGGGGCAGCAAGCGCGTAAACGGGAAAAAGACGGGCAACCAGGTAAACTCCTGCCACAACCATAGTCGCAGCATGGATCAATGCGGAAACGGGCGTCGGGCCCTCCATGGCATCAGGTAACCAAATATGGAACGGGAACATGGCCGACTTACCGGCACCACCCACGAATATGAAGATCAAAGACCAGGTTAATACTGACATTCCCATGAAAGCTGCACCGCCAACAGAAGCAATTGCCGGTCCGTGAGGATCGGTCAGCGTCTGGAAATCAAAGGTACCGGTATTGAATGAAAGCATCAGTATTCCGATCAAAAAGCCAAGGTCAGCAAAACGGGTTACAATAAACGCCTTTTTGGAAGCTGCAACCGCACTTGGTTTTTCATAGTAATACCCGATCAGCAGGAAGGATGACACCCCAACAAGCTCCCAGAAGATATACATCTGAAAGATATTGGTGGCCAGAATCAATCCCAGCATCGAAAAGCTGAACAATGAGAGAAAAGAGAAGAATCGGTAAAATCCGGGATCTCCCTTCATATAACCAATACTGTAAATATGAACCATCAGCGACACGGTGGTGATCACAACCAGCATCATCACAGAGATAGGATCGATCAGAGCACCAAGATGGATCGTGAGCTTGTCGGTCAGGTGAAGCCACGAAACTTCAAAAGCCTTAATCGAAGTGTAGGCGGTACCTGCGGCATGACCGGTCCAGAAATATTTAAAGGCGGTGGCATAAGCCAGGATCGCTGAAATTCCAAGACCGGAAGTTCCGATCAAACCGGAGACCACAGGTTTCATTTTATGCCCTGTCAGTCCGAGGAGCACAAATACAAAAAGCGGAATCAGCGGAATAAGTAAAGTATACGTATAATCGGCCATAACTGATGTTTCTCTTTTCGGTTATTAAATTTTCAATATTTCATTTCATCGACATTCTCCACATCGATCGATTTAAAGTTCCGGTAAATGTTGATAATGATGGCGATAGCAACGGCGGCCTCCGCAGCTGCAACAGCAATGACGATCAGCATAAAAAAATGTCCCTGAAGCTGTTGCGGATAGAGATAACGGTTAAAGGCCACAAAATTGATATTGACTGAATTAAGAATTAACTCGACAGACATAAGCATGGTAATCAGGTTCCGGCGGGTCAGGAAGCCATAAATGCCAATAAAAAACATCAGCGTACTGATTACTAAATAATAGCTGAGCGGAATGTTCTGGATCATATTGAAATTAGATTATCTGAGCTTTTAATGAATTACCAGGATATTATTTTTTGGAGATTTTCTCTTTTTTAGCCACCACAATGGCTCCGATCATCGCAGCCAGCAGAAGAACCGATACCACCTCAAATGGCAGCGCATATCCGTCCCGGTTGTACGAGACAAGTGCATTACCTACATCTGTAATGTTCTGGTGCGGATCAACTCCGGTAGCGGGAACAAAAACAAACTTTAGGATAGTTATCAGGGTCAGGATTGCCCCTGCCACAGTGGCCAGTGCTGAGAGGAGACTTTCCTTCAACGGCGCCATCACTGCACGTTCGCTCACGTGACTGGTAAGCAGAATAGAGAAGATGATCAAAACCACAATACCACCGGCGTAAACCGTCAATTGCACGGCAGCGAGGAAGTTGTAATTAAGTGCAAAATACAATCCGGCTGTCGAAATCAGTACAAAAAGCAGATAAACCGCGGCCCGGAGGACCTTCCTGCTGGTAACTGTCAGCAACGAGAAAATCACGATCATTGCACCAAACAGAAAAAACATTACTTGATTAAGCATAATTCTTATTCTTTATATTCTGAATCAAATTGATCTTAGAAACCTTAAAACGGGTCACCCGTTTATTCTTTTACCCCTTCAGCAATCTTCGAACCGGGCTGATTGAGTACTTTCGTAAGCAGGGCACGGTCCCAGACGGCGTGTTCAAATTTCTGACCCATCACTATAGCACCTGTAGGGCAAGCCTTCACGCACAGATTACACAAGGTGCACATTCCCAGGTGATAGATATGCTGGTCGATGATCCGCTTCTTTTTACCTTCCGGAGTAATGATCGACTTTGAAATTATCTCAATGGATCCATTCGGACAATTGAGTTCACAAATTCCGCAACCGGTACATAAATGTTCATTATTCTCAGAGTGCGGCATGATCACCTCTCCGCGAAAACGCTCAAACATAACCAGCTTATCACGATTTTCGGGATATTGTTGAGTGACATTATTCCATGGTGTAAAAAAGTACTTTGCAGTAACTTTCATACCAACCAAAAGAGTCCAGACCCCTTTGAAAATTGAAACGATATATTCGATAAAAGACTTCATATCTACTTATAAATCAGTTAAAAATGAAATTTTGTCAGGACAACAAGCGCCATCAGCAAAATATTAACCAGGTTGATGGGAAGCAGGTATTTCCACTCAAGGGTAAGGATCTGGTCAACACGCAACCGGGGGAATGTCCACTTGAACCACATGATCATAAAAATTACAAACAGCACCTTTCCGAAAAACCAGATTACAGGGGGGATAAAATCCATCACATGATTAAAGGATTCCAGGTTTCCGAAATGCAATGGCATCCAGCCCCCTAAAAATACAGTTGCGGCCACTGCCGAGATAATGAACAGGTTGATGTATTCAGCAAGAAAGAACATCGCGAATTTTATTCCCGAATACTCAGTGTGAAAACCGGCTACCAGTTCAGATTCAGCCTCTGCAAGGTCGAACGGACCACGGTTTGTTTCGGCGGTACCGGCAATGAGGAAAACAACAAATGCGATAATAGCCGGGATGTGACCTGAAAAGATAAACCACGCGTCGCGTTGTCCCTCTACAATGGCTGAGAACTGCATTGTTCCGGCAAATACAACCATTGTTAAAAGTGAAAGGGAAACAGATAGTTCGTAACTTAAGATCTGTGCCCCGCTGCGCATTGCGCCAATCAGCGAATATTTGTTGTTACTCGACCAGCCTG
>Ga0364908_10004_pt2 | contig 97973 bp, 85 predicted proteins | sample ExccelJu500002D4_2_FD_206965 | JGI IMG/M metagenome (GOLD analysis project Ga0364908, IMG submission 206965) | Enriched cells from Trout Bog Lake Hypolimnion, Wisconsin, USA - BchlTB.July02.5000.02.D4 | ecosystem: Environmental > Aquatic > Freshwater > Lake > Hypolimnion/Profundal zone | place...
TTTTGTTACCTCGGCGCCAAGTAGTCATTAATATAAAAACAATGAGTGCTATGGATAAAGGCAACCAACCTCCCTCCGCCACTTTTAATAAATTGGCGCTGAAAAAAGTTAAGTCAACCAATAAGAAAAACCCAAATATTAATACTGAATGCCACCAACGCCAATTTAATAATTGGTGAATAACAAAAAACGCTAAAATAGTGGTTATGATCATTGTGCCAGTCACAGAGATACCGTATGCTGCGCCTAAATGAGTAGAAGTTTGAAATGTCAAAACGACTAATACTACAGCTGCAAATATCAGCCAATTAATAGCAGGCAAATAAATTTGACCAACCGTTTCTTCGGAAGTATACCGAACTTCCATACGCGGCAAGTAACCTAAGCGCATAGCCTGCTGGGTTGTTGAAAAAATTCCGGAAACAACAGATTGCGAAGCAATAATAGTGGCTATAGTTGCTAATCCAATGAGTGGGTAAAGCATCCAGTTAGGCGCCAATAAATAAAATGGATTTATAATAGTAGCAGGATCTTTTAACAATAACGCACCTTGTCCAAAATAATTTAATGCCAACGAAGGTAATACTAATACATACCAGGAGGTACTAATGGGTAATCTACCAAAATGCCCCATATCGGCATACAATGCTTCCGCTCCGGTTACCGCCAAAAATACAATGCCCAAAACAATAAAACTGAACCATTTATTTTGCATGAAAAAGGTGACGCCATGCACAGGATTTAATGCCCATAAAATATCAGGATAATTAATAATTTGTACTAATCCCAATATACCAATGGTTAAAAACCATATTAACATGACGGGGCCAAAAAATTTTCCGATAATAGTAGTGCCTTTATGCTGTAAAAGAAATAACAAAAATAGAATAGTCAAAGTAACTGGAATCACCCAAGGTGAAAATTTTGCGTCTATTACTTCTAAACCTTCAATTGCGCTTAAAATAGATATCGCTGGAGTGATTATGCCATCGCCATAAAATAGCGCCGCGCCTAATATGCCTAACATCATCAACATAGTGTATTGCTTTTTCCTGCCCTTAGCATTGCGCAATGCTAAAGATAACAGCGCCATAATACCACCTTCGCCATTGTTATCCGCACGCATTACAAACATAATATATTTAAGCGAAACAACAATAATCAGCGACCAAAAAATTAGCGAGACAATACCCATTACATTAATAACACTGATGGTAAGTGGATTAGTCCCTGCAAACACTGCTTTTAATGTATACAATGGACTAGTACCAATATCGCCATAAACAACGCCTAAGGCGCCGATCATCAATAACGCAAAATTATTTGTGGTTTTTTGTGATGTTTGCATAATATTAACTCATTAGCCAAGGGCGTAAAGCTTGTAATACTTGTTGTGGTTTGATTTCTGCTAAACAAGGTGGAAAGTGCCCAACATCCACGGTGTTTGCGTAACGACATGAATCCTGTAAACAGGGAACACACGGCAAAGCGCTATGCAAATGATGTTGGTTTACACCATAAGTCCCCGTACGTTCTGCGGCAGTTGGCCCATATAAAGCGATGGTAGGCACTTTTAATGCAGCTGCTAAATGTGCTAATCCACTATCTACCGTTACAACTGCTTTGGCTGCAATTAATAATTGTGCTAATTCCATTAAACTAGTGCGCGGCAAAACTTGGCCATAGTCTGGCGCGCAAGCGGCAATGCGTTCTGCACGGGCACGTTCTGTTGCATTTCCCCAAGGCAACTGGAAAGTTACATGTTGGGCTGCCAGCGATTTTGCTAATTCATGCCAGTAAATTTCTGGCCAATGTTTATTCGGCCAGGAAGCGCCATGTAACAATAATACTTCTGCGGGATACATCACCGGTGATGCGCTATTTTGCATAAAATATTCGCGAATGCCTGCATCAGCGGTGCTGATGGGTAACGGATATTTGAAGATGGAAGAAAACATGGCGCGCGTTCTTGGCACTGCATGCACATAATCTTCTGGCGGTACTTGAATTTTATGTTGATAAAAAAAGCGCGCTAGTGGTTCACGCACTTGTTCTTTAGTAAAACCATAACGCGGACCGCGTGCTGAACGCGCAATCACTCCGGTTTTTATTAATCCTTGCGCATCTACAATATAGTCATAATTATCCGCGCGCAAACTACGGAAAAATTGCGGCACTTCTTTACGCCATATGGATAAACGCCGCCATTTACGCACCCAGCGCCGCACACTTAAAGGCAACACGCGCACTTGCGCGGTGTGCCAAAGCGGAATTTCTTGAAAAGCTTCTTCTACCAGCCAAGTAATCTCTGCGTTTGGACAGTTTTTATGCAAATCCGTTAATGCCGGTAAGGTATGAATAACTTCGCCTAAAGAAGAAGTTTTGATGATTAATATCTTGGGCATTTATATATTTTCCTGCAATTAATTTATTTCATTGTTCACTGCGTTATTCATTTCAGCATCAATAGCAGACATTACTTGCACCGGTAATAAATCGCGCAAACATTTTAAATGCCCCAATGGGCATTCGCGTTGAAAACAGGGGCTGCAATTTAAATTTAATGATAAGACTTGTGCACGCTTTGATAAAGGCGGAGTAAATTTTGGGCTAGATGAACCATATATCACAATCAGCGGTTTCTCAACCGCAGCGGCCACGTGCATTAAGCCGGAATCATTAGTTACAACTATCGTGGCATTGGCTAACAGATCAATGGCATCAATTAATTTGGTTTTGCCTACTAAATTGACACAACGTTGGTTGGTAAATTCCATAATATGGGTTGCTGCATCTTGTTCTTTAGGTGAACCAAACAACCACACCGCCCAACCGCGTTTTAAATAAGTATTAGCTAAAACGGCATAATGTTCGGCAGGCCAACGTTTGGCCGCGCCAAATTCTGCGCCAGGACATAATGCTAATATAGGTTGATCATTCAATTTTATATTAGCTTTGCTTAACGCTTCAGCGCGTTGTGTTTCTGTCACTTCAAACTTTGGCCAAGGTAAAGTGGAGAAATAATATTGTTCCGCGAAAGTAGTTAAATCGGTTTTTGCAGGAAAAGCTAATGCGGCAAAACGTTGAATCATTAATGGCAATGCGACACGGTCTAAACGACGAATATCATTTAACAAACCCCAGCGTTGCTCGCCAATCCAACTGATGCGCTTTGGAATACCTGCCAAGAATGGGATTAATGCAGATTTCCAGCTGTTAGGTAATACAAACGCATGAGTGTAATGTTGTTTGCGCAGTTCGCGTGCTAATTGCCAACGTGCGCGCAAACCCAATACTTTGTGCCCAATAGGCAAAGTCCAACCGCGGGATATTTCTGGCATGCGTGACACTAGTGGAATACTAGCAGGTGGACCCACTACATCAATTTGGCAGCCTGGATATTGTTTGTGTAAAAGTTTATAAAGTGTTTGCGCCATCACCATATCGCCAACCCAAGCAGGGCCGATGATTAAAATTTTGGCAACACTTTTCGTTGCATTCATTCTTTTTTCACCAATATATATTCTGCGCTACAATAAGGGCATGTCGCATGCCCGGTTTCTTCTACTGGTAAATAAACGCGTGGATGACTATTCCACAGTATCATATCGGGCATTGGGCAACATAAGGGCAAATCATTTTCGGTTATCACATAACGCCTTGCTGTACTTGCTTCTTCTAATTTGGGTTCTTGTGTTTGCATAAAATTTCCTTAATTACCTCTTTTCTCTTTTCGTGTCATTCCCAATGATTTGGCATTTCTACAAGGACATATCTAGAGGGAATCTATAGGGGAGCTTTTTTTATGTCTCTCTTATAGATTCCCTCTGCTAGGCACATCTTCGCAAAAAGATTATGCCACCGGAAATGACACATCAAATTATTTTACCAGGGTTAACCAATGTTTATATTTATCGTTTTTACCATTTACTACATCAAAATATAATTGTTGTAATTGTTGGGTAATAGGCCCTGGTTTACCTTCACCGATCTTGCGTTCATCTAATTCAACAATGGGTGTAATTTCCACTGCAGTGCCAGTGAAAAATGCTTCATCGGCAATATAAACTTCATCGCGGGTAATTAATTTTTCATATACTTCGTAACCTAAATCTTTGGCCAGCGTCATCACCGTATCGCGCGTAATGCCCGCTAAACAAGAAGTTAACATGGGCGTGTAGATAACCTTATCGCGAACAATAAAAATATTTTCAGCACTACCTTCTGCTACATATCCTTGCGGATCCAATAATAATGCTTCTTGGCAACCGGCTTGATGCGCATCTTTTAGTGCCAAAGAAGAATTCACATAATTGCCTGCCACTTTAGCTTTACAAAAAGTAACATTAATATGGTGGCGAGTTAAAGAAGAGGTTTTAACTTTAATCCCATTTTTTACCGCGTCTAGGCCCAAATAAGGCCCCCATTCCCATGCGGCAACCATACAATGTGTGCTTAAATTGCGTGTATCAATACCTAAATGTTCTGCACCGTAATATAACAAAGGTCTTAAATAAGCGGATGCTAATTTATTTTCATGCACGACGGTTTTTTGCGCTTCAAATAATTCATCAAAAGAAACTGGCGCTGGCATATCCACAATCTTTGCCGACTCAAGCATACGTTTGGTATGTTCTGCTAAACGAAAAATAGCCGCACCTTTACTAGTAGCATAAGCACGCACACCTTCAAAAATAGCGGTGCCATAATGCAAGCTGTGGGTGGTCAAATGAATATTCGCATCTTTCCATGGAACTAATTTTCCATCTATCCAAATAACCCCTGAATTTAACATTTCCCCGTACATAATTTATTCCTTATTTAAAATAGTGTGCCACAATTGTTTAATTTGCTCTCGCCATTCTTGATATTCTTCAGCTTCTACTATGGCCGGTAGATTTTGCAACGCTAAATAGTGCGCTCGTTCTCTATAGACAGTGTAGGCGCCTAATAGGATATCAGCTTGCACTGCCGAAAATGCCCCGACTTCTACTAAGGCCACACCTAAACGTGCATTATCTGTATATTTAATCAGTTTCGGATAGCGATTAGCATTATATAAGACAGCATATTGTATGATAAATTCGATATCAACCATACCTCCCGCATCGGTTTTTAGATTAAATACCTGGCCGCTGGTGGAATGCGGCTTAGCATATTGTTGCATGCGGCCGCGCATAGCTAAAATTTCATGCTGTAACGGGTTGGCCTCACGCGGCTGGCACAACACCTTGCGGCGTAATTGTCGGAATTTGCGGCGTAAAGATAAAGTTCCATAAATCATTCGCGCACGAACTAAGGCTTGCTGCTCCCATAACCACGCTCTTGTTTGCTGATAGTCGGCAAAACTCTGCCATTCACTCACCAATAAACCTGCGCTACCCTCCGGTTGTAATTGTGTATCGATACGAAATAACACACCCATATTGGTTGGCGTATTAAGCCAATGCATCATACGTTGCGCGATGCGTAAAAAAATCTCATGCACACCTTCTTCGTCGACTTGAATGCCCCATGGAGATAAATCTTGCGTTTCGTAGAGAAAAACCAAATCCAGATCAGAGGTATAATTGAGCTCCGTACTGGCTAATTTTCCATAGGCAATCACCGCAAAAGGTAAGCCGCGTAATTTTATTAATTCATCACTTAAAAAAAACTGAGTTAATGTTTGTTGTGTAATTTTAGCTGTTTGTTGTCTCCACACTAGAACAAAAGCGGTTTGTACAATAATTTGTGCAATCATGCTTAAACCTTGGCTCACTTCAGTCACATTTAATAAACCATGTATTTCTGCAACCGCTACGCGGAAAAAATTAATATGTTTTACTAACCGCAGCACATCCATTTGTTGTTCTGTATCGTGCCCCGGCACTTTAGTTAATTCTTTTTGTAATTCATCCATGATTTCCGCGCGCGTTGGCGCGCGTGCCCAAGTGCGTTCATCTAACAATTCATCTAATAAGATAGGATGTAATGCCAATTCTTGGCTTACCCATAAACTGGCCGCGCATAATAATACTAAACGTTGTAAGCCTTTTGGGTTCTCCAATAGCAATACTAAATAGGCGCTGCGTTTTACTATAGCCATGATGACATCTAGTGTTCGGGTTAATGCGCCCAATGCATCGGGAACTTTAGCTGTTTGCAACAATAGCGCTGGAACACAAGCTAGTAATCGTTGCATGGCTTGTGATGTTAACTGCCGGCATTGCGGATGTTCTGCATAATGTTGCAAACATTGGTATATGGATTGCGGTTCGGCAAAACCTACTTTGGCTAATTCATTTAAAGCAGCTGCCTCCTCTAATTTTCCCAACCATATTTGTGCTAAAGGGGATAAAGTGGGCGCCGTTAGTGGAGTTTCCTTACCGACCATGGGTGGTTGTGCGTATTCCGTAAAATAACGTTCTACATTTTGCCGATGTTGGTTAAGCTCTGCATAAAAAACTTGCCAATTGGCAAAGTTCAGCGCGTAAGCTAGGCGCGCACGTTCTTCTTGTGTGGTAGGTAATGAATGGGTTTGTTGATCATGCACCGCTTGCAGCGCATGTTCGGTATTGCGTAAAAACACATAGGCTTGGCGCAAATGTTCTATTACTTCTGCCGATAATATCTCTTGCACGCGCAATTGATTGAGTGCATTAAAAAAACCCGCTTGCTGTAATACCGGTTCACGCCCTCCACGAATTAGCTGATGCATTTGTACAATAAATTCAATGGATCTTATACCGCCAATTCCCAGTTTTACATGTTCTTGTACGTTCTTTCTTTGATTTTCTTGATGGATTAACGCATGCATTTCCCGCAACGATTGCAATACGGTGTAATCCACATAACGGCGATAAACGAAAGGACGAATCATTTGCATAAATTCTTGTTGTGCCTCAATGCTTCCGGTGATGGGCCGCGCTTTAATTAATGCATAACGTTCCCATTCTCGCCCTTGTGCTTGATAATAATTTTCTAAGCCATTAAAACTCATCACCAGCGGACCGCTATCTCCATAAGGCCGCAAACGCATATCTACGCGAAATACAAATCCATCGGCGGTGATTTCATTTAATACTTTGATAAATTGTTGCGCTAAGCGTTGATAAAATTCTCCATAAGTCAAAGCACTTTTGCTTAACTCGCCTTCATTGTTAAAGGCGAATAACAAATCAATATCGGAAGATAAATTAAGTTCTTCGCCGCCTAATTTACCTAAAGCTACAATTAATAAATGTTGCGGCTCTCCATGTTCATCTACAGGTGTCCCATATTTTTCTGCTAACCAGTTAAATAATTGTTGTTCTGTGAAATAGATAGCCGCATCGGCTAGCGCGGATAAATCCGCTAAAGTTTCGTATAAAGAGGCTAACTCCACGCTGCAACGCCAAATAATCCGCACCATGGCTTCTTTACGCCATAAACGCAGTTGTTTGCTGAGTTGCGCGATATCGGTGAAATTTAATTCAGATAATTGTTGTAGGTAAGTTTCTTTAGTGTAAATTTGCTTGAAGATGTTTTTTTCCAAAGCATTGGATAATAACTGTGGATTAGCCGCGCAACGTTCTTCAACCCACGGGCTGCAGGCGAAAACACGTTGAAGTTGTTGACTGTTACTCATGTTTTTATGTGTCATTCCCGATGGTATGAATTCTCTGCGTAGTGAAATCTAACTGAGGAAATCTATAACTGAATGATAACGAAAGCTCAGTTATAGATTCCCTCTGCTAGGCAAGTCTTCGTAACAAAGATTATACCATCGGGAATGACACGTAGTGGGCATCGTGCCACAACTTATTTGATAGCATATATAAAAAACCCCGCAGAGCGGGGTTTTTTATTGAAGTGCAGGAAATTACATCATGCCTTCCATTCCGCCCATGCCACCCATTCCGCCTGGTGCACCGCCTTCTTCTTTCTTAGGCAATTCAGCAACCATTGCTTCTGTGGTAATCATCAATCCAGCAACTGAAGCCGCGTTTTGTAATGCTGTACGCACCACTTTGGTTGGATCCAGAATACCCATTTCCATCATATCACCAAAGGTGTCATTTGCAGCATTATAGCCAAAGTTGCCTTTGCCTTCTTTTACACGATTCACCACCACAGAAGCTTCGCCGCCTGCGTTGGTTACGATTTGGCGTAATGGCGCTTCCATTGCACGACGCGCAATGTTGATACCGGTTTCTTGATCATCATTGTCGCCTTTAACGTGAATCGCTTGCAATGCACGAACCAATGCAACACCACCACCTGGCAACACACCTTCTTCTACGGCAGCGCGGGTTGCATGCAATGCATCTTCCACACGGGCTTTCTTTTCTTTCATTTCTATTTCGGTCGCAGCACCTACTTTAATCACCGCAACACCGCCGGCTAATTTCGCCACACGTTCTTGCAGCTTTTCTTTATCATAATCAGAAGTGGTGTTTTCAATTTCCGCACGAATTTGATCTACACGACCTTTGATTTGTTTAGAATCGCCAGCACCATCAATAATCGTAGTGTTTTCTTTAGTTATCGTTACACGTTTAGCATTACCTAAATCATCTAATTTAGCGTGTTCTAAAGTTAAACCTACTTCTTCTGCAATAACATTAGCGCCCGTTAGGATCGCAATATCTTGCAACATCGCTTTGCGGCGATCACCAAAACCCGGAGCTTTAACAGCGCACACTTTAACAATGCCGCGAATCGAGTTAACCACTAATGTAGCCAAGGCTTCGCCTTCCACATCTTCCGCAATAATTAATAACGGACGACCGGATTTAGCCACAGCTTCTAATACTGGCAACATTTCGCGAATATTAGCAATTTTCTTATCCACTAATAAGATTAATGGGTTTTCCAATTCACATGACATGTTGTGTTGATTTGTAATAAAGTAAGGCGATAAATAACCGCGATCGAATTGCATACCTTCCACAACATCCAATTCATTTTGCAATCCTGAACCATCTTCTACGGTGATAACCCCTTCTTTCCCCACTTTGCCCATTGCATTCGCAATAATTTCGCCCACTTCTAAATCAGAGTTAGCAGAAATGGTGCCCACTTGCGCAATCGCTTTATCATCTTTGCAAGGCACAGACATTTTCTTCAATTGTTCAACTGAAGCGGTCACAGCTTTATCAATACCGCGTTTTAAATCCATGGGATTCATACCAGCGGCCACTGCTTTCAAACCTTCTTTGAAAATCGCTTGTGCTAAAACGGTTGCGGTGGTAGTACCGTCACCGGCTGCGTCCGAAGTTTGTGAAGCCACTTCTTTCAACATTTGCGCGGCTAAGTTTTCAAATCTATTAGGTAGCTCATCAATCGCTTTCGCAACGGAAACACCATCTTTAGTAATGGTAGGCGAGCCAAATGATTTTTGTAATATCACATTGCGACCTTTAGGGCCTAATGTAACTTTTACTGCATTAGCTAAAATATCAACCCCTGCAGACAGCGCGTTATAAACTGCTGTGCTAAATATCACTTCTTTTGCTGACATAAACGTTCTCCTTTAATCTTCAATAATCGCTAAAATATCGTCTTCACGGAGCACCAGCACATCTTTTTCCTGGATTTTCACTTCCGTACCTGCATACTTGCCAAACAGAACGGTTTGGCCTACCTTAATTTCTAAGGGGCGTACATTCCCATTATCTAAAGCTTTGCCTTTACCCACGGCAACAACTTTACCGCGAATGGGTTTTTCTTTTGCATTATCTGGAATTACTATGCCGCCGGCAGTTTTTTGCTCTTGCTCTATGCGTTCAACTACCAAGCGATCATGTAATGGAATTATTTTACTCATGGTTTCTCTCCTTACACGGTTGATAAAAATACAGTGCTTTAGCACTCTCCTCTTAGGAGTGCTAGTTTTAACGAAGTTTGCTGGTATGTCAAGTGTGGGGTTGCCCTTGACTTACTTATTAGTTAGCTAAGAAAAATTTAGAAATAACAATAACTTAGCATGGCTTTAGAGATTGTAGTACAATGTTTATTCTATTGCTTAAACTATAAAAAAGCATTAGACTGACCCAGTTAACTTACAGATTTATAAGGTTTTTATGGTCGACCCAATCCCACAACAACGCTCACCACTTTCACCATTGTTAGTAAGGGATACTGAAGAACAGCGTAAAGCTGCTATGGCATTGCAGGATTTCTTACCAACTTCAATACCAGACCCTTTTTATGAAAATTTTAAGGATTACCTACACCAAAATAAAAACAGAGAACTTCTACGAATACAAAATGAAGCAAGTATAAGAATCAATAGAGAAATAAAAGCGCTTAAGAAGAAAAAAGAAAGAACTCCAGGAAGAAGTGACTATGAACCTACTCGAGAAGAATTATATGACATTGAAAAAAGTACGCTCTACGAACACTTTCGTCAAGGCTTTCTTAGACAGCTCGTTAATGACGACGTGGAAAAACTGAAAAAAGCAATTAATGAGGCTGAAAAGCTAGCCACAGATAATCCCCCTTTATTAGCTAAAGCTAATCCTTATTTCGCAGAAGCCGGACGTATGTTTGCCGAATGGATTGATACAGCGAATTTTGTACCTAGAACTCAAACTGCTATTAGAAGTTACTTCGCGCTTCTTCGCCGTGATATTCCTGCTGCTGATCGACCCACTGATGCACATTACGCTGAATTTTTTGCCGACAAACTTGCCAAAGTTTCTAGAAATATTGGCCCAGAGAATGTCAGCAGCATGGCAATTTTTTGTGCTGAATTTATCCGTTTAAGTTGTGATAATTATGGCGATTGGCCTTTCTTTAAGTTAATAACAGATAACGGAGAAAGAGCAGCACTAGCTAGTATATTTGGCATTAAGGAGGCGGATCTCAATGCTGGCAACTTATTAAACTATTTAGTGGCTGCTAGAGGTAATCCCACTCAAAGAACAAAATTAGATAAATATGTTGATGAGCTAGGAACAGGAACATCTGCGAGAATTACAGCTCTAAAAACCTTATTTGCAACCCAAGATATTAATGCAGTAAAAACAGATGCATTAGCTGCCTTAAATGTTATAAACAACTCTCGCGGTTTATCTCGTTTTGCTTTATTAGGTTATAAATTCCCACAATTCAGTGTAGATGCTCTTGTTGATACAACGGGTATATTGCAAACAGTAGCAGCAAACCCCGATCTCGCTCGTTATGATAACGCTATTAGGGATACCATAGCTGCCGTTACAGCCAATCCTATTTATGATTTTCCAGATGGCACAACCGGCACTCCCGCAGATCCTCTTTTATCGCAGTTAGGAAAGGAGCTGCATGCAAGATCCGAAGTTTTAGGAATAACAGCAACAGTCCGTGACAACGTTATTGGCAATACACCAACAGAACAAGCACATTATGCAAAACAATTAATCAGCCAATTACCCACTGCTGCATTTCAAGATGATCAAAGTTTTTTTGATGCAATTTTAAGTAGCTCTCTCTCCTCAGAATTTAATGAGTGGATGGATGTGCTATATTCTAGTACTAGAAGTCCTAGCTTTCTTAAAATATTAAATGATAATCGCGCAACAACCGGTTTGCCCCCATTAACTGCTGATGATATTAAGGGACGCGAAAAACTCTTTTATCATTTACGCGATAATGCTTTAGCGCTCCCGCTACAAAATTTCTTTAACCTCTTATCATTAACGACTGCATCTACTTATGCTGCTCAGGCAGCTCTTGTTGCACAAGGATTTCAACAAATTAAAGCTGCAGTTACACATAATGCTACCACCCCTGCGGACATCAATGCGCTTAGAGCTCCGTTAAAACTTGGATACGATTTACTTAATCCAAATTCTTATGCTGCTTTAAAGCGTGCCACCTTTACAGCCAATCCGGGTGACTATGAAACTGCAACAGCGGAATTAGAACGTCTTATAAGAGCAAAAGATAATAACGGAATTCCGGCGGAAAAAAATCCATTTTATATTGCTCTAGGCAAGAAACTTCAAGCAGCGCATTTCACTCGACAACCTCTTCGCACAGATGCGCAGCTCGGAACATATGTTGACACTTTATTAAAACACAGCGCTTTTAAAGGCGGCCCTGATGCTCCTCGTTCTTTCGCTCTTCAACTTTTATCAGCTACCTATGGAACATGGGCAGATGGTCTATTTAACACCCAAAAAAAGAGAGATGCATTACTCGAGGCTGTGAATAAAGTACGGGCCAGAACCCGCGATCCCGCTAAGACAACTGGGAATCTCACTCCATTAACCGAATTTGGAAACTCAACAGCGTTGTTTTACAATTTAGGTAGATTCCGTGATGCCGAAGTACAAGCCGTTTTTGCAAGAAATGATCTAGAGTTGACTCCTGAAGAAAAAGCAAGATATGACCAATTTACAGAGATAAATGCTGACGATTTCAAAACATTAGAACCCGCCATCAAACAAGCCCAGTATTATCACACTCAACATGACAGAACTACATTCAATAAAGAAGATGAAGATTATAAAAAAATCAAAACCGGTGTCGAAGGCTATTTAACGGCAACGCAAAAACTAAATAAAAAAGCTGAATTATTAGCATTAAATTTAGTGCTCATAGCGGATTGCGTGAAAAGAAAACTAGGTCCGCAACCCGGTGAAACTTCTGCACAACGCAAACAACGCGAAGAACACAATGCAAATATGAATGCAAAAATCGCTCAACTAACACGGCGCAATGCAAGATTAGAGGCAGCAATAGCCAATGCTGCACGCGATCAAAACGCTGGAGAGCTAGATTTTTCACCACTTCTTAACATGTTTGCACCCCGATCACATTTGCCATTACGCAAAGATGAAAATGGTGATGTTATAGGGCGCGTTGTTTATCGGGCAAAAAGAGGCTTTATCTGCCTTTATGAGATAACCCCAAAAGGCCTTCAATTAGTTGATGCTTTTAATCCAAGCTTTAGTGGAATCCATTTAAGCACCTCTCTTTTTGGTGGCCGAATAGATGAAGAAGCGGTTCGCGATGAGGAATTTGCTAGACAAGCCTTCTTAAAACAAGAAGGCGGTTATATAGTCGATCCCAACGATCCGGAAGGCCATTTTATGTCAGTACGTCCGGCTTTTTACCGTACTGCAGAGGAATATCAAGAACGATTAAGTAAGCCAAATACCGGCGAGCCTCTTATTGCAGATATTTTCTTCGGCACTCTTCTTGGCGGCATGATTGTGCTGCCTGCATCTGTTTTATTTTTCGCTTTTGCTATCTGGCCTGCTTTGATGAATGCGGATCTGCCCGGATCTTCCAACATATGGGCACACAATCCGTTAGCGTTTTTTATCAGATTATTTTGGGGAACCTCTCACCAAGAAACTCAGGTTAACTTACAACGTCAAATAGTAGCCTATCATGTAGAAAAGCTTTGCGCTCAGCATTTCCCTGGCTCTTATGTGATGGCTCCGTGGGCAAAAGAATTTGACAAAGCGTTGTTAGCAGAGGATCCTACACAGCCGAACAAAAATGCGTTAGTTAAACAAGCTTACAAAGAATACATTGATGTGCATAACGCTAATATGGATAAACAAGCCCGCATAGCACATCAAAATGATTATGCAGCAGACCCCGCAAAACCAACCGAAGGGGATCACATAATGCAAGCGGAAAGAGCATACACTTTAAGAAAATTGCGTCAAACTGAGGACACAATTGATCATACCAATAAACAAGTTATAAATAACGCAGCCGCAAAAGCCGCAGCAGCAGCAGCCGCCGGTTCAACGCCTTCAACTACCACTACTACGCCGGTACATCATGTAATGCCTAGTGCAACTTAACTTACTCCACCGCTAATTGATTTTTCATGCTAAAATATCTTTATGGCACTAAGCAAACCCTACACCTCCAAAGATGTCGCTAGCGTTGTCGAACGCTGGCAGCCTTGCCAAATTTTTGTAATGGGCAATGCAGAGCCCTTTATTACTATTTCTCACCATGAATTATACAAACCTGGTTCATGGGCACGTTGTTCTCCAGAAGCCTTGGCTAAATTAAAAACAGCGATTGAACAAGTCTATGCCCAAGGCGTACGGGAAATTGGCGTATTAGCCCCGAAAATTATACAGGATGAAATACTGAAACTCGCCTTAAGTATAACAAACGACACCGAATGGAAAGTTTATCCGTTATTTGAATTATCTTATACCAAAGGTTTGCTAGAAACCAAAGAAAAAATTTTTAATGAAGCCCTTATCGAAGCCGAAATCGATGCAGAAGAAGCTGAGCTAGATCAAGCTCGAAAAGAAGTCTGTGATATCATGGGTTTTACTGAAGAAGTGATAGATGAATTGTTAAAATTTGCAGATGAACAAGATGTCAAGAAATTGCCGGAACACTTACGTAAACTTTTTGCTGACGGTAAATAAAAATAAGAACTCAACATGCTAAGAAAATTATTAATCGGCTCACTACTGTGCCTTATCGCTACCATTAGCTTTGCCGCTAGTTTGTCCGAGTTGGTAAAACAACAACCCCAAGTATTACCGCCCGATGAAGCGTTTAGAATACTCATCACCTTAAACAAAGACAATTCTGCACTAGAGTTTAACTGGCAAATTACTCCAGATTATTATTTATACCGCGATAAAACCAAAATTACCACGCCGTTTCCTGTTACCTACACCATGCCGGCTGGAAAAGAAATTGATGATGAGTTCTTCGGCCCACAAATAGTGTATTTCGATAATTTAATTATCACTGTGCCATTACCCGCTACAGTACCGGAAAAATTTTCACTACAATTAACTTACCAAGGTTGTGCTTCCGCTGGTTTTTGTTATCCGCCAATTATGGGAACCTGGGATGTTGATCTCACGCAAAATCGTGTTACGCCTGCGAGCACTGATATAGAAACCGCCGTGACAAAAGAAGTGGATACGCTAAATAATTTGGAAGTTGCGCCTACTGCCGTTACCAATTTATTGGAACAAAATAATATTGGCTGGATTATCATTATTTTTTACGGCCTAGGATTATTGCTTACGTTTACGCCTTGCGTGTTGCCCATGATTCCTATTCTTTCTGGTATTATTGTGGGGCAAAATACTCCGCCGCGTTCTTGGCATAGTTTTGGATTATCATTAAGTTACGTTGCAGGAATGGTTGTCACTTACACGCTGGCTGGAGTATTTGCCGGCGTTGCCGGACAAACTTTGCAAAGTTATTTACAAGCGCCTTTATTTATAGCTTTTAGCGCCATATTGTTAGTGTTGCTGGCATTAAGTTTATTTGGTTTTTATCGTTTGCAGTTACCGACTGCATTGCATAATAAAATGCACAATTTAACCCAAAATATTCGCGGCGGACGTTATTTGTCTGCCATGGTTTTAGGTGTTTTATCTGCGCTAATCGTTTCACCTTGCGTCACTGCACCATTAATCGGCGCATTAACTTATATCAGCACAACAGGTGATGCTATTTTAGGCGGCAGTGCTTTATTTGCTTTAGCATTAGGCATGGGCACGCCATTATTAGTGATTGGCACAATCGGTCCACGTTTATTGCCGCAAGCAGGCGAATGGTTAATGATCGTGCAACGCATATTCGGTGTATTATTAATTGTTGTTGCAATTTGGATGGTGGGCCGCTTATTGTCTCCAGCCATTACTTTAATTTTATGGGGCGTTGTTGCTGTTGTATGCGCTAGTTATCTTGGCGCATTGCAAATGAATGTTGCATCCGGCTGGCCAAGGTTTTGGCAAGCGTTTGCCTGGATTATTTTATTAAGCGGCATATTATTAATCGCGCACGTTAGTCAACCCTTACTGCAACAATGGTTTCCTACTTCTAACACTACTACGGTCTCTGCTGCTAAAAATAATTTTATTCCAGTTCAAACCTGGGCGAATATTCAACAGCAAATTAAACAAAGTGATAAACCTGTGTTATTAGATATTTATGCTGATTGGTGCGTTACTTGTAAAGTGATCGAACATTATGTTTTCCCTGATCCACAAGTAGCTGCTTTATTAACGCAATTTACTTTATTGCGTGCCGATGTGACTGCGCAAAATGCTAGTGATCGTGCTTTACAAAAGCAATTAAATATTTTCGCGCCACCCGCTTTAATATTTTTTTCACCCAAGGGTGAAGAGTTAGTCAATGCGCGTTTAGTTGGCGATGTAACACCGGCTATATTGGCTAAACAGCTGCAAACTGTGTTAGATTATTCCAATCATTAATTAAGGAGATCAAATGAAACTTTATTACGCTACCGGTGCTTGCTCTTTAGCAGTAAGAATTGTAATTAATGAACTTAATCTACCTTGTGAATATGAAGCGGTGGATTTGCACACTAAAAAAACAGCGAGTGGTGCTAATTTTTTAGAAGTTAACCCTAAAGGCGAAGTGCCTACTTTGGTATTGGATAATGGCCAAGTTTTGACCGAAAATGCGGTTATTCAGCAATACTTAGCCGATAAACATAAAAACTCCATGCTGCCTGGCAAAGAAGATTTTCAGCATTATCGAGTTTTAGAATGGCTGAATTTTGTCAGCACCGATTTGCATAAAGGCTTTGGGCCATTGTTCAGCGGCGAAGTGCCGGCAGCGCTTAAAGAATCGCTATTTATTCCCAATTTGAAGAAAAAATTTGCCTTTGTGAATCAGCGTTTGGCTAATCAACCCTTTCTTACTGGGAACGAGTTTAGCCTGCCCGATGGCTATACCTTTGTTCTGCTAACCTGGTTCAAGCCGCTGAAAGTGAATATTGCCGATTGGCCGCATATTGCCCGCTTCTTTGATGCCGTTAAAAGCCGCCCTGCGGTGCAGAAGTCGTTGCAAGAGGAAGGGACTGAGCTTTAATTTGTATTTACTTGGAACCCCACAGCACCCTAAACGTGTCATTCCCGATGGCAAGATATTTTTACAGAGATGTTCCTAATCGAGGGAATCTATAAGGGAGTTCTATTCAATGCTTCCTTATAGATTCCCTCTGCTAAGAAACATCTTCGTGGAAGGCACTGCCCTATCGGGAATGACACATGATCCCCACATTTTCCCTTCCTTATCCCCAGTTATCCCTACATACTAGACACAAGTTTCATAATCAGGCAAAATACACCTCTTCACAAGAAGGAAGTAGTATGGCCAAGATTATGGTGCTAAATGGCCCCAATTTAAACCTGCTGGGGCAGCGCGAGCCGGGGCATTATGGGAACATTGGCCTCACAGAGCTAAATGCACTCCTGCAAGCGCAGGCGCAAGCAGCGGGGCATCAATTGGTGTGTTTTCAGAGCAATATTGAGCATGTGCTGATGGAACAGATTCACCAAGCCCCTGCTCAAGGGATTAAGGTTCTAATCTTTAACCCAGCAGCTTTTACCCATACCAGCATCGCCCTACGTGACGCTTTACTCGGTGTGGCATTACCCTTTATTGAAGTACATTTAAGCAATATTTATGCTCGCGAAACATTCCGCCATCATTCTTATTTCAGTGATATTGCGTTGGGCGTAATCAGCGGCTTTGGAATTGAGAGTTATAAATTAGCATTAACCATAGCCTGTCAAAAATTAACATCTGGAGAATAAAAGCAAATGGACATTCGTAGAATTGAAAAATTAATTCAGCTTATCGAAAAAACTGGTGTTTCAGAAATTGAAATTAAAGAAGGCGAAGAATCCGTACGTATTAGTCGACAACAACAAGTAGTTTCAGCAGCGCCATTACATACACAGGTCATACAACCTATTCATGCCAATGCTCCTGCGGTTGATAAATCCGCCGCCGTTGCGAGCGCAGCCTCTTCTGCCGCTGATGAATTAGAAGGTACCGTGATTCGCTCACCCATGGTAGGAACTTTTTATCGCGCTCCTTCTCCTGGCGCTCCCACATTTGTTGAAGTCGGTAAACACGTCAAAGTGGGAGATACCTTGGCTATGATCGAGGCGATGAAAATGTTCAATCCAATCGAAGCAGAAGTTTCCGGTACTATTACTGCTATTCTGGTTGAAAACAATCAACCTGTTGAATTTGACCAACCATTATTCACGATTGCTTAGGGATTTATCGTTATGACAGAAAAACCTATTTTAGGGAAAGTATTAATTGCTAATCGTGGTGAAATTGCTTTACGCATTTTGCGCGCTTGCAAAGAATTAAATATTCCAACCGTTGCGGTGCACTCCAAAGCCGATCAAGATTTGCTACATGTAAGATTAGCAGATGAATCGGTATGTATTGGCCCTGCTGCTTCACGCGAAAGTTATTTAAATATTCCGGCCATTATTGCCGCTGCTGAAATTACCGATGCAACGGCTATTCATCCTGGCTATGGATTTCTTGCAGAGAATGCGGATTTTGCTGATTGCGTAGAACAAAGCGGTTTTATTTTTGTGGGCCCCAAAGCGGATAGTATTCGTTTAATGGGCGATAAAATTTCTGCCAAAAGAGCGATGAAAGAGGTAGGTGTGCCTTGCGTGCCAGGCTCTGACGGCCCGGTTTCTGTAGATCCGGCAGAAAATTTACGTTTAGCTAAAGAAATTGGTTATCCAGTGATTGTAAAAGCCGCAGGTGGCGGTGGTGGACGTGGTATGCGTGTGGTTTATGATGAAGAACATTTAATTTCTTCTATCGCCACTACGCGCCAAGAAGCCGGCGCCGCATTTGGTAACGATGAAGTTTATATAGAAAAATATTTGGCGAATCCGCGTCATATTGAAATTCAAGTATTAGCCGATCAACATGGTAACGCGCTTTATTTAGGTGAACGCGATTGTTCATTGCAACGCCGCCATCAAAAAGTTTTAGAAGAAGCCACAGCACCAGGCATTACACCGGAACAACGTCACCGAATTGGCGAACGTTGTGCCGCCGCTTGCCGTGAATTAGGTTATCGTGGGGCTGGCACATTTGAGTTTTTATTTGAAAATGGGGAATTTTATTTTATCGAAATGAATACGCGTATTCAGGTAGAACACCCGGTTACGGAAATGATTACCGGTGTTGATTTAGTAAAAGAACAGCTTAGAGTGGCCGCGAATATTCCTATGCAATTTGTACAAAAAGATATCGTGTTACGCGGCCATGCTATCGAATGCCGAATTAATGCCGAAGATCCACAAACATTTTTACCTTGCCCGGGAAAAATTGAATTTTTCCACGCGCCAGGCGGCCCAGGTATTCGTATAGATTCTCATTTATATGCAGGTTACACTGTTCCACCCTATTATGATTCTTTAATTGGTAAATTAATTGCTTACGGCGAAACGCGCGAAGAAGCAATTGCTAGAATGCGTAATGCTTTACATGAAATTATTATTGATGGTATTAAAACTAATATTAAATTGCACCAAGACTTGATGGAAGATCCACACTTTATTTCCGGCGGCGTTTCGATTAATTATTTAGAGAAAAAATTGGGAATGAAACAATAACGTGCTCCAGCTTGAACTCTCTACTACAGGTGAGCATGCTAATGCTATTAGCGATTACCTACTAGAATTGGGCGCTTTAGCCATCACCTTACGCGATGCAGAAGATAATCCCATCTTTGAACCCGAATTGGATACCCTTCCTCTATGGCCAGAAATTAAATTAACGGCACTATTTTCTGCAGAACAATCGCTAGACGAAATTTTATTAAATTTATATACGCAGTTTGATGCTAATCAAGTTCACGCATTACATAAAAAAATACTGGCAGATGAAGATTGGGTACGCAAAACCCAAGCGTTAACTGAGCCACACTGTTTTGCTAATAAACTATGGATTTATCCTAGCTGGCATGATATACCCACTGGTGATGGTGTTAAAATTTTATTGGATCCAGGTCTAGCATTTGGCACAGGCTCACATGCTACCACAGCACTGATGATGACCTGGCTTGCAGAACATCCGCCGGTTAATTTAACTGTTTTAGATTATGGCTGTGGCTCTGGCATTTTAGCTATCGCAGCAGCAAAATTAGGCGCTGCAAAAGTTTGGTGCACGGATATCGACCCACAAGCGTTAACTGCTACACGCGAAAATGCCGAGCGCAATAATATTGCCGCAGATGATCTTCCTACATTTTTACCTGAAAATCTACCTGCGAATTTAAAGATGGATATTATTCTCGCGAATATTCTTGCATCACCTTTAGTACAATTGGTCGATCGATTTTCTGCATACTTAAAACCACAAGGATTATTAGTTCTCTCCGGCGTGCTAGAGCAGCAAACTGAAATGCTTAAAGAGGCTTATCAAGATAAATTTTCTTTACAATCGATTAATGCGCAAAATGAATGGATTAGTATGGTGTGGAAATTAATATAATCACCTCTCCCCTTGCGGGAGAGGCGATTTTTATTTTACATACTTCCAAAATAATGTTTAAGCAAATTAAACGCAATACCAAACATCAGAAAACCAACAATAATATTAATCACTTGCCAAACTCTAGGGCGCTGTAGAATCGGCGCTAATTTCCAAGCAAAGAATGCTAAGGCATAAAACCACACCGCAGAGCCTAGTAATGCGCCGCCGGTAAATACATAACGTTGAATGGCATCATCCAACTGGCCGCCAATACTGCCTAAAATAACTGCCGCATCTAACCAAGCATGTGGGTTTAACAAACTAAAAGTCAGCGCCAATAAAATAAGTTTCCGCCGATGATGTACCAAAGGATTTTTTTGCGTGTGCACTTCCAACGTTTTTTTCTGCCATGCGCTATAAAAAGCAAAACATCCATACGCTGTTAAAAACAAACTGCCGCCAATTACCATAATTAATTGCAAAATATCTGAAGATTGCACTAATGTGCCTAAACCGTTAACACCCAAACCAATTAACACCATATCACCCAATAAGCTGACGGTGGCGATCAAAAACACATAATTACGCTGAATGCCATGGCGCAAAATAAAGGCATTTTGGCTGCCGATCACCATGATCAAGCCGATGCAGGTAATAAATCCTTGGAAAAAAATGCCACTTAACTCCATGATGTCTCTCTTATAAATTTTTCAATACGGGGATAAAGTGTTTAAGTATAGCAAACTTGATATGCATTAGTTAGTTAGATATAATAAAAATCTTATTAGGAACATAAAAATGACTATTATCACTATCAATATTAACGAAATAGAAAAAGCAGTCAAAGATAGAATCCGAGACGCAAACAATGAATTAGCGGTACTGTTACCTGCAAGGCCGCCAGTTAGTGCTGATTTAGCTGCTGAAGTTAGAAATTTTTTTATTGATAGTTCGGTTGCGCAACAATGTATTCTTACATTTCGGGTAACTAATAAAATTTTTCAAAATAAATTAAGAGTCTTAAAGACTAGACATACAAATTTAACTAGTGCGTTAGGAAACAACAGCATAACAACCGTACACACAAAAGGAGATCGGCAATTCGCCATAGCAGATGGTTTATGGATGGCTGGCTTTCTTATAGCTCTTACAATTATACATATAACACTCAATACTATTGAACAGGAAAAAGGTAAGCTTTTTAACAAAAATCCTACGGCATGGTGGTTAATTTATATTGTTCGCACAGTGTTTGCTTTAGGCATAGTTATGGGCGCGGTAATGCTATATCTTAACTTCCCTCGCACTACTGTTACACCCCACTCTGCTTTACCAACTCCACCAGCAGCTGCTCCTACACCGCGTACATTAAGTACCGCCGCTGCCCCTGGTGCATAATTAAAATAGTTTAGCTACCATAAAAAATCAGGATGAGGCTCGCTCCATAATTCTGCATGTGTGCGCAGCCATTCTTGTGTGGAAGTTAATTGTTGGTGTACGTATTTTAATTGGTCTTCTACCGCTTTACGTGCTGTCCCACCAATCACTCGGCGCGCTTCTACTGCTTGTTCAATGCGTAAGGCTGGGAATACATCTTCTTTGAAAGCAGCGGAGTATTGTTGCAAAGTGGTTAAAGGGAGATCGGCTAAATAAATGTTTTCTTCTATGCAACGTAAAACTAATTTACCAGCAATGGCATGCGCTTCGCGGAAAGGGACGTTTTTCTTAACTAAATAATCAGCGAGTTCTGTAGCATTGAGGAAATCATTCTGTGCGGCTCGATGCATGGCATCGTCATTAATTTTCATCGTGGTAATCATGGGCGCATATAACGATAAACAATCATGTAAAGTTTTGACTGTATCAAACAAACCTTCTTTATCTTCTTGCAGGTCTTTATTGTAAGTAAGCGGTAAACCTTTTAACACCGTTAACATGCCCATTAATGCACCATACACTCTTCCGGTTTTACCGCGCACTAGTTCTGCCACATCGGGATTTTTTTTCTGTGGCATCATGCTGCTGCCGGTGGAATAAGCATCGTCTAATTCCACAAAAGCAAATTCGCGGCTAGACCAGAGGATTAATTCTTCGCTTAAACGGGATAGATGCATCATGATCAATGCACTGTTAGATAAAAATTCCACTACAAAATCACGATCGCTGACGGCATCCATGCTGTTTTGATAAATCTCGGTGAAATTTAATTGCTTGGCCACATATTCGCGATCTAAGTTAAATCCAGCGCCCGCTATTGCACCTGCGCCTAGTGGGCAAACGTTAACTCGTATATAAGCATCTTGTATACGATTGATATCACGCTGTAGCATCGCGGCATAAGCTAAAAAATGATGCGCTAAACGTACGGGTTGTGCGCGTTGTAAATGGGTGTAACCTGGTAAAATAGTATCTAGGTGTTGTTCGGCTTTGTTTACTAAAGCTTGTTGTAGATTAAATAGTTTTTCTAACACCATCACCATTTGTTGGCGCAGGTATAAATGTAAATCCAACGCCACTTGATCATTACGGCTGCGGCCTGTATGCAATTTACCGGCTACTTCGCCAATATCTTGTTGCAAAATACGCTCGATATTCATATGAATATCTTCATCGGCTACTTGGAACTCAATCTCATTACGTTTTATTTTTTCGCCAATCTTTTGCAAACCGTTAACAATAGTATCGGCTTCTTCTTGGGTTAAAATAGCGCATTTTGCCAACATTCGAGCATGTGCAATGCTGCCTTGGATATCATATTGCGCTAATAGTTTGTCAAAATAAATGGAGGCGTTAAATTCATCTACTAGATTGTGTGTGGGTTTAGTAAATCTTCCGCCCCAGAGTTTGGTATCCATGATTGTTTCCTATATTATCACCTCTCCCTCAAGGGGAGAGGTGATTTTTTTATTATTTCTTATTCACCATACTATAAACCTGCGTTGGCAAGCCCCATAATTTGATAAAGCCAAGTGCGGCTTTGTGATCAAATTGGTCTTGGGGATTATAAGTTGCTAGTTCAAAGCGATAGAGTGAATTATCAGACTTACGGCCAACCACAGTTGCATGGCCTTTAAATAACTTAACCCGCACTTGACCACTCACAATTGCTTGCGTTTCCTGAATAAATGCATTCAAAGCGCCAAACAAAGGTGAATACCACAAACCATTATAAATCGCTTGTGCTACTTTTTGTTCAATCATCGGTTTAAAGTGTGCAACATCGGCAGGTAAACATAAAGCTTCTAACGCTTGATGCGCTTTAATCAAAGTAATCGCACCCGGCGCTTCATAAATTTCGCGCGATTTAATTCCCACTAAACGATTCTCTACCGAATCAATACGCCCCACCCCATGTTTACCGGCAATTTTATTTAACTCGGTAATCAATTCATGCAATGGCATGGCTTTATTATTTAATTTAACCGGCAACCCTTTTTCAAACTCAATCACAATTTCTTCTGGTTCATTCGGTGCATTGGCTACGGATTGTGTTAACGCATAGGCAGCTTCAGGTGGTTCTGCCCAAGGATCTTCTAATACACCACATTCACAACTACGTCCCCACAAGTTCTGATCAATACTGAAAGGATTATTTAAATTGATGGGCAAAGGAATATCGTGTTGTTGCGCATATTCAATGGCTTCTTCACGTGATTTAGGTTCTTCCCGCACGGGCGCTACAATTTGCAATTGGGGATCTAATGACATAAAGGCCACATCAAAACGCACTTGATCGTTACCTTTACCGGTACAACCATGCGCCACAGCAACTGCATTTTCTTTCTTCGCAATCTCTACCAGTTTTTTAGCAATCAACGGGCGAGATAATGCGGAAATTAAAGGATAAACACCTTCATACATAGCATTCGCACGTAATGCATGCGCAATATAATCGTTTGCAAATTCTTCTTTAGCATCCACCACATGGCAGCTTAAAGCGCCAATCTTATAGGCTTTATCACGAATAAAATCTAAATCTTTACCTTCACCCACATCTAACACCACCGCCACCACATCATAATCATATTCCTTCTGCAACCAACGAATCGCTACCGAAGTATCCAATCCACCTGAATATGCTAAAACAATTTTACCTTTACTCATTTTTATCTCCTACAAAGTGTTCCAATTCCCGCATCGGTAAATAATTCTTCAATTAAACTATGCGGCTGTTTTGCATTAACGATATGCACATTATTGACCCCACAATCTAGCGCAGCCATAATTGTGCGCACTTTGGTTAACATGCCATCTTTAACTACTTCTTTATCAATCAATGCTTGTAAGCCTTGACGATCAATTTCTGATATGCGTTCACGATTGGCGTCATAGATACCCGCCTGATCGGTTAAATAAATTAATTTATCAATATTCAATGCTTGTGCAATCACGGTTGCTGCCCAGTCGGCATTAACATTTAGAGCATTGCCTTTCGCATCCACACCAATTGGCGCAATCACTGGAATATGCCCTAATAAACGTTGCTGCTGATCCTGCAAACAACGCTCAATCAAAGTAGTATCAACCTTAACCACTTTGCCCACTTCGCCTAATTCTTCGCCTAAACGCTCGCAACTCAACATCCAATTATCCGTGCCAGATAAGCCTATGGCTGCCACACCAGAAGCATTAATATTGCGCACTAAATTCCGATTAATCTGCCCGCACAACACCATTTCAATAATATTCATCATATCCGAAGTGGTTACCCGCAAGCCATCTTTAAAAGACGATTGAATATTATTTAATTTCAACTGCTCTTCAATCCCTCTACTGCCACCGTGTACAATCACCAAAGAAATATTCGCCGCGCGCAACAAACTAAAATCATCACACAAGCGATTAATCAATACTTGATCATCCAGCACCGAGCCACCTAGTTTAATCAGGATTCGTTGCCCAGAGAATTTTTTAACGTAATTTAATGTTTCAATAATTGATACTGTTTTCACTGCTTTCCTCTCATAATATCACCTCTCCCCTTGAGGGAGAGGTGAACACTTTTTTTCTTAAGTTCCATAATCCGCATTAATTTTCACATACTGTTCAGACATGTCGCAACCCCAGGCTGTGGCATTTTCTTTTCCATCATTTAAATTAATTTTCACTACAATATTTTCCTGTTTCATGCTGGCATCCAAATCTGCTTTAGCATGATTACTCTTCAGTGGTGGATAAACCAAATAATCTTGGAAATGAATCGTGCTTTTATCAATTACATCCAACGATATATCTTGCTGCCCAAACACCGCTAACACACGCCCCCAATAAGCAGCAGAGCCATACACGGCACATTTAAACAAATCACTAGTGGTAACCGCACGCGCTAAACGGCGTGCTGTCGCTTGATCAGCGGCATTGTGTACTTGCACTTCCAGCAATTTAGTAGCACCTTCCCCATCACGCGCAATCGCTTTGGCTAAGAACTTTGACATTTCAGTTAAGGTTTCAGCAAATAATTTTTCATCATTAGCATTTTTCAAAGCATGTTTACTGCTGCCATTCGCTAATAAAAAAGAACTATCATTGGTAGACATTTGATTATCTACACTGATCATATTGAAACTCACATCGGTCGCTTCTTTTAAAAACTTTTGCGCTTGTTTAGCATCTAACACGGCATCGGTTAAAAAATAGCCCAGCATGGTCGCCATATTAGGGTGAATCATGCCCGAACCTTTGCAAATGCCGGTAATAGTAATCTCTCCACTGCTAAGCTTAATGGTTTTGCTAATAGTTTTTGGCACCAAATCCGTGGTTAAAATCGCCAATGCAAATTTTTCTGCCATATTAGTTAATTGCTGCGCCAAACTTGAAATCGCGGGTATAATTTTATCTAACGCCATGCGATAACCAATAATCCCCGTTGATGCGATTAATACTTGATTCGCTTCTAGATTAAGCGCTGCTGCAGTAGCGTTAACCAAAGTTAAATTATCTTCCCCACCTTCTTTACCGGTTGCAGCATTGGCTTGACCACTATTGGTGATCAATGCGCGAATATCGTGAGAAGGTAATAATTGCTGGCAATAACGCACAGGGGCTGCTGTGCAAGTATTTAAAGTAAAAACACCTGCGGCTACGCAAGGATAATCACTGACAATCAAACCTAAATCAGGACGCGTGCGGCGCACACCACAGTTAATCCCACCGGCGGTAAAACCTTTAGGCAATGGCGTATGGTTTGTCATAAAATCCCCTCTATATTTTCTAAACCGCTTGCCTGCGGTAAATTAAAAATTCTATTGGCATTCTCCACCGCTTGGCTGGCAGCGCCTTTTAGCAGATTATCCAGCATAGAAAAGATGACAAGATAATCGTTTACCTGCTGATATGCAATATGTGTGCGGCATGAACCGATTACATTGCGCAACATTAATAAACGTTGCTGTTCTTTCGTATTTAATTCCCCTAAATAAGCATGGCGCACCAAGGGATAACCCGCATAAGCTTGCTGATAGGCTTGTTTTACTTGTTGCATAAAATCTTTAGCAGGATTTTTGCAAGGAATATAGATGCTGGCAGCAATCCCTCTAGGAATGGGTAACACTTGCGTAGTCAATAAAGGATTTATTTTTTTATGCGAAAATTCATGGATGGCTTGCTGAATTTCTGGTGTATGCTGATGTTTGCCAATTTTATAGGGGAAAAAATTATTGTTGATTTCGCCAAATAATAATTCGGTTTTCGCACTGCGCCCTGCGCCACTAATGCCCGATTTGGCATCAATCACGACGTTGCTAATATCCACCACCTTTTGCGCGGCTAAAGGCAATAATGCCATTAAAACTGCAGTGGCATAACAACCTGGATTGGCAATAATAGAGGCAGGCGCTGCTTTTTGCCAAGGGCATAAACCATATTGTGCTGTCGCTAATAAATTTTCTGCGGTGTGCGGTTGCTGATACCATTCTGAAAATGTTTCTGCCGGTAAACGAAATGCGCCGCTGAGATCCACTATCCATTTTATTTTTTTATGTAATTTTTGTGCAGCTTCCAGCGAAACCTCATGCGGAGTTGCTAAAAAAATAATATCGACAGCGGGTGGCGATTGATACAGTTCGTCAAAATGTGTGTGCGTCACTTGTGTCGCCACGGGTTCTGGCAGTTCGTCTGCAAGAGACCATTCTTTATTACGGCTATAGACTTGCGTCAGTTTTATTTGTGGGTGCTGCAGCAGTATCCGCGCTAACTCACGCCCTGAATACCCTTGTGCTCCTACTATTGCTGCTTTATACATCTACCTTCTCCAGCCCAAATAGGAATTTCATCATAAATTGCATAAATAGTCAATAATATTGCATTAAAAATGATTTTATGCAATAATTGTGCATATTTATGCAAAAAGAGGTCATATGCGCCGCGATAACAATTTGGTGGAAGCACTAAAAAAAATTCTGCAGCAGGAAAATGCCAAGAATCATCAGGAAATTGCAGTGGGTTTAAAGAAACAAGGATATAACGTTAACCAATCGACGATTTCACGGCTGTTACGCAAAGTGCACGCGATAAAAGGCTTAAATGCCAAACAACAAACGGTTTATAAATTAGCTCTTCCTCATCATGAGGCACTTACTACCGTAACCTATAGCCATTTGGTTTTGAAAATCACGCATAATGAACATTTGATCATCATTCATACTACGCCAGGCTCCGCGAGTATGATCGCACAAATGTTAGATGCACATCACTCTGATTGCCATATCTTAGGTACCATTGCTGGTGATGATACTATCCTCGTTGTGCCCTCTTCTATTCTTACCTTAAAGAAAACCCTGGAAGCAACTAAGCAATTGGTTAATGCCGGCAATTATCCTCCAGAAACTCCGTAAAGTATCCCTTCTGAGGCAAAATCATCCGGCTCTGTAATATCAGACGATTCCACTGAACTCCACATGCTGCCGCTATTAAGACTATTGATGATAAGCGGAACTGATTGCGCTAGTGTATTCTCATAAGAACCAACTGCCGTGCATGTTGCCCCGCTATTATCACATACGACAGATTGAAGCGTGCCATCTGAACTATAATCGTTTGGCTCTATGAAATCATCTGGCTCTAATACAGCCCAGTTCCACACGCTGCTGCTATAGCTGCCGTTTAAAACTAACATGAATTGGCCTGAATCGCCGGAATAATATCCCACTGCAGTACAAGCTATTCCGCTGCCTGTCGCATTGCAACTGACAGAATTCAGCTGTGCAATGGCATTCGCATCATAGTCACCTGGCAGCGGTACATTGTTAATAGGCAACCAGCTACTGGTAGTATAGCTATTAGTGCTGTACAAAATGAGCGGGATTGCAGATCCTGATAGTGTGTCGTAACTACCAACGGCTACGCAGGCAGCTCCATTACAGCTCACAGAATAAAGGGAACCATTTGCAACAAAAACAGGCTCGGTTGGCGTCTGAACACTACTTGCTGGGCACCAAGTTGTCGTGCAAGTCCCTGTCGCTGTATTGCTCAATATAAGCGGATAGGTATTAGAATTATTATCTGTATAATTACCTACTGCCGCACAATCCCCTGCGCTACAGGTTATGGAAGCAAGTTGATAAGCAGCATAGGCTGGCAAGGTAATATCACTGCCTGCAACTTGGCACCATGTAAAACCAACACCACAACCTGTATTGCTTAAAATCAGCCCACTATATTTCCCAGTTAAAGTATCATAGAAAATTCCCACTACAGTGCAATTAGATCCATCACAGCTAACAGAATCAAGTTCATAGAGCTCGCCACCCGCGGTCAAAGAAATATCGCTGCTGGAAACAGAAGTCCACGTGCTGCCGCTATCTGAACTATTTAAAATCCACGGTTCGTTGGCGAAAGTGTTTGAATTAGCATAATAGCCTACTGCGACGCAATCGGCACCATCGCAACTATCCGCAGTGACAACAGCTGAACCAACCTCATATTCAGATGGGTATGTAATGGATGTAGGTTCACTCCCATTCCAAATAAAACCGTCTGCCGTACTTAAGAATAAGGCCGCAGTAACATCCCCAACCGTATTTAAATAATATCCCCCCGCTGTGCATATGCCTTCTGCTGTACAAGTCCCAGCATACAGGCTTGTATTGCTACTATAATCTGTTGGCAGCGTATAACTACCCGGCGACCAGTCTTGCGAGCTATCTGTGCTATTCAACATAAGTGGAAGGGTGTCTCCGACTGAATCATTGTAATAACTACCTATTCCCGTACAGATTATGTCCGCCCCATTCTCTGCAGCACAATTTACCGCATAAAGTCCACCCGCACCGAAATTACCGGCATAATCAGGTGGCAATGTAATATTGGTTGGCTGACACCACGTATAGGGAGTAGAACTACAATTGTATAAAATATAAGGGTATTGACTGGATGATTCATTCAAATAATAACCTACCATTGTACAATTAGCGCTATTGCAGTACACAGAGGAAATCAGACCAACAACGGCGAAGTCGGCAGGTTGTTGGATTTGCGCTTGCGACACTCCATCCCAAGTATCACCACCGTCTACACTATTCAAAATAAGCGGCAGCGTAGCGCCGCTAATGTTACTAACATATTCGCCTGCAGCAATACAGAATGATGGTGCAGCATAATCGCAGTCTATCGTTTGAACAGGGGCATTCTCTCCTTCCGCATCACTTGGCACAAAAATATCCTCTGATTGCACCGCACACCATGTTTCCCCACAACTTCCTGTGTTGGTTAAGATCAATGGGAACAACACCGATGACATATTAGTATAATAGCCCGCTGCTATACAATCCGCGACTCCATTACAGCTAATAGCAGAAAGCTGACTCGGAGTACCATCAGAAGAATCATCCGGCATCTCGATCTCACTCGCTGATACGGCACACCAGCTAATACCCGTGCCACAATTCGTATTCCCCATGATAAGCGACAAAGTATAACGGTCTGAATCTGCCGTGTAATAACCTACTGTTATACAATTCCCATTCTCCGCGCAGTATATGGCGAGAAGCCGTGTTGCACTTGTAATATCAGTTGGCCATGCGATCTCATCATTGGATACCAATGTCCAACTGCTGCCACTATCACTGCTAGTCAAGATAAACGGATAATTATAGTTACCAGGAGTACTATAACCTACAGCAATACAATCTACCCCGGAATTATAACAACTAATAGATTCAACCGTAGGGAATGCAAGATTAGCCGGTAAATTTGGGAGATTTACAGAAGACCAAGAACTGCCATTATCTGCGCTTAGCATAATTAAAGGAGGGTTACCGTTCCCATAAATTCCTACTGCAACAGCCGCCGTCACTCCTGTAGATTCGTAAGTGAATTGATCATCTGCAGAAGTAGGGCTAGTTCCTTGTGCATTCGTGACAGTAACATCAACGACCTCTTCCATGGTTCCCTGTGCGGGCGATGTGGTGGTAATTTCTGTTGAATCTACCACGGTGTAAGAACCGACGGAAGTATCACCAAACATGACATCGGTGACACCAATAAAATTTGTACCCATGATCGTCACCGCTGTATTACCTGTCGATGGACCAGTATTGGGTGAAACATTGGTTACCGTCGGACCAGCGCCATAGGTATAGGTAACCGCATTACTTTGTCCAATAGTAGTCGTAACCGTAACATCAACGGCTCCTGGAGAAGCAGCGGCGGGAGAAACGACGGTGATGGTCGGCGGCATAGCACTACTGTTCACTACACAATCAAAAGGCGGCACACCACATTCAACCACGGTGGCACCGAAAGTAACTTTACTTGCCGTTAGCAAATTCGTTCCATTAAGCGTTATGGAAGTGCCACCCCCTGTTGGACCATTATCCGGTATGAGGCTGGTAATTGTTGGCGCGTCTTCAAAAGTAAATTGATCATAAGGTGGATTGGCTGGACTGGTTCCTTCTGGCGTTGTCACGGTAACATCCACTGTTGTACCGGAAGTGCCTGCAGGCGATGTGGCGGTAATTTGCGTTGCGCTCACTACGTTAACATTCGTGGCGTTAGTGCCATCAAACGTCACTGCCGTTGCCCCATAAAAATTGGTGCCGGTAATTGTCACATTGGTGTCACCACTAGGTGAACCTGCATTGGGTGATACACCGGTGACAGTAGGTACGCCAGGAGTAAACGTTGTGACATTTAAGCGCTCATTAAGATCGGGTAATACACAGATGGTTGGATTATCTTTGGTGTTACAAACTTTAGGGCCACCTATTGCTTGGCCATTCACTAAATCTGCACCGGAAATAGTTAATACCAACGTGCAACTTCCGTAAGGAGATAAAGTAAACGGATCCGCGCAGGTAGGAGGATTACTGCTAGCAGACGTATTTTGCGTTACACCGGCGGGTGTTGTATCAGGAGCATTACCCGTATAATTCAAACCATTATCAGGCGATACAAAAGGCGTATTGTTATACACCGTATAGCTAGCAGTGACTTGACCATCAACAGGAACTTGCGTAGGCAATGTGCCTTGTGGAGTAAGAACAAAAATAGCACTCACAGCTTGCGGCGCTAGTGAAGACATTCCAAGAAAAATGGCTAGTGTTAGTAGATAGTTTAGTCCTTGTTTCTTCATCCTATCGTCCTTTAAAAAATAAAACTCATTTGTAAAATCAGTTCTTGTGTAGGTGTAGCAGCGGTAGAAATTGTTTCGTTAGTATTCCCTGTACTGTAATCACCGAATTTAGTTTTACCTAAATCGCTGAATTGATAGCCCACGCCCGCACGCAAATAATCGGTTAAAATCGCTTCTGCACCTATACCTACGGAATAACTGACTGATGTTTCCGTATGCGGTTCAAAAACACCACCAGGTGTTGTATTCTGATTTAAAGCAACTTCATAATAACCCTGCGATTTATTAAATGCAGCGCCCACTCCGCCTAATATATAACCATAAAAATATTTAGTTAAACGATATAAAAACTTATTTTCAAACATCACGCGTTGGTTTTTGATCTGGTAGTGATATTCTCTATTGCCTTCATCAGGTAAAGACCAGTCGTAGATAATGCCTTTGGTTTTAAAATTATTCGTTTGATAATACGCAGCGCCCGTTTGCCAATGCAATCTTTTTATCAAGAAAGGAAATTCAACACCTAAAAATCCGCCCAATAGGAAACGTTCATTAGTACTTTGCTCGGTATCAAAATAACTAGGCGCCGGTTGTATATTTACAAATTTAATATACTGGCTATTGCCTACTTTGGCCCAATCCCAACCAAAACGGCCAGAGGCAACAAAATAAAAAGGCAGTTTACGTTTATCAGGTTGGGTAACATCTAGGAACGTTTTATAATCGGTCGCATCGTCGCTACTAATGGTTTCGTTGGCGGTTGCGGCCACGACAAAGAGGAAGGAGAAAAAGAATAAATATTTCCGTAAACCCATCGCGTAAATCCTTTAAAATTCAAGGGCAGGCCATTACTATACGCTAGCTTTTAGTTAACTCGCAACTCATATCACCCTTCGATAGTTTGAATTTTTTCGTGTCATTCCCGATGGTTTGTTCCGTCTACAAAGTGCAATCTAGCCGAGGGAATCTATAAGGGAGCTTTATTCAACGCTCCCTTATAGATTCCCTCGGCTAGGAACATCTTCGTAAAAAGATCTTACCATCGGGAATGACACGAAAAAATTCAAACTACCGAAGGGTGACGCTGATAGTAAGCTACCAAGCAAATGATCCATATTTTTAATGCGGACAAATAGAATAGCGTGATTTATACTTTGATAGGATAATCAAAATGGCTAATTTGCTTTATGCCGAAAAAACAATTCAAAGAACCTGATAATTTATCTACACTAGAATTTATTCGCTTCCTAATGTTTGTCTTGCTTTCCCCGGAGCGGCTCGATGGTCCTGTTTGGCCCGAAAGTATCCCACGTGATACCAACGGGAAATTAGAAGAAATAAACGCAAAATATAGCAATATAAATCTACATGAAATTCGTTTGGCCGGGAATTTAGCACTAACGTTTGTAGATAAGATTTTATTAAACTATTTTTTATTTGGCGTTCTTGAATACTTACAGTTCTCAAAAGAAAAAGATATCATTTCTATTTTTTATGCATTATTTTTACGTTTAGTAACCTTTTTGCCATTAACTTTTCTTTTTTTAAATGATGTTTATGGCACTAAAAAGGAATTTGAAAATCAAGAATATTTAAGAATACATTATGCGGCGGAATGGCAAAATAATACCAAACATTTGCAGAAATCTGGTAAATTTAGTTTATCACATGCAAATTTCTCCGCGTTTTTTACTGCCATGTTTAAAGTTTACCTCAGGAAAACCGAAAAAGCGCCTAGTTGGCCTATGAGTTTTTCTAGGGGAGCTTATAAAAAATTATCTAAAGTCAATGTTGAACATAAACTGGCTATCAACAAACATAAAAAAATTGCTTTCGATGTGCTTTTTAAATTTTTAGCTTATGTGTTTATTCCTCTATTCCTGATTTTTTTCACCTACAATACGCAATATAATATTTTAAACTTAAAATGGGAGGTAAAATTAACAGGATTAGTAGCAGATTTCATTACTATTGCTAAGGTAATTATTAATGCCATGGCGGAATATAAAATAAACACCAACGAAGAACGTTATTTAACACAACAGTGGTATGAAAAACTGGCAAAAGCACAGGCCCCACACCCACCAACTAGCAGTAACGTTTTATCTCCCGCCCCGGAAAAAATAACTTCCCCTAAAAACTAACTACACATGCATTACCTTCCAGAAAGTCCTAGGAGTAATCCAAAAGATGAAAAATTATCTGGTTCCGTGATATTAGTTGTTTCCACAGCCTGCCACGAGTTACCACCATCGGTGCTGTTCATGATCAGCGGAACAATTGTCGTTACGTCATTGCTGTAATTGCCTATTGCTGTGCATGCCTGCCCTCCATCGCTGCAGATTACCGAGTAAAATTCAGCAGTTGAGATAAAATTAGAACCCGTATAAAAGTCATCTGGCAGCGTGAAACTGCCTGGCGCCACGGGGGCACTCCACGTGCTGCCGCTATTGGTGCTGTTATAAACTAATGGGAACTGATTACTTGAAGTATTACTGTAATAGCCCACCGCCGTACAATCTGATGCTTCGCAACTTACAGAAAGAAGTTTATCGATATTACCAGAATCACTCGGCAACTGAAGATCATTTATTGGTGTCCATGTGTTGCCAGAATCCGTGCTATATAAGATTAGCGCAAACACTATTGTGGGGTGTGTTCCATGATGATAAACCCCCACTGCCGTGCATGCCGCCCCACTACAGCTCACACCATCGATCACACCATTTATAGTAAAGTTACTGGGTAGTGCTATACTACTTGCAGCTGTCCAAGTATCGCCATTAGTCGAACTGTACAAGATAAGTGGGATATTAGAGTTCACACCCATATAAGTACCCATATAAGAACCCGCTGCCGTACAGTTCCCTTCTGCACTACAAGTTACAGAATTAAGCACCTGTGCAGGAATAGGTGGCGCAGGATAAGGGGGCTGTGGAAACGTAATACTGCTCGCTGGAGCCCAACTATTACCATTATCTGCACTATTCAAAATCAGGGAATCATTATTACCAGAATTATCCGTATAACCGCCCACTGCTGTACAATCCATTCCGTTGCAACTCACAGAGAAAAGCTGATAATCAGACCCTCCAGCCGGCAAATTGACCATGCCTGTTGGTAACGTCCAGCTATTGCCACTGTCTACGCTGTTCAAAATCAATGGCATATTAGTACTATTATCCCCGCTGAAATAAAAACCTACTGACGTACAATTAGCTCCATTACAGCTATTGGAATTAATCTGAATAGTGCCAGCAATCGCATCAGTTGGCAACTCGATATCGCTGGCTGCAGCTGCAGTCCAATCAACACCCCCGGTAGTGCTCAAGAAGAGTGGAGCAGCAAACCCGTAAACATTGCTTGAAAAAGTTCCCACTGCCGTACATATTCCCCCTGTGGTGCAGGTCACAGAATACAATATAGTATTGTTAGCAACGTCAGGTGGAGGTGTATAACTACCCAGCGACCAGTCTTGCGAACTATCTGTGCTGTTCAAGAGAAGCAGGACAATATCCGTGCCATTGAAATAACTCCCCACCGCCGCGCATTCTATCGTAGCGCCACTCCCGGCCGCACAGTTCACAGAATTAAGCATACCTGCACTAGCGAAGTCGTCCGGTTGAGCAATACTGTTGGGTTGGCACCAAACATAAGGTGAAACACAATTTGAAGTATTTACATTGTTTAGGATATAGGGGAGCTCCATCCCTGACGAATTGAAATAAGAACCTGTTATTGTACAATTAGCCCCATTGCAATACACAGAATTCAGAGGGTTAGCAAAACTGAAATCACCCGGCTCTTGAATATCCGCTTGTGGCACTCCAGTCCAAGCAGTTTCATTGTTCACATTATTTAAGATAAGTGGCACTAAAGAATTAGTAACATTACTGGAATAATAACCCCCAGCAAAACATGATGGTCCAGCATAATTGCATCCCACCGACGAAATAAGTGCATTAGTACCTGTCGCCGCATCATCCGGCAGCGAAATATTGATTGCTTGCACAGGGCACCAGGTTGTACTGCAACTTGTTGTGTTGTTCAAGATGAGTGGGAATATCGTTGAAGCTTGATTAGTGTAATCCCCCACCATTATACAATTATCAATCCCATTGCAGGTAATAGCAGAAATTTGCGCATTTTGAGAAAAATCACTCGGCAGTGTGATATTACTTTGTGGCTGCGCACACCAGCTAATGCCAGTACTGCAATTAGTGTTGTTTAGGATAAGCGGTAAATAAGTCCCCCCGTCATTACTACTGTAATAATAACCCACTGCTGTGCAATCCCCACTATCATCGCAATACACGGAATAAAGTACAGCGCTACTCTCAAAATCAGTCGGCAACGAGATACTACTTTGCAGCACGCCGCTCCAGCTGCTGCCACTAGTAGTACTGTACATGATGAGTGGAATATCAGTCTGTCCGGGCTCATAATAACCTACTGCCACACAGTCTGTCGCAGAGTCATAACAATCGATAGATTCAACTGCTAAATCTATAAAATTAGCAGGTAAATTTGTCGCGTCTACTGGTGCCCAGGTGTTTCCATTATCTGAACTTATCATGACTAAAGGCGGAGCACCGTCCATATAAGTCCCTGACGCTGTGAAGTTCGTTATAGTTGCCGATGTGTAGGTGAATTGATCGTTTGCAGAAGTTGGGCTTTCTCCTAGAGGAGTAGTCACTACAATATCAACCGTCGACGGCATGCTCCCTTGAGCAGGTGCCGTAATCCCCGTAATTTGTGTCCCTTCTGGGTTAACAGAATAACCTGACGTGAAAACTACTGTGCCAAAAGTAACCGAACCGTCATCCTCATCGGCCCCAACAAAATTTGTTCCGTTAATCGTCACCGGTGTGCCGTCTGTACCGGAATTCGGTACAATACTGGTTACTGTCGGAGTACTTTCATAAGTGAATGGAACTGCATTACTTGTTCCAATCGTGGTCACAACCGTAACATCAACCTCTCCTGTGGAGGAGGCCGGTGGAGACAACACAGTAATCTGCATAGGGCTATTCACCACACAATTATAAGGAGGCATGACACAACTAACAGCCGTGCTGCCAAAATTAACTACGCTTGCAGTGTAAAGATTCATTCCCACGAGCGTCACGGAAGTTCCACCGCCGGTTGAACCTACATTCGGTGATAGATTAGTAATGGTGGGTGATCCTTCAAACGTAAATTGATCATAAGGAGGATTAGCGTCACTGGTTCCCTCTGGCGTCGTCACGGTAACATCCACTGTGCCCGTGTTGGCTGGTGTGGTTGCCGTAATGGTTGTTCCACTTACAACACTATAATCAGTTGCCGCAATATTACCAAATGTTACCGCCGTTGCCCCATAAAAATTCGTGCCCGTGATCATAACACTGGTGTCACCACTAGGTGAACCTGCATTGGGTGATACACCGGTGACAGTAGGTACACCAGGAGTAAACGTTGTGACATTTAAGCGCTCATTAAGATCGGGTAATACACAGATGGTTGGATTATCTTTGGTGTTACAAACTTTAGGGCCACCTATTGCTTGGCCATTCACTAAATCTGCACCGGAAATAGTTAATACCAACGTGCAACTTCCGTAAGGAGATAAAGTAAACGGATCCGCGCAGGTAGGAGGATTACTGCTAGCAGACGTATTTTGCGTTACACCGGCGGGTGTTGTATCAGGAGCATTACCCGTATAATTCAAACCATTATCAGGCGATACAAAAGGCGTATTGTTATACACCGTATAGCTAGCAGTGACTTGACCATCAACAGGAACTTGCGTAGGCAATGTGCCTTGTGGAGTAAGAACAAAAATAGCACTCACAGCTTGCGGCGCTAGTGAAGACATTCCAAGAAAAATGGCTAGTGTTAGTAGATAGTTTAGTCCTTGTTTCTTCATCCTATCGTCCTTTAAAAAATAAAACTCATTTGTAAAATCAGTTCTTGTGTAGGTGTAGCAGCGGTAGAAATTGTTTCGTTAGTATTCCCTGTACTGTAATCACCGAATTTAGTTTTACCTAAATCGCTGAATTGATAGCCCACGCCCGCACGCAAATAATCGGTTAAAATCGCTTCTGCACCTATACCTACGGAATAACTGACTGATGTTTCCGTATGCGGTTCAAAAACACCACCAGGTGTTGTATTCTGATTTAAAGCAACTTCATAATAACCCTGCGATTTATTAAATGCAGCGCCCACTCCGCCTAATATATAACCATAAAAATATTTAGTTAAACGATATAAAAACTTATTTTCAAACATCACGCGTTGGTTTTTGATCTGGTAGTGATATTCTCTATTGCCTTCATCAGGTAAAGACCAGTCGTAGATAATGCCTTTGGTTTTAAAATTATTCGTTTGATAATACGCAGCGCCCGTTTGCCAATGCAATCTTTTTATCAAGAAAGGAAATTCAACACCTAAAAATCCGCCCAATAGGAAACGTTCATTAGTACTTTGCTCGGTATCAAAATAACTAGGCGCCGGTTGTATATTTACAAATTTAATATACTGGCTATTGCCTACTTTGGCCCAATCCCAGCCGAAACGTCCTGAAGCCACAAACTTGGTAGTGCGTTCGCTTTCATCCGGTTGCACTAGATCCAAGAAAGTTTTATAACTGGTAGTGTCGTCGTTAGCAGCGGCCACGGTGATAGATAGAAGGGAAAAAAAGAATAAATATTTCCATGCACGCACGAGCTAAATCCTTTTTTGGCAGAACACGATGATAATCTGGAAGTGTATCATATTATTAATAGGCGTGTCAGGAGCTGACGCGCCTATTAATGTGCGACAGCTGCTCCATTAAACTCTGCTTTAGCGCGGCGTTTTGCCTTAAAAAGGAACATCAAAATACGGCTTTGGAAATTTACTTCGCCATCGCCGGTGGTTTCTACTGGGCAGAAAATAACATCGGGATATTTTTTGGTAATTAACGATTGCACGCCATCAGAAACGCCAGAGCTTGGCATACATCCGAATGGTTTAACAGAAATGACCATGTGGGCTTTTTTCTTTTCTGCGGCTTGAATCACTTTACCGATTTCCATATGGCCTTCGCCGCCGCGGCTTTCTAAATCGTAATATTCTTTGGCAAGACGCGCGATTTCATTCATATCGGATAATTTGTAATGCTTTAATCCCATCAAGAATGCAAAACTCTTAAATATACCGCGTAATATTTTTTCTCCCACCCAGAGTTTCATAATGCGTTTTTGCCCATCCATATTTGCTAAACCATAACGGCCGGTATCATCTTCACGTAGTTTTAAACGGCGTTTGGTATCGTGCATGGTGGTCCATAACATATAGAGTAACCAAGCTGTTATCACCTGAATATCGACTTCAGCGCCTTCTGATTCTAAAAATCTTTGTAAATGATAATTACCGGCCCCTTCCGTGGTCATTGCCCAAAACTCACCGATGATCATGACTTTGGGTTTGGCTTGATTGCGATTCACTTTAATCGTTTTAAATAATTTTTTGCATTGATGTGCTGCTTTAATCAAAGATGTATTTTTGCTTAATGCAGCAGATAATATATCACGGACTTGCGCTAACACCGCATCGGTTTGTCCTGGCTGTATTTCGTAAGGGCGTAAACGATAACCCATCACATTACAAATATCACCGAGAACGCAGCCTTTTAAAATACACATGAAAAATTTAAGATTGAGTGGCAATGCAGCATCTTCTCCACCATTGGTTTGATTCAAGCCTTCTTTTTGCTGGAAAGACAGCACACGAAAATTAGGAAAACCTGCATCACGCAATGCTTTGCGGTATTCGGTAATATAGGTACCGAAACGGCAAGGGCCACAAGCGCCTGCTGTCATAAACACATAGTTTTTTTCAATTTCTTCGGTTGATTGGCCTTGCTCATCACGCAATTGTACTAAATATTTAACCAAGTTTCCTACGGTAAAATAAGTGGGGTTACATTGCCCGCGGTTACCAAATTCTTTTCCGTAATGTAATGCTTTAGTATCGGGGCAATCTAATACCTCGACATTTACACCAATGCCACATAAAGCCGCTTTAATAAAATTATCTTGCATAATCGTTAAACCACCCATCAATATAGTGGTGGTAGCACGTTGTGCACGAGTAAAAGTTTGGGGTTGCGGATCATACCATTGCTCTACCGGTTGTTCTTGCAAATTTAAGCGTTTACGTTCTGCCGCTTCAAAATCAGATATTGCACTTTCTATATCGACATAATTTTTGACTGGCTGGTTCATATTCTCTCCTTTGCATTAGCAACTTTAAGTGGAACAGTTTCATTATTTTGTCTACGCGTAATCTGGGTAATGGGAATAGCAATCACATTAGTATCCAGTGGTGCAATATCCGCACGCTTTTTACTTTTTGGTGCGCGTTTTTCCAAATCTTGGGATAAATCTGATAACGTTAACCCTAGCACTTCTTCATCTTCATCTAAATAAGCTTTAAATGCGGCATCCATCGTATGGTGTTCTTGTTTTAGTTCTTGATCGCTTTCTAGCATTTCCATTATCGATGCACGGCGTAGTGCTAATAATTCTTTACGTTTAGCGGCAATGTTTTTTTCTAATTCTGATAGTCGCCCTGCACGATCAAGTAAACTTTCTTGATAGCGCATTAATGTATAAGCATAAGTTTTCACTCGAATTTTGATAGAACCTGCGGGTTTATTCGCATCTAAATCATGCAATGCCATGTAGGGAGTTTTACTGGCTTTAATAATATCGTCAATCATGCCGTAAGTAGGCGCATCATGGCCGCATTTAAAACTGGAAAGATCTAATACACAAACATTAGGATGGCGTGCAGCAAATTTAGCGGCCCAAACTTTTTGCACACTATTGGCAGAATAGTTTTCCGGCCACACATCATTAATGTCTAAAGGCGAAGTAATTTTATTTCTTGCCAAATCTTGTTTAAACCAACGATTTAACCACGCATGATCTTTAGGCACTGAACGTATAGATAAAATCGGATAACCTAGCGCTTGAAACTCTTCTAAAATTTCATGATTCAAGCCTGGATCATCATGATATGGGCGATTTAACACTAACAATGCGACTTCGTTATTCGCTTCGACTTTTTCCAGCACTTCTAAACCACGGCGCTCTAAATCTTGCGTAAACCAATTGAAGGCTTTCCAACCTTGTTCCATTGCAAAATCACTTTCATCTTCGGTAATGCCTAAGCGTTTGCCCCAGGTTTCAAACATTTGTTGTTTTAGATAATTCGGTTCCATAAAGTTTACTGCATTATCAATATATTCAATGTTTCTTTCACCAAAGAAATTCTTTTCTTTAGTAAATGCTGCTTTCATTACATTAGGTGTGCCCGCCACAATAGGGCATGATGTAGAATCCATGCTTTTTTCTACGAATGTTGGCACATGCGTGATCGTTGGGAAGTAAATATAATTTAAAGGTGATTTCTCATGCGTTTTAAATAACAAATGATGAATATGCGATTGCGCTACTTTTGAAGGGTAGCAAGGATCAATCGAACCATACTTCGCGCCTTCTTGAAACATTTCTTCGGAAGTAAAATCGGAGAAACAAATATTACTGGAAGGAATACCTAATGCTTCAAAATAAGCGCGGAATAGCGGCGCTGTTGAATATAGGTTTAAAACGCGCGGAATACCAATGCGAATTTTTTTGCGCATTGCTATCGCATCTGCACTGCTACGCTTAAATGCACGGCGCACTTTTTTGCGTTTAAGCCTGCCCAGCAAATTATGATAAACTTTAATATCATCTATCATAGCGCCCCCTTCTGGCATAGCTTCCGGTTTGTAAAAAGATTTGAACGCTAAACGTGCTTCATATTCAATCAAGTTAATATATTTTTCTTTTAAATTTTTACGTTTTTCAATCAACACACGTAAAGCATCTTTGGATTCTACTGTGCCTTTTTCACAAGAAAAACCGGAAATATAACGGCTGGTGTGCCCGGTTTGTGCCTTAGTGTCAATAAATGTGCGTGTACATTTATTGGCGCAAAAATGGCAACGCGTACTTTCATCCGTACGAGTTTCGTAGCCTAACGCGATCGCATTATCCAAACCAATAAATGTGGATTTTCCGCGACGTTTTACTACGCGCAATGTTTCAATAGCAGCGCCAATGGCACCCGCTTCTCCACAATGCGGATGTACATTCACCACAGCATTAGGCACGCGCGCTTTAATATAATCCGCTTGTGCTTTCGCTGCCGCTAAATTGTATTGTGTGCCGCCTTGTAATACGAAATTTCTACCAAGTTCTGCCATACGTGGAATTTGCACTACGTATTGCCATACATTTTTGGGCAACACCATCGCAAGGCCTGCCAATAATTCTTCTTTGGTATAACCTTCTTTTTGGAAATTTACCCGATCACTATCTAAAAACACCGCGCAACCATAAGAAAATATCGGCGATTGTTTGGCGGCAAATGCCGTATCGGCATATTGCGTAATCGGCACTGCAAATTGATCCGCCATGGCTTGCAGCAACATGCCATTACCGGCAGAACATTGATTGGATAAACGGAAATCTTTAATATCGCCGTTTTGCATAAATAACACTTTGATATCTTGCCCGCCGATATCACAAATCACATCTACGTTTTTGAAAAAATGCACCGCGCTCATCATATGCGCGACAGTTTCTACGATATTTACATCCGCGGCTATGGATTCTTCTAAAACATCCGCTGCATAACCGGTTGCACCAAAACCAATCACTTCCAATGTCGCGCCTTGATCCGTGATTTGCAGCTTTAATTTTTGCAGCAAATCTTTCATATCCGCAATAGGATTACCTTCGGAAAGTTTATAGGCTTTAGCAATAATATCGCCAGCTTCACTGACTAACACCGCTTTGGATGAAGTTGAGCCGCCATCTAAACCAATCACGGCGCGCACGTGATCGCCTGGATTATATTGTACTTTATTAAAAGGTGGCACGCTGTAATTAACTTTAATATCGCCAACTTCCGTGATATTTTGCACTAATGCGGGGCCGCTATTAGCTTTGCGCATATTGCCGCTGCGTTGTTCTTCCACAAATTTTTCTAATTCGCTTAAGCCTTTATATTGGCCTACATGTTCCGGTTCATCTAAGCCATACATAACAGCACCGAATGCTGCAAAATATAAAGCATTATCCGGCGTAATAATTAATTCTTCTGGTGATAATTCAGTGGGATATTTATAGCCCCGTTGTTGCCAAGTTTCAATAATACGTAAGCGCCAAGTTTGCTGTAAGAATGGCAAATAAGTGTTAGGCCCGCCTAATAATAAAACTTTGTGCAACAAAGTATTGCCGCGTGTTAATACCGATAAATTTTGCGAAACGATCGCATCGCCTAATGAACACATCACTTCGTTAGAAGGAATGCCAGATTTAATTAAATTAACAATATCCGTTTCTGCAAACACACCGCATTTGGCAGCTACTTTGTGTAACTTGCCAGAATTAAATTGTAATTGGCTCACCTGTTCTTCCGGCAAACCTACTTTGATCATACATTTATCAATGGTAGCACCCGTGCCGCTCGCACATTTATCGTTCATCGAGCAAACGGCTTGTTTTTCACCGGTTTTTTCGTTGGGCTGGAAAATAATAATTTTGGCATCTTGTCCGCCAAGCTCAATAACGCTGCCAACATCAGGGTATAAACTTTCAACGGCTAATGTAACCGCATTTACTTCTTGCACGAATAATGCGCCTAAAGGTTCTACTAAAGGTTTTGCACCAGAACCGGTGACGAATACCCGAAAGTCGCTAGGAGAATATTCACTGAATTTTTCTTGAATCGCTTGGAAGAGTTCGAAAGATTTTTCAACTTGCTTAGTTTTATGACGTTGGTAATCTGACCAAATTATTTGGCGGTCTTCTTGGTTGACAACCACTGCTTTTACTGTGGTTGAGCCCACATCCAACCCAATCAGAAACTTTTTTTTGGTAGCCAAGGTTTAATTACTCTAAAGAGTTTATTCTAGTACTACTTTAGTATGGATTATAATCTTTTGCCTTTAGAGTTCAAGTATTATTTGCAGCGTCCCCCGCAACAAATGCGGGGTGACAGGTTCAGTGGGAATATAGGCAATGGCAAATGAGTTAAACATTTGCTATTCTTAGCAATCTAGTACGTATTATGAAGTTTACAAATTAAGATGCCTAAATAAAATGTTTAGTATTTCCATTTATCAGAAAAAATTAATTTTAGCCATACTCGCTTTTGCAGGCGCATTATTTTTAAATTATTACGCTAGCCAATATGCATTTGAGGTTGGACAATTCTCCTGTGCTGCTAATGATGACTTGTTTCAAGGCTGGCTGCCTCATTATGATTTAAGTAGGGTGTTTGTTTGGGGATATGCGGTTTTTATGCTGATTATGCTGGTTACACCCATTATGTTTGAACGTGAACGTATTCCTTATTATTTTTGGATGTTTGCAGCATTTATAACATTGCGTTGTTTTTTTATAATATTAACTCCTTTAAACTTGCCGCCTGGCGATTCGCCGATACCGGATGGAACTTTATATAATGATATAGGCAAATATTTATCTTCACATTATGATTTATTCTTTTCTGCGCATACTTCAATGCCCTTTTTGGGATTTTTAATAGTTAAAAATAAACCACTGCGAATAGTAATGTTGCTGCTTTCATTGATCTTAGCAACAACTGTTTTAATTGGCCGGTATCATTATTCTGTAGATGTGTTTGCAGCGTTCTTTATGACTTATGCATTCGTGCAGCTGCAGCGTAATATTATTGGGCCTTGGTTTAATAAACTTAATATTTTATAAAACGCTGCCGCTGTTCATCATCAAAAAGAAATCCAAGCAATCACGATTACTGCGATGGGCGAGAAATAACGCACAATAAAACGCCAGATGGAATAAAGCCAGGGCGGCATCATTAACTCTTCTTCAGAATACTTGCGCTTCATGACCCAACCGGCATAAATGGCTAGTAACATACCACCAACGGGTAATAACACTAAGCTTACTAAGCCATCCACAAAAGTATAATAAGTCCAATGGCCGAATAATTTTAAATCTTCCCAGTAATTAAACGATAATAATGCCGCAAAACCTAACACCCAAATTAATCCACTGGTGAGCCAAGCGGCCACAGCACGACGCATATTCCAGCGTTCAATTAACCAAGCCACAATCGGCTCTACTAATGAAATAGAAGATCCTAATGCCGCGAGTAATAATAAAGTGAAAAATAACGCGCCAATAATTCCACCACCTGGCATTTCACCAAACGCGATTGGCAAGGTTTTAAATACTAATGAAGGACCTTGATCATGCGGCAAACCATAAGTAAATACTAATGGGAAGATCGCCATGCCCGCAAATAATGCCACTAAGGTATCTAAAGTTGCGATAGTCACAGCAATTTTGGCAATCTTGGCTTTTCTTTCTAAATATGCGCCGTAAATCATCATGCTGGCGGTTGCTATACTTAATGTGAAGAAAGAGTGGCCTAATGCGGCAAGAAAACTTTTTGTATCAATGGCGGCCCAATCAATACGGAACATAAATTTAATGCCTTCCATAAAACCGGGTGTGCTTAATGCATAGCCCACTAATATAATGACAATTAAAAATAATCCGGGCACCATCCAACCAATGGCTTTTTCTAATCCTTCTTTTAATCCGCGCGCCACAATCACTACGGTGATTAACATAAAGAATGTGTGCCATAACAATAATTGCCAAGGATCTTTTAAAAAATCATCAAACATTTGGCTAATTTGATCCGGTGTTACGCCAACAAAACTGCCTTGCAAAGAACGCAACACATAACTTGCCGTCCAACCGGCGACAATACTGTAAACCGATAAAAATAAAAACGCGGTAATCATGCCGAAGAACCCTAACCACCACCAATGGCGGCTGCGGTTACTCTCTATGGCCACTTTCGCTGTGGCTTCTGCCGGGCTAGCATTACCACGGCGGCCGATCATAATTTCTGCGATCAGAATGGGTAAGCCTACAAATAATATGCAGAGTAAATAAACAATAACAAACGAGCTACCGCCATATTGCCCCGTCATATAGGGGAATTTCCATACATTACCTAGGCCAACTGCGGAACCGGTGGCTGCCATAATAAACATCCAGCGCGATGACCACTGGCCTATACTGCTTGATTTTGTCATGTTTTTTCCTCTTCTTAATATAAGTAGGAGAATAATAGAAATTTACGATGGGGACAAGTGGCTTGCTACTCTAAGCTAATTTAGAATATTATGATATAATTCCATGGTGTTCTAGCTATGAAATGCGCAATGCTTTAGCGCATGGGGATATTTTACCGTTGACTTAGAGATTGTCTAGCGGACAATTCAAAATGACTTATCTACCCTTTTTGATCACATTCAAGAAATTTATAAGAATTTTAATTAATCCAGTTATTTTTCTATTGTTACAGGCTCACGCAACGTAACAAATTCTTCTGCTGTAGTAGGATGAATTCCTATCGTAGCATCAAATTGCGCCTTGGTGACACCTAGAGTTAAGGCAACGGCAAAACCTTGGATAATTTCACCAGCACTATCTCCTACCATATGTATGCCTAATACTTTGTCACTTTCCCCATCTACCACAATTTTAACTAGCACCTGCACATTTCGCTCGGTTAAAGTTTGTTTCAGTGGTTTAAATTTACTTTTGAAAATTTTCACTTGTTGATATTTTTTGCGTGCCTGCGCTTCGGTTAAACCCACTGTGCCAATATTAGGATCGCAAAAAACAGCGGTAGGAATTAAGGTGTAATCTAATTTAGTAGGTTTATTTTCATAAACTGTTTTAACAAACGCCATACCTTCTGCTAAAGCTACGGGTGTTAATTGGAAACGGTCAATCACATCGCCTAAAGCATAAATCGATGGCACAGAAGTTTGCCAGTAATCATTGACGATAACGGCGCCGTTATCATTAAGCTTCACACCTACTTCTGCTAAACCTAATTGTGCCGTATTAGGCTTGCGACCGGCCGCAAACAATACTAAATCGGTTTCTAGTGTTTTTTCATTATTCAAATGAACAATGATTCCGCTCTTTGCTCGCTCCAACTTGATTACATCAGTATGAAATTGTAAATCCAGGTGTTTGCGCATTTGATCGGCGACATGATGGCGTACATCATTATCAAAATTTCGTAAAAACAACTCTCCGCGATATAATTGGGTAATTTTCGCCCCTAATCCGGAAAAAATTCCGGCAAATTCGCAAGCAATATACCCACCGCCAATAATCACCGCACGTTCAGGAAATTCTTTTAAATAAAACATATCATCTGAAACACTAGCATGCTCAGCACCGGGAAAACTCGGTCTATGTGGAGAATTACCTGTGGCAATTAAAATCCGTTCTGCGGAATAAATTTTCTCGCCTACAGCCACTTCATGCGCACTCACTACTTTGGCAAATCCATGGATAATTTTTACCTGTACATTTTCCAATATGCGTTGATAAACACCATTTAAACGTTCAATTTCCTTAGTTTTATTATCGCGCAATGTTTGCCAATTAAATTGAGGATCTTTAATATCCCAGCCATAACCTTTGGCTTCTACCCAGGCATGGCTAAATTCTGCGCCGTAATAAAATAATTTTTTGGGCACACAGCCAATATTCACACAAGTCCCGCCTAATGCGTTGGCTTCAATCACCGCCACGCGCGCTCCGGTTTTTGCCGCCATACGGCTAGCGCGCACACCGCCTGAGCCAGCGCCGATGACAATGAGATCAAAATCAAAATTTTTCATTTATTTAAAACGTCCTAATAAAATTTAATTGTAACATAATGCTATTTATTGTTTCTTAATTATCTGAATAAATAACCAGGTATTTACTTATTTTACTAACAAATTTATAATTTTAAACCTAAGAAACAACAATTAGGTACCTTAATGATTCTTACTGACGTCGAAAAATTTTTATTGGCAGACCGCTTTAATAAAGCTCAACAAGCTATAAAAGATTCTCATTATTTTACAAAAGAAACTGAAAATTCATGGACAATAGTAGATCTTTTTTGTCGTTATGCTCTTGAGATAGCAACAAAATATACCACATTGGATGTTGTATTAAAATCTGAAATTATAAATGCTTTTAAGAATTTAACTGATGTCGCCGCCATAATGGCGTATAAAGTAAAATCACCTGATGATTTATTGGATATTGAACACCCCGTCACTGGAGTAACATCAGAAATAACTTTTACAATGCGCATTGATTACTTAATACATTTAATTTATAAAATTGTTACAGACTCCGAAAAATTTCTACGCGAAGCTAAACAAAATAATTTATTTCCTGAATTCAAAATTATTTTAACCAGAATAAAAGCACTTTTCCCTGCTCAGCAATTTGATGCACAAATTTGGAAAATTTCTCATCCGGATTTCACATCCAATACAAGCAAATCTTTATTTGCCGAATCTTTACAACTTTTGAACCGGCAAATGGCAAATACTCAATTGGCTAAACTAAAACCGCTTTTCCCCGATGCAACATTAATTGAAGATCATGATAAATGTCGATTAAAGATTCCCGACTTAACTGATCCAGTTGGTTTTTGGTTACGCACTGCTGCGGCTGATGTTGCGCCAGTTGATGCAGAATTTATGGCATTAGTTGTTTTAGCCAAAAATGAACACATACATGCTCTTGATTCCGCGGGGCCAAGCACAGGTAAAACTGCTTTGCACCGGGCAGCAGAAAGAGGCAATGCGTCTAAAGTAACGGCTTTGTTAGACAATGGTGCTAAACCTCTTGCAGATCTTGATCAAAGAATGCCTGCTGATCTTGCACCACCCAAAAAGTTTTCAGATCAAATACTGCAGCGTTTAAGAGGTCCTGCTCCAACAGTAAACAGGGCTGTAGCTGCACAACATCCCTAAGTCTTAAGATTCTTCTTCGAGTAACAACGTGTTTTTCAGTTGTTTGCTGGTTTTGGCGCCCAAACTTTTTAAATCATCGGCGCGTTTAATTAAGTTGCCTTTGCCGGTTTGCAGTTTTATCATCGCGCCATCGTAAGCTTTTTGTGTGGCGGCTAATTTTCCGCCTACATTTTCTAAATCTTCTACAAACGTTACAAATTTGTCGTACATATCGCCGGCTTGCTCGGCGATTTGTTGCGCATTGCTGTTTTGTTGCCCAATGCGCCAGATATTACTAATGGTGCGTAAAATCGCAATTAATGTAGTTGGCGTTACCAATACCACATTTTTAGATAATGCTTCATCATATAATTCGGGTGAATGCTGAATGGCCATGCTAAATGCTGATTCTACCGGCAAAAATAGTAATACGAAATCTAAAGTATTGCCGGTTAATTGTTGATAATTTTTCTCGCCTAATTGTTTAATATGCGTACGTAATGATTGTATATGCGTTTGCATCGCCAGATCGCGTTCTTCTATTGTTTCTGCTTGGCAGTAACGTTGATATGCTACCAAAGACACTTTAGCATCGATGATCACTTCGCGTTGATCGGGTAAATAAATAATCACATCAGGCTGATAACTGCGGCCTTGTTTGTCGGTTAATTTTACTTGTAATTTATATTCGCGCTCAGGTTTCAACCCTGCAATCTCTAGCAAACGGGATAAAATTAACTCTCCCCATAAGCCTTGATGTTTGGTTGGACCGCGTAATGCTTGCGTCATTTCTTGTAATTGGCGAATTTCTGTGACTAACGCACTACGCTGCTGCGTTTCCTGATGTTGTGAAGTATGCATGTGTTGTTGAAAATCTTTGATCTGCTCTTTTAGCGGGTTCAACAAATCAATTAAATTAATTTTATTTTGTTCGGTAAACTTCAAGGTTTTTTCATCTAAAATTCGATTAGCCAGATTTTCAAACTGCAGCGTTAACTCGGCTTTGGTTTGTTCTAATATTTGTATTTTAGAAGTTTGTTGTTCGTGCTCTATTTTTAGACGCATTTCAGTTTGCAATAATGTGGTTTGCAATTCATTATTTTTTTTGCCCATTTGATAACGGGTTAAAGCCCAAACTAAAACTCCACTGAGTACCGAGCTTGTGGCACATAATGCAATCCAAAATTCTATTGGCATGATTTACTCCGAAATTATCGCACAATTGTCACCCCGCACTTGTTGCGGGGCCCGGTCAGAATGTCTAGATCCCGACCGGACCCCGCAACAAGTACGGGGTGACAAGTTTTAATTCACATTGTTTTTAACCGCATGGTTAACCATGCTAGCCATGGGGTTTTATCTACCTTTTTATCCGCTATTACGATAAATGGCGGATTTTCTAATTGGGGTTTGGTATTATATTGCAAAGGCTGGCCTGAAGCTTGCAACACTTCGCCACCGGCTTCTTCTACTATACATTGTCCTGCTGCGGTATCCCATTCCGATGTGGGCCCTACTCGCGGATAAATATCCGCTTTACCTTCCGCAATTCGGCAAAATTTCAGCGCGCTGCCTTGGCGGTGAAAATGATATTTAATAGCGGCTTCCTCTATTTGCTGAAAACCTTTGGGTGTGTGATGGCGGCTGATTAATACTTCTATGCTATCTGCTGGACATTTGCGGGTGTGTATTGCCGTTTTTTCGCCGGACCTTTTTTGCAAAAAGGCACCATGACCTTCTGCGGCAAAAAAACAATCGTCAGAAACGGGATGATAAATAATGCCCAACACAGCTTTATTTTTTTTAATCAATGCCACATTAATCGTAAACTCGCCATTGCCTTCTAAAAATTCTTTAGTGCCGTCTAATGGATCAATTAACCAGTAATATTCCCATTGCTGGCGCTCGCTAAAAGGAATATCTTTGCCTTCTTCAGATAATATAGGTAACTCTGGAGTCAGTTTCGTCAAAAATTGCACCAACATTTCATTTGCAGCTAGATCAGCGGCTGTTAAAGGTGTGGAGTTATCTTTTTTGGTTATATTTAATGAAAGAGGATCTGCATAAAATTGTAAAATCTTTTCAGCCACTTTGGGTAGGAAAGCATTTATGTTTTCTAATAGAGATAAGTAATTCACAACAGTTCCTTTAATTATTTTTTTTTAAATGCCGCAACGCTAAATACAACGCTGCAATACTTCTGCCTTCGGAAAAATCCGGGCGCGCGAGCAAACTATCAATATCTGCAAGCGGCCACGTTAACACTTCGATCGGTTCCGGCTCATCGCCCAATAATGGCGCAGCATATAAATCTTGCGCTAATACAATGGAAGTTTTATGCGTCATGTATCCTGGTGATAAACTTAATTCGCGCAACATTGTTAAGTTGCCTGCGGCATACCCGCATTCTTCTTGCAGCTCACGCTGCGCACCTTGCAATAAGGTTTCATGCTCTTCGACTAAACCTTTGGGAAAGGTTAATTCATAATTATCCGACCCCACCGCATATTCACGGATTAATAGAATATGCTCCTTATCAATAATTGGAACGATCAGTACTGCTGCATGCCGGCTGAGCAAGCGCTCATAAACTCGTTGCTCGCCATTACTATATTTCAGCTGCACCGATTCCACACGGAAAATCTGCGTGCGCCCTATAATTTCTTTATGTAATATCTCCGGCTTTTGTGCCATGGTAAATTCCCGATTGCGTTAGTTCTGCAATTGGAATAATATACTAAAAACCTCCCAAAAGCGCGAACCCCTATGAAATATTTACGTTACTTACTTATTAGTTTCGTCGTAGCTTGCTCGGCTTGCGCTATTAACCCGCAAGTTAAAATAGACGAAACGTTAGAAAAAGCACGTGAAGAATATAAGCAAAAAAAATATCAAGAAACAGCTATCACCCTAATGCCATTAGTGCGCGAAGGTAATCCTGATGCGCAATATACGTTGGGATATTTATATTTTTACGGAATGGGCGTGCCCCGTAACGTGAATTTTGGCCGCCAACTTATCCAAGCCGCTGCTGAGCAAGGTAATATTCGCGCACTTGCCGCTATCAACACCTTTGCTCAACAAACGGCGACGCTAGGCCCTTCTCTAGATCAGCCATCAGCTCCAGGCAATGAATTGCTCGTTTCGCCAGATGATATTGGGGCACCCTCATTCTTTTAAACTGATGTACTTAAAATTACATTTTAGGTTCAAAATCACCGTTGGCTTTAGCAATAATGACTGTACCTACGCTATTGCCAAATAAATTACACATAGTGCGCGCGTCTGACATAAAACGATCGATGCCTAGTAATAAGGCCAAGCCTTCAACAGGAATTAAATGGCCGGGGATAGCGGTGAGCGTTGCGGCGAGGGTGATAAATCCTGCACCTGTAACTCCAGCAGCACCTTTAGAAGTAATTAATATTACGCTTAGCAATAAGAAAAATTCTGCCGTGGTAAAAGGAATGCCATAGGCTTGCTGAATAAATAATGCGCCAGCGACTACATAAATAGCAGTGCCATCTAAATTGAAAGAATATCCGGTTGGCAATACAAATCCCACTACCGATTTAGAGCAACCAAAATTTTCTAATTTGGTCATTAATTGTGGAAATACTGATTCTGATGATGAAGTGCTATACGCTACTAAAAATTCCTCACGCAAATATTTCATTAATTTCCACACTTGAATTCCATAAGAATAAGCCACCATGGTTAATAATGCACAGAATATCAGCATAATGGCGAAAATAGTTAGAATTAATTTTCCTAAAGGAATTAATGAAGACAATCCATGTTCACCTATTGCAGCAGCAATTGCGCCAAATGCCGCCAGTGGAGAAATGCGCACAATCATTTTGATCAAAGTAAATAACAATTCATTAATAGGAATTAATACATTAATAAATAACGGCAATGATGGCATTTTTAATAAGGCTAAACTCACAAATACGGCCAGCACTATGACTGGCAATAATTGATGGCCCGCTAATGTGCCTAAAATACTATTGGGGAAAACATCAATTAAAAAAGTAGTCCAGCCATGTTCTAAATCCGTGCCAGAGGTTTTTGCTACATAAGAAGAAATATCGGTTGGTTTAACCGCACTAATATTAAATCCAATACCAGGCTCTAACCATAACATCATGCCAAATGCCAGTACAATAGCGACGACCGACATAATCTCAAAATATACAATCGTGCGCACGGCTAATGGGCCAATACCTTTGGTATGTTGATGTTGGCAAATACCTAAAATAATTGAAACAAAAATTAATGGACTAATAATCAGTTTGATTAAATTGATAAAGATAATACTAATGAATTTTAAATCTACCGCTTGCGTAGGCCAAAATTCTCCTACTATCACGCCCAAGATAATGGCTACAATGACTTGGATTAATAATTGTTTACGAAACAGGTTAAATAAATTTTTTAGCATGATTTATTTCTTACCCTTGTAACGCTAATTGCATGGTTACATTGCCTATTCCAGGCATTGGCCCGGGAATAGCCGTTAATTGTTGCACCACAATCCCATATTTTTGCCGCAAATCTACTAGCCATAAAACTAATTCATCAAAATCCACATCTTTAAACTGTACATTCACTTCATTGGTTTCATTTAGGCTGAGTTCACTCACAAATGTCATCAGGTTATCATCATTATTTAATGTGTTTTCTACCGTGGGTAATAACAAATCTTCCGTGAGCACTTCTTCCGGTTTAAATTGGCCTTTTGCCATTTGAATGCGCGGAGCCGCCGTTTGCATAAACACTAATAATTCTTGATCCTTAATTAGTTCTTGTCGATAATTATTAACGCCATTCGCCAATGGCGAATAAATGATTTGATAAAACATTAATAATATTATAAAGCCCCCTAAACCCGCTACCAAATAACGTTCACGCCGCGCCAAACCTTTCCAACGCTGCAACAATTGTTGTTTATAGGGTTCTGCTTGTTGTTTTAATGCTGCTAAATATGGCTTTAGATCCATGGTTTATCCTATCATCAATCGGGCAGACACAATTCCGCCTGTGCTGGTAGCATTTTCTTGTTGCAACGGTAATCCTTGATTAGTTATTTCTTCATCTAGTTGCCGTAAACGGGAAAAATTATCAGTGGTTATTGCTAGTTCTAATTGATTATTAGCATAAACGATTTCTGCCACATGCACCTGTGGAAATTGTTGTAATATATCACCTACTCTTAACAACAAACTTAAAAAATCCGTTCCCCCTTCACCATTAGCAATCCGAGTTAATTCGCGATCCACTAATGTACGAGGATTGCCTACTAATTTTGTGCCGGGAAAAATTTCTTGAAAAGCCGCATCTATTTGTTGATTTATCTGATAAGTACGCACGCTTAAATAAAGATACTGGCCGATTAATCCAAGAAACCATATGCCAAAAATAGCAGCGGAAAGCACTGCCGCCCATTTCCACCACCGTTTTTGTGCCATAATTTGTTGCTTTATACTAAATTCTCCATGCAACAAATTTATTTCCAAATGCATGGGCATAGATTTAGCAACATAGGTTATCCAATTATCGGGTGGATTTATTTTTATAATAGAAGTAATAATGCTTTTTTCAGCACAAACTGCCAACCAACTTTCTTCTATTTTATCTGCGGCTATCCATTCAATAGAAAGCGGCGGTTGTAGCGCATATAAAGAAGAAAGAATATCTGCTGCTTGCACAACTTCAATGGTGAATCCAGAGAATTTTGCTGTGCGCGCCCATACATAATCATTATTTTTTATTACGCGCCATTCATTGGCTTTTATTTCAGGTAATGCTAACCATACGGGCAAAACAGTTTCTGGAATTATGTTTACTGCTGTTAAAGCATCAACACAGTCTTGAAGTATCTTACGGTCAATGATTGAAACAACCAGATTGCTTTGATCCGTTTGATTCACAATAGTAAAATGCAAATCTTCTATATCACTCACAACTTGTTCTTCTAATAAAAAAGGCAATGCTTGCCGAATTTTACTTAAAGAACCCGCCGGACGCGGAATTTTTGTCACTACCACGTTTGGGCCCATTAATAAAACGGTGGTGGTAAAAGAATAGTCTTGTGTTGCCTCAGCGATTTTTGCTGGAAAATCGTTGCTACCTTGCAAAATGACTTGCTTACTTTCATCCAGCAAACACCATTCACGAAAAGGTGATTGGTCATTTTGTTTATATTGGCTGTCATAGCCTAAAACTAGATGCATGATGTCCCTATACTTTACGATTATTCAGCTTTGTAAATATTATACTACATGAGAATAATTTATGTAGTTGATAAATCCAGAAGGTTTCCTGACTTAGTAACTGCGGCTAAAATCTTGAAAACCTAGCACAGATACATCACAATGCTTTGCCAATGCCATCACTTTAAATAATTCTCCCATTTCTGCAGGAGAAGTTAGCCATTGTATTTGTTGCTTCATTGCATAAGTGAATTCGCTTTTACCTTGAGCAATATCTTGCTGCAAAATATCCAGCAAACCACAGGCTAATAAAAAATTGGCTTGTGAAGTAAATCCTATTACCTCTAAATTATTTTGCACAGCAGCTTCTGCAACTGCACTAAAATTCACATGCACCGTAATATCTTGCAAGCCTGGATACCAAAAAGGATTATCTTGTGCATGTTGCCGAAAATGGCACATTAATGTGCCCTGCGAACGTTCTGGATGATAAAATTCATTCTGCGCAAACCCATAATCTAATAATAAAATAACACCCGATTGTAAAATGTTGGCTAAATCTTTTAACCATTCAGGCATGCGTAATGATATTTCACTATAATAACCCGGTAGCATTGGGTATGGTAATGTTGTTTGTAGCTGTTGCACTGCCTCCGTCAATTCTGCTGCTGCAGGATAGTTTGCCCACACAAACTCTTGATGCCTTTTGGTAACTCCTCGATTAAGAATTTGATTTTCTGCTATTTCAAAACAATCTGTAGGCAATGCATCAATAACTTCATTGGCAATAATTATGCCGGAAAAATTTTTTGGCAATTTATTTATCCATTTTACCCGCGAATAAAGCGTTGGAATTTCTTGTTGTAAATAGTGTTGTTGCCGCTGCTGTAATGCGGGGCTTATCTCTAAAATGTAATAGTTTTGCGGCAACTCAGGTAATGCGCGCAATAAATCAGCCGCCAGTTTTCCTGAGCCAGCACCGATTTCTAAAATATCACCATTCGTTGCCTCTAATACTTGCATGCAAGGTTTTGCTATACAACGTGCAAAAAACGGCGATAATTCTGGAGCAGTAATGAAATCTCCCTCTTTTCCAAAGATAGGGTGATCTGTCATATAATATCCCAGCTCTGGCATATATAAGGCCAATTCCATATAATCGCTGAAACTGATGACATGGTTTGGTGCTTTCAGTATCTGCCGTTCAATATGTGCACTTAATTCCGCACTGCGTTGTTTTTGTTCGGGGGTTGGTGTAGGTAAAGGGTGATACATAAGGTAAAATCAATAAAATGGGTAACATATTATGCCGCAAAATACTATAAATACCAATAAAGTTGCGTTAATCACTGGCAGCGCTAAACGCATTGGCGCTGCCATTGCGGCGCATTTGCATGAGAATGGCTGGCGGGTGGTGATTCATTATCATCATTCTAAAGAAGCGGCAGTTGCCCTGGCTGAGACATTCAATAAAAAACGCGCAAATTCCGCATTAGCCATAGAGGCCGATCTAAATCAACCGACTACTTATAAAGAATTAATTCAACAAATTATTCAACAATGGCATCGTTTAGATGCTTTAATTAATAATGCCTCGCTATTTTCTCCAACACCTATTAACGAAGTCACACCAAACCAATGGCAAGAAACATTAACTACTAATTTAACCGCACCATTTTTCCTATCGCAAGCTGCAGCACCTTATTTAAAACAATCACAAGGCAGTATTATCAATATTACTGACACGCATGCCGATGGCCGCCCAATTAAAAATTATAGCGTTTATTGCATAAGCAAAGCTGGATTATTAATGCAAACACAAGCTCTAGCACGTGAACTGGCACCACATATTCGCGTAAATGCAGTGGCGCCGGGTGTGAGCATGTGGCACGATGAACTCTCCACAGAGCAAAAAGAAATTCTAACTCGCACCCCTTTAAAACGCGCAGGTCTTCCAGAAGAAATCGCCAAAGCCGTTTATTATTTACTAAATGACGCCACCTATACTACAGGAAATGTATTATACGTAGATGGCGGAAGACTGCTGTTTAATTAAATATTAAACGCGTAAGTAAGATTTGCGATAAATTCATTGGTTTTTGTAGTGGTTTGCGATAATGAATCATAGCTATGGTTTGGCACATCTGCATAACCTAATCTAATTTGACCTAAATTGCTAAACTGATAACCCGCACCTAAACGCAATTGCTCTATCAATTCCATTTCCAAACCCAAACCAACAGAGTAACTAAAAGAATCTTTGGTTCTATCATCGAATTTTTGAATAACACCAACATCTGACGAGCGTGGCGCTTCTTCATAACCATAGGCTTCATTAACCGCCAAACCTAATCCACCTAAAACATAAACGGCAAAACGTTGATTTAATTTGGCAATTAATTTATTTTCCCACATGATGCGCTGATTACGCACTGAATAATGGAAATCGCGAGCAGGATGACCCGCAACAGAAAGTTCTTCTACTGTGCCATGTATTCTAAGCATACTAGTTTGATAATACGCAGCGCCTGATTGCCAATAATACCGTTCAGATTCTCCCAACGGCATTTCCAAACCTAATAATCCACCCCACACCGCTCTAGTCTGGCGCTCATCTTCAACGACAAATCTTTCTGGCGCGTCTACACTGTAACTGGTATTCATAGTTTTTGATCCACCCACATCCATGATGTCTACACCACCACGCAATGAGATCACTACTTTAATATCTTCTAATGGATCATAAATTTCTTCTGCAAACAAAGCATTGCTCGCAACCATTAATAATGGTCCGATAATTTTTATAGCGTTTCTCATATTTTTTCCTTAATTAACCTATTATTTTTTCCGCACAATCTGCACACCGGCCATTTCAGCCAATTTAATCGCGGCCGGCTTGCCAATTTTAAGTGTCACTTGCTTAATGGGAAATTGATCCAACAATAAATTCGCCAATTTTTCTGCTAAATTTTCTACTAATTTATATCGATGATTTTTTATATGCTCACGAATACATTCTGCAACCACAGCATAATTAACCGCATGCATAATATCATCGGATTTTGCCGCTGTTCTACAATCGGCCTCCATCACCACATCTATGATAATCGATTGCTCTTCTTCTTGTTCGGCAGGTAAACAGCCAATAATGGCGGATACGCTTAGGCCTGTAATAAATATCTGATCTTGCATATAATGCTCATTTAACCGATGTATTAACCAACAACCTATGTCCACCTTAGACCAAAAGCTGCTAGAACGGCTGGCCGCCCAACATACTGCACAATTATACCGTTATTATTCTACCCGATCGAATGCATGTATGGCTAGCGCAGAATATGGACAGGAAAATTATTTAGCATTTATTAGCAATGATTATTTAGGCCTAGCCAATCACCCCGCTTTAATTGAAGCCGTACAAAAAGCCACTGCTATTTATGGCGTGGGTAGCGGCGCTGCACACGCAGTTAGTGGGCATTGTGCCATACACGAAGAACTAGAACAGGCTTTGGCAAAGTTCACCGGCCGAACAGCCGCCATTGTTTTTTCTACCGGATATATGGCTAATTTGGGTGTGCTTAGTACATTAGCCGGCGAAAAAGATAGTATATTTGCGGATCGATTAGTGCATGCTTCTTTGATCGATGGTATACGTTTAAGCGGCGCACGTTTGGTGCGTTATCAACATAATAGTATTGAAAATTTACAAACTAAATTATCGCGTTATCGACAAGGGCAAGCTTTAATTGCCAGTGATGGCGTATTTAGCATGGATGGTGATATAGCGCCAATTCCTGAGCTTGCACAAATAGCACAAGAACAAGATGCGGCTTTGCTAATTGATGACGCACATGGATTTGGCGTGTTAGGTAAAAATGGCGGCGGATGTTGTGAACATTATAATTTGAATGAACAAGCTGTTCCTATTTTAATGGGGACGTTAAGCAAAGCCTTTGGCTGTTTTGGCGCATTTGTAGCCGGCAGTGAATTATTAATTGAAAACTTGCGGCAATTTGCACGCACTTATATGTACACTACCGCATTGCCACCGTTATTAGCCCAAGCCAGTTTGGCAAGTTTAGAATTACTACAAAAAGAAAATTGGCGACGCGAACATTTGCAACAATTAATTAGTTATTTTCGCGCTGGCGCACAACAATTAAATCTACCCATTATGCCATCAACCACGCCCATTCAACCATTATTAGTAGGCGATAATGAAAAGCTTATAAAGTTGCAAACCACATTAAAACAACAGGGATTTTTAGTGGGCGCTATTCGCCCACCCACCGTGCCTACTAATACTGCACGCTTACGCATTAGTTTAAATGTTCATCATACACAACAAGATGTGGAAAATTTATTAACTGTCATTGCAGCTGCAATGGCTAATTTTATTTAATATCTTACACCCAAAGTAATAATTTTGCTTTGCTGATGCATAAATTTAAAATTCTTCAACAAAGAGCAATCAATTGAATCTATTTAAAATTAGAAGTTGCTAATGGAGCAAGTGGTTTAGGTGGTTTAGGTATAGGAGGAAGTACTACATGCCTATCTGTTACTACATCATGCTTGAAAGGTGGGTCGCTTGCAACAAGCGTACTTCCTTCATAGACTTCATAAGCACATAAATGCCGCGGCGTAACAGTATAATCTGAGAATGTATAAACACCTCCATTAAGCTCTCTCTGTTGTTTATGTCTCATCATTTCCATCCATGCATTCTCAAGAGTATCAACGTTCGCCAGTGTAGTTCCAACCCTAAGATCTCGATTTGGAAGAAAAAAGTAGGCAAGTAGGACATAACGATGCATTTGAGAAGCGCCTGTAACTGGAGCTGCCTGAGCACTAAATAAAGAATCAACACCTGAATCTATGATAGTTTTTGGTAGCATTTTTGTCATCCCTATTTAGTACAAATAAAGCTCTTAAAGCGACATTCAAAAAAATTAGAGTTTTTCATGGCGTCGAATTATTTTCGAAGATAATATATCAAAATAATTTAAAATGCCATTATATTCTGAAAGTTGCACTTCATCTGAGATTCTGCCATTTATCAACATTTCCTTTCCTTCTCTGTAACATTTTGTTATAAAAGCACTTATGAATACCTTATCTATCCAACATCAAGGTCATGGTCGCCCCTTAGTTTTATTACATGGCTGGGGATTTTCCAGCGAAATTTGGGCGCCGTTATTGCCGGCTTTAACTAAGCATTATCAAGTGACATTAATTGATTTGCCTGGGCATGGCCAAAGTATGTTTTTGCCGCAATTTAATGAGTTAGATGAACTGGCAAGCTATCTTGTGCATCACACGCCTAAAAATGCGATTTGGTTAGGATGGTCATTGGGTGGTTTGATTGCATTGGCTTGCGCACAGCATTCGCCTGATCATGTTCAACGTTTGCTGCAAGTGGCTAGCACGCCTAAATTTATGACTAGCGATGATTGGCAATATGGCGTTAAGCCTTTGGTTATGTCGCAATTCGAGCAACAATTGCAGGCTAATACTAAAGCTACTTTATCTCGATTTGTCACTTTGCAAACATTGGGATTAACTAATGCAAGGCAAGAAGCGCGCGAACTTTCTGGATATATTCAAGAGCATTTACCAAGCAAACACGGCTTGCATTGGGGTTTACACTTACTGCGTACACTAGATTTACGTTCATATTTGAATACTGTCCAATGTCCTACTCATTATCTACTCGGCGCAAAGGATAGTTTGGTGCCTCTTGCATTAAGCGCGCATTTAACGCAAAATTACCCTCATATTGAAGTAGAGGTATTTCCAACAGCAGCGCATATGCCTTTCTTTTCTCATCAAGACTTATTTTTACAGTGGTTACAGCATGCGACACATAGCGGATCAATTTAATCGTGCAGCGGCTTCTTATACGCAAGCGGCATTATTACAAGAAGAAGTGGGCTCACGTTTAAATGAGCGTTTGGATTATATTAATATTCACCCGCGCACAATTTTAGATTTAGGCTGCGGCACGGGTAAACAATTAGCGCTTTTAACCGCGCGTTATCCGCAAGCGGAAATTATTGGTGTGGATTTTGCGGAAAAAATGTTGCATCAAGCCGCTAAAAAAAATAAAAGCTCTTTGATTTGCGCTTCCGCTCAGCATTTACCTTTTGCAGATAATAGTGTGGATTTAATATTTTCTAATTTAATGTTTCAATGGTGTGATCCTTTGATTTTCGCATTGCAAGAAAGTTATCGTGTGTTGCGCGAAGGCGGATTATTGCTGTTCACTTCGTTTGGCCCGGATACTTTGCAGGAATTACGTTACTGCTGGGCACAAGTGGATCGTTTCCCGCATGTTAATGAATTTACTGATATGCATCATGTGGGTGATTGGTTAATGCAAACCAACTTTAATGATCCGGTGATGGATATGGAATATATCATTCTCACCTACCATGATGTGATGAGCTTAATGCGTGATTTAAAAAATATCGGCGCCACTAATGCCGATCCTAAACGCCGCAAAACATTAACCGGGAAAAATAAATTGCAAATGCTTGCGCAACACTACCAACAATTCGTGACAGAAGAACAACGCTTACCTGCTACTTACGAAGTGGTTTACGGTCACGCTTGGAAACTACCACGCACGCAAAAAGAATCTGCTAATGAAGTTTATGTTAATGTTAGTGAGATTGGGAAGAGATGATTTATTCTTTCGGCAACAAGCCAAATAAATAATGCGTTACCACCACATAAGCGCTGATCCAACCGGCTAACGTACTAAATAATAATACGATAACAATTTGCTTCAGATTCATGTGGGATAAAAGAAAAGAACTATTATATAAATTCGCTAATTCGGCAACCGGTTGTTGCAAACTCAGTAAACCGACGCTTACAAATATACAGGCTAACAAACCACCGCCTAAACCAAATAAAACTCCCATATATAAAAATGGCCGGCGCACAAATGAACGCGTGGCGCCCATTAAATCAATTAACGCAATTTCATCGTGGCGATTTTGAATCATTAAACGAATAGTGTTGCCAATAATTAACGCAACCGCAACAATTAATAGCCCGCTTAAAATCCAAATACCGCGATTCGCCACTTTAATTAAAGCGGCTAAGCGTTGCAGCCATTCTTGATCTAATTGCACTAAGTCTACCATAGGCAAGCGCTGTAATTGTTGCGACCATTGTGCCATTTCACTATCCGTCACGCCGCTTACTTTTGGATGCACCACAATAATCGCTGGTAATGGATTTTCTGGCAACATCGCTAAAGCATCAGCAAAACCGGAACGATCCTGAAATTCTTGCAGTGTTTGTTCACTGGTTAAATAATCCACGCGTTCTACCCCTTTATGCAGGCGCAGTTGTTTTGCTAATGATTGCGCGTCTTCACGTGTTGCAGTGTCTTTGAGATAAATCGTCATTTGATTGCCCACATCCCAACCACGCGCGATTTGTTGGATGTTATCTAAAATCACGCCTAGTGTTAATGGCAATGCCAATGCAATACCAATCACCAATAAAGTAAAACTATTTGACCAAGGATTGCGGCGAAATTGCGCCAAGGTGTTGTGTAAGGCTTGTTGATGATGTTTTGTGTTCATAAAATTTTTCAAATGTTTTATTTTTTCATGTGCACAAAATTATTAATGTGGCACATTTCCTACTCTGTGTCATTCCCGATGGATGGATATTTTTTCAACGTCAAATCTAGCTGAGGGAATCTATAATTGCACCTTCATTAACGCACACTTATAGATTCCCTCAGCTAGATACATCTCCGCAAAAAAGACAAACCATCGGGAATGACACACTCATTATTCTGTTATGAGATTCCCGTCATCTAAAGTTAAAATGCGATGTTTCAACCGCGCGATCATGGCTAAGTTATGCGTAGCAACCAACACGGTGACACCCACTTGATTAAACTCTTGGAATAATTCAATGGTTTCTTGCGCTAATACCGGATCTAAATTACCGGTGGGTTCATCAGCTAAAATGATCGCCGGTTTATGCACTAATGCCCGCGCAATTCCCACACGCTGACGTTCGCCGGTAGATAATGACATAGGGTAAGATTTTTCTCTGCCTAATAAACCTACTTTATCTAATGATGCGCGCACGCGTTTACCAATTTCATTTTCATTGCAACCTTCTAGCACTAAAGGCAATGCCACATTATCATAAATAGTGCGTTCTAATAATAAACGATGATCTTGAAAAATCATGCCGATTTTACGGCGCAAGAATGGAATATGCCGGCCGCGCATTTCCTGCAATGGTTGGTTTTCAATAATAATTTGCCCGCGTGAGGCACGTTCTAATAATAAGACTAATTTTAATAAAGTGCTTTTTCCAGCGCCTGAATGGCCGGTTAGAAAAACTAATTCTCCACGAGGAATAAATAAATTCACATTCTTTAATGCTTCATGCCCGCTTTCGTAGCGTTTGCTAACATTTTCGAAACGTATCATATGCTTCCTTACGATTCATTTCCCAACAATGCATCCACAAATTCTTCAGCTACAAAAGGACGTAAATCTTCTATCCCTTCTCCCACCCCTATATAACGAATAGGCAAACCTAATTCTTTGGTAATAGCAAATACTATACCACCTTTTGCCGTACCGTCTAACTTGGTCAGCACTAAACCGGTTAAGCCTAATGCTTGATGAAACTGCCGCACCTGCATTAATGCATTTTGGCCGATTCCTGCATCCAACACCAGCCAAGTTTCATTGGGGGCATTGGGGTCAATCTTTTGCATCACCCGCTTCACTTTCTTTAGCTCTTCCAGCAGATGTTGCTGGGTATGCAAGCGCCCGGCGGTATCTGCTAATAATATATCATATCCGCGCGCAAAAGCCGCTTGCAATGCATCGTAAATGACCGCAGCACTGTCCGCACCGGCGCCTTGCGTGACTACCGCGATTTTATTGCGCTCACCCCAGGCTTGTAATTGCTCAACCGCCGCCGCACGAAACGTATCCCCTGCTGCTAATAATATATTTTTTCCTTGGCCTTGGAAATAATGTGCCAGTTTCCCAATCGTGGTGGTTTTCCCGGCTCCATTAACACCCACCATTAATATCGTCCAGGGTTTTGGCAATGTGCCGGCAGCGGGTGGATTAGCAGGCGTTAATATAGCCATTAAATCTTCACGTAAAGCCGCAAATAATGCAGCACCATCGGCTAATTGGTTGCGTTTAACACGCGCGGTTAGGTCATCAATGATTTGTTGAGTCGCGGCAACACCCACATCGGCCAATAACAAGCGCGTTTCCAATTCTTCCAGCAAAGCTGGATCGACGACTTTTTTCCCCAGCACTAGGTTTGCCAGGCTTTCGGTGAACTGCGCGCGGGTTCGCTGCAAACCTTTCTTTAATTTACTTAGCCAACTGGTCTCGGTTGGCGGCGCTTCGGTATTTCGTTTAAAGCTGAACATTCACTGTGATCTCATAGTATATTAATAAGTTGAATTATTTTACAATTCGTTATATAAAACAACATCGTCTCAGGAGTCCCATTATAAACATAAGGAACGCGGTATGCGAATCAGATTACCCACTCTCATCGCCATTTTAGCCTTGACCTCGCTTCCATTACACGCTGCTGCACCCGAAACCTTTTATTACACCTTAGACAATGGTCTGCGCATTATCGTGCGCCCGGATCACCGCGCACCTGTAGCGGTTGCCCAAATTTGGTATCAGGTGGGTTCTAGTTATGAAGAAGAAGGTATCACCGGAATTTCGCATCTGCTAGAACATCTGATGTTCAAGGGAACGCCGGCCTATCCAGAAGGCGCGTTTGCCCAAATTATTTCCGATAATGGCGGCATCCAAAATGCATTCACCAGCACCGATTTCACGGTTTATTATGAAGAATTAGAAGCACGCCGTTTACCTTTGGCGTTTGCATTAGAAGCTGATCGTATGCGTAATTTAATTTTTAACGAAGAAGAATTAGCTACCGAAAAAGAAATTGTTAGCGAAGAACGGCGTTTACGCACTGAAGATAATCCGGTTGCGCGCATGTTTGAACGTTTCAATGTAGTTGCGAATGCCGCTAGCCCTTATCGTACGCCGATTATTGGCTGGATGGGTGATATTCAAAATTATAATTATGCCGATATCAAAACTTGGTACGATGATTGGTATGCACCTAATAATGCTATTATCGTGGTGGTAGGAGATGTTGAAGCCAACGCAGTATATAAGTTGGCGGAACATTATTTCGGCAAAATTCCTGCCAGCACACAATTGCCTACTAAAGATATTCCTTCTATAAAAAGACCGGGCGAAGTTCCACCACTAGGCGAACGCACAGTAAATATCAATATTCCAGCTATTTTACCTTATGTTTATTTAGGTTATAACGTGCCGGTAGTGAATACCGCTAATGAACCCTGGGAACCTTATGCATTAGATGTGCTGGTTGGAATTTTAGATGGTGGTTCCAGTGCACGTTTAACTAAAGAATTAGTGCGTGATCAAGCGCTCGCCACTGAACTGGGCGCTGGTTATAATCCTTTTGATCGTTTAGATACTTTATTAATCTTCGGCGGTATTCCTGGAAAAGATCACACCACAGAAGAATTAGAAGCTGCATTACGTGAGCAAGTCGCGCGCTTACAATCTACCCCTGTTAGCACAGAAGAACTACAACGTGTTAAAAACCAAGTAGTCGCTGATGAAATTTATGCGCGTGATTCGTTAACGCAACAAGCTTTGCAAATCGGTAGTCTTGCTAGTGTAGGCTTAGAACCGGAATTAGCTGATAAATATGTAGACCATATTAACGCGATCACTGCTGAACAAGTTCAGCAAGTAGCTTCACGTTATTTAGTTAATGATCGTTTAACTGTTGGCATATTGAATCCCCAACCGATTAATACAGAAGCCAACTTATAGGAGCAGAGATAATGAAGATATTGCTGGATTCCAACCGTAAACGCCGCAACAAACCTTTGCTGTATGGATTTCTGCTAATCGGTCTTGCAGCGCTTGCTGCAGTATTATATTTATTGTTCACCGAGCAAGAAGAACCTACGCCTAATTTTGCCATGAATACCTCTGCAGAAACGCATATCCCTATTCAAGAGTGGACTACTCCGCATGGTATGAAAGTTTTGCTAGTCAGCACTAGTGAATTACCGATGATCGATATTCGTTTAATTTTTGCTGCAGGTTCTGCTTATGATGGTAGATTATCTGGTTTAGCAGAATTAACCAGCCAAGTGTTATTACAAGGCACAGCGCAATTTGATGCGAATACGATTGCCGCACGCATTGATAATACTGGCGCGCAATTAAGTGCAACCGTTAATCGCGATATGATGGGGTTATCTTTTCGCACCATGAGTGATCCTAAATTATTTGAAGAAGCTTTCTCTACTTTTTTATCGATTCTCGCCGAACCCACATTTCCTGAAGATGTATTTGCGCGTGAACAACAACGTTTATTAGCGCAATTGCAAGAGCAACAACAATTGTCTAATGTGATAGCTAGCAATAATTTTTTCGCCACCTTATATGATAATCATCCTTATGCGCAACCCGTTTTAGGTAAAGTAGAAACCGTTAGCAGAATCAGCCGTGATGATGCGATGGCGTTTGCTAAACGCTATTATTCTACGCAAAATGCGGTGCTGGCTATTGTGGGTGATATTGATTTAACCAATACGCATGCATTAATCAGCCGAATCGAAAGCGCATTGCCCATCGATACACCGCCTGCAGAAGCGTTGTCAGAACCACAGCCTTCCCTAAAAACTGCCGTCAATGTGCCGTTTAATTCTACCCAAACCCATATTATATATGGCACTTTAGGGATGAACTGGTTAGATCCGGATTTCTTCCCATTATATGTAGGTAATCATATTTTAGGTGGCAGTGGTTTAGTTTCTATTTTATTTAATGAAGTGCGCGAAAAAAATGGTTTAGCTTATAGCGTTGGCAGCCAAATATCACCCTTATTACAGAAAGGCCCGTTTGCGATTACGGCACAAACGCGTAATGAAGCGAGCGATGATGCAATTGCCATTATTCAAGAAGTGTTGCAGCAATTTATCACCAATGGCCCAACACCTGAACAATTGCAAGCGGCGCAAAGCCATATCACCGGCAGTTTTGCATTACGTTTAGATAGTAATGCGGCTGTAGTCGATCAATTAGCGATGATGGGTTTTTACGATTTGCCTTCGGATTATTTAGCCACTTATCGCGCCCATGTTTTAGCCGTAACCGCCGAACAAATCCGCACGGCATTCCAACAGCGCATTAATTTAGATAACGCCGTTTTAATTACGGTGGGGAATGTGACTCCTGCTAAAACTTTGCAGAAATAAAGTGTACCTATGAACTCTCTACGTGCCATCCTCGATGCACTGAGTTTGTTACGAAGACAGAAACATCAGAGGGGATCCATAACTGCGAGTGAATAAAGCTCCCCTATGGATCCCCTCTGTAGTAAACATCTCCGTTGATACATTAACTTATCGGGGATGACACATAGCAAGATTCGGTGTAAATGTTAGGCTTTGCATAACCATGAAAAAATCTTCTAAAGTGCGCATTATCGGTGGTGAGTGGCGCGGGCGGAAAATTCCTGTGCCGGATTTTGTTGAATTGCGCCCCAGCACCGATCGCATTCGCGAAACTTTATTCAATTGGTTAATGCCTTATATTCACAGCGCGCGCTGCCTAGATATTTTTAGCGGCAGTGGCGTGTTAGGGTTTGAATCCATTTCGCGTGGCGCACAACTGGCCACACTGATCGATAAAAACCCGCAAGTCATTAAACATCTGCAGGAACAAAAACAAATCTTCCAAACCTCCGCTATAGAAATTGTGCAAGCCGACATACTTCAATGGCTGGTGCAACCCGTTCCCACTCCTTACAATATTGTCTTTGTGGATCCACCCTTCGCCAGTGATCTATGGCTGCAAACTTGCCAGTTACTCACCGAGTTTCATTGGTTAACACCTGATGCTGTTATCTATATAGAGCATCCCGCACCATTAGATTTGCAATTACCCCCTTCCTGGCACGCACTGAAACAACAAAAAGCTGGCAATGTTTGTTATGGTTTATGGCAAGCGCAATAAATCTCCATAATGCATAAATTATGTACAGTACGCCGTGCAAAACTTTACACTTTAACTATGGTCTTTTTTTGTACAATCTCCTATAATCCATTTGTAACTGTCCAAATGTTGGTCTATATTATTCAGCCGGATTACCCACCGAGGTGATCTACCACATGGAAGTTTAGAATTATAATTTAGGAGTCTTAGAAGTATGGTTGTTTCTCACATTAAACAAGTTTATGCACCTTATAGCAAATCCCCCGTACACGGTGGCGATGATTATGGTTTTGATGAAGATGTGCAAAAACAGCTTGCTAAAATAAGAGCGGCACGTGAACAAGAAGGGATAGCTGCTGCAGAAGCTAAACCAGCGGCTCCGATGCCTACCTTCCACGCAATACCTCAAGATGTACAGAGTAAGCTGGAACATGAAGCTAAACTAAGGGCCGAACAAGCAACATTGCAAAATGAACTGTTAACATCGCTTAGGATGCAACGAACAACATCTGCACGGCAGCCAAAAATTTCTCAAGCTAATGAGGTAAAACAAATATCCCCTGCTATACAGTCAATTTATAAAGCATTAGATGAAGCTCAAACAGAAGCAAAGGCCGATTTAGCAAAACATGGCATACCCCAAACGGCTATAACTTCAGCTTTAGCTAATGATGGCTCTATCTCTGAACAATCAATTAAAATCCGAAATCCTACTGTTTCTTATAAAAAAATAGCGCACGCTATCAATTTTTATAATACCGTACATTATGTACGTCAAAATATGAACAACGCGACTAACAATGTTGAAGCAATTCGATGTTTTACTAACGTTAAATTTGCACCGGAATATCCACCCACAAGAAATTTAATAGAGAAAGTTGAAAGAATATTAAGCAGCCTTGGCAGCACTATACACAATCTAATCTTTGGAAAACCAAAACCAGCACCAACAGAAAAACTCGTTAATTTGCAGAACAGCATCACCAAAAAAAGTAATCATGCTAGCCCAAGCTCCACACCAACACTATCTCCTGCTGCAACGCCAACATCATCTCCTGCGGCAACACAGCCGCCTTCGCGTTCATCTACCTTTTCTGGAAAATCAGCAGTTGTTAGGTAAGATTAAAATAAGTACACTTTAAGGAGCCTATATAAGCGGCTCCTTATTGTTGGAGGCCTCAGATATCAATCCCCATAAGCTAAACGCTTGCGGATATCATCTTGCACAGATTGCATAGAACGCGCCCATGGGCCTTGTGTTTGCAAATTCGCCGGTAGTTGTGAAATCGCGCCTACGGCTTGATTGCGGTTAGCGTAATCGCCCATTAATACCACAAACCAATCTTGATTATTCTGGCGCATTTTTGCATAGACGGCCTTTCCAGTTAAATTATTTTGCGTGATAAAACTTTGTACGGCACTTTCACTGGCTGAGCCAAATAATTGCATGGTGTAATGCGTAGGATCACGTTGTAATAACCAATGAATATTGGCCGTTGCAGAAGTCGCAGGTGCAATACCTGTAGAAGCTGCTGCCGGTGGTTTGCTTGCAGCAGCTGCTGAGGCAACTGTGCTAGGTTTTTTTGCTGCAGGCGTTGTTGTTTCAGCTACGGGTGGTGTTTGTGCAGCTGTAGCCGTATTGGTGGTCTCAGCAGGTGTTAATGTCAGCTCTTCAGCTTGCGATGGTGTTGTTTGCTCAACAACCACAGGTGGCGCAATTGAAGTATTCGGTGTTTGCACAACCTCAGGTGTTGGATTCTTCGGTGGAATTTCTCCAATGTTTGCAAGATTTTGGCTATTGGTTGATGTGGCGGGCTGAATCAAGCGTGAAGAAATTCTAGCTGGTTTTTGCGCTGGAGTTTCTTCTGGCGCAGCGGCTGCAGTGTTTTGTTCGCTGGCAGCTTCTACAGGTGGCTGCTCATTCGTATTCAAGCTTAAAGGGGTTTCGCTGATTTCTGAAAGATTTTCAGCGCTCATGGGTTGATTGCCCAAGTTTTGTGCCAGCATGGGCTGTTCAGGATTCACCTGTTTGATAGTTTTATCTGGCAAACGAATTGTTATCGTTTTAGAAGTGGTTTCTGCTGTGCTAGTTACAGCTGATTCTTGATTTTCAGAAAGACTGCCGGCGTAATTATTAGTGGGTTCAGAGCTACCAGGATTGAATACCAGATACAGTATAAGCAACACAATCACCACAGCAGCAGCAATATGCATCCAATAATGTTTAAGCCATTGGTGTTTTTTAACAGGTTCCTTTTCTTCTAACCAACGAAAGTTGTCCATATGCTTCCTTCTGCCTCAATATGAAATAATTATAGCGTAATTATTGCAGGTTTAATACTGAACACTGTCACCCTGCACTAGTTGCGAGGTCTGGTCAAAATATCTAGATCCCGACCGGACCCCGCAACTAGTGCAGGGTGACAAATAATAGCGTACAGGCTATTTATCCCAAAACTTCCTTAACCAATTCTTCTGGAACCTGTTTGGAAATATAGGGATCACCAATGGCGTGTAGCAAAACAAAAGTTAATTGCCCTGCTTTATTTTTTTTATCGCGCTGCATGCTTGCTAAATAAGCGGAAACTGGGAAATCTGGCAGGTTAATGGGCAACCCTGCAGCCTGTACTAGATCCGCAACGCGTACCACCGTTTCTGCGGATAAATCCCCCATTTTTTGCGAGACTTTCGCCGCTGCCACTAAGCCTGCTGCCACCGCTTCACCATGCAGCCATGCATATTGCGTTACTTGCTCAATCGCATGCGCAAAAGTGTGGCCTAAATTCAACCATGCACGAATATTTTGTTCACGTTCATCTTGCTCAACAATATGTGCTTTAATTTCGCAACAACGGGAAATAGCATATAACAAAGCGGGCATATCACGAGCTAATAAAGTCTGCATATTATTTTCTAACCAAACAAAAAAATCTGCATCTGCTAATAAAGCGTGCTTGATGACTTCAGCCAATCCTGCGCTTAATTCACGATCCGGTAAAGTGGCTAATGTTTGCGGATCCATGATCACACATTGTGGTTGATAAAATGCACCGATTAAATTCTTGCCTAGCGGATGATTCACTGCGGTTTTCCCACCCACTGATGCATCTACTTGGGCTAATAAACTGGTAGGAATTTGAATAAAATTAACACCACGCAAATACGTGGCCGCCGCAAACCCTGTGATATCGCCAATCACGCCGCCACCTAATGCAATTAAAGTGGTGCTGCGTTCATGAAGATTTTCAATTAATGCCGTGCATATATTGGAGAGTTGTTCTAAATTTTTATATTGCTCACCATCCGGTAAAATCACCACATCGCATTGGTAATTTTTTAATAGTTTTTGGATCGCCGCTAAATATAAAGGCGCCACTTGTGTATTGGTGACAATCATTACCTGCTTGCCATGAATATGTTTAGATAGGTATTTGGGCTGCTGTAATAATCCTGCACCTAGATAAATAGGGTAAGATTTTTCGGCTAAATTGATATTTAATGTGGTGGTGCTCATATAGGATATTCTAGCGAATTTTCAGTGGTTTTTATATATCACTCACAGATTTATAGTGTCTCAGTTTGAATTTTTTTGTGTCATTCCAGGTGGAAGGCTCTTTTTGTGGAGATATGCCTGACAGAGGGAATCCATAAGGGAGCGTAAATAACCTTCCCTTATGGATTCCCTCTGTTAGAAATGGCTTCGAAGATGGCCATGTGCCACCGGGAATGACACAGAAAAAATTCAAACTGACAAACTACCCACAGATTTTATGCTCTCTCTAAGTAAAAGAGCTCCAAATATCATCTTCATACTTAAATCGTGCTTTATGAGGAGTGGAACTCAAACCTCGCCCTATCCAGCTCCTGAAATTTGTAACTGTTGTATGCGCAAGACGATATTCTAAGCTTTCTTTTACTGTTGCCCTAATAGCTTCTGCTTTGGTATGTAGCCCTCTAATTTGCATATATTTTTGTAGCTGCCTTTCAAATTCGGCGGTTAAATGCAAGTTAAGTTGGCTCATAATAAGCTCCATTTTAAATGTAAATATTTTTTAAATATAAAATACTGGCGCATCATGCAACATGAGAAGAAATATTATTACTCAATAATCCGCGGTGTTACAAACACCAATAATTCTTTGCGCTCATTTTCGTTGGCTTCGCTAGTGAACAATCGGTTAATGCCTGGGATATCACCCAGCACGGGGAATTTTTCTATTTGTTGGTTTTTACCTTGCGTGTAAATCCCGCCTAACACGATGGTCTCGCCATTATTCACTAGCACTTGCGTGCGAATTTCTTTGGTGGTGATAACGGGAACGTTCTCTGCTAAAGCTTGTGCGCTGCGGCTATCGTTTTTTACTACTAATTTCATAATCACATGATTGTCTGGCGTAATGTGCGGCGTAACTTGCAACTCTAAAACAGCGGGTTTAAAGCTAATGGTGCTGGCGCCATATTCCGCGCTTTGTTGATAAGGAATTTCTTCGCCTTGGCGAATAATCGCGGTTTGTTGATCCGCGGTAATTAATCGTGGATGAGCTAATTCTTCCACTAAATTTTCATTTTCAGCGGCTTGAATTTCTAGATTTAACAAAATATCGTTGGAGAATTCGCCGATATTGGCGCTCCCGCTGATCCCCCATAAAATGCCTAACTCTTTACTAAAACTTTCTTCCACATTTAAAATGCGCGCTTCAATTGCTACTTGACGCACAGGAATATCTAAACGTTGAATCATTTTTTGTATGGCTGGCAAGTTATCTGGAATATCGCGCACCAATAATGTATTAGTGCGTTCATCAACACTCACAGCGCCACGCGCAGATAACCATTCTTGCTCATTACTAATTAATAAATCTGCCAAGGTTTGCGCCTGTGAATATTGAACCGGAATTAACACGGTTTCCACTGGAATCAGTTCATTATGTTGCTGCTGATTTTTTAATTGCACTTGCGCTTTTTGTATTTGCTCTTCTGCAGAGCGAATAATTAACACCTCATTTTTTTGCTCAGATACTAGTTCAACTAAATCCAACACCACTTGCAAAGCCTGCTTCCAAGGCAAATTATTAAATGCCACGCTAATATTGCCTTGCACGCTTTCATGCAATAACAAATTAATGCCAGCACTGGCTGCAATTTGTTGCAAAATGCTGCGCACTTCTACATTAGGCTGTTGTAAAGAAACATACCCTGATGGCGTGTGCGCAGCTGGGGTATTTTCTGGCATGGGTGGACTATTAACTTGCTGCAGCAAATTAGCTACTTGCTGCTGTAGTTCTGCCGCTTGAGTTTGCGCCAATAACAATAATTGTTTTTGTGGTTTAAATAAAAACCAATAAACACTGCTTGAAAGTAATAATAATGCTAGTATCAAAATCAACACTAGCCATTGCTGATATTTGCACCAAAGCTGAGTTTTGTTATAAGAGGCTAGTAGATTAATTTTTACCATCTTGCTCCCATAACGTTAATCCAAAACACAAAAACTGTGTGGGGTTTTCTATTACTGCAACGGGAGTTGATAATTGCTGTTGTAATAAATGCGCATGCTGCGCAGTGGCATATTCGCCTGCTAAATATAATTCATGTAACTCTAACGTTTCTGCGCTAAAACGCAGGCCTTTAATTAATTGCAATGCGGTGCGCAACAAACTTGTTTCGTAAGCTTCAGCTATTTCAACGGGGATTGCTCGCGCATAAAGTTGCGCATTAGCGCTTATCGCTACCAAAGTGATCAATTCCCGGCGTACTAATAAAACTCCATAAGTTTTCAACGAGAGTATCCGCTGCTGATAACGCGCACGCCAAGCTCTTGCTAAGGCATAACTTTCTACATCGATGACTTGCAAACATAACCCGCAAGCAGCAAATGCTTGCTGATAGGCCAATACGGTGGCTTGTTGCGCAACGGCCACCACTACTTCGCTTATGCCTGCTTGCGCTGACGGAAAACCCGTATAATCCCAACAAACTTCCGCTGCTATAGCTGCCGTTTGCGTGTTTATCAACTGTTGCAACTGTTCTAAACGCTCTTGCTGACGCATCGCTGCATGGGTTTGTGTGGTTTTAATGATCACATGGTTTACCGGCAAAGCCATAATGGCCTTGCGCTGTTGCCAGAAATGCTTGGGAGCTAAAGCCTTTAACTCTTCTTTCAGTATTTCTATGAATTGCTCGGTGTTGGTCAGGCGTTGCTGGGTCACACACCCATTAGGCAATGGCATGCTAATGTAGGTTGGCTTGGGCTTAACCTCCAACAGATGTAAAAACTCACTACTAATATCAACTGCCAACACTGTTTTACCCATAATTTTTTTGTGTCATTCCCGGCGGAACCAAACCCTTTTCAAAGATGTTTCTTAGCAGAGGGAATCTATAAGGGAGCATCATTCAAAGCTCCCTTATAGATTCCCTCGGCCAGGAACATCTCTGTAAAAAGATCTTCCCATCGGGAATGACACGTAATGGAGAATATGCCACCAGATAGATGATGGCACGCCGCCGGCACGCAAAAAATTCAAACGGAACACGGCCTAGCCTGAATATCACGTGCGTTTATCAAGAAACTAAGCTAAAATATATAGCTTAAGGATTTTTAAATATTAACATAATCTTAAAATCCAAAATATCAGTCTTTTCTTACAAATAATACGGCAACCTATGTGGCGGATTACCCGAATACTTATAAGTGGTTTAACGATTCTAACGATTGCCGCCCTGCTGTTTGCGGTATATTTGCAGCAACAACTGCCCAGCGTTGCCGCCCTCAAAGACGTACAGCTACAGGTTCCATTGCGGGTATATTCCGCAGATAAAAAGCTAATTGCCGAATTTGGCGAGCAGCGCCGTGTTCCCGTCAAACTAACCGATGTTCCCCCCATGTTAATCAATGCGGTGCTGGCCACGGAAGATCGACGGTTTTATCAACATCCAGGCGTGGATTTTCGCGGCTTGATGCGTGCCAGCGTGCATTTATTACTAAGCGGCGGTGAAAAAGCCCAAGGCGGCAGCACGATCACCATGCAAGTTGCTCGCAACTTTTTCCTAACGCCGGAAAAAAGTTTTATTCGTAAATTTAATGAAATTTTATTAGCCTTCAGAATTGAACAAGAGTTAACTAAAGATGAAATTCTAGAGTTATATTTAAATAAAGTATTTTTTGGAAAACGCGCCTATGGTGTCGCGGCGGCGGCTGAAGTGTATTATGGGAAAAAATTAGACCAGTTAACCTTAGCGGAAATGGCGATGTTAGCAGGACTTCCACAAGCACCTTCTGCGATTAATCCTATTAACAATCCTAAAGCCGCTTATGCGCGGCGCACGCATGTTTTAGAAAGCATGTATGAATATGGTTTTATTTCGCAAAAAGAATTTGATGCAGCCGTCAATGCACCTATTGAAGCGCGTTATCACGGAGCCGATATTGTTGTGCCTGCACCATATGTTGGCGAAATGGTACGCCAAGAATTATTAAATTATTTAGGCAAAGATATTTATACTTCTGGTTACAGTGTTTACACTACCGTCGATAGCCGTATGCAACGCGCAGCTAATAACGCATTACAAAATGGTTTGCTCGCTTATGATGAACGCCATGGTTACCGCGGCCCTGAACAACAATGGAATGCTATTAATCCGCAAGATAAAAATGCATTAGTTCTTTGGCAACAATCGCTACAAGCTATTTCTACGATTAATGATTTACAACCAGCTGCTGTATTAACCGTGAGCGATAAATCGGTGGTTGCGTTATTAAGCAATGGTCAAACCATCACGATTCCCTGGGAAGGCTTATCTTGGGCAAAAAAAGATTTAGGCAATTTGCGCGTAAGTTACAACCCGAAAACAGCGCATGATATTTTAAAATCCGGTGCGGTTATTCGTGTGCGTCAACAAAACAAAAAATGGCGCTTGGCAGAAATTCCGAAAATTGAAGGTGCAATAGTGGCATTAAAACCAGAAGATGGTTCTGTGTTAGCATTAACCGGCGGTTTTAGTTATGAATTAAGTAAATTTAATCGCGTTACTCAAGCTGAGCGCCAACCAGGTTCTACTTTTAAACCGTTTATTTATTCTGCAGCATTTTCTAATGGTTACACGGCGGCATCGGTGGTTAACGATGCCCCTATTGTGGTGCAAGATTATTCTACCCAAGGCTGGTGGCGCCCACAAAATAATTCACGTCAATTTTATGGGCCCACTCGCTTACGCGTGGGTTTAACTAAATCATTAAATTTAGTTTCCGTGCGTTTATTAGAACAAGTAGGTATTAAAAAAACCATTAAACATCTCACCCAATTTGGGTTTTCAGAAGAACATATGAACCCTACTTTATCACTAGCATTAGGCACATTAGTCACTACTCCATTAGAATTAACCGATGCATTCGCTGTTTTCGCTAATGGCGGTTATTTAGTAACGCCGCATTATATTAAAAGTATTGTTGATATTAATAATCAAACCGTGTACACCGCTAATCCTCCTGAAGCTTGCCCTGAATGTACGAGTGGCGCTGTGACTACTTTTAAAGAAAATAGTGCGCCACAAGTTATTTCTGCAGAGAATGCTTTTATCATGACTAGCATTTTACAAGATGTGATTAAGCGCGGAACGGGAATTAAAGCGATGAATTTAAAGCGCAATGATCTAGCTGGAAAAACTGGAACTACCAATGATCAACGCGATGCTTGGTTTGTGGGATATAACCGCAATATTATTGCCACAACATGGGTGGGATTTGATAACTATCAACCAACCGGCGAATACGGTAGTGGTGTTGCTTTACCCATGTGGATCGACTTTATGCAAGTTGCATTAGCCAATCAACCTGAAAGCCCACCAGAACAACCCGCAGGAATTACTACCGCACGCATTGATCCTAATACCGGATTATTAGCGCGCCCTGGTCAAGCCAATGCCATCAGCGAAGTATTTGCACCTGGCACAGCACCCGCACAAACGGCGGCGATGACGGTAGATAATGCTGCCGAAGGTGAAAACAATCAAGTCGAAAGTTTGTTCTGATCACCTCACCCGCAAGAGGAGGGGATATCAATCACGAAAATTATTGAATTGCAGCGGCAGAGTAATGGAATTGTTGCTTCTTAATAGTGCAATGGCTTGTTGTAAATCGTCGCGCTTGTTGCCGGATACGCGCACTTTATCGCCTTGAATGCTGGCTTGAACTTTTATTTTGCTATCTTTAACGATCTTCACAATCGTTTTAGCCAGATCAGTTTCAATCCCTTCGCGCACTTCAACCAATTGTTTGGCTTTGCGGCCTTCTAGCTCTGGGGCTTTAATTTCTAAACTACCCATTTCAATTCCGCGCTTGCTAAGCTTTAGCTGCAACATATCTAGCATTTGTTTTAACTGAAAAGCTTCTTGTGCGATTAATTGGATTTTGAGATCGGTTAATTCAAAGGAGGCTTCGACTCCTTTAAAATCAAAACGTGTGCTTAATTCACGGTTGGCTTGATCAACGGCGTTGACTAATTCATGACGATTAATTTCTGAGACAATATCAAAACTTGGCATTGTTATTCACCACAATTCAACTCACCGCCGTTTATCAAAGGCTTAAGATTATTACTGAACGGCTTCAACATCTTCTGCTTGTAAACCATTCTTGCCGGTTGCTACTGCATATTCTACCTTCTGACCATCTTTCAAAGAACGATAGCCGTCACCACGAATAGAACGGAAGTGAACGAATACATCGCCACCACCTGCATCGCGCGCAATAAATCCATATCCTTTTTTATTGCTAAACCACTTAACGATTCCAGTTTCCCTCTCTGACATTGTATGCCTCTACTCAAAACCACATACTAGCCATGAATAAGGTTCTTATGTAAAAACCCTATTAACGACTCGCATCAAATTATCAACCTGGCAATACATTAGCTGTAATGCCCTTAATATCTGCGACATTACCTGTTGTAAGGAAAAAAATCAAGTCTGAGGTTTTTAATGGTGTGAATCTTGTTTTTCAATAATGCGTAGCAACAATTTTTTAACGCTTTCAGGATTCATCGGTTTTGGCAACACGTCATCCACTCCCGCCATTAAATAGCGTTCGCGATCACTGTCTTGGGTGTAACTGCTGACGACTACAATAGGTGTGCTGTAATTTTGTTTGGTGCGGCCACGGCGAATATCTTCTGCTAAGCGCACGCCACTTTGATCAGGTAAACCGACATCTAAGATGATTAAATCATAGGGTTTAGTTAATGCTACTAACGCTGTTTCAGCACTATTGGCGGTATCCACATCACAACCTAATTCTTGGAAGGTGTAGGCTTCTACCTTTTTGGTTAGTTCATCGTCCTCAACTAATAGGACGGCGGGTTTAAATTCACGAATAAAATTGGTTAACGCTGACATATTCCACCTCGATCTCGTTTGCATTACCCTCCTTAGAAAGTCCTGTAAATAAAACCAGGCAGAAAATCTCCCTTTGTGAATTAAGTGTAGCAGATAAGTAGGACATTGCCTGTTTGGAGCTAGATGCCCTGAGCAAGCTTGGCGCGTTTATTAATATACCACGCGGAGGTGATTTGCAGATTTTAGCTGGTGAGGCTTGATGATGATTTCTATATCTTGATCGAGTAAGCTTAAATATTTCATTAATCTTTCCATAGAAAAGCCAGCTAAGCGCCCACGATTTAAAGCTGATATTTTTGCTTGATCAATATTCAATAATTTTGCCGCTTGGGTTTGATCTAACTCTCTTTCTTTAAGCAATTGATTAATTCTAAAAGCAAGTTCCGCTTTGGCCAATTTTTCTTCTGCATTATGCATGCCTAGATCAGCAAATACATTGCCTGAGCTTTTAGTATATTTAGTAATAGGCTTATTTGACATTTAATACCCCTCTTGTGCAATAATTTTTGCTGTTTGTACTCGCTGTTTAATTAACTGAATATCTTTTTGTGCTGTTTTTATGCCGGTTTTTGATTTCTTTTGAAATACATGCAGCACATAAATACATTCATCCAGCTTCAAGACATAAACTGTGCGGTAAGTATTTTTATCTATATTTGTAATGATTTCATAGACGCCTGTAAAACCCTTTTAAGAATTTAACATTAGTGGGAAAATATCCTAATTGCGCTTGATATAATGTATAACCTACTTCGTCTTGCACATCTTCTGAGAATCTTTTTAAATCTTCTAACGAAGATCCCACCCATACTAATGGTCTCAACATATGTCCTCTTTCTTTATATGCCAATATTGGCATAATTTCAAGCCTTTCAATATTTTAATATTATCTTAATATTTTAAATGAAAAAACAAAATTGCAGGATCTTTGCAAAGATTTACTTTAAAGGGGAGTAGATATATAGAGAGGAAATAATAAGGGCACGTTATGTGCCCTTATTATTTGCCTTAAGTTATTTTTATTTAGATTAAAAGCCTGTTCCTGCAAAACCACATTCTGGTGTAGCTCTTGCTTTTGGTTTAGCATTATTGCTATCTGCCCAATATATCTCTTCTACCCATATTTTACATTCTGGGACATCTTTCACAGGATTGGTATACCAAGCATTTTCGCCCCCTGAACGCCAATCAATAAATTTAATGCATACATATTGTGGTGGGTTGTCGGTACTGACCCCCGTAGCGAACTGACCACCGCCTGCACTTTGAGTTGATCTTATATCGACCGACATTATCCATCCACCGATTCTGCCATCGCAAGACCTAGGTGCGTTTATATACTGATCTTCCATAGCAACTGATCCTGGTACATAAAATTCAACTTTAATAGTATCATCGCTACTCCCTTCCCGCCTTACATCATCTATGATGGTAAGCGCAAAAGCTGACGATATGCTTAGCGTGCTTAATAATGCAAAACAACTTGCATTTTTTAATATTTTTTTAAATGTTTTCATTCTTTGCCTCTCATTCTAAAATTATGCTTAGTTGTGTTGTTCTATTTCACATTCAGGCGATGCTTTCATATAGTTATGGAGATTATCAAAGATAATCACTTCACAGTTTTCAATATTCATTAGAAATTGGTGTTTATCCTTACCATTGGGCTTTACCCACATAGAGATATATTTATATTCTTGCGGATTGTCAATACCACCATTTTTATCATCTAGTTCTACACTAACAGGCAAACTAACATGCTGCCCATTTGCCGCCCATTCCTCAGGGAACCAAACTTCTAAAACTTTCTTACAATCATGACCATTTTTTTGTTTACATCTCCAGACGTCCACCCATGCATTAAATACATGATCATTATATACGCTGAAACCCAAACTAGGTAAAGATGTTAACAACCCAGTCAGAATTAATCCACTTACTATTATCTTTTTCATAAATACCTCTATTATTCGAATGAAACTTTATTTTATTGCCAATTTTATAATTTGCACGCCAATTTCTGTTTTAGTAAATTTGTCAAATTGAATTAAATATTCATTTTCAGTACCTGCAATATCCTTCAAGTTGACCGAATCCCAACTCGTGCCTTCAACACCCACTAATCTATATTTAGAGGTATCTACCAATGCTGGGCAAATAGAGTTATTATTACAAAAATTGTAAAACAATGTTCTATTTTCGTCAGGATGGGTTGCAAGAAAGTAATCACCCCCATTTATGGCCAGATGTTTCCAGCTTGTTACATTTGGAATAGGATAAGCTGTGCTGCCAAGAACGGGTTTTATCACACCACCAGAAAATTCATATAATACATGTTTACTATATTCATTGCTTTCACCTGCCTTATTTGCAAATAGAAAGTAATTATGACCATTTATCGTAAAATGTTCAACACCATGAAGCATATGGGTAGTCATTTTACTTGCATCAATACCTTCTAATGTTTTGGTAGGATTTTCAGGTTTAAATTTGTATAATTGTGAAATTGCTTTAGGTGAAGACTCAGTGTTGCGATTAGACACAAACACATATGGCTCACCACCGTCGGTAAAATAAGTGGCCGCATATCCTGCTTTGGTAAGAATAGGTTCATTTTCAAGACCGCCAAATTTTCCGCCATCCCACTTTTGTAAAGTAGACCATCTTGTATAGCTTTCTCTGCGATCTCCACCATTTACTGTCATCAAATAATGTTGTCCATCTTCTGACAGAATTTTTAAATCATTTACTCCGCAATAAGCATAATCTCCTTTATCTTGAGAGCATTGATCTATTCTGTAAGCACTGCTCGTAATAATTTTACCATTTTCAAAGTTGAATTGATAAACTTTAGATTCTTTAGGGGATTTATAGTTATTATTGCTATACTGTCCTATAACCAAAACATTACCTGCTTCAAAATATTCCACTACTGATGGAGCCTTTAGCCCAGCTAAATCAGCAGCGCTCACAAATTGATGATGTTCATATCCCATGTCATCACCAATTTGAGACCATTTATACAAATGAATACCTTTTAGATCACTCGGATAGCCAGGGGCCCTAATACATTCGTTTGAAGTATCTTGCACTAAAACGGCTAAATAATGAGTGTCAACACCGTTACTTACCTTAAACGATTCAACATGGCCTATTTGCACATCTACGCTGCCTTCTTCACACATATATGCGCCAATATTCAAACTTTGAAAATGTTCTGGCGTTATCATAGGTGTGCTATCTGTTACTTTAACATCACATTGAAGAAAGCCGTCGGGATATGCTGATGAAACGCTTACAATATATTTATATGGGCTTGAAAGATTACCCTGCAATTCTTTACTTGTTGCGCCATCAATTAAGCATTGGCTGTCAGCTGTAATTTCTATAGGAAATTCGTATCCTGAATAATATCCACCAGTTCCATTTTCTACATGGATTCGATATTGAAGCACACCACCAACAGGGTCACCTTCATATTTGATTAATGACATCTCATCACTGGTAGAATTTTTAGGAACATGTGGATCCACTACATCCCATTCACTGCTACTACCACTCATAGACACTAAATCACCGGTATTAGCAGCCCAAGTTAAAGCGCTACTTAACATACCAGCGGTTAAAAGTAATAAGTTCTGAATTTTCATGTTCTACCTCAAGTTAATAAAACGAGTACTTTGAGTGCCCATCATATTAGGAATGGCGATTGACTTACAACGAAAATGGGTGATTTCTCGGCTCAGAAAGGATGTTTGACCCATGTCCCCAAGCCAGATTGGTGAATGGTCACCGCCGATTTATTCAGTAATTGGCATAATGGTTACGGCAACACTGGGGATAATTGGAGAGCTAATACTTAATAAACTTGCCAATAATACAGGCTGTATTTTTATACTGCTTTTTCCTGCAGGAAAGGATAAGTAATCTTCTCACAACCACATCATATTAGAATGCTGAATAGCTTACAATAATTATGACTTATTTCTTAAGGTATTAATGAAGTTTGACATATGGCCTAAGGTGCTAAAAATAGACCATATTCCGAAAATGTACGCCATTTTCGGAATATGGTCTAGATTTGGCATGAGGCCAGGTATTCTAGACTAGATATCTCACACTAGGTATCAAGCTATCCCTATGTTAAAATTCACCATCCTATTTTTAAGGTATTACCATGACAACTGAACTTGAAAAAGAATTAAAACAAGCGGCTTTGGATTACCATGAGTATCCTAAGCCCGGTAAACTTGCCACTATGTTAACCAAACCTACGGAAACCCAGCGTGATCTGGCCTTAGCATATAGCCCAGGGGTAGCGGAGCCTGTGCGTGCAATCAGTGCCGATCCACTGGCGGCTTATCGTTATACTAATAAAGGTAATCTAGTGGGTGTGATCACCGATGGTACCGCCGTGCTAGGGTTGGGTAATACCGGTGCATTAGCAGGCAAACCGGTGATGGAAGGCAAAGGGGTTTTATTTAAACGCTTTGCGGATATTGATGTGTTTGATATTGAAGTGAACGCCTCTAGTGCAGAAAGTTTTATTAATACCGTTGCTAATATTGCGCCCACTTTTGGTGGCATTAATTTAGAAGATATCAAAGCACCGGAATGTTTTGAAATCGAACATGCTTTGCGTGAACGTTTAGATATCCCGGTATTTCATGATGACCAACATGGTACAGCGGTGATTGTTGCAGCAGGTTTGTTAAATGCTTTGGAAATTCAAAAGAAAACCTTAGCGAACGCACGTATTGTTTGTTTAGGCGCCGGCGCTGCCGGAATTGCTACCATGCGTTTATTAGTGCATTTAGGTGCAAAACGCGATAATTTATTAATGTGTGACCGCCAAGGTGTTATTCACTCTGGCCGCAAAGAATTAAATCCTTATAAATTTGCATTTGCGATTGATACGGATTGCCGCACTTTAGCCGATGCATTAAAAGATGCCGATGTGTTTATTGGTGTTTCTGAAGCGGATAGTTTATCGCCCGAAATGTTGCAAAGCATGGCAGAACGCCCGATTGTGTTTGCGTTAGCTAATCCGGATCCAGAAATTAAACCGGAACTTGCGCATCAAGTGCGTAAAGATATTATTATGGCAACGGGTCGTAGTGATTATCCGAACCAAGTAAATAATGTTTTAGGTTTTCCTTTTATTTTCCGCGGTGCTTTAGATGTGCGCGCCTCCACTATTAATCAAGAAATGATGATTGCAGCCGTGCATGCGATTCGGCATTTAACTCATGAGCCTGTACCAAAAGAAGTATTAGAAGCTTATGGATTAAAAGAATTACGCTCAGGCCCTGACTACATTATTCCTAAACCACTGGATCCAAGGCTGATCAGCACTGTAGCGCCTGCTGTTGCCAAAGCGGCCGTGGATACTGGAGTAGCGCGGATCGCTTATCCCGCACACTATCCTGTAATCTAATACAGTATAGGTGACTAATTGGTCAAAAAGGGCTAAAATTATACATATAATATGTGTAGTTTTCGGAGTGAAATATGAGTGTTCGTGATGTACTTCTTCATCCTCACCAAGGTTTGCGCGATGTGGCGGAACCGATTGCTGAAGTAAATGCAGAAATTCGCCAATTGGTAAATGACATGTGGGAAACTTTATACCATGAAGATGGTGTAGGTTTAGCCGCAACGCAGATTCATGTGAAAAAACGTTTATTAGTGGTGGATGTTAGTGATAAACATAATCAACCACAATGTTTTATTAATCCAGAAATTATTGAAACGGAAGGCGGCATTCTTGGCAACGAAGGCTGCTTATCTTTTCCCGGTATGTATTTGCCCATCTCGCGCCCTGAATTTGCAAAAATCCGCGCGTTAGATGAGCACGGCCAATTACGCACGGTAGAAGCCGATGGTTTATTAGCGCGTTGTTTGCAACATGAAATTGATCACTTAAATGGTATTGTGTTTATTGATCATATTTCCCGCATGAAACGTGAACGCGCACTGAAAAAATATTTCAAAGAATTAGACTTACGAAAAAAACGTTTATAATCGATCTATGGGGTGCCATCTTGTTACGCGTGATATTTGCAGGAACCCCCCTCTTCGCCGCTAATATCCTACAAGCCTTGTTGCAAGGCCCACATCAAGTAATCGCCGTTTATACACAACCCGATCGCCCCGCCGGACGCGGCCAACAATTACAGCAAAGCGAAGTAAAACAATTAGCGATAAAACATCACTTGCCTATTTATCAGCCCGCTTCTTTGCGTGATCCTGAAGTCCAAAAAGAACTTAACTCACTTAATGCGGATGTCATGGTAGTTGCTGTTTATGGCACATTATTACCCCAAATAGTTTTAGATACCCCGCGATTAGGTTGCATCAATGTACATGCTTCTTTACTGCCGCATTGGCGCGGCGCGGCACCGATTGCACGCGCTATCGCCGCAGGCGATTCTATGACTGGCATTACCATGATGCAAATGACCGCCGGCTTAGATGCTGGCCCCATGTTAGAAAAATTTTCTTTAGCAATTGAACCGCAAGACACACATGCCAGTTTAAGCAAACGCTTATCGGAATTATCCGCACAGCATATTAATGAAATTTTGAATAAATTAGAAAAAGGCCTGTTGGTTCCGGTTGCACAAGATGAAACCCGCGTCACCTATGCCGCAAAACTTAGCAAAGCGGAAGGATTAATTAATTGGCAGTTAGATGCGGAAACATTGGCGCGTTTAGTGCGCGCATTTAATCCTTGGCCTGTGATGTTTAGCCATTTAAAAGATGAGTTAGTGCGTGTTTGGCAAGCTGAAGTTTTGTCTTCTGCACAAATGAATTCATCAGGTACTATTGTGGCTTTGTCTGACAAAGGTATTGATGTTGCAACAGGAAAAGGTATTCTACGTTTGTTGGAAGTGCAACTGGCAGGGAAAAAACCCATTAAAGCCGCCGAGTTATTTAAAACCCAACATCCACTATTTAAAGTGGGCACGGAATTTAAATAACTCCGCAACACAAAGAATAATCACCTCTCCCCTTGAGAGAGAGGTGATTATTTTTTTTAAATTAAAATTTATGAAACCTGAAATCCGTGTACGACTTGCATTAATTGATATTCTTCAAGAAGTACTAGAGCAACAACATTCTCTCACCTTGGTTCTGCCAAATTACTTAAAAGAATTTTCAGACCAACGTGATCAAGCGTTAGTGCAATTCTGTGCTTATGGAATCTGCCGTGATTATTTGCGCCTAGATGCCGTCATAAAAAAATTAACCACTCGCCCAATTAAAGATCAACAGATTTATTATTTATTATTAATGGGTATTTATCAGATTATGTCTTCACGCATTCCTGATTTTGCAGTAGTGAATACCACGGTTGAAGCGGCGAAAGCATTGAAACTCACTTTTGCCGCCGGTTTTATTAATGGTGTGCTGCGTGAATTTCTGCGCAAAAAAAATGACTTAACCAAAGAATTAGATGATAACCCCATCACAAAATGGTCGCATCCTTTGTGGTTAATCGATTATTTAAAATCCTCATGGCCAACACAATGGGAAGAAATTTGCACCGCCAATAATCAAATGCCGCCTATGTGGCTGCGGATTAATCAGCAACAAATAGATTCTACTGTTTACCTAGAATTATTACAAAAAAATAATTTACCTGTTACCTATCACAGCGGTGTTACTTGCTGCTTACAAGATCCTATAGAAGTTGAAAGTTTACCAGGATTTTCACAAGGCCACATCAGCGTGCAAGATGCTGCTGCACAATTTGCTGCAGAATTATTAGACTTACAAGCCAATCAATTGATCTTAGATGCTTGCGCCGCACCAGGCGGAAAAACTTGTCACATTTTAGAAAAAATGCCAAACGTTGCAAAAGTCATTGCATTAGATAAAGATGCAGAACGGGTAACAAGAATTCAAGATAATTTATCACGTTTAAAACTTAAAGCTGAGATAGTGATAGCAGATGCCGCTAAACCAGCAGCCTGGTGGGATAAACAATTATTTGATCGCATTCTACTAGATGCCCCTTGTTCAGCCACCGGCGTAATTCGCCGACATCCTGATATTAAAATTCTGCGCCATGCTAAAGATATTCCGCTATTCGTTGAACAACAATTGCAATTAATAAATGCATTATGGCCTTTATTAAAACCCAACGGAAAATTACTTTACGCCACTTGCTCTATTTTGCCGCAAGAAAATGAAATGGTAATCGCGTCATTTTGCAAACACAATGACGTTCAAGCATTACCCATTAAACTTCCACACGGAATGCCGACAGCCCATGGCTGGCAATTAATCCCCGGTACAAACAACATGGATGGATTTTTTTATGCCTTGTTGCAAAAAACTCCCCTGTAGGGTGGATTAGCCCGTCTGCGAGGGCTATAATAATCAGTCTATTGCGCTGCAAAACGCAGCTGGGCCAAGCGCCCTCCAGGAGATGGTAAATTTATGCATATTGTTATTTTAGGCGCAGGCCAAGTAGGCAGAACTCTTGCCGACTATTTAACCCAAGAAGCCAACGACATCACCTTAGTTGATTCCAATAGTGATCGCTTGGAAGATTTACAAGGTAAAATTGATATCCGCACCATAGTGGGTAACGCCTCACACCCCGATATTTTACGCCAGGCAGGCCTAGAAGACGCAGAATTACTCATCGCCGTTACCAATGACGATGAGACCAATATGATAGCCTGCCAAATTGCTTATGGTTTGTTTCAAACACCCACCAAGATTGCCCGCATACGTGCGGCTTCTTATTTAAAAGAACCTAAATTATTTAGCAACGCGAATATTCCTGTTGATGTTTTAATTAGCCCGGAACAATTAGTTACAAATTTTGTGACCCGTTTATTGGAATATCCCGGCGCATTACAAATCATGGATTTTGCGGAAGGCAAAGTGCAATTGGTGGCCGTGCGCGCATTATCGGATGGCCCTTTAGTCGGCGAAGCTATTCATAAATTACGCGAACATATGCCTTCTATTGATATTCGTGTTGCGGCTATTTATCGCCGCGGACAAGCGTTAATTCCGGATGGAAATACCGTGATTGAAGAAAATGATGAAGTGTTTTTTGTTGCTGCACGCACACACATTCGCATGGCCATCAGTGAATTACGCCGCTTAGAAAATCCTTATAGAAATGTAATGATTGCAGGCGGTGGGCATATCGGCCACCGTTTAGCAGAAACATTAGAAAAAGATTTCAACGTAAAAGTTATCGAATTTAATGAAAAAATTGCCGTCGATCTGGCGAATCATTTAAATAATACCGTCGTGCTAAATGGCGATGCTACTGACCGCGAACTATTATTAAGCGAAAACATAGAATCGATTGATGTATTTTGCGCTGTTACCAATGATGATAAAACCAATATCATGTCTGCTATTCTTGCCAAACGTTTAGGCGCTAGAAAGGTTATTTCTTTAATCAACAACCCAACCTTTGTAGATTTGATTGAAGGCAGCGATATTGATATTGCTATTTCACCGCAACAAGTTACTGTAAATAGTTTGCTGCGTCACGTGCGCCGCGGCGATGTTGCACAAGTGCACACTTTACGCAGACGCACCGCAGAAGCATTGGAGCTAGTTGCGCATGGTAATGCGGATAATTCTAAAGTTATTGGCAAGCGCTTAGATAATATTAAATTACCGCCAGGTGCTATATTTGGCGCAATTGTCCGCGATCAAAAAGTTTTAATGGCTCACGGCGATATTGTTATTGAACCTGAAGACCATGTTATTTTATTTGTGGCAGATCGCAGCCATGCCAAAGAGGTAGAACAGTTATTTCAAGTGGGTTTTAGTTTCTTTTAGGCGAAGCGTATAGGAAAAAATTATGCAATTTGCTAGCAGTTTCCGCGTTATTGGAATTTTATTAGTTATTTTCAGCCTATTACACCTGCCGCCTATCGCGGTGTCTTTATGGTATAACGATCAAGAATTTACAGCGTTTGGCCAAGCATTCTGTTTAACCTTAGCCACTGGCGCAGGATTATGGCTGGTTTTTTACACACAACGCCGTGAACTGCGTGTGCGCGATGGATTTTTTATTGTAGTCGCTATTTGGACTGTACTTTCATTATTCGGCGCGTTACCCTTTGTTTTTTCCACCCAATTAGATATTGGATTTGTTGATGGTTTTTTTGAAACCGTCTCTGGATTAACCACCACCGGCGCCACCGCTTTTGTTGGCTTAGATGATTTTCCACCATCCATATTATATTACCGTGCACAGTTGCAATTGGTTGGCGGCATGGGGATTATCATTTTAGCCGTAGCGCTATTACCTATTCTTGGAATCGGTGGTTTACAATTATTCCGCGCGGAAGTAACCGGGCCTATTAAAGATAATAAGCTTACTCCCAGAATCAAAGAAACCGCCAGTATATTATGGTTAGTTTATGTTGGCTTAAATGTGATGTGCATCATTAGTTATTATCTTGCCGGCATGACATTGTTTGATGCGGTTTGTTTCGGATTTTCTACTATTTCTACCGGTGGTTTTGCGCCTTATGATATGAGCATGGCGCATTATCCTGATCCGCGTTTTATCATTATTTCTTCCGTATTCATGCTATTAGGCGGCATTAACTTTGCCTTACACTTTATGGTGTTTCGCCATATGAATTTTAGAGTCTATTGGCAAGATCCTGAATGTAAAATCTTTTTGCTTTTTGTGGCCGCTTTAGTTTTGGTGTGCTGGCTTGGCTTAAATCATTTTGATAAAGATTATGATTTTGTTGAGAATTTCCTACGGGCATTATTCATGGTAGTAAGCATTATTACCACCACTGGATTTACTTTAGAAAATATAACTTATTGGCCGGTTTTCTTAGGCGTATTAGTGTTTTTTGCCGGACTCATTGGCTCTTGTTCTTCTTCTACTTCAGGCGGAATGAAAATGATCCGTGCTATTTTGTTTACCAAACAAAGTGGCCGCGAAATTAAACAATTGTTACACCCTGCCGGTAAATTTCCATTGAAGCTTAAAAACATAGTAGTTCCAGATAGCGTTGCCAATGCCGTTTGGGGATTTATTTGCGTTTATATTATTATTTTTATAGTGGTATTTATTGCCTTACTGGCCACTAATTTAGATATGCCTAGTGCCTTATCTGGTGCCATCACCAGCCTAGCCAACATCGGCCCAGGATTCAATATGTTAGGTGACAACGCCTCACAAGCCAGCGATACCGCAAAAATGATCATGAGTGCCGCCATGCTCATTGGCCGCTTAGAAATTTTCACCGTGCTGGTTTTATTTACCCCCGCTTTCTGGAAAAGATAATACTTAATTTATGAAACAACCCCTTTTGTATGATTTATATGATTGGTTTTCATTAAATTCTTTCCGGCATATTGTTAACCTATGGCCGCCTTTACTAGGCGCTGGCATTAAAATTGAAAAAATCTCTGAGGATTTTCGTTTTATCAGCGTTTCTTTGAAACTGAAATGGTTTAATAAAAATTACGTGGGCACTCATTATGGCGGTTCTATTTATTCTATGACCGACCCTTTTTACATGCTGATGCTTATAAAAAATTTAGGCGATAATTATATTGTTTGGGATAAAGCCGCTTATATTGATTTCAAAAAGCCCGGCCGAGGTAAATTGCATGCCAAGTTTATCTTTACTGCAGAAGAATTAGCCGATATACAAAAAAAAGCCGACGCAAATGAAAAATATATTTTTGACAAACCCGTTGATATATATGATGAACAAAATGAAATAGTTGCATCCGTTGTAAAAACTTTATATGTAAAACGTAAAAACACATGAATTACCAACACGCTTATCACGCCGGCTGCATCGCGGATGTATTTAAACATCTAGTTTTAATTCAATTGCTACAAGCGTTACACAAAAAACCTGCGCCATTTTCTTATATAGAAACGCATACCGGAAAAGCTTTATATGATTTAAGCATGGCGCCCGCACAGAAAACTAAAGAATACCAGCAAGGGATACATCAATTATGGCACAACGCTAATTCCAAAGATCCCGCCATTAATGATTACCTACAAGCCATCCACGAAGTAAACCCCGATAACACCTTAAAATTTTACCCAGGCTCTAGTTTAATTGCCCGACAACGTTTGCGTGAACACGATAATGCAATTTTATGTGAATTGCACCCTACCGCCTATCACGACCTAAAAAATTATTTCTACCATGACACCTCTGTGCATATCCATCACCGCGATGGCTATGAAGCACTACCTGCTTTAGTCCCTCCCAAAAGCAAACGTGGTTTAGTATTAATTGATCCACCTTATGAAATTAAAGATGAATATGAACAGTTATTAAAAATGTTAGAAAAAGTTCAAACCCGTTGGCTCAATGGAATCTACGCCATCTGGTTCCCCATCAAGCAATACGATTTAATCCTAGATTTTTACCATAATTTAAAAACGCTAGAATTCCCCAAAATTCTAACCACCGAATTCTGGACCGATGCTGAAAACTCCGATAACGCATTGAAAGGCTCTGGATTAATTATTATCAACCCACCCTGGCAATTTGACGAAACTCTAAAATTATCTTTGCCTGCCTTAATAAACGCATTGGGCCTAACGCGCGGGAAATCTAAAGTATTGTGGTTGGTTAAAGAAGATTAGCGATTCTTATTGTTTTCGTCCTACTAAAGAATGACAGAGGAACGTTTATCTCTAAAAGTAATTTTTTGTAAAGATATTTTAATTCCACTTGTTATTAAATTAATCTTATATTAATATAATATAAAAAGAGGAACTGAGAATGAGTACGTATGCATTCAGTACTTTAGAGCAAGCCAAAAAATTGCAACAACATGGCTTTAATGTAAATCAGGCAGAAGGTTTAGTTGAAGTAATTGCGCTTTCTACAAGCAATCTTGCTACAAAACAAGATATTGAACAAATCAAATCAGAAATGCGCGCTGAAATTAAACATGAATGCCATGGTGTCAGCCGTGAACTAGCCGATTTTAAAGAAGAAACGCGTCAAGAGTTTAATAATATCCATGTAGCTCTAGCCAAATTAGATAATAAAATTCTCAGCATGACTATTAGCTTGGGCGTAGTAATGGTAAGCGTGTTAGGTGCATATACCTATTTACTTCAATGGATAAATTAGCTTTTAGTGCGCTTCATCCCAGTTATTTCCAATACCAATTCCAATAACCAGCGGCACATGCATTTCTGCGGCGCCGGTCATGATTTCGGTTAGTTTGGGGATGAAGGTGTCTATTTGATTTTCGGCTATTTCAAAAATTAATTCGTCGTGTACTTGCATGACCATGTGGCCTATTTCTGGGTGTTGCTGTAACCAATTATCCATGGTGATCATCGCGCGTTTGATGATATCGGCGGCGGTGCCTTGCATGGGAGCGTTAATGGCGGTGCGCTCGGCGGCCATTTTGCTCATGTGATTTTTGGAGTTTATTTCGGGTAAATATAAGCGGCGGCCGAATAAGGTGGAGACATAGCCTTGGCGGGCAGCTTGTTTGCGGGTGTTTTCCATGTATTCTTTTACGCCGGGATAACGTTGGAAATAGTGACTGATATATTCTTGAGCAATATTTCTATCTGTGCCGATTTGTTTGGATAAACCAAATGCGGACATGCCGTAGATCAATCCGAAATTAATGGCTTTTGCATTGCGACGTTGTTCATCGCTTACTTTATCTAATCTTACATCAAACACTTCTGCAGCAGTTGCGCGGTGAATATCTAAACCTTGTGCGAATGCGTTGCATAATCCTTTGTCTCCGGATAAATGTGCCATGATGCGTAGCTCAATTTGCGAGTAGTCTGCTGCGATAATTTTATATCCTGGTGGCGCTATAAATGCTTGGCGTATGCGGCGGCCTTCTGGTGTGCGGATGGGAATGTTTTGCAAATTGGGATCAGAAGAAGATAAACGGCCGGTTGCAGTTACGGCTTGGTGATACGATGTGTGCACGCGGCCCGTGAGTGGATCGATCTGTTCTGGTAAACTATCTGTATAAGTCGATTTTAATTTAGTTAAACTGCGGTATTGTAAAATCGCGGCAGGAATAGGATATTCTAATGCTAATTCTTGCAATACAGATTCTGCGGTAGAAGGTTGGCCTGTGGGTGTTTTGCTGGTGGAGGGTAATTTTAATTTGGTAAACAGCACTTCTTGCAACTGTTTAGGTGAAGAAATATTAAACTCTGTTCCGGCCATTTTATAAATATCAGTTTCTAATTGCTGAATGGTTTTAGCTAATTCTTTGCTTTGTTTTTTAAGCAAATCTGCGTCAATTAACACGCCGCGTTGTTCCATCCGTGCTAACACCATCGCTAACGGCATTTCAATTTCTGTGAAAACTTTTTTAAGCCCTGCTATACTTTCTATTTCCGGCCATAAAAACCTGTGCAATTGCAAAGTAATATCCGCATCTTCTGCTGCATATTCGGCTGCCACATTGATATCTATTTGATTGAAAGATAATTGTTTTGCACCCTTGCCTGCCACTTCCGCATAAGAAATTGGTTTTTTATGTAAATAAAATTCTGCCATGTTATCCATCGCATGGCGTGTGGCGGTGCTATTGTATACATAGGATTCCAGCATGGTATCAAATTGTAGGCGGCTTAAATCAATTCCATATTTAATTAATATTGACCAATCATATTTAATATTTTGCGCTACTTTTATCAGCTTTTTATCTTCTAATAAAGGTTTTAATTGCAGCAATGCCCAATCGCGATCTAATTGCGGTGGTACACCCAAATAGTCATGAGTAAATGGAATATATGCGGATTCGCCTGGAATGGCTAAAGAGATTCCCACTAATTCTGCTTCTAAAGGGTTTAGGCTAGTGGTTTCGGTATCCACGGCGAATATTCCTGATTTTTTCAGTTTTTCTAACCATTCGGAAAATAGGGTTTTGTCAAAAATCGTGGTATGCGTTGGCGCTTCTTGTTGCTTTTTCTCTGGTTTGGTTTTTTCAGTTGTTTCGCCGCTTAATTCTGCCAACCATTTTCTAAATTCTAAATGTTGATAGAGCTTCATAAGTTCAGCCTGATTGGGCGCTTCTTGTTGCAAATCGGTTACGTGAACAGATAACGGCACATCTAATTTAATCGTTACTAATTGTTTTGAAAGCGGTAGGATATTGATATTTTCGCGTAATGATTCACCGACTTTGCCGGTAATTTTATCTGCATTTTTTATTATATTATCTAATGTCCCATATTCCGCCAACCATTTTGCTGCGGTTTTTGGCCCGACTTTTGGAATGCCAGGAACATTATCACTGGTGTCGCCAATTAATGCTAAATAATCAATAATCTGATTAGGTTTTACGCCAAATTTTTCCATCACGCCTTTTTCATCTAAAACCACATCGGTCATGGTATTGATTAATTTCACGCCTTTATTTACTAATTGCGCAAAGTCTTTATCGCTGGTTGAAACAATAGTATTCCAGCCTTCTTGTTTAGCCATAATGGCTAATGTGCCAATAACATCATCGGCTTCTACTCCAGGAATTTGTAACACAGGTAAACCCATGGCTTTAATGACTTTGATCAAAGCTGGAAATTGCTCAATCAGTTCTGGCGGAGTTTCTGTACGGTTGGCTTTATATTCTTTATACATTTCATGGCGGAAGGTGGGCTCTTTGGTATCAAAAACTACCGCTATATAAGCGGGTTTCATATCAGCCAATAATTTCTTTAACATGGCGATTACACCATAAACAGCCCCCGTTGGCTCGCCTCTGCTATTCGTCAGTGGTGGTAAAGCATGGAAGGCGCGGAATAGGTAGGCGGATCCGTCGACCAGTACGAAGGTTTTATTTTTAACACTTTCTTTCGGCATGTAAGTAACTCTTTTCAAAACATAATTTATAGGTATTTTCCCTGTTTTTTGGATTATTCGCAAGCAAATAGTAATGAGACATAACGTATTCTTGACACGCTGCTTTTTGTTTAATAAGCTGGCAGAATATTTTTATAGGAGTTGTGTTGTGAGAAGGCTTTTACGTTTATATCCTACTTTACCTATTTTTACAGCAATTGCTGTGGGTTCTACTCTTACTTTATATAAGTTTCTTTTAAAAAACACCCCAAAAACGCAGCCTGCGGAGACTCAAAAATCCAATCCCAAAGCAGAAACAGCTCCTGATCAGTTTTATAAGTCACAGAGACATACACATACGCCATATTGAATGATATGAAATTTGCCTTTGGCTATTTCTTATGATAGCATTAAAAAGAGGCACATTTTTATGCAATATCAATTCTTCGCAACATCTTATTTTTATCGATTTTATCTGCCCTAGGCAGATAACACTTTTTCATATATCCAAAATTTATTGATCGTTAATCCCCAAATTGGAGTTCTTATGCGTATCCCTACTGATGATTTACGAATTCATTCCCTAAAGCCATTAGTTTCCCCGGCTTTATTAATGGAAGAATTTATACCTACAGAAACCGCGCTCAATACTATTAGCAAAGCCCGCGAAGCTGCACAGCAGATTATTCATAAAAAAGATGATCGCTTATTGGTAGTAGTTGGGCCTTGTTCCATTCATAACATTGAAGGCGCTTTAGAATATAGCCAAAAATTGTTGCCGTTAATGAATACTTATAGTAATGAACTTTGTATTATCATGCGCGTTTATTTTGAAAAACCGCGCACCATTCGTGGCTGGAAAGGCTTGATCAATGATCCTGATTTGGATGAAAGTTACAATATTAATCAAGGCCTGCGTTTGGCTAGAAAATTATTATTAGATTTAACCTCAGCAGGCGTTCCATGCGGCACTGAATTTTTGGATACTATTATTCCGCAATTTATTTCTGATCTTATCTCCTGGGGCGCAATTGGCGCACGCACCACTGAAAGTGCAATACATCGTGAATTGGCTTCCGGTTTATCGATGCCCGTCGGATTTAAAAACGGGACGGATGGTAATATTCAAATTGCTATTGATGCTTTGCGTTCTAGCAGCCATCCGCATCATTTTCTTAGTGTGACGAAAACCGGTTTGGCAGCCATTGTTAGCACATTAGGCAATAATGATACGCATATTATTTTACGAGGCTCCAGCAAAGGCACCAATTTTGATGCAGAAACGCTTGCGACAACCAGTGAAAAATTGCAACAAGCGAATTTAGATTGCGGCATTATGGTGGATTGCAGCCATGGAAATAGCTGCAAAGATCATCAAAAACAGTATTTGGCGTTAAACTCCATAGCTGCACAAGTGAGCAATGGCGACTCCAATATTATTGGTGTTATGTTAGAAAGCCATTTGTTGCCTGGCAGGCAAGACTTAGTGCCAAATCAAAAGCCCAAATATAACGTTAGCATTACCGATGCTTGCATAGGTTGGGAGGAAACTGAACAACTGCTGGAAACTTTGGCAAACGCTGTTAAAGCCCGTAGAGGATAAACTATGAACACAAAAAATCTACAAAATATCCGCGAACAAATTGATGCAATTGATTTGCAACTGCAAAATTTAATTACTAAACGCGCCACTCTTGCTGTTGAAATAGGGAAAATCAAAGCTCAAAATACAGATACAGTAACTTTCTATCGACCCGAACGCGAAGCGCAAATTTTACAAAAAATCGTTGAGCGCAATGCTGGGCCTTTATCAGCAGATCAAATTACGCTTATTTTTAGAAGTATACTCACAGCGTGCTTAAACTTGCAGCAACCTATTCGGGTTGCAACTTTAGGGCCTGAGGGCACTTTTTCGCAACTGGCGGCTATTAAACATTTTGGTATTGCTACACCTTTGAGTTTAACTGCTACTATCGCTGATGTTTTTCAAGAAATAGAAACACAAAAAGCCGATTACGGCGTGGTTCCTATTGAAAATTCCACTACTGGCATCATACAACCTGTTTTAGATATTTTACGCACTTCAGCGCTAATAACCTGCGGTGAAATTTTATTGCCCATACATCATTGTTTGCTTGCAAAAAATAAAAACCTAGAGAATATTCAAAAAATTTATGCTCACGAGCAAGCTTTTCTGCAATGTCAGCAATGGCTGGCAAAACATTTACCAAAAATTCAATGTGTCGCGGTTAATAGTAATGCAGAGGCGGCCCGCCGTGCTGAACTAGAAGAAAATACAGCGGCTATTGCCAGTGAACAAACTGCCGCTATGTATCACTTAGCTATTTTAGAAAAAAACATTGAAGACAACCCCAACAATGTCACTCGGTTTTTAATAATAGGCTCTAATCCAAAAGCTCAGCTATAATTGAAATTTTTAAATGGCACGGAGCATAGCATGATAAGGCTAGAAACACCTAGATTGATTTTGCGTGATTGGGAAGACAAAGATCTAGATCCCATGTACGCCTTAAACCAAGATCCCAAAGTGATGGAATATTTTCCGACACTGCCAGATTGGTTAACCACTCAAAGATTTATTGTCGGCAATCAGCAACAAATGCAACAACATGGATTTTCATTTTATGCTATTGAACTCAAAGCCACCCACGAATTTATTGGCTTTGTGGGTTTAAATAATGTAGATTTTATTCCCACACTTTCCGCAACAGTGGAAATTGGTTGGCGTTTATCCGCAGCACATTGGGGCAATGGTTATGCGACTGAAGCGGCTAAGCGCGTAATAAAACATGCTTTTGAAGATCTGCATTTAAATGAAGTAGTAGCTTTCACCGTGCCCAACAATCTCCGCTCTAGACGCGTGATGGAAAAAGTCGGGCTGCTCCCTGCACCAGAACATGATTTTGGGCATCCCAAAGTTGCCGAAGGCCACCCGCTCAGGCAGCATGTATTGTACTGCATAACAAAAAAAGAATATTCGGACAATTCTACTATAATTTCATAAAACTATATGTTTTACCATCTAAAATGTATTGTAGAGTTTCTTTACCTGTTAGTTCAATAGTATGGTTTTTGCCTTGTTGAGCATTGTTAACAATAAATTGACTATAATAATAATGGCCATTGTAAGAAAGATCAAAACATATTCTAGGATATTCTTGATCATCTATATTAAAACTGGTTTCATTAGCACGCTGGTCACCATTTGGAGAGTGATCGAGATCCGAAATATAATGCGCATCCTTACCACCATTATCACGACAATAAGATCCGTCAGGGTCACTTATCACCACATAAAAAGTAGAATTGCTAATAGGTCCGTTAGATGAATTTATTAAAGTATATTTTACATTTGCAGCAAAAACGCTAGGGACAAAAATGAATGTGAAGCTCAAAATTATTAAAAATGGATTGTGTTTTTTCATATTAGCTCCTTAAAGTTTTATAGCAGTCCAATGATTGAACCGATATATGGTTTGTAAATAATAGTATAAGATACCCCATCTTATCAAGTTGTTTTGGTGAACACATATGAAAAGAAGTAAATCCTTCATTCTATTGTTACAATAATTGAACGTCCGCTACTTAATGTCTTTGTATAATGTCCACTGCCGTTTACATCTGTAACTAGCAATATATCTCCAGATTTAAAAATGCGTTTTTCACCCCCACTGGCTTCAACTTCTACCTCACCTTCCAGATAAACAATATATTGTTGTCTTGGCGCATTATGCC
>Ga0364908_10005_pt2 | contig 93536 bp, 90 predicted proteins | sample ExccelJu500002D4_2_FD_206965 | JGI IMG/M metagenome (GOLD analysis project Ga0364908, IMG submission 206965) | Enriched cells from Trout Bog Lake Hypolimnion, Wisconsin, USA - BchlTB.July02.5000.02.D4 | ecosystem: Environmental > Aquatic > Freshwater > Lake > Hypolimnion/Profundal zone | place...
CGAAGGTGTGCCGCGCAGCTTTACCTTAAACAGCAACGAAATTTTAGAAGCGTTGCAAGAACCTTTATCCGGTATTGTAGGTGCTGTGCGTGCAGCATTAGAACAAGCTCCACCTGAACTAGCCGCCGATATTGCTGAGCAAGGCATGGTCTTAACCGGTGGTGGTGCATTGTTGCGTGATCTAGATCGTTTATTAATGGAAGAAACTGGTTTACCAGTGATTGTTGCGGAAGATCCCTTAACCTGCGTAGCTCGCGGTGGTGGCCGTGCTTTAGAAATCATGGATGAGCAAGGCGGAGATTTCTTATCAACAGGCTAGAAAGGGGCGCCACATCAAACAGTTATTCACCGCGCGACATTCTTCAACAGGGCTACGCTTAGTTGGTTTGCTATTGCTTTCGGTTTTGTTGATGGTTGCTGACCATCGTCAGGAATATATTCAACCTGTTCGTAATGCACTAGCTTGGGTCATATGGCCTATTCAATATGTTGTTGATAAACCTTTTCAACTGACCCTCGATGCTATTGATCGTTTACGCAGCCGGCAAAATATATTGCGGGAAAATGAACAATTTCGTGCTAAACAGTCCATATTAGAATTTCAACTGCAACGTTTGGCCGCATTAGAAAGTGAAAACTTACGTTTACGCACTTTATTAGGCTCCGCACCGGAAACGGGAGATGAAGCTAAAGTTGCAGAAATCATTCATGTACATACACGGCCATTTTCGCAAGAAGTGATTTTAAACAAAGGCAGCAATGCGGGAGTTTATGATGGACAGCCGGTTGTGGATGCAAACGGCATCATTGGTCAAGTGGTGGAAGTGACTCCAAATACTAGTGTGGTTTTATTAATTAGTGATATTACCCATGCTTTACCTGTGCAAAACAATCGTGATAATACTCGAGCCATTGCAGTAGGCACAGGTTCTGCACACGAGTTAGAATTAAATTATGTACCCAACAGCGCTAATTTTGCCGTGGGAGATTTATTAGTAACATCTGGTTTAGGCGATCGTTTCCCAAGTGGTTACCCCGTTGGCGTCATTACCGAAATTGATACCAATCCGGGTGCTGCCTTTATGCGAATTAAAGTAAAACCCTCTGCGCAATTGGATAAGGTTCGTGAAGTGTTATTAATATCACCTAAAGAAACACAACCAGAATTAGAACTAGAACTAGAATTAGAATCGGAGATGGAATAATTAGCATGCAAAGCCAGTCATTATATGGAAATTGGATCATTGCACTCACCTTATTTTTAAGTTTGATATTAACGGTCGTTCCTTTACCCGTTGAGCTTGAAAATTATCGCCCTGAATGGGTGTTATTAGTTTTAATCTACTGGGCCATGTATGCACCCAACCGTGTAGGCATCGGCATAGGCTGGGTAGTAGGATTATTATTAGATGCCCTGCAAGGAACTTTATTAGGCGAATATGCTTTAGTGGGCGCACTGACCACATTTATAGTGAATCAATTTCATCAACGCTTACAATTATTTCCCATTCTACAACAATGCCTATTTATATTTTTATTATTAGGCATCCAGTTCATTATGATCATGTGGATCCAAGGTTTCAGCGGCCATCCTATTCAGGGATGGCAATATGGTTTACCTGTGATAGTCAGCGCTTTGATCTGGCCACTGTTTAGAGGGTTTATGTTTTTGCTGCGGGTCTAGGTATATTACGAAACAATTCATGCCGTTCCGCATCATTTCCGGCTTGATAAGCGGTCCACCAATCTACTGCAATTTGGCAATCTTCACCACTTGCTGCACGTAAAATTAAAAAGTCATAGGCGGCGCGGAAACGTGGATGTTTAATTACTCTAGTGATATGGCGTTTGCGAAAACTGGTTAAAAGACTTTGCAAATGCCAGGTTTCGCGGATAAACACCGCTAAGCGTCGTGGAATACCTATTATTTTATTTTGTTGGCTTATCACTTCAGCTGCAGATGATAAATTGGCAATATAAGGTGTTTGATGATGATGCTTTTGAAAATTCAGGGAGCATAAATTATAAGGTTGCCATAGTAAGGCTGCAAATAAAAATGCGGGTGTTACTGGTTTGTTTTGACGTATTCTTTCATCCGTGTTTTTCAAAGCTTTTTCAATGAGCAGCGCAAAATTTGCACCCACTGTTGCATCTTTTAATGCATCAGCGGTTTGGCGAAATAAAATCGGTAATAAATGATATTGTTTTATCAGTTCATAGTTGGCATAAGCATGGCCGTTCATAAATAGTTTATTGAATTCATCAAATAAACGTGAAGTAGGAACATGAGTTAATAATGCCGCTAAATTATGGAAAGGTGCAGCAGAATCCGCATGTATATTGAATTCTAATTTGCTAACAAAACGTAATGCACGCAACATTCTTACCGGATCTTCGCGATAACGTTGCCAAGGATCGCCAATAATGCGCAGCGTGCGCTGTTGTATATCTTGGTAACCATCAGTGTAATCTAAAATCTCACCAGATGTAGGATCGTAATAAAGCGCATTGATAGTAAAATCACGACGAAAAGCATCTTCTTCCAAAGTGCCATAAATATTATCACGCAGTATCATGCCTGTTGTAGTATGTTTACGATGCTGCTCAATCTCTTCAGCAGGCTGCTCAGCTGCATCGGGCGCGATATTTGCACGAAAGGTAGCCACTTCAATAATATGTGGGCCAAAATACACATGCGCCAAACGAAACCGCCGCCCAATTAAATGGCAGCGTTTAAATAATGGGCGTACTTCGTCTGGGTGCGCGCTGGTTGCCACATCAAAGTCTTTTGGGTGTTTATTTAATAATAAATCACGAACGCCGCCACCCACAATATAAGCGGTGAAGCCCGCTTCTTGCAAAGTGGTGATGACTTGTAAAGCTGCTTTACTAAGTTGTTGAGGGCGAATGCCATGCGTAGAGGCTGGAATGCGCGTAAATGATGATAAATTAGGAGTATTCACTGGCAAAATTGACTTAAATTTCCTATGGTTATGTTTCCTTTTACGCGGCTATGTTAACATATTAGCTGTATTTAAAATAGGTAGAGCAGCATGGCGGCAATTGTGGAGATTTTTACGGATGGCGCGTGTAGAGGCAACCCAGGGCCAGGCGGCTGGGGGGGCGATTTTGCGTTATGGTAAGAAAGAAAAGGAGTTATCAGGCTCTGAGGACCATACCACCAATAATCGCATGGAACTTCTGGCGGCAATTGAAGCATTAAGTAGTTTAACCAGGCCTTGTCAGGTTGAGCTTACTAGCGATTCGGAATATTTACGCAAAGGCGTGACTGAATGGGCGCCGAAATGGAAGAAACAAGGCTGGAAGACGGCACAGAAAAAAGAGGTTAAAAATATTGATCTGTGGCACGCTTTGCTAGATGCGGCTGAACGGCATCAGGTAAAATGGCATTGGGTGAAAGGGCATAGTGGTCATCCAGAAAATGAAAGAGCAGATGCTTTGGCGAATTTTGCCATTGATAAGATGTTGAAAAAATCTTAACGGGAGAAAAGTATGCAACGGCAAATCGTAGTTGATACGGAAACCACGGGTTTATCTCCTGAACAAGGGCATCGTATTATTGAAATCGGTGCGTTGGAATTGGTGAATCGCAGATTAACGGGGAAGCGCTGGCATTGTTATTTGCAACCGGATTTTAAAATTAGTGAAGGCGCATTACGGGTTCATGGGATAACCGATAAATTTTTAGCCGATAAACCGCGTTTTGCAGAAGTTGCGGATGAACTGTTAGCATTTTTGCAAGATGGGGAATTAGTTATTCACAACGCACCTTTTGATATGGGATTTTTTGATAATGAATTCCATTTATTGGGCAAGCCACCACTCAGTGATTTTTGCAAAGTGCTGGATACGCTTTCTTTTGCACGCCAAAAACATCCTGGGCAAAAAAATTCTTTAGATGCTTTATGCAAAAGATACGGCATAGATAACAGCCACCGCCAATTACACGGTGCATTATTAGATGCCGAAATATTAGCCGAAGTCTATTTAATAATGACAGGCGGACAAGAAACTTTGTCATTAGGCGTAGCACCCGAACAAATAAAACACACCAACCAACAAAAACTACACGATCAAAAATCCGAACATCCACCTATCACTGTTGTATTAGCCGATGATCAAGAACAAACTGCGCATGAAAAATATTTGGAAAAAATGCACAAAGAAACCGGCACGGTTCCTTTGTGGTTACGTGACAACTAGAACGTAGAATGATTGATATAAATATGCGCTGCAATACTGCCGATATATCCTAATGCAACAGCCCAAGTCCATTTAAGATGGCTGAAGAAAGTATAGTAGCCGCGTGCTTGGCCCATTAAGCCTACGCCCGCAGCGGAACCTATTGATAACAAGCTGCCGCCTACGCCGGCCGTTAACGTTACTAATAACCATTGACCTTCGGACATGGTAGGGTTCATCGATAAAACGGCGAACATGATTGGGATGTTATCAATAACAGCAGAGAGTAAACCGATAATGATATTAGCAGGTGTTTGTTCCATTCCACCGGTAAAGCCCATTGCCATCCCCAGTTGTTCATAAAGCAATGTAGAAGTAGCGGCTAAATAGCCTAGCGCACCTAAACCGCCTACACATAAAATTACGCCGTAGAAAAACAATAAAGTATCCCATTCTACCGTGGCTACACGTTTAAACACATCGAATTCGTAATCATGTTTCCATTCGCCTTTCCTTATTAAACGGCGACGGTCTATATGGTTTAAATAATATCCATATAACTGCAAGAAACCAAAGCCTAACATCATACCGATGACCGCTGGCAAGTGCAGTGTTTGATGTAAGATGACAGTAACGGCCATTGAAACAAAAAATAATAGTAGTATGCCCATTGCACCCGGTTTTAAAGTAGTGTCATCTAAATGTGCTGGTGGAGATCCTTTAGGAACGGCATACGTCATAATCAAACACGGAATAGCATAATTGACTATTGAAGGAATAAATAATTTAAAAAACTGCATAAACTCTAATTCGCCTGCTTGCCACACCATCAGCGTAGTGATATCACCAAATGGGCTGAATGCACCACCTGCGTTAGCGCCTACTACAATATTGATACAGCCTAGAACAATCAGTTTAGGGCAATCTTTGCCTACTGCCATTAACACAGCACACATGAAAAGTGCAGTGGTTAGGTTATCGGCAACAGGAGAGATAAAAAATGCCAATGTGCCGGTAATAAAAAACAATTGCCGATAAGTGAAGCCGCGGCTAATTAACCAGCCGCGTAATGCAGCAAACACATGACGTTCTTCCATTGCGCTAATATACGTCATGGCAACTAATAAGAATAATGCCAGTTGCACATATTCTAATAAATTCATATTAACCGCTTGTAAAGCCACCTCAGGCGTGCCGTATTCTACAGCCACAGCGGCAACTAATATCCAAATAATTCCCGAAGCTAAAATCATCGGTTTGGATTTATGAATATGGGTATATTCTTCAAAGAAAACTACTAAGTAGGCTAACGAAAAAATAATTAATGCAAAAATACTTAGGGGATGGGTTATAGCATCGAGAATGGGATGCTCTTGCCAGTCACTTGCTAGGGCTAAAACTGGAAAACTAGCTAAGAAAAAAATAAAAAAAACTGAAAGCACTTTTTTATAAGTATGCATAATGCCCTTCTTGTTGATTATTTTTGGGTGAAGTAATCTCGTATTCTAATCGGCAAATAAATAAACAGAAACTGTTGAAAAAAACAGTATTTCAAAAAATATTAAATAGCTACAATGTTTTATGCAAAATAGATTAAGGATGATTGCATGAATCTACATGAAATTATTGCCCTCGTGCTCACTGTAACAGCTGCTGCTAGTTATATCAATTATCGTTTCATGGGCTTGCCCCAATCGATTGGCGTTACGCTGATCACCATTGTTTTGGCGGTCACGATTATTATTCTTGGCCAATTTGGTTTGGAGGTTGGGGACTGGGCAAAAAATTTATTAGTGCAAATTAATTTATCCGAAGCGCTGTTAAATGGAATGTTAAGCTTTCTATTATTTGCCGGCGCATTGCATATTAATATTGTCGAGTTAGCAAAATTTAGATGGATAGTGGGCGCATTAGCGACTATTGGCGTGATTCTCTCTACTATTTTTGTAGGGGTGTTAACCTTCTACGCAGCAAAATTTGTGGGTATTGAATTACCACTAGTTTATGCGCTGATTTTCGGAGCACTTATTTCACCAACCGATCCTATTGCAGTATTAGCGGTGTTAAAAGTTATTGCGGCGCCTAAAAATATCGAAATGAAAATCGCCGGCGAATCTTTATTTAACGATGGTGTGGCTATCGTATTATTTGTGGTGTTGTTAGAAATTGCTTTAGGCCAAAGAGAGCCCGTTACCAGTGGTCAGATTATGTTGGATTTTACTCGACAAGCCGGTGGTGGCATAGTTTTAGGGATAATTTTAGGTTGGGTAGTAGCAAAGCTAATGAGTAAAGCCGCAAAATTTGAAGTGGCCTGCTTGCTGACTTTAGCATTAGTAACGGGTGGCTTTGTGTTTGCCGATAACATCGTCGATGTTTCTGGCCCTATTAGTATGGTAGTAGCGGGATTAATTATTGGCAATATGATGCGTGGCGGGCATATGCCGGAAAATAGCATTTATCGATTAGATAGTTTTTGGGAATTGGTAGATGAAATATTAAATACCGTATTGTTTGTGTTAATTGGCTTAGAAATTATCCAGCTAATATTTACTATCGATGGAGTGGAGTTAGCGATTCTTAGCATTCCTATCGCATTAATATCTCGTTATGTTAGCGTAGCTATCCCGGTAATGTTTAATGATAAGTTTGAATCCTTTAACCATAAAGTTATTGCGATCATGACGTGGGGCGGTCTGCGTGGCGGTATTTCAATTGCTTTAGCCTTACAGTTGCCAGGTGGGCCACAACGGGATTTAGTGTTAACTTTGACTTATGCAGTTGTTATATTTTCTATAGTAGTGCAAGGGTTAACTATCAAACCGCTAATGAAGCGCTGGTTAAAACATATTAATTAGTGGGTACTGAAAGACCAGTATTTATGTCCAAGGTAACTAGTAAATGCGGGCACTGCGATTCCAACTGAATGCGCGATTTCAGAGGAGAACGTTGTGATACCCAACCAAGGTAGTAGGTAATAATCTAACGAAACGCTCACTATCCAAACTTGAGCAACACCTGCAAGATTTACTAAGGCAAAAATCCACATGGAATGTTGCATTTTTCTTTGACTGTTTTTAAAAACAAATAAGCGCATTAAAATAAAAGCCACAATCATGCCCGTAAGATAGGCAACAATCACTGCGGAAGAAAAACTCATCCATTGGTTATAAATAATACGGCTTAAAAAATTAATTAGCGCTGCAGTTCCTCCTGCTAATAAAAAAAGAAAGAATTGTTTGGAAATAAAATCTTGCATTAAATTTTAAGTCTTTTAAAAATACAGTTGGGGATGGATTTTATTATTAACATAACAAATAACCAGAACCATGGTGTATATAAAGTATTTCTTTTGTGTTTAATGGCATTCAGAATATCTTTGGCAACTTTCTGTGGTTTTGCTACTAATAATTGTGGCAGTTGTAATCCCTGAGTCATTGGAGTATCAACATAACCAGGTTTAATAGTTAATACATTTACGCCGGACTTAAACAGCCGAACGCGCAAACCATCACAGAAACAGCTAACCGCAGCTTTTGCAGTACTATACACATAAAAAGCGCGGCCACGATCCCCTGCAACTGAAGAAATAACGGCAATAGTGCCATATTGCTGTTTTTCCATATAATTGGCTAGCGGTGTCAGCATCGCAATGATACTTAAACAATTAGTAGAGAATTCATTTAACGTTAAATTAACATCATGTTCACACTTTATTTGATTAGACAATGTGCCATGTGCTATCAATACTATATCAATTTGGCCTAATGCTGCATAGCAAGCTTCTAGCATGAAGTGGTGTTGGTTAAACTGATTTACATCTAGAACACAGGTAGTAACAGTGGTGGCACCTCTGGCGGTTAAATCGTTGGCGACTTGTTGCAGTTTTTCTGCATTGCGCGCTACTAAAAAAAAGCTGGCTTTCTCTGCAGCCCATAAACGTGCGCATTCATCCGCAATTGCCGAAGTTGCGCCAATAATTAATATTTTTTTCATAATGTAACTCGCTCCCAAAAATGTGAAGATAAAGCCGGATCGCGTAATTTTTCAACTTGTTGCCATGCAGGATAAAAATGTTGAAAATCTTTGCTGGACATATGGGCATCCTTTGCTGGATATAAACGTCCACCTGCTTGACGAACAATGGTATCCAAGCGAGGAAATAATTGAGTTGCTAAGGTTTTTTTTTGCGGAAAATCTAATGCCAATGATGTTCCTGCCATGGGAAATGATAACAATCCAGGCGAAGTAATTGAACCACAACGTTTTAGCACAGCCAAGAAAGAACCCATTCCCATGTTAGCAATCGAAGCTAGCAATTCTTTAATGGCTGAAGGCGCTGCATCTTCAGGGATAACACATTGGTATTGTTGAAATCCATAGGGGCCATAAATACGATTCCAATATAAGATTCTATCTAGAGGATAAAAAAACCGTTCATAACCCAAGATTTTATTTTGCTGCTGTTTAGCTTGAGAATGATAATATATTGAATTAAAAATGCGCAGTGATAAATTATTAATGATAGAAACAGGCGGGGTAAAAGGGATGCTAAGTTTATTTTGTTTGGAAATTTTTAATATACCATCATTAGCATGATTACCTACAGTATAAATCCCTCTTCCTGCAGCAGCACCTTTTGCTAAACAATCAATCCAGGCCACTGAATATTCATGATGCCGATCCAGCTCAGAAGATAAAGCAAAAAACTCTGATAAAGTATTAAAACGGATATGGGTAACATTCATTTGGCTGGATTTAATCGGCAGCAATTTAAGCTCTATCCACTCTATAATTCCTGTTAATCCCAATCCACCAATGGTTGCCGCATAAAATTCTTTATTTTCTTGTTGCGAACAGGTAATAGGGGGTTGATCAGAGCGGATTAAACTAAATTTTTGCACAAACTGGCCAAAAGTGCCGCGCAAATGATGGTTTTTCCCATGTACATCATTAGCAAGTGCGCCGCCTAAAGTTACATATTTTGTGCCAGGTGTTACTGGGAGAAACCATCCGTGAGGTATTGCGATCTCTAACAATTCACCCAACGTTAGTCCGGCTTCTGCGGTAATGATTCCTTTTTCCCAATCTACTGCAATAAAGCGATTGAGTGCACGCGTATCTAAAACCTGATTGCTTTGCGCTAAACAACTATCGCCATAACTACGGCCATTGCCGAAGGCTAATGTGGTGCCATAAGTTTTTTGCAAAGTGTTAAGTAGACTAGGGAGATCATTACGCCAATTGCAAGCATGTGGTGTTTGTACAAAAGCAGGATAACGGCCCCAGGATGTAAGTTTTTCAGCCATTATGCCGCCGCCCAAAAAATGAATCCAAATAATGCACAAATAATCAAACTAGTTTTATCTTTCACTGCAAATATCACGGGATCATCATGCACTTGTCCGCGATGTGCAAAAAGCCATATCCTGCTAATCCAAAATAATAGCAATGGGCAAGCAAGCCAAATAATTTCTGGATATTGATAAAGTACGATAGTAGAACTATCTTGAATATATAATGCTAATACCATAACCGATAAATAACCGGAGGTTGCGCCTAAGGAAGCAATCATTTCTAAATCATTAGGATAGTAACCGCGTCCGCGCATTTTATCCTTTTCACCTTTATGGCGCGCTTCACGCAATTCTGCATAACGTTTAACAAAGGCTAAGCTTAAAAAGATAAACATTGAAAAAGCCAGCATCCAAAACGTCAATGTCAGGCCAAGTGCTAAAGCTCCAGCAATAATGCGCAATGTATAAAGAATGGCAAGTGTAATAACGTCTAAAACTATAATTTGTTTAATTGCAAAAGAATAAGCTAGAGTTAATAAATAATAAATAGCTAAGGTGGCAGTAAATTGCCACGGTAATAATATTGATGCGCCAAGAAATGCAGCAAGTAATAAAATCGGGAAAACAATTAAACCTATTTTGCTGGAAAGTTGACCGGAGGCAAAAGGGCGGTCACGTTTTACGGCATGATAACGATCATCTGTTAAATCTAACAAATCATTAAGCAAGTAAACACTAGAAGCGCATAGACCAAATAAAACATAAGCAATTGCAGCTAGCCCTGAAAGGTGGGGATCAGTCAGATGATGGCTGGCGATTAATGGAATGAAGATCAGTAAATTTTTCAGCCATTGATGGAAACGCAAAGCTCTAAGCCAGTTATAAAATGAATTGGTTTTTGTGCGCAGCACCTGCTGTACATTACCTAAAGCATTTGCTTTAGTTTCTACGCCTAATTCAGGGTTTACCAAGTAAGCACGCTTTGCAGCGGCCCATACAACCAAATCTGCGCGAGAGTTACCAACATAATCAAAACCTCGATAACCAAATTCTTGAACTAACATGTTGCGTTTAGCATCTGCAGAAAGATTGGTATTGCCCTCGGTTGCTATTACACGATCAAATATTTGCAAGTGCGCAGCAATTTGGTCCGCATAAATTTTATGGCTGGCAGTAGCCAAGACAATAGTACGCCCTTTGGCTTTTTCTTTTTTAATGAAAGTTATAACTTGCTGATCATAGGGTAAGCGCGTGACGTCCAAAGGACTAGCTTGTGCAAGGTTGGCTTTTAGGTGGGCTTTACCTGAAGTAAGCCATTTTAGGGGCGTTAAAAAAAGCCAAGGTTTTGAGCTAATATAGGACAGTCCCGATTCTACTAGTAAATCAGAACGAAGCAATGTTCCATCAAGATCTACTACTAGAGGAAGAGTATGCAATTTATGGTTCCTTCCATCCTATTGAATAATATAGAAATATTATACCCTACTAGGCCGTATTTCGCATCAATTTGCAAAATGTTACTATATTCCAACTAATAACGTAAAGGGATATTCTTTTTCATGTTCAACGAACTATGGCAGCAAATAGGGAAATCCGCCATTATCGTCACTCCTACATCACGATTAGCACGTTATTTACAGCAAACTTACCATGCACAGCACCCAAACTTGGATATTACTGAGCTGCCTATTATTTCATTACACGAATGGTTGGAGCAACTTTGGCTAATATATGCACAACAGACCTCTGAGCCCAGACGACAATTATCTAACTGGCAAAGCACGATTGTTTGGCAGGAGTTAGTTCAACAAAGCAATCTTTCATTATTGCGGCCAACCGCTTTATTAAAAGATTTACAACAAGGCTGGCAATACTTGCAACAATGGCAAGTACCTTTTGCAGAGTTGCAGCGCTTTGCAATGGAAGATACTTTTAATGATCATGCCTTATTTGCCAAATGGGTGAACGAGTATGCGGCCTATTGTGAGCAACATAAATGGGTTGATGAATTTCAGCTGCCAAATTTTTTACAAGCAGAATTAAAATCAACTAAAGAATTACAACAACAATGGATATTGTATGGGTTTGATTATTTAGTTCCACAGTTACAAAGTTTATGCCAAAGTCTAATAAAATTAGGCGCAACCATTTCAGAATATACGTTGCCCAACTTACCAGAAGCGCAAATTTCTTTCCAAGCTTATGCAGATGTTAATAATGAACTGAATGCGGCAGCTGATTGGGCTTTGGCGCAAATGGAAAAACATAAAAAATTAGGAACTGAATGCAGTATAGCGGTAGTTATTCCCGACTTAAAAAATCGTTGGTTACAAGTCCAACGTGCATTTACCGAAATTTTAATGCCGGAAAATTTATTTTCCGGCGAAGTAAAATCAGCTCCATTTAACTTGGCGGGAGGTTTATCGTTAGCAGAATACCCATTGATCACGGATACTTTATTGTTAATTAAAAGTTTGGCAGCATCACAACCGTATTCAGAAATCAGTCATTTATTACGATCACCTTATTGGGACGGACAAGAGGAGTATACTAAACGCGCTAGTTTAGCTTTAACCATTGCTGAAGAAGGATATGAAGAAATTGATTTATATAAGTTAAATAGATTTTTTCAAACCCAAACATCTTGTAGTAAATTATTAGAAATATTGGCAATATTGGAAGAAGAAAAATCCAATATTCAAGCAATCCTAATGCCGAGTGAATGGGCAAAAGTGCTACTAACCTTACTAGAAAAAATCAATTGGCCGAACGGAAGAAAATTAACCAGTGGCGAATATCAAGCTTGGGAGCGTTGGAAGGAATTGTTACAAGAACTTAGCAGCTTAGATGCCGTTATAAAAACTCCGTTTAGATTAAGCCATATACTCAGTGTGTTGCAACAACAAACCCGAAATATTGTTTTCCAACCGGAAACAGGAAAAGTGCCCATTCAGATTATGAGCATACCTGAAACGGCAGCTATACAATTTGATCATGTATGGATCTGCAAAATGACAGCAGATAACTGGCCCATGCAAGCAAAACCCAATCCCTTTATACCGATGTCAATTCAACGGCACTATCAAATGCCGCATGCCACTTACACACAAGAATTAGCGTTTGCTCAGCGATTTACGGATCAATGGCGTTATACCTCTAAAGAAGTGATATTTAGTTATCCTATGCAAGAAGGGGATATTAGCTATTTACCGAGCGCTATGATTGAACACAATGTAACCTACAAAACAGAACATTATTCTGCAAAATGGCAAACATGGTTTTCACCTGCGCAATTAGAAGAAATTGACGACAATTATGGAGTACCACTAACTTTAACTGATAAAACACTACGTGGCGGCACTAATTTACTGCAATCACAAGCAGAATGCCCATTTCAAGCCTATACACTATATCGTTTGGGTTTGATAGATGAAGACATGGAAGCACCTTTATCATTAGGCTCAGCCATGGTCAGAGGGAATCTAGTCCATACGATATTATATGGACTTTGGAAGAAAATAGGCTCACATGAAAGATTGCAGCAATTATCAGAACCGGAGTTACTAGAGCTGATCCATAAACAAACCGAAAGCGCATTGTCCAAGCATTACACAATAGAACAAAAAAACCGAGAAATACCAGAAATTTTTATAGAAGTAGAGCATGAGCGGTTAGCAGTATTAATAATACGTTGGTTGGAAAAAGAAAAACAACGTGCCACATTCTCAGTTCATGCTTTAGAAAAATCAGTTACGGTTGATTTGGCCGGATTAAAATTAAATTTACGCATTGATAGAATTGATCAATTGCAAAATAATGAATATCTGATTATTGATTATAAGACTAAAAGACAACAAAATTTATCATTCGCCTATGAACGGCTTGTGCGACCCCAATTGCCATTATATGCATTAACAGAACATTTACCCTTGGCTGGAACCGTATTTGCTCAGGTTACAGCTGACAATTTAGGTTTTACTGGTTTAGTAGAAGAAGCCTACATTAGTGATTTACCTAAAAATAGCACAAAATCTTTAGCCGTAACCTTGTTTGCCCAACAACGCAGTGAATGGCGCTCGCAATTGGAAACATTAGCGGAAGAGTTCCTATCGGGCAAAGCTGAGATTGATCCTTATCCAGGTAATCAACCCTGCCAACGCTGTGATTTAAGTTTGTTGTGCCGTGTAAGGCATAAAAAAATGGAAGCAAACGATGATAATTGATCAACACCAACGCGAGCAAGCATTAGATTGGCAACAATCTTATATTGTTCAAGCACCTGCGGGATCAGGTAAAACTGAGTTGCTGATTCAACGGTATTTGGTTTTGCTGACCAAAGTGGAAAAGATCCCAGAGCAAGTGTTGGCTATAACATTTACTAAAAAAGCAGCACAAGAAATGCGTACTCGGGTAATGCAAGCGCTTATGCGTGCAAAAAATGAACCCAAACCAGAAGCGGCGCATCTGCAAATAACTTGGGAATTAGCCTGCAAGGTATTGGAACGTGATCGCCAAGAAGATTGGCAGCTGCTAAAACAACCTAATCGTTTAGTGATGTTAACCATTGACGGCTTCTGTGCTTCTTTAACTAGACAAATGCCGCTGGTATCGCGTTTTGGCGCCATGCCGGAAATTTTGGAAAATGCACAAGAGCTTTACCAACAAGCGGCGGAACAAGTCTGGTTGATCTTAAGCCATCAACAAAAATGGGAAAAACCCATTCGCAATTTATTGTGGCATTTTGATAATGATTTGCCGCGATTAAAACGGTTAATCGCCGAATTATTGGCAAGACGTGAACAGTGGTTAGATTATGTTGGAGCTATTAATGATACCAAACAAATCGCTAGTGTGTTAAAAAAACATTTGCATAATTTAATTCAAGATGTTTTATCACAAACTACGCAAAAATTTCCACAAATGCAGATTCCCATTTGTGTAGAGCTATTAAATTATGCCGCCAGCCAAACGGTGCAACATCAGATGGATAATGATAATTTATTATCCTGCTTGAATATTGTGCAATTACCCAAAACTGCTGCAGAGAATTTACCTCAATGGAAAGCCATCGCTCATTTTTTATTGACGAACGACGGAACAGTAAGAAAAAGAGTAGATAAAAATTTAGGATTTTTACCAAAAACGGAAGGTAAGACATCCGAAGAAAAAAATGAACTTGTTTATCGCAAAGAAGCCATGCAAAAATTATTGCAAGACTTATCTGATTATCCCGATTTTGTTGCCATATTACGTCATGTCCAGCAATTGCCTCCGCAAGATTACGCTACAGAACAGCAACAAGTATTAGTGGATTTGTTAGAAGTCTTAGCATTAGCAGCAGCGCAACTAATGGTACTGTTTCAACAAAATGGCGCTTGTGATTTTAATCAATTGTTGCAAGGCGCTTTGCAGAGTTTAGGCGGCGCTGATCAGCCCAGTGACTTGGCATTAACCATGGATTATCGAATTCAGCATATTTTAGTCGATGAATTTCAAGATACTTCTGTTGCACAATTTCGTTTGTTAGAACGTTTAACGGCAGGATGGTCTGCAGGCGATGGTCGCAGTTTATTTTTAGTGGGTGATCCTATGCAATCAATCTATCGTTTTCGCCAAGCAGAAGTAGGTTTGTTTTTGAGCGCCTGGCAACAAGGGATTGGTAATATCAAGCTGCAACCCTTGATCTTGAAAACTAATTTCCGCTCGGCGAACACGATTGTTGAATGGATTAATCAACATATGGCTGCGGCTTTTCCCGCGGTTATGGATATTGGAGTAGGAGCCGTACCTTTTACGGCTGCCAATGCATTTCAACAATCTACTGAGGCTGCAGTTAATATCTATGGTGTTAATGATGAGTTAGCAGAAGCCGAGCAGGTTTTAAATTTAGTAAAACATGCATTAAACGATCCACAGCAAGAACACATCGCTATTTTAGTGCGCGCACGATCACATTTATTAGCTATTCTACCTGTTTTGCAAAAAGCCAATATTGCTTATCAAGCAGTAGAAATTGAAGCGCTGAGTGATCGTGCCGTATTACAAGATTTATTAGCTTTGACTAGAGCACTGCTACATCCCGCAGATAAATTAGCATGGTTGGCCGTATTGCGTGCACCCTGGTGTGGTTTAATTTTGAAAGAGTTAACTTATTTAGTGGAAATCGATCCCAAAAATTGTATATTGGACAATTTGCTCAACATTAATGATTGGAGCGGCTTTAGCGAGCATACTCAAAAAGTATTACCCAGATTTTTGCAAATTATGCAAAAAGGCATTGCGGAGCGGCAGCGTCTTCCGGTTAGCCAGTGGATTTTAGGTGTTTGGTTAGCATTAAGCGGTCCTGCTTGTTATGCAGAAGAAACACTGGCAGCAGATGTGCAGAAGTATTTTAGTTTAATTGAAAAAATAGGCTTTGAAATATTTTATTTAACGCCAGATGAAATTGAAGAACAAGTATCAGCATTATATGCCACTCCAAGCATTTCTGCCTCTAGAGTGCAAGTGATGACGATGCATAAAGCCAAAGGCTTGGAGTTTGATACGGTTATTATTCCCGGATTGCATACGAGTAGTAGTGGTAATGAACGGCCTTTATTAGCTTGGTGGGAGCGTCCGCGTCAAGATGGAGGAGCTGAATTATTAATTGCAGCGCTAAATGCCATTGGCAACCCAGAAGATGAATTATATCAATATATCTGGATGCAGCAAAAACGCGCCGTTGAACTAGAAGCTACTCGGTTACTCTATGTAGCCATGACACGTGCTAAAAAATATTTATATTTAACCGCAGTGATTGATTATATGCCAGCGACCCATACTTATTCATTACCCGTGGCTAATAGCTTGTTGAAATGTATTTGGAATACCGTCTCTACTGAAGTGAAATTTATCATAAATGAAAAGCTAGAAGTAGAAAATGTAGATGATGAACAGAAATTCTTGAATACTTTACAACGTTTGCCTTACAACTACAATGCGCCATCCCAACAAGACAGGGATGACGCATAAGTCAAATATTATTTCTTACATTTATTACAACAAGCAGCGCCGAAAATACCACCTAAGGTTGCAGTAACCGCACTAAATGCAAAAGCTGCGAAAGTAACAATGGCCACACTACCTAAAATTTGACCGCCGCGTAACATAAATTCTGCTGCTTTAGGTTCAATGTGGGCAACACCACCGGTAATCACTGCTTGCCCTGTTGCAGAAAAACTTTGTGCGATTAATGTTGCTACGCCACCAATAAGTAGCTCAGCCGTTGGCATGAAAAACATAAAGGATATAAGCGTTGCTAAACCCCAGGCAACTATCGCATGTAACACACCATCAGAGGGAAGATTGCTGTTGCATGCTCTGCCCGCTACCAATCCGCCAACAAACATGGAGACAGCACTGGTAACAATTAACCAGACAAAAGAGGCGAAGGTGACGTTTTCTATCACCCCGGCGTTTACCCGGAATGAAACCAGATCTAAGCCTAAGCCCAATAAATTTAGTAATGATTGCATGGCTAGTGCTATGATAGTGCCTGCTAAAATGGCTCTTAATGAAATGGATGTGCACATGGATGTGTTCATATTTGCTCCTTGCTAGTTTTTATAATGACAGCATAAGCATATACTCTTTTTGCAGAATATCCATTTTTAATAGTTTATTAACTTGCTAAACTGGTTCGCCGCCTCATTTGGATTGGTCTCAATTGCAGAATTCAGGCATAATATAGCTTCTTAAGTACGGCGACTTTACTATGTTGACAATACCCGGGCAAGCAGCATTTACTCCTCCCCAAATGGCCCGTTTGAGCCAAAAAATTTCCCGGCTGGCGCCATCAATAGCAGGTGTGCAAGCCCAGTGGGTGTATTTTATTGAGTCCTCAGCAGGCACCGTTGAGCAGAGTAAGCTTGCGCAGTTGCTTATAGGAGAAGATACGGTACCTACTAAGCCCATTGCGCCACCGAATAGCCATCCTCTAGAATTCTGGGTCATTCCTCGTATAGGCACGTTGTCGCCCTGGTCAAGTAAAGCTACACAAATCTTGCAATTATGTGGTTGGCCGGAGATAGAACGTATAGAACGTGGATGTCTATATACATTGTTTGCCATGCAACCGTTAACAAAGAATGACAAACAAGCATTATTGGCGTTGCTGCATGATCGAATGACGCAAAGTGCTCTGCAAGAAGCGCCTACGGAAGTTTTATTATTTGGTCATCACAATGTGCGTAAATTAACAGAGTGCCCCATGCTCACTGAAGGCAAAGCGGCATTAGAGCAAGCGAATAAAAAAAATGGCTTAGCATTGAATGCGCAAGAGATCGATTATCTTTATCAACTATTCACTGGATTAAATCGTAATCCTACCGATGTCGAATTAATGATGTTTGCCCAAGCTAATTCCGAGCATTGCCGACATAAAATATTCCGTGGTTTATGGGAAATCGATGGTGAAGCAAAGCCTAATACTTTATTTGGCATGATTCAACACACACATAAAATGAATCCGCAAGGCACTATCGTTGCTTACTCAGATAATTCTGCGATTGTGGAAGGTTTAGACGGGCAGCGTTTTTTTGCCGATCCCGATACACATGAATATAAATTTCATGCAGAGCCGATTCATATCATTGCGAAAGTTGAAACCCACAACCATCCAACAGCGATTGCGCCATTTGCTGGAGCTGCCACAGGAACCGGTGGAGAAATTCGTGATGAAGGCGCTACAGGTCGTGGCGCAAAAAGTAAAGCAGGGCTTGCGGGTTTTGCCGTATCTAATTTACATATTCCAGATTTACCGCAACCTTGGGAAAAAACCTATGGTTATCCCGCTAATATCGCGAGTAGTTTAGACATTATGTTAGAAGCGCCTATTGGGGCTGCGCGTTTCGGCAATGAATTTGGCCGGCCCAGTATTTGTGGTTATTTCCGTTCCTATGAACAAACCATTGAGAATGCCGGCAAAGTGGAGCAACGCGGTTATCACAAACCGATTATGTTGGCAGGTGGGATAGGTAATATTCGCGCCATGCATGCGCATAAAAATCAATTAGAAGAAGAGATGTTGTTAATTGTTTTAGGCGGCCCTGCATTATTAATTGGTTTAGGCGGTGGCGCTGCTTCTTCGATGACGGCAACCGATAAACAAATTGAATTAGATTTTGCATCGGTACAACGTGACAATCCAGAAATGGAACGCCGTTGCCAAGAAGTGATCGATGTTTGCTGGGCATTGGGTGAAGATAATCCTATTGTCGCTATTCACGATGTGGGAGCGGGTGGCTTATCGAATGCTTTACCGGAAATATTAAATGATAGCCAACGCGGCGGAAAAATAGATTTGCGTGCGATTCCAACCGCTGATCCAAGTTTATCACCAGTAGAATTGTGGTGTAACGAAGCGCAAGAGCGTTACGTATTAGCCATTAACAAAGATGATTTACCTGAATTTCAAGCTATAGCAGAACGTGAACGTTGTCCTTTTGCAGTAGTAGGTATTGCTACTGAATCGCAACAATTGATTTTACAGGATGAGGTGGGGGAACCTACACCGGTTGATATGCCATTACCCGCATTATTAGGTAAATTACCGCCATTAACTCGTAAAGATAAAACCCGAGTTAATAAATCACTCGCATTAAACCTGCAAGCAATCCATTTAACCGAAGCTGTAAATCGTGTGTTGCAACATCCTACTGTTGCCGATAAAAGTTTTCTAATTACCATTGGCGATCGTTCTGTAGGTGGATTAGTCGCTCGTGATCAAATGGTAGGCCCATGGCAGGTTCCCGTGGCGGATGTTGCCGTGACTGCCAGTGATTTTGTCGGCTTTACTGGTGAAGCCATGGCTTTAGGTGAGCGCCCACCGATTGCTTTATTGGATCCTGCCGCATCTGCACGTATGGCCATGGGCGAAGCATTAACTAATTTGGCAGCCGCGGATATTACCGATTTATCGCGCGTGAAATTATCAGCGAACTGGATGGCGGCTTGTGGTTATGCAGGTGAAGATGCGGCGCTATATTCTGCAGTACAAGCTATTGCTTATGATATGTGTCCGCCGTTAAAGATTAGCATTCCTGTAGGTAAAGATTCTTTGTCTATGCGCACGGTGTGGAAAGGTGCAGAAGGTGAAAAAGCCGTTATTGCGCCACTCTCATTAAATGTTACAGCGTTTGCACCTGTTGCTGATATTCGACAAACTTTAACACCTTTATTACGCACAGATATTGATGATACCCAATTAATATTTATAGATTTGGCGAAAGGTAAACAACGTTTAGGTGGCAGCATATTAGGGCAAGTGTTTAATCAACAAGGTGATACACCACCTAATGTGGATGATCCGCAAGTATTAGCTAATCTGTTTTCCGCATTAAGAAAAATGCGCACACAAAAATTAATTTATGCTTATCATGATCGTTCGGATGGCGGATTATTTACTACATTAGCGGAAATGAGTTTTGCTAGCCACTGTGGATTAACTTTAGATATAAGTGCATTAGGTTTAAATGCTATTGCTAGTTTATTTAATGAAGAATTAGGCGTGGTCATTGAAATAAAACAAGCGAATTGGGAAAAAGTTAAAGCTATTTTACACCATGAACATTTAGCTGAACATGCACATGTTATTGGAACGCTGAATACAAATGATCATCTGATCATAAAACAGAATGATAAAGAAATCTTTAATGCACCACGCGTAGAATTGCAACGTTTATGGTCCAAAACCAGTTACCATATGCAAGCTTTACGCGATAACTCCGATTATGCCTTACAACAATATGACAAGCTTCTAGATGCTAAAGATCCTGGTTTGCTAGTTGAACTTACGTTTGATCCAACCAAAGATGTTGCCGCACCTTATATTCAAAGCGGCGCTAAGCCGCGAGTGGCCGTTTTACGTGAGCAAGGTATTAACGGTTATATGGAAATGGCCGCAGCATTTACCCGTGCAGGTTTTCAAGCTGTCGATGTGCATATGACCGATATTTTATCGGGCCGCATGGATTTACGTGATTTTAAAGGTTTAGCAGCAGGCGGTGGATTTTCATATGGCGATGTATTAGGCGCTGGCCGTGGTTGGGCAGCAAGTATTTTGCAGCATGAAAAAGCCCGCAAAATATTTAGTGATTTCTTTCAACGCAAAGATACTTTCAGCTTAGGTTTATGCAATGGTTGCCAAATGATGGCGCAATTGCGTGAATTAATTCCAGGTGCTGAAAACTGGCCAGTGTTTACTCAGAATTTATCCGAACAATTTGAAGCGCGCTTAGTAAATGTGGAAATCACAAATTCACCTTCTATCTTTCTGCAAGATATGGCCGGAAGCTTTTTACCGGTTGTTTTATCTCACGGCGAAGGGTACGCAAAATTTATTTCCAAAGTTCCACCCATTGTAAGTCTGCGTTACGTTGATCATCATGGCAAACCAACAGAACATTTCCCTGAAAACCCCAATGGCTCACCAGGCGGCGCAACAGGCTTCACATCAGCTGACGGTCGCGCACTGATTATGATGCCGCACCCTGAACGTACGTTCCGGACGGTGCAATATTCTTGGTATCCGCGAGAATGGGGCGAAGATAGCCCTTGGATGCGAATGTTTAGGAATGCGCGGGTTTGGGTGGGGTTGGGGTGAGGGATTTTCTCCATCAGTAAGTACTTGATTTGTTTGATTATTATCCATGCAATCCTCTTAACGTTCGGAACGTTAATACAGCTAACGTTTAGAACGTTAGCAAGCCACATCAATGACGGACACAGCATTCAGGATCTTATTCTTGCGCTACCCCATTTTTTGGTGTACACATTGAAGATGTACACAATTGAGGGAGTCCATGAAGCGAGTACTGGATTGCGTCGAACATGGAGAGGAGGTGGAAGTGCACCTCGGAGAAAAACCCATTGCAAAAATCATCCCCATAAAAAAGGTGTTCAAAGTAAAAGAAGACTATGGTTTTGGCATGTGGAGTGATAGGCGTGATATGAAGAATGTTGATCAATATGTCCGTGGGATGAAGAGAGGGTTCGAATGTTAATTCTTTGTATTGGCGGAGAGAGAGGGATTCGAACCCTCGATAGGAGTTTAAGTTCCTATACTCCCTTAGCAGGGGAGCGCCTTCAGCCTCTCGGCCATCTCTCCGAATGGCTTTGTAGAATACACATTTATGCAAAGAAAATAAAGTGTAAATTCTGTTGACTTCTGGGAAGCTCTTAAATAAAATCTTAATAAAACATTAATAAATATTTTTAAGGCTAGGATATGTTAACTGCCACTTTAGATACCCATGACTTAATAAAAGAACTAAAGCAAGTAGGCTTTGATGAGCGCCAGGCTGAAGCACAGGTGCATACGGCAAAATTAATTGCTGATGCAGCTATTAATCATTTAAAAGAAGAAGCCAAGGGACAGGAACCTGCTACCAAATATGAGTTGAAACAATTAGAAAATGATTTAAGGTTTGAGATAAAACAAGTAGAAACAAGTTTAACCACCAAAATAGATAAAGTTCAGGCAAGCATGCAGATAGAAATAGAGAAAAATAAAAATAGTATTTTACTATGGTCTTTTAGTATGTTTATTACCCAAACTAGCCTGCTGCTAGGGCTTTTTGGTAAAGTATTGAATTTTTACTAAACCATCAAGCATTAACCAATCTGATTAATATTCCTATACTCCACCGGTAACACAGAAGAATGGTGCATTATTAAAACGCAGCCGTGTGGGGTGGAATCGTAGGCAAAAGTATAACGGGCAGGAACAGCGATGGCTTTGCCATCTGCTCCGTTACCATAGAAAGTATATAAGCCTGTGCTGATCGCATCTTCTTTTAATAATTTAACGATCTGTTGATTAAAAGTAACTTTTACATTAGGGATTTTTTCAAATAATTGTTTAAAATAATTAACGCGTTGATTAAACGTGAGCAGAGGGATATCTTCAAAAGTACCTAATAAAGTGGCATCTTTTTCATAAAGATCCGCTACCTTTTTAGGGTCATGTTGCGCTAAGACATTGGCCCAATGTTGATCGGCTGCCATAACGGCTTCTTTGCTGTTGCATTTGCCTATAGTGGTGGGCGCGCTTGCCTTTGTATTGGCCGGCATTGTTGCATCAGCAGCCCAAACGGTGTTTAGCGTAAATGCAGTGGTTAGAAGAGCAGAAACTAGAATGAGTCTTTTCATATCTTTACCTTTATTGTCATATTTTTACATTAGTATTGTGCTAAAATTACAAATCCAAATAAACATAGCTCCATATTAGCATTTTGTCTAATAAAATCAGGCAGGTAAATGAATAAAATCTTAATGTTTTGCAAAAAACATAAATTTTGGTTAGCCGTTGTAATTGTTGCTGCCTTAGTTGCGGGATGGGGGCTTACCCAATTCAACGCATCTAAAAATCAACAAGCCAATCAAGCCGTTCCAGTGACGGCTGAGAAAGCCCATCAAGAGAATGTGACGGTGGATTTAACTGCTGTAGGCAAAGTCTATCCTTACACCACGGTATCCGTGCGCTCACAAGTCGAAGGGCCGATTGTTAAGATTGATTTTCAGCGTGGCCAGGATGTGAAAGCAGGGGATGTGTTATTTTCTATTGATCCCAGACCTTTTGAAGTAGCATTAAAACAAGCGCAAGCCAATTTACAACGTGAACAAGCATTATTAACGGATGCCGAAGCCGATGCACAACGCAGTAAAACATTATTAGAAAAGCATTATGTCTCGGAAGAAAATTACAGCCAAGTTTACAGTGCCATGTTAGCACAAGAAGCCGGTGTGCATGCGGCCGAAGCGGATGTGGAGAATGCGCAATTGCAATTAGATTATTGCACTATTCGCTCACCGATTGATGGCCGCACGGGAGATATTTTAGTTAATTTAGGTAATTTGGTGAAAGCTAATGATACGCAGCCTTTAGTGATTATCAATCAACTTAGCCCAATATTCGTCAGCTTTGATGTGCCAGAAAAATTTTTACCAGGAATCAATAAACGCTTAGCAGAAGGCAAAGTGCCAGTTACAGTGAAAGATGTTAATAATGAGGTGCTATCTGAACAAGGTAATTTATTTTTTGTAGATAACACTATTGATCCGTTAACAGGCACCATAGAATTAAAAGCGAATTTTGCTAATGAAAAAGATGAGTTATGGCCAGGGCAATTTGTAAACGTAGAGCTAGGTTTATATAATGTTGATAAAGCCATCGTTATTCCCACTCGCGCCATTCAACACGGCCAAAAAGGCAGTTATGTTTTTGTAGTCAATGCAGCTGATGTAGCAGAATATAGAACCATTGAAACCGGCGAAGCTATTGGCAACAATACTATTATAACTAAAGGCTTAGATGCGGATGAATTAGTAGTGGTTAATGGCCAATTCCGTTTGATCGATGGCATGGCCGTGAAGATGACGGCAGAATAACGAGAATTTTATGTTTAACCCTTCCGCCATATTTATTACCCGCCCAGTGATGACCACCTTGGTGATGTTGGGTATGATTTTGCTGGGAATCATAAGTTATAATTCATTGCCCATTAGCGATATTCCCAATGTGGATTTTCCAACTATTACGGTGCAAGCTAGTTTAAGTGGTGCAAGCCCGGAAACTATGGCTTCAGCGGTTGCAACTCCGCTAGAACGCCAGTTTGCTACAATCGCGGGTATCGAATCCATGAATTCAACTAGCGCATTGGGTAGCACGCAAATAACCATACAATTTGATTTAGAGCGTGATATAGATGGTGCGGCATTAGATGTGCAATCAGCCATCAGCCAAGCCACACGATTTTTACCCACCGATTTATCTGTGCCGCCTAATTACCGCAAAGTAAACCCCGCTGCACAACCGATTGTATTTATGAATTTAATTTCTGATACCGTGCCATTATCAGAAATCGATGAATATGCTAATAATCAATTAGCACAACGTTTATCAATGATTAGCGGAGTAGCACAAGTGCAGGTGCATGGTGGGCAGAAGTATGCAGTGCGTGTACAAGTTGATCCGCATAAATTAAACGCGCGCGGCATTGGGATGAGCCAAGTGGAAGAAGCCATTGGTAATGCCAATGTTAATTTAGCCACTGGAACATTGAGTGGGGATTTCCAAACACTCACTTTAAATACGTCTGGTCAGTTGTTTAATGCGGCTGATTACCGCCCTGTGGTGGTTACCTATCAGCAAGGCGTGCCCGTGCGTTTGGAAGATGTGGCAAATGTCATTGATAGTGTGGAGAATAATAAAACAGCAAGCTGGTATAAAGATACGCGTGCGATTGGCCTTTCCATTCAACGTCAGCCAGGCACTAATACCATCCAAATTGTGGATGATATAAAAAAGTTATTGCCGGAATTTAGAAAGCAATTGCCACCTGCTATTCAAATGGAAGTGCTTTATGATCGTTCGGAGACTATTCGTGCCTCTGTAAATGAAGTTAAATTCACTCTAGTGCTGGCTTCCGCATTAGTGGTGATGGTGATTTTCTTGTTCTTGCGTAATATCCCAGCAACCATTATTGCAAGTGCTGCGTTACCGGTTTCTGTTATCACCACTTTTGCTTTTATGGCTTATTTTGATTTTAGTTTGGATAATATTTCGCTAGTGGCACTTACATTAGCGGTAGGATTTGTGGTCGATGATGCGATTGTGATGTTGGAAAATATTAGCCGGCATATAGAATCTGGCGAATCGGTATTAGAGGCATGTTTTAAAGGTTCAAAAGAAATTGGTTTTACCATTTTATCCATGACCTTATCTTTAATCGCCGTATTTATCCCTATATTTTTTATGGGAGGCGTATTAGGGCGTTTATTAAATGAATTTGCGGTAACCATCAGTGTGGCAATTTTAGTTTCCGGCTTTGTTTCCATCACTTTAATCCCGATGTTGTGCAAGAAATTATTGCGGCCGCATCAAGAGCATCAAGCTCAACACCGTTTCTTAGATATTTTTGAAAAAGGCTTTAGCGCAATGACGGAGTGGTATCGTCGCAGTTTGCAATGGTCTATGAATCATCCGCGTATTATTGCCGGCGTGTTTGGCTTAACTTTAATTTTTACGGTTCTTTTATTTATGATAACGCCTAAAGGACTATTGCCGGATGAAGATATTGGTATGATTATCGCTTTCACAGAAGCGGCACCCGATATTTCTTTTGACAGCATGGTTGCTCTGCAAAAAGAAGTGGCCAGCATTGTTGAGCAAAATCCCGCTGTGCTGGCTTTTAATTCACAAGCAGGGGCAGGAGGTAATAACACATTAAATAATGGCAGGCTGAATATTCGCTTAAAACCCTTAAGTGAAAGAGCGCCGATGAGTGAGGTGATCCAGCAATTAAGAAAAGCCACCGGCCATATTCCCGGCATCAGAGTATATTTCCAGAGCATGCCTTCGCTTTCATTAGGAGGGCAATTATCTAAATCTACCTATCAATATGTATTAATGGGTACCGATTTAAATGAGCTTTATTCTTGGGCAGAAGTGATGCAAGAACGAATGACAAAATTACCAGGTTTACAAGATGTAAACTCGGATATGGAAAATAATAATCCAGAATTAAAAATCAATATTAACCGTGATAAAGCTTCTTTGTTAGGCATTAGTGCTTTTCAAATTGAAAATAGTTTGGGGTTGGCCTTTGGCTCCAAACAGATTTCCACCATTTACACGGCCAATAACGATTATCAAGTAATTTTAGAAGTAGCACCACAATATCAATTAGATCCTGCCGCATTGTCCGAAGTGCATATCACCACCGATGCAGGCAATATTATTCCCTTAAGCACGGTTGCTACCATCGAAAATTCAGTTGGGCCGTTAACCGTTAATCACAAAAATCAATTACCTTCTGTGACGATATCTTTTAATTTAGCGCCAGGCACTGCATTAGGCACGGCAGTTACCGAAGTTGAAAATTTAACTGGTGAATTACAATTACCTAGCAGTATTTCCACAGTTTTCCAAGGTAATGCACAAACTTTCCAAGATTCATTGAATAGTATGATGATCTTGCTAGTCATTGCGATTTTAGCTATTTATATTATTTTAGGCATGTTATATGAAAGCTATATTCATCCTCTTACGATTTTGTCTGGTTTACCTGCAGCTGGTGTGGGCGCATTACTGACGTTGTGGCTGTTTAATATGGAACTCAATCTCTATGGATTTATCGGTATCATCATGTTAGTAGGTATCGTGAAGAAAAATGCTATTATGATGATCGACTTTGCATTAAGCGCTCAGCGCGAACAAAATACAGCGCCCAGCGCCGCGATTTACGAAGCTTGTTTAGTCCGTTTCCGTCCCATTATGATGACCACCATGGCCGCATTATTTGGCATATTGCCTCTTGCTGTCGCCACAGGGCAGGGCAGTGAACTGCTGCGTCCTTTGGGTTTAACCGTGGTGGGCGGCTTGTTAACCTCACAGTTATTAACTTTGTATATCACCCCGGTTATCTATCTATATTTCGAGAAACTATCCGCCTGGCATGCAAAATATCGTCAGGCATAGGGACTCATGCCCGTGACGTTTTATTGACCCGCCAAGGCAAATCTGGAATAATACCCTGCCGAATCAAATTATACGCGCCCGTAGCTCAGTTGGATTAGAGTACCTGGCTACGAACCAGGCGGTCGGAGGTTCGAATCCTTCCGGGCGCGCCATTTTTCTGGAAGTTCCTGATAAGGTTAATAAACACAATGTCAGCAGCTCCTTCACCCAAAATCATTGTGGCCTTAGATTACGCCAATGCCCGTGACGCACTCGTATTTATTGACCAAGTTTCCCCTGAATTATGCCGCTTGAAAATTGGCAAAGAGCTATTTACTGCCGCTGGCCCCGATTTTGTACGCCGCTTAGTGGAGCGAAACTTTTCTATTTTTCTTGATCTAAAGTTCCATGATATTCCCAACCAGGTTTCTAAAGCCTGCGTAGCCGCCGCAGAGTTGGGCGTGTGGATGATCACGGTGCATTGTTTGGGTGGGAAAAAAATGATGGAAGCCGCTGCAAAAGCATTGAAAGATGGTAATTATTCTACCCGCATAGTGGGCGTAACCCTGTTAACCAGTATGGATGAAACCACATCGCAAGAAGTAGGATTAAGTCGTGATATTGAAGGCCAGGTACTTAAGCTCGGCATGCTGGCAAAGGAAAGTGGTCTTAATGGTGTCGTATGCTCTCCCAATGAAGTTGCTGTGCTACGAAAAAAATGTGGCGAGAATTTTTTATTAGTAACCCCAGGAATTCGTGATAACACCATGCCACCTGATGATCAATATCGTACAATGACTCCAGAAGAAGCATTAGCCGCAGGCAGCGACTATTTAGTAATCGGCAGAATGATCACTGCTGATCCTACGCCTGTTGAAAAATTGAAAATCATTAATAAAAATTTGAGATAATCTTACTTAAAGGTAAACTAATGACTGAATCACGTATCAAACATATCGTTCTTTTAAAATTTAAGCAAACTCGGGATGCTACTGAAATTTTTTTTACAGCGCTTGCTAATATGTATGAAGCATTAGCTAAAGTTAATCCTGATATGGAGGGGGTGTTTTTTGCTAAAGGCATTTATTCAAGCCCAGAAGGCGCCAATAAAGGTTTTACCCACATGTTTGAAGCGATTTTCCCCAATGAAGCAGTGCGCAATTTTTATTTAGCACATCAAATCCATGATGACTTTCTCAAAGAATATGGACCCTTGCTAGAAGATTTTATAGCATTTGATACTAAAATTCCACCTATGGCGCCTAAGGCAGCGATGAGACCATCGGCCGATAGTCCCCCTTCATAAACTTTGCATAGAAGACTATTGGATTTATTTTTTTGTAAGTTCTTTCATTTGTTGTTGTTCTTCATTTACTTCATCTATACCCGCATTGAAAGCAATTTCAATTTTCTCCTCATTGCTTAAAGCATTTAATATGGTTTTATTTTGTAAAATTTCTTTTGCGGTAAGTTGATAAGTTTGTTTTTCATTTCTAAACTGGAGAGTTACTATATAATGTTTTATTTGCACATCACTTAAAGTGTTTATGCTATCTATTTTAGCTTTTTTGAACTCCAATAATTCTATTTTTCTTTGCTCAACCATTTCTTTAGGGTTAGCAAGATTTTCAATTAATTTTTGATCGGAAGGAGAAAGATTATTGTATAAATATATATCAGCTAAAATTTCTTGGCGAGTATATTTAAAGCAGATATTTTTTCCTGAAAGCTGTAACTCTATACAACTATCTGGATTTTCAGCATCATGAATTTGAGTGATACGAAAAGTGGATGTTTTACTGTTAATTTGGCTAATATTTTTGTATGTTTCTTGCCATTTTTTGATAAAAGCCAGATTATTTGCAGTCATTTATAGATACCTCAAAGCTAATTTACTAAAGTTAAAATTAGCATACTGACTGAAATAAGGCTATCAGCTAAAACTGTAATTTATGTAAGCTTTTTGCTCTATATTGGGGCTAATAAAGATTACATTACGGTTGAGAGGAAGCTGGAGGCGATGGAGGGTTACTGGGTATATCTACAGCTGGGCGATCACGAGTCAATTTTTCAATAAGAAGAGCATGTTGAGGATATAGCACTGACAAATCTTGGCGCCCAGCTAGTTCGAAGTTTTTGAATTCAAAGCCCGGAAAGACAGTACATGCAACTAAAGAGTAGGCATTAGGATCAGGATTATCAACATAGGCAGAAAACCAGCAATTTCTTGGGACATTTATCTGATATTCTGCGTTTTCACCTTTACCTAATTTTTTAGTTACTAAATCACCTTGTGGTGTGAGCCAGTGAATAATTAAATCTGTTCCTTCATGGTGATGCCAAGTTTCATCAAGGGATTTTAGTTTATGCCAAGCAGAAAAATCACCTGTTGCGTCATATGAACGAAGTAAATAATAAATACTCGTACCTGCGGGATATTCCTGTCCTTCCAAGGACACTTTTCTATCACCAAGAAAGGTTTGTCGGTAATATCCGCCTTCTGGGTGAGGTTCTAATTTTAATTTATTTACCAATTGATCAATACTGGGCCCTGACATAAAAACTCACCTTTAAAAAACTTAATTTGGCGATAGGTTTTTATATCTTGCATAACCTATCAGCAGCCATGCTGGCCACGCAAATATTATGGCATAAAAAAGTTCTAAAAGGTATACAACTGTCCCCATTTTTAATAATTCTACAAAGTTTACAGTACCTGAATATCCTATGATCATTGTAATAGCGACCAATAAAATACCACCCACCGCAGATGAAGCAATACTGCGCCACCAGAAACCTTTTCCATGAGTGAGAATTTTTAATCTTTGCAAAATACTCACATTAACCCAGCTGCTAACAGATACAGCTACAATTCCGGCTAAAGTGAAACCAAATATGGGTTCTAATACAGTAATATAGGCTTCTGCATGAGGCCAAAAATCAGGCGCAGGCAGATAAATAATTAAACGCACAATTAGGCTAAATAAAACTTCGCCTGCTAAACTCAAAATTATTAATTGTTTTGCAATTCTGGGCCCGTATAACTCTGCAATTACGTCACTAATGGCATAAGTAAGGGGGAATATAAAAGGCGGGCCTGGTAGAATAAATCCACCAAAGCTTATTAAGCGGTAAGCTACAGCGCACGCAGCAATATAAATAGTAACTTGCAATATAGTTAATGCTAATAAAAATCCTAAAGAACGTGTGGATATATTGTCCTGCATAAGATTATCTCAAAGTTCAAATTTTTAATAATCACGACGAGACTGCTTCATGACACCTAATATTTTATCTTCTTCAGTGAGAGGAGCTATTTTAAATTCGGGATTTAATGGTTTCAGATATTTTTCATTCCCATCAATTAAAAGTTGCCTTAATGTTGCCGACTGCAGACCATTTTTTAATTCTGTTTTGGCTATAATAATATAATCTCGGTGTTTAGGTTCTGTATGGGGCTCTATGATTAATAAGGTCCCCTGAGGAAAAAATTGCCAATCATTGTGTTCAATTAATAATGCAAAACCGTCTTGCGATAATTCTAAATCAGTTAAAATATTGTGTGCGTATTTATGTATTTTATGATGTTTTTCTTGCGTCCATTTCATTATATATTCCCAGGAAATAAGCGGAATTGAATGCCATTTATTAGCTGATTGTGCAGATGATTCAATTAAACTGGGCAACGGTTCGCTGCCGATTAACTGATCTAAAGATACTTGGAAAAATTTAGCGAGTGGTACTAGGGAAGCAATAGTAGGGTTTTGTTGTTCATCGCTAAGTAATCTACTAATGGTTGCTAAAGGAATGCCTGTGCTTTTATGCAGCATGCTTAAAGTCACTTGCCCTTGTTCCATAAGAGTTTTTAAATTGGTCGCCAAAACGGAATATTGCTTGGAGACCATTAGCTTATCTGTATTTATATCCATTTAACTACCCTTATAATATTTTCTATATTTGGAAATATATCACATAAAAGCCGATATCGCCAATTAAGAAACCTTTTGCTAGAAGTATTTCTTAAAAAATCTATATTTATCAATATGTTGAAAGCATATTAAAATAAACAACTTTTTGATTAAGAGTCCTTGACTAAAAGCTAAAAAACGTCTATCTTTCCATATATGGAAATATTGTACTTTATGGAAGATCCTATAACAAATATTAAACGGTAAACAAGAGGTTAGCAATAATATGTTTCCAATTAATTTAGAATATCCTTGGGTATCTCCACGTTTAATAGAAGAAATCTTGGTTGGATGCGGTAGTATTAATGCTAGTTCAGAAAATTATCGCCTTCTTGCATCTTTATTGGCCCATGTCATTGTTAATCCTAATGTTACTTCTTTAACAGAGCGTGAAAGAGCCTGTTTATTTTGGTTTGCTCATGGCAAATCTTATCAAGAGATATCTGTATTAATGAATATTAAATCGGGATCAATTCGTACATATGTCAAGCGGATTAAACACAAATTAAATTGTCACACTACTATTGAAGCTGTTTTTATGACCATGCGTTTTAGATATTTTGGATTGAATGAACAATCAATTATTGAAATGTATAAAAAAATTAAAGAAGAGTGAGTATAAAGGTGTGAAGGAGATTCATATGATGCTAGCAAAACAATTAATTAAAAAACCTAAAGTGATCGTTATTGAGGACAATGATTTTTTACAAAAATTACATGAAATCACTCTTACTTCATTTGGCTTTGATGTAACGGTGGTGGGGCATGCACAGCAAGCAATTGAGCTTTGGAATGAACATTGGGATCTTATATTCTCCGACATCGGTCTTCCTGATGTTGATGGTAATGAATTGTGCAGGAAAAGGCGGGAATATGAAAAACAAAATGGCATATATACGCCAGCTTTTGCCTATACCGCATTCGGAGATACTATAAAACAAAAATGTTTATCTTCAGGTTTTGACGCATTTGGAGTAAAACCAATGAAAAAAGAAGAACTACAAGAAATTTTACAAAAATTATTACCAGGTTTTCAATTAAATTTAATAAAAAATATTAACAAAAATAAATGAGGGTTTATGCAAAAAACCAATAAACATGGAGTGCCAATATGGATGATTAAAAGAGCATTAATATGTCGAGTTAATTTATGCGCAGGATTCAGATATTTTGAGATTGATCAAGATGGTAACATCTTATTAGATAATAAAAACGTTTCTCATATTGATCGTGCTAAATGGGATGTTGAACATCAATGCTGTTACATTCCATTGAAAAAAATTGGATAAGGATAAAATATGCAAATTCAAATGAACTACTTCAGATTATTTTAACGAGATAATTTGCTGATAAGATCAGCATGTTGTGGGTAAAGAGTTAGCAATTCTTGACGTTTGGCTAGCTCAAAATTTTTGAAATCAAATCCTGGAAACACGGCGCATGCGACTAGGCAGTAGCCCTCTGGGTTGGGATTATCTACATAAGCTGCAAACCAGCAATTTCTTGGAATATTAACCTGATATGTCGCGCCTTCTCCTTTGCCTAGGATTTGAGTTTTTAAATCACCTTTAGCCGTTATCCAATAAATAGTTAAATTGGCACCATCCAGATAATACCAGGTTTCATCAAGTTCATTTAATTTATGCCATGCGGAATAATCATTTGTGGTTTGATATGAGCGCAGTAAATAATAAATACTGGTGCCGGATGAATATTCTGAATCATTTAAAATTACTTTTTGATCCGAGCGAAAAGTTTCGCGGAAATAACCGCCTTCTGGGTGCGGTTGTAAATTTAATTTTTTCACTAAACTTTCAATAATAGGCGACATAGTTTATTTTCCAGATCTGCGCATAGCGATATGCGGGATTCCATCTTCTAAATAAGGTGAACCTACGCGTTTAAAACCAAAACCTTTGTAGAATTCTTCTAAGTTCACTTGCGCGGAAATAACTACTTCGTGTTTTGGAGCTTGTTCATCGATATAAGATAACCCTTGCGCTACTAAAATTCGGCCAATGCCTTTGCCGCGATAGGCTAGTGGTGTGATGATGCGGCTGAGATAAACAGGATCGCGGGATTTTTCTGGAAATAAGACGCGCAAGTATCCTACTAAATCGTCTTTGTATGTGCCTAATAAATGGTGAGTTTGTAGATCCAATCCATCTAAATCTGCAAATAAGCAGGCTTGTTCTAGAATAAAAACATCTTGCCGTAATTTAGCAACGGCATAAAAATCTTTGGCGGATAGTTTATCTAATGTAGCCCAGCGCCATTGAATGTCATTGATGTTTATCATACAATCTCATGGCCTTCTTCAATCCAACCTTTAATACCTGGGGCTAAAGAAAAGATATTTTTATATCCCATTGTTTGTAGAGAGGCTCCCGCAAGTGCTGAGCGGCCACCGCCGCCGCAATAAAGAATAATTTCCGCATTAGGATCATCCACTAATCGTTCAATATATACTTCCAGGATGCCACGACTAAGATGAATAGCATCAGGTATGTGGCCTTGCTGCCATTCATTTTGTTCGCGCACATCGATCAGATAATAATGTTCACCTTTTTGTAAACGTTGTTCTAAATCAGTACAATTAATTTCTTTAATTTGGCTGCGTGCTTGTTTGACAATTTGGTGATAGCGGTCCATAGCAATGTCCTAATAAATAATGATAATTATACCATAGCACAGCAATAAAGCGCCGAATATGGGTTGCAAGAATTTCTGGATTTTTTGTACATATTTTTGCCAGCGCGCATGGGTAATTAATAAGCTTACTAAGGTAAACCAGGAGAAAGTGGTGATCATCATCGCTATTCCATAAGCTATTTGCCAACTTATAGGGGTGTGTTCATCGATCACTAAAGTGAATAAGCTTAAGAAAAATAATAAGGCTTTTGGATTTAGCAAATTACCTAATAATCCTTGTTGCCAGCTGCTAACATAGGAAGCAGTGGTCGCCGTAGTGGTGGTTTCAGCTGCTGACGGCTTTAGTGTGTGATAAAGTAATTTTATACCTAAATAGCCAAGATAAAGCGCGCATAACCACGTGACAGTGGTAAAGAGCACGGGTGATTCATGAACAATGAATGCCAAGCCAAATAAACAAGCAATTACTTGAACGCCAATACCTAATGCAATACCCAACGCGGTATATATACCGTGTTGACGTGAGCGCAAGGTAGCGTTGCTGACTACTAAAATATAATCAGGGCCCGGCATTATTAATGCTAGTATTTGCAGGCCAACAACCAAGGTGAATTCTGATATAAAATTGATCATAAAACTTTATGTTTAATTTGAATCTTTTTTGTGTCATTCCCGATAGTTTGGCTTTTCTACAAAGATGTGGCTAGTCGAGGGAATCTATAAGGGAGCTTTATTCAACGCTCCTTTATAGATTCCCACTGTTAGCCACATCTTCGCAAAAAGATTCTGCCGCCGGGAATGACAATTAAAAAAGTTCTTTCAATAACCGATAATAAACTTCAGTCAATTGTTCCAACTCTGAAATTAAAACTTGCTCATTAACTTTATGAATAGAATCATTAGAAGTTCCAAACTCTATGGTTTGACAGCCCAGCTTCGCTAAGAATCTTCCATCCGAAGTGCCGCCGCCGGTCGAAAGTTCAGGTGTTACGGCGGTGACATGTGTGATACAGTCTTTCAATACTTCGGTTAAATCACCTGCAGGAGTAAGAAAAGGTTCACCGGATAATTGCCACTCAATGGTATAGTTTAATTTCCAGGTGTTTAATATTTCTTCTACTTGCTGTTTAATTTTATCAAAAGTTAATTCCGCGGAAAAACGCCAATTAATCCGAGCTTTAAGTTCTCCGGGAATAACATTGTTGATTTTAGTATTTCCGGATTCTACATAAACAATTTGCATGCTAGTGGGCGGAAAATAATCACCACCCGTGCACCATTGTTTTTGTTGTAATGCAAGTAGTGCAGGCAAGGCTTTATGTATAGGGTTTTCTGCTAATTGCGGATAAGCCACATGGCCTTGAATACCGCGAATTGTTATAAAGGCATGTAGCGAACCGCGGCGGCCATTTTTGATGCAATCACCAAAAGTTTGATTACAAGAAGGTTCACCAATCACACACCAATCCACTTTTTGTTGCGTTTTTTGCAGATGTTCAACAATAACCGGTGTGCCATCCATATAGTCATCGCCTTCTTCGGCGCTAGTGATGGCAAAACCAATCGAGCCAGAGAATTGTGGATGTTCTTTTACAAATTGTTCTGTGGCTACAATCATTGCGGCTAATGGTCCTTTCATATCTTGTGCGCCGCGGCCGATTAATTTGTGATCTTTTATCGTGGGAATAAAAGGATCCGTTTGCCAAGATTCACGCAGGCCTGGATCAACCACATCGGTGTGTCCTGCAAAAATAAGTAATGGGCCTTGAGTGCCGTAACGTGCCCAAAAGTTTTTTACTGGGCCTTTTGCTAAATCCGTGATTTGAAAACCGGCATGTTGTAATCGTTTGGTTAGTATCGCTTGACAACCCGCATCATTAGGCGTGATAGAAGGGCAAGCAATTAATTCTTGTGCTAAATCTAAAGTTTTTTTATTCATCCGTTGCTCGCAATAGTGCATTTAAATCAACTTTACCGCGGGTTTTTTCATCCACTTTTTTTACAATAACGGCGCAATACAAACTATATTTACCATCTTTGCTGGGCAAATTTCCGGGAACGACTACAGAACCAGGCGGAACATAACCGTAACTAGTTTGTCCTGTTTCACGATCATAAATGCGCGTGCTTTGCCCAATATAGACGCCCATAGAAATCACTGAACCTTGGCCCACGATAACGCCTTCCACAATTTCTGAACGTGCGCCAATAAAACAATCATCTTCAATAATAGTGGGGTTAGCTTGCAAAGGCTCTAATACACCGCCGATACCCACGCCACCGGATAAATGCACATTTTTACCAATTTGGGCGCAGGATCCAACAGTTGCCCAAGTGTCGACCATGGTACCGCTATCTACATAAGCACCAATATTGACGTAAGAGGGCATCAGCACTGTGTTGGGTCCTACATAGGCGCCATAACGCACATGGGCAGGTGGCACAATCCGCACTTTTTGTTCGGTTAATTCAGCGGCAGATGAATCAGTATATTTAAGTGGCACTTTATCAAAATAGCGAGTGTGTTGGCCTTCCATTAATACATTGGGATGTAAACGAAAATACAACAGAATCGCCTGCTTTATCCATTGGTTTACCTGCCATTGCCCATCACGCCGCTCGGCAACCCGGATCTTGCCTTCATTCAGCTGATCTATCACTTTATTAACAGCCGTGTGTATTTCCGGTGATGCTGTTTTGGGGCTTAACGTATCACGGGTTTGGTAAGCTTGTTCGATAATCGATTGGAGTTGTTGCATGGTAAGGCCTTCTTCCTAAATTAGGTAAGATATTTTAGCTGGAATTTATATGCCTGTCATTTGGATAGAAACAAAAAGCCAGATATCATACTTTTTATAAATTTTAAGGTGAATAATGATAGCCAAGCTGTGGGTAAGGACATTTACGAATATCTTCTAACATTGATAGTTGTGTTTCCCTATAAAATACTCCGATTGCTTCTAAGCTCAAAGTTTGAAAAGTCAATGCTTTTCTTTCTTTAACTTGTTCAAATGGGTGAAGATGTTGGTATAATTCTAGACCTCGCTGTATGTGTAGATCTAAATTTATCATCGATTCTACCGGTGATGCATACTGAAGTATCATTGCGATCGTCCCGTCATTTTTACGTTTCATTGAGATAATATGAAAGGCAGTCTTATTCAAGGATATATCAGGAAACAGGCTATTTAAATTATTGGGTTTCCAACCTGCATTTTTTAAAAAGTGCAGGTAATATTCAGACATAGAAGGGTTGGCCATAATATTAGGAATCACTCCCTTTGCGGCTTGTAAATATCGGGAAAATTTTATTTTTTGTGTAGCATTTAATGGTGATAAATCAGTGCTTTGTTGAGTTGTAGTCCACATATTGCGAAACTCTTTTACACGGTCATCACCTATATTAAGTGTTCGATTTAAAGCAATAACCTTAATAGGATCAATGTATATCATGCCATCCTCTTTTAGGACGGTCTGCATATAAATAGGAAACGTCATCCATTGCGCGACCATTTTGCAAAGTCCTTGCATATGACGTAAATGGGAAACGAAATGTTCTACTTCATGTCCTAAATAGTCAGCTGTAGTGTGATCGTTAATAATAACTTCTTGGTTTACGTGAGAATAGTAACTTGTGAATTCTGTACCTGGATTTGTGCTTTTTCTACAAATGATGGTGAGATTATGCTTAACTGCCGTTTCTAAGTTCTCCCTGATACTATCAAGCATAATAGCTTTTATAATTTCACGATATACATCAGCAATATTTGCGCAGCCCTCTAGAGTTTTCATGGTAATTCCGGCAATAATTGCATTAAATAGATTTCTATATTCCTCAGGAAGGTTCTCCACCTGAATTAATTCCCTCTCTTCGGTAGGCAATGGGGCGCCTTTGGGAAAGACAACCAAGGTATTAAGGCTAGCGCTAGATTGGAGCAAATAATAAAGGTAACTTATCAGCGCAACAGACAAGCTTGCGAAGACAAAAAGAAGTGTTTTAGTTATATCTAAATCGGAGTAATTTCTTGGCATATATGAAAAGTAAGGTATCATACTTTACACATAAAATAAATTGTATTTATTAACAGCAATTAGCAAAAATCTGAGTGGACGCAATCTCTTCCTATCTAATGTAAACAAAGGTAAAAGTATGTATAGACATGGTTTGTAGGGTAAATTAAAGGTATAATTGTGGCACTAAATCAGGCAGGTAGCTAATATGAGCGAAATTGAAAAATCCAATTTTAGTAAAGCAAAATTGCAAGAATATAAACGGCAGATTGGAAATCGTCCATGGTTGCTAAGAAGCATCATAGCGATCGTGATATTAGCCGTTTTATGGTATGGTTATTTATGGTATATGCAAAGACGGGCAGAAGTAGAACAATCTTTAGTGCGGCCAGTTCCAGTAATGGCAACAGCGGTTGAACAACGCACAATGCCTATTTTGGTACAAGCATTTGGTGATCTACGCGCATTTGCATCGGCTAAATTAAGTGCAGAAAGTTCGGGTAATATTGTGAATATTAGCTTTGAAGGTGGACAGAAAGTGACGGCAGGCACCGTGTTGGTGACCATCGATAATGAAACAGAAAAAGCGAATTTGCAAAAAGCCCAAGCAGATAAAGCGCTGAAACAATTAGAATATGATCGTAATGTTAATTTGGTTAAACGCGGCGCACAAGCACAGCAAGTTTTAGATGTGGCAAAAGCAGAATTAGAAGCCAGCCAAGCCAATCTGTTAGCGGCACAAGATGCATTAAATAAAACGTTTATTGTGGCGCCTTTTGATGGAAGGTTAGGTGCACGAATAGTTAGCATTGGGCAATATGTTTCCCCTGGACAGGCTATTGTAGATATTGTTGATGCAGAGAGGTTGAAAATTCAGTTTTCTGTTCCAGAAAAATATTTAAGCCAATTGGCAGTAGGGCAAGAAGCGGATATTACTACGTCAGCGTATCCTGATCGTATGTTTGCTGGAAAAGTAGATTATGTGGCGCCATCTATTGATCCGGTTACGCGTACTATCAGTGTTGAAGCCGTATTTGATAATAAAGAAGGATTGTTATCTCCCGGTTTATCTGTGCAGGTTTCACAAGTTTTAGCTCAAAACAATCAAGCGCTTGTAGTGCCTGAAGAAGCACTAGTGTATTCATTAGAAGGTGCTAGCGTGTTTATTGCAGAAGACGATGCAGAATTTGTTTTGGATGAACGGGTGCGGGAAGGAATTTTGGAACAACAATCAGCGCAACGCAATGTCCCCATTGATGAATTACCACCATTGCAAATTAAAAAAGTAAAACGCATCAATGTGCAAACAGGAACTTTTGCTAATGGTGTTGCACAAATTAGCGAAGGGTTGAAAGCCAATGAAATGGTGGTTACGCAAGGCCAACAAAAATTACGTGATGGCGCCATTGTTATGATCGTAGATCCTGCTAAACGTATGGCAGAAGCAGCGGCCGCAGCAGAAGCTGCAAAAAAATAAATGGCAGAGGGCAATGAATGAAACTTTCTGATTTATGTATTAAACGCCCGGTTTTCACACTAGTGATCAATATCTTGATGGTAGTGGTGGGCTTAGTCAGTTTTGCGCGTTTAGAAGTTCGCGATTTACCTAAGATGGAAACAGGTACAGCGACTATCACCACAACCTATGCGGGTGCCGATGGCACATTGATTGAAAACGAAATTACCTCGGTCATTGAAGAAGAAATTGCCGGTGTTGAAGGCGTCGATTACATTATCTCGCAAAGTCAAAATAACTCTAGCGTTATCAGTATTTATTTTAAACAAGGTTATAACATTGATGTGGGTATGAACAGCCTGCGCGATAGATTAGGCGCAGTGGTTAATACCTTGCCAGAAGATGCCGATACACCTGTTTTAGAAAAAGCCGATATTAATACCACGCCTACCATGTATATTGCGTTCACCACTAATGGTGAATTGTCCGATATGGCATTAACGGATTATATTCGCCGTTATATTAAAGTCAGCATCGAACAAGTAGAAGGGGTGGGAACGGCGCCTATTTTAGGCGGTCGCGAATTTTCTATGCGCATATATCCAGATCCTGCACGCATGGCGGCACGCAACATTGATCCCACGGATATCGCTAATCTGTTAAGCACGCAAAACGTCAACGTAGCCGGTGGACAAATTAAAAGTGAACAACGTAATTATACGTTGCTGCCACAAACTCGTGTGCCTAGGACAGAAGATTTTGGGCAATTGATTATAAAATCAGACGCTAATGATTTTGTGCGGTTAGGCGATGTTGCGGATGTTAAATTAGATCCGCTAGAAGTGGATGAAATTGTACGTGCCAATTTTCAACCAGCGGTGATAGTCGCCGTGGTTCCACAAAGCAGTGCAAACCCCGTGACCATGTCTGAAAGCGTCAATGCGCTATTACACGAGGCCAGCAAAACATTGCCGGATGGCGTGGATTATTCCGTGGTGTATGATAAAGCCGTGTTTATTGATGCGTCAATTGAAGGGGTTTATTCCACATTGGTTGAAGCGGTAATTTTAGTTGTGTTGGTAGTCTTTGGCTTTTTAGGTTCAGTGCGTTCTTCATTTATTCCTATCATTACCATTCCTGTATGTTTAATTGCGACTTTTTCGCTGGTTTTTGCGATGGGATATAGCATTAACACAATGACATTATTGGCGATGGTGTTAGCCATTGGTTTGGTGGTGGATGACGCTATCGTGATGCTAGAAAATGTTCATCGGCATATTGAAGAGGGCATGAGCCCTATGGCGGCGGCATTTAAAGGTAGCCGCGAAATTGGTTTTGCTATTATTGCAATGACAATAACATTAGCGGCAGTATATGCACCTATAGGCTTTACACCCGGATTAACGGGCGATGTGTTCCGTGAGTTCGCATTTACTTTAGCAGCAGCGGTGATCATTTCCGGTTTTGTGGCATTAACCTTATCACCGATGATGTGTAGCCGCCTCATGAAACATGAAAGTAATCGTTTTATTCAATGGTTAGATACTACCTTTGAAAAGTTAAAAACGCGCTATCAAACTTTTTTACATTCAGCATTAGATAATCGCGGCACCGTATTAACGGGAATCGTTATTATTGCTATCTTCGGTGGTTGGTTATTTAGTTCCTTGCGTTCTGAATTGGCGCCTACTGAAGATCAAGGTACAGCCATTATTTTTATGATTGGGCCACGCGGCGCTAATACGAATTATTTAGATTTTCAGTTGAAACAAGTGGAAGGAATTTTTAAACGCTTGCCTGAATATGCAAATTACGTGGGAATTGTTGGCTATCCACAAGCCAGTCAAGGTATTGCCTTCTTGCAAATGAAGCCTTGGGATGAACGCGATCGTAGTCAAGGTGAAATTGTTGAAGGATTATTTAGGCAAACTATCGCCATTCCCGGCGCCATTGTAGTTGCAGCTGAAATGCCTTCGCTTAGTACTAGTGGCGGGGATTATCCGGTTGATTTTGTTGTTCAGGCGACCGGCACTTATGAAGAAATTCAAGAAATCACCAGCGCACTGCAGATGAAGATGATGACCAGCCCAATTTTTGAGTTAGTGCAAACTGATTTAAACCTAGATAAACCGGAACGCGATATTATTTTAAACCGCGATCTTATAGCCAATTTAGGTATTTCAATGAGTGAAGTGAATCAAGCCATGGCGATAATGCTGGCAGGACGCAATATCACCAAGTTTAACTATGATGGTGAAAATTATGATGTAAAAGTGCAAATGCGCGATGAGGATCGCAAGAATTTAAGCCAAATTGGTAATATTTACCTTAACACGGCTTCGGGTAAAGTTGTTCCTTTATCTTCTATTATAGATGTTAAAAATTCGGTAGGTGCGGAAGTGTATCCTCACTATAATCGCTTGCGTTCAGCTTCATTGACATCAAATTTGCAACCTGGTTACACCCAAGGTGATGCAGTAGCTTACATTCAACAAATAATGCCAGAAATTTTACCCAGCAACATGAAATATACTTGGGCGGGCCAAACGTTAGATTACGTTAACTCTAGCGGCGCCATGTTGATGACCACGATTTTAGCGTTGGCATTTATTTACTTAGTCCTAGCGGCACAATTTGAAAGTTGGCGTGATCCATTTATTATTATGCTCACGGTACCGTTCTCGATTATTGGTGCCGTGTTATTGTTGAAGCTCACGGGTGGTACCAATAATATTTATACGCAAATTGGTTTTGTGACCTTGATTGGTTTGATTACCAAACACGGTATTTTAATTACCGAATTTGCCAATCAGTTGCAAGAACAAGGTAAAAATTTACGCCAAGCAGTGATTGAATCGGCCGCATTACGCTTACGTCCGATTTTAATGACTACCGGTGCTATGGTGTTGGGCGCTATTCCTTTAGCGATCGCATCGGGTGCAGGCGCTTATGCGCGCCAACAATTAGGGGTAGTGATTGTGGGTGGAATGACCATTGGTACTATCTTTTCATTAGTTATCGTGCCTATTGTTTATACTTTATTAGCGGAAAAACGCACTAAGATGGATAGTAGCCATCCTATTAACGTTGCACTGCATGAAGCTGAAAAATAAGCTTGTCACCCCGCACTTGTTGCGGGGTCCGGTCGGGATCTAAATATTTTGACCAGACCCCGCAACAAGTGCGGGGTGACAATGCAAGCAAGAACTATTTAGCATGAACCACTCTCAAGCGTTTTATAAAAACACGGAACTCATGGGCGGGCTATTGTTATTTCTAGCTACCGCTTTAGCGTTGTTTTTAGCTAATCATCCTGTTTTGCATGAACTTTATCAGACATTGAAGAATATTAGTTTTACTATTGGCTTTCCTGAACCCAATCTCATGCTGACTAAGCCATTATTGTTATGGATCAATGATGGATTAATGGCCATTTTTTTCTTATTAATTGGTTTAGAGTTAAAACGCGAAATATTAATTGGCCATTTATCAGATAAGCGCCAAATTTTGTTGCCTGCTGTGGCCGCATTAGGCGGTGTTATTATCCCCGCCGTGATTTATCTTGTCTTTAATATTCATGATCCGATGACTAGCAAAGGCTGGGCCATTCCCATTGCAACGGATATTGCTTTTGTTATAGGCGTTTTGGCATTATTGGGTAAACATATTCCCAAAAGTTTACGCATCTTTTTATTAGCTTTAGCTATCTTCGATGATTTAGCAGCGATATTAATCATTGCGTTCGTTTATACCCAGCATTTATCATATCTGAGTTTGTTGATCAGTTTATTGTGCATTGCAATTTTAGTTACTTTTAATTTTTTCAATGTGAAAAGAGTTTCTTTGTATATTTCTGTTGGTTTGATTATGTGGGTGTCGCTTTTACATTCAGGTGTGCATGCAACTATTGCTGGAGTAGTGTTAGGCTTCATTATTCCTTATAATATCAAATATAGTACGGAATCTCCTCTGCTATTTCTAGAAAAAGGCTTGCAACCTTGGAGCGCATTTCTCATTCTGCCATTATTTGCCTTTGCTAATGCCGGCGTGAATTTTCAATATGTGGGTTGGGCGACTTTAACTGATCCGGTGACTTTAGGCATAGCTTTTGGATTATTTTTAGGAAAACAAGCGGGCGTATTTAGTTTCGCATTCATAGCTATTCGTTGCGGTTTAGCAAAATTACCAGAAGACATCAACTGGCTGCAGTTTTACGGGGGCGCTGTATTATGCGGCATTGGTTTCACCATGAGTCTTTTTATCGCTTCATTATCTTTTGATACCGCGGTTATGCTCAACTGGGATGATGATAGAATCGGCATTTTACTGGGTTCCCTGTTATCGGGTATTACAGGTTATCTGATTTTACGTAAAACAGCTCATTATACCTATAGTGGTTAACACTCCTCTATGAAAGAACGTTATGATGAATAAAGCGAAAGATAATAAGCAATTAAAAATCAATGCTAAATGTCCTTGCTGTTCAGGCAAATTATTTGCTGATTGTTGCTCTCCTTTTTTACACGAAGAAAAATTTCCTGAGACTGCTGTACAGTTGATGCGTTCTCGTTATACGGCTTATTCGACGGTCAATATCGAATATATTCAAAAAACCATGCGCGGCGCTGCTGCTGAAAACTACGCGTCTGCTGAGACTAAACAGTGGGCTTTGCAGGTTATTTGGTGTGGATTGAATATTATTGATCCGGGCAAACAAAGCCAAAAAATAGAAGATGACGAAGTGGAATTTGCGGCTAAATATATAACAGGAAATCTTCTACATATTTTGCATGAACATAGTCAATTTAAAAAAATTAATGAACGATGGTTTTACACCTGCGGAAATTTAATACCTCATCAACCTACCTCAATCAAAGATAAAGATCAGTGCCCATGCGATAGCCGTAAGAAGTTTTCTCAATGCTGTGGAAAAGCATAATTATTAACTGGATTTTTTTGAGTGTGTTACTTTAGCAGGCGGAAGAGCAGGAATTGCCAGATATTTATGTATATTAAAATCAAAAGGTTTTTCTTGATGTAAGAAGAGTCGCCCATTTTGATCGTGACAGGTAACCAGATTTTGATAAGGTGTATATACTTTATATAACGTTATGAAACCCACTAATGAAAGTACCGAATTCAAAATCGCACTATAAAATTGTAAAAAAATGTCTTTATTGTAATTATCTTTTCTGATATTTTCCTTTTCTTTATTGAATAGATGATCGATTTTTTTTAACAGATAAATGCTAGTTTCTGTAATAATTTTTCTGTCCATTCTCCTTTTTTGTTTTTCATACTTTTTTTTGGAGGGTCACTGGGAAAACCTAACTTGGTCACTATATGGAATAATGCAAGTTTAATGGTTAATACATAAAAATCCTCCCATTCTTCAGGATCCAGCATGGGATTGCGATTTTGTATCCATTTTAATTTTTTAGAACAAAAACCATTGGGTGCCCATATCATGGTAGTTATAAATGTGCCAAATTTGCCTTGTTTTTCATGCCATTCTGGGGTGTCTGTGTTAATAGGATCAAAATGCTTAGATTCTTTAATGATTAGGTCACAAATATTTCTGATGAAGGCCCTATTGCCAACCTCTTCTGGGCTAGGCCAATTCAAAGGGTCTATGAAGGGTAAATAAACTTCATATAATAATTGATAGGGATTAGTCGGCATAAACAATTGGTTTGTTGAGTAAAATAATATTTTACTCTCAAAGTTAAGTATTTTAAAGTTATATTTCTTACATCAAAAGCCATGATAGCTGTATACAGATATAGTATTAACTGCCAAGCACAGTGTAGAGTTGTTCTTGGAGCAATTGTTTTTCTGTTGGCAATAGCGGCTGGTGTTTGGCATTCAATAACCAAAAAATATCTTCGGCACGTTCAGCTAAGGTGTTAATTTGCGCACGTAACACCTGGATGCCTTGTTGATGAAATACTCGTGCTACATTGGCGAGCAAACCGGGTCGGTCAGCAGTAAACAAACGCAGGATCGTATTATTAGTATAGTGATCATGGTCAAATTCTATAATAGTAGGGTAGTTGAAAGTTTGTAACCGTGTAGAAAGTGCTTGTAAAGTAGGGGAGGCTATTCTATCTAAACTACGTAATTGGCTGGTGATTTTTTGTTGAACGCGTTCAATATGTTTAGGATCATCTAAAGGTTTGTTACCGCGTTGCAAAACAATATAAGTAGATAAATTGTGCTGACTATGCGTAGTGTGAATATGTGCCGCAACAATCGATAATTGCAGGCTATCCAATAGACTAGTGACTGTAAAAAATAATTCGGAGCGTTGAGGGGCGTAAATAAAAACTTCTGTGGCATTATGTGAATGATGCGCTTGAATTTTTACTAAGGGAAGCATAGTAGCGTTCAATAACATTTCTGCTTGCATGGCTAGTTGAGGTGCAGGGTAAGTTAAGAAATAATCTGCATTAAAATTTTTCCATAATTCAATTGCTGGTTTGTGTAGTGAGCTATTCAATATCTTTAAAGCAGCTTGTTGTTTTTTCTCAACTCTATCACCGGCTATTTGCTGTTGCTGTGGTTGATCTAATAGTAAATAAGTTTCTTGATATAAGCCATCAATCAGCGAAATGCGCCAACCTGTCCACAACTTGGTGTTGGTCGCGTAAATATCGGCGATGGTTAATAAATATAAATAAATCAAGGTTCGAGTATCTTTAACTTTTTTTGCAAATGCTTCAATGACGGCTGGATTACTAATATCTTGTTGTTGTGCTACTTGTGAAAGTAATAAATGATTTAATACCAACCAGGTGACTAGTTCCGAATCCTCTGTTGAGTAGTGATGCTGCAGACAAAAAATTTTAACTGCTTCCGCACCAATTTCTTCATGGTGACCTTGTTGGCCTTTACCAATATCATGGAAAAATCCGGCTAAATATAATAACTCAGGTTTTTCTAATGGTTTAGCTATTTGTACGCCTAGTGGGAAAGTAGAGGTATTAGTGCCTTTAACTAAATTTTCTAATTGTTGCACTAGCATAAGGGTATGTTGATCAACAGGATAAGCATGAAATAAATCATATTGCATCATGCCAGTAACGTGAGCGAATAGGGGAATGTACTTTCCTAGTATTTGGTATTCATGCATTAACGTCAATGTGGCTGTGACATTGCCTGAACGTAAAATGCGTAAAAAAGGTTTTTGATAATGTGCATCTTGATAGCAATCGGGCGCTATGAAGAGAATACCTTGAATCAATAAACGTTGAGTAGCAACACTTAATAGGGTAGATATTTTCTGTTCACTAAAAACAGCAAATAATTCAAAAATTAACCAAGGTTCAGCTTTGATGGATTGCAAGTCTATAGGGTAATCCAATTCAACGGATTTTTCCGGTAATGTATTAAAGGCGCCTAGTTGTTGTAAAGCACGGTTGACCAATTGTATCGATCGGCGTGTGCGATTAAAATACCTGCGCATGAAATTCGAAACGGCTTGATTATTGTTTTTTCCTTCTTCACTAAAGACTTGGGCCAGTTGCAATTGGTGATCAAAAACCAGTTGATCATTGGCTTTAGTATTTTGTAGATGTAAAGCAAAACGCAACGTATTTAAATATTTTTTTATTTTTTGCCATTCTTCTAATTCATTGTCCTGAAAAACTTGATTCAGTTGTGCTTTGTCACCCTGCACTTGTTGCGGGGTCTGGTCGTGATCTAGACATTCCGACCGGATCTCGCAACAAGTGCGGGATGACAGAAGCCATTCAATCAGTTGCATATCGCGTTGACCACCTGGGCTGCATTTTATATTAGGCTCGAGTGTATAAGGGGGCATTGCGTAACGAGCATGGCGAGTTTGATATTCGGCAAATTTTTTCTGGATAAATATATCAGCAGGGCATAGTGTATATAATTGGCTTTGCATACGTTCAGCCAGCGCTTTATTGCCGCATAACCAACGGCTTTCTAGCAAATTGGTTAAAATGGTTTGATCGGCTTTTGCTTGTTGCCAGGTATCAGTCAAAGAGCGTACGCTATGGCCTATGATCAAATGGCTATCCCATAAATGCGTAATGAAATTTTGGATTTTTTGTAAATAGTGTTCTTGTTCTGTGATTTTATCTGCGATTATAAACGTAATATCAATATCGGAGTGTAAGTGTAATTGACCGCGGCCATAACCACCTACGGCAAGTAATGCGATAGGAATTTCGTCGCCACAATTTTGTTGCTGCCACAAATTGCTTAACAGATTATCTATAATTTTTGCATGTAAATTAAGTAAAAGTTCTGTATCTGCGCCTAATAGAAACCAATCGGTTAATTGTTGCCGCACTCGGTTGAGATAAATGCGGACAGGGGCATCTATATTAATCAGAGTTTGGTAAGCTTGTTCTGGATTTAAAGGGTAAGAAGGGTCAAGGCGCCTAGCCATACGCTTTATAGTTTTCCTTGTTCTTCACCGCGTTTAGTAAGGACTTCATAACCAGTATCAGTGACTAAAATAGTATGTTCCCATTGAGCAGATAAGCTGTGATCGCGTGTGATAGCCGTCCAGCCATCCGGTTTTACTTTTATAGTAGGTTTGCCTACGTTGATCATCGGTTCAATGGTAAAAATCATTCCCGGCTGCATCATTTGTGTTAAAGGCATGCTAATAGGTTTTTTGCGAATCTTATTATGCTCAATCCAACTATTACGGTAATGTAAAATTTGCGGCTCTTCATGCATTTTGGCGCCAACGCCATGCCCGCAAAAATCTTCAACAACTGAGAAATGATTTTTTTCTGCATGTTGCTGAATCGCTATACCAATTTCTTCTATATAGGCGCCGGGTTTCACCGTCTTGATGCCTAAGTACATACATTCTTGGGTAACCCGCACTAAGCGTTCTGCTAAAACAGTGCCAGTACCGACTATAAACATTTTGCTAGTATCGCCATGAAACCCATCTTTTTGCACCACAATATCCAGGTTCATAATATCGCCTTCTTTTAGTTTACGTGGGCCAGGAATCCCATGGCAAACTACTTCATTAATAGAAGTACAAATCGTGTGTTGATAACCCCGGTAACCTACACAAGCGGGAATCGCATCCTGCTTTTGGATAATATAGTCGTGGCAGATTTTATCGAGTTCTTCGGTGGTGATACCGGGTTGCACATAGGGGGTAATCATCTCCAATGCTTCCGCAGCAAGCTTGCCAGCGACACGCATTTTGGCTATTTCTTCCGATGTATGGATGTGAACAGGCATATTTAGTAATCTGGTTTAAATATTTAAGGCTTATTATGATACCAGATTTGTCCGGGGATATCCTCCAACACTGTCACCCCGCACTTGTTGCGGGGTCTGGTCAGAATATTTAGATTCCGACCGGACCCCGCAACAAGTGCGGGGTGACAGTGTTAATATTTCTGGTATATAATAGCCCCCACTTAAATGAATAAGCATTTAAGAATACACACATACATTTAATAGAATCTTCTGGGTGCTTAACTGTTTTTATAAACAGCTAGGTGGAAGATTTGGATGTATGGAGGCATAACCCGAGGAGAGTTAAAGATGTCTAACGTTTCTATGCGTGATATGTTGGCGGCTGGCGTACATTTTGGCCACCAAACCCGTTTCTGGAATCCTAAAATGGCGCCGTATATTTTTGGCGTTCGTTCAAAAATTCACATTATCGATTTAGATAAAACCACACCTTTATTTAGTGATGCGCTAAATTTTATTAGCCGTGTTGCTGCAAGAAAAGGTAAAGTTCTATTTGTGGGTACCAAACGTGCGGCAAGCGAAGCCGTGCGCGAACAAGCACAACGTTGTGGCATGCCTTATGTTGACCACCGTTGGTTGGGTGGTACATTAACCAATTATAAAACTGTGCGCAAATCCATCCAGCGTTTAAAAGACTTGCAAGAAATGCGTACAGGAACTGTTGCGCAGCACATAACCAAAAAAGAACGTTTGGATATGGATCGCGAAATTGAAAAATTAGAACGCAGTTTGGGCGGTATTAAAGATATGGGCGGTTTACCAGATGCGTTATTTGTGATTGACGTAGGCTTTGAGAAAATTGCGATTCGCGAAGCACAACGTTTAAAAATCCCAGTTATCGGAATAGTAGATACCAACAATAGCCCAGATGGCATTGATTATGTTATTCCTGGAAATGATGATGCTATACGTGCAGTTAATTTTTATTTATCAACAGTGGCGGACATCATCATAACAGCGCGTCAAGCTGCTGAAATTGATGTAGCAGCAGAACCTGCTGAACCTGTTGAAACAGTTAAAGCGCCTAAAGCACAAGTAAAGACTCGCGCTAAAAAGAAAATAGTGGGCGAAGAAGAAGCAGCAGAGAAGCCAACAGGCGAAGAAGAACCATCGGCTGATGATGAATCAAGCCAGGATGACAAAGCGTAAAATTTAGGGATGGGAAACCATCCCTAATTCCATTCATATTTTAAATGATCAAAACGAGGTTATGAGGCATGTCAATTACTGCAAATTTAGTTAACGAGTTACGTCAACGCACCGGCGCTGGCATGATGGAATGTAAAAAAGCATTAGTAGCTGCCGATGGCGATTTAGAAAAAGCCATCGAATCTATGCGTATCGCCGGCCAAGCTAAGGCGGATAAAAAAGCGGATCGTACCGCAGCGGAAGGAATTATTATATTAAAACAAAACAACAAAGCTGCTGTAATGGTGGAAATTAATAGTGAAACCGATTTCGTTGCACGCGATAATAATTTCAGCGCATTTGCGGAAGCTGTAGCAAATTTAGCATTAGAAAAACAAGCTAAAGATGTTAATGAATTGTTAAACCTAAAATTGGCCAATGGCCAAACGGTTGAAGAAGCACGTAAAGAATTGGTTGGCAAAATTGGTGAAAATATTAATGTACGCCGTCTTGCTTTAGTTGCTATCAAAGATGGCGTTTTAGGCACTTACGTGCATGGTGGACGTATTGGCGTTATTGTACACATTAAAGGTGAAGGTGATGCCGCATTAGCAAAAGATTTGGCGATGCACATCGCAGCAAATAATCCACAAGTGATTAAACCTACCGATGTTTCACCTGAATTAGTGGCTAAAGAAAAAGAAATTTATATTGCACAAGCACAAGAAACAGGCAAGCCCGCGGATATTATTGAAAAAATGATCACCAGCCGCATGAACAAGTTCTTAGATGAAGTCAGTTTAGTAGGCCAACCTTTTGTAAAAGATCCTAATGTTAAAGTTGGCGCATTGTTAAAGAATGCTAAAACAGAAGTGGATGTTTTTGCACGCTTTGCAGTGGGTGAAGGTATCGAAAAGAAAGTGGGTAATTTTGCAGAAGAGGTTATGGCGCAAGTTAAAGGAGAATAATCAAATGGCCACTGTTGCATATCAACGTATTCTACTTAAACTAAGTGGTGAAGCGCTGAATGGTAAATCAGCCAGTGGTATTGATCCCGATGTTTTAACCCGCATTAGCCAAGAAATTCTTTCCGTAGTGAAATTAGGTGTGCAAGTGGGCGTTGTGATTGGCGGCGGGAATTTATTTCGCGGAGCTGCTTTATCGGCGACTGGTATTGATCGTGTTACCGCAGACCATATGGGAATGTTGGCAACCGTGATGAATGCACTAGCGATGCGTGATGTATTAGAACGTATGGGCATTGGCACACGAGTTATGTCTGCTATACCCATGAGTGGATTAGTGGATCATTTTGATCGGCGTAAAGCGATGCATCATTTACGTGAAGGGGGTGTAGTGTTTTTTGCGGCCGGCACGGGTAACCCTTTGGTGACTACGGATTCTGCAGCAAGCTTGCGCGCAATTGAAATTGGCGCTGATTTATTGATTAAAGCTACCAATGTTGATGGTATTTATGACGCCGATCCTGCCAAAAATCCCAATGCCAAACGTTATCAACGATTAACCTATCAAGAAGCCTTGGATAAAGAATTGGGAGTAATGGATTTGGCTGCGTTTTGCCAATGCCGTGATTACAATATGCCCATTCGTGTCTTTAATTTAAATAAGCAAGGCGCACTAATGCGCATTGTTAAAGGCGAAGATGAAGGTACATTGGTTTCTAAATAAATAAGGAATTCATTATGCAAAATAAAATTATCAAAGACGCAGAAACCAAGATGCAAAAATCCTTGGAAGCATTGAAACAAGAATTTTCAAAATTGCGCAGCGGGCGCGCACATCCTTCGTTAATTGAACATATTTTAGTGGATTACTATGGCAATCCTACACCGTTAAACCGTGTGGCTAATGTCAACGTTGAAGATGCACGTACATTGGTAGTGATACCGTGGGAAAAAACCATGGTAAAACCCATAGAAAAAGCGATTATGACCGCTGATTTAGGATTAAATCCTGCAACTAGTGGCACGAATATCCGTGTGCCGTTGCCGCCATTATCCGAAGAACGCCGTAAAGAACTAGTGAAACATGCTAAGCATGAGGCAGAAAACTCCAAGGTTTCTGTTCGCAACATTCGTCGTGATGCTAATAATCAAGTTAAAGAGTTGTTAAAAGCCAAAGAAATTAGTGAAGACGAAGAACGTCGTGCACAAGATCAAATTCAAAAACTAACAGATAAAGTAATCGCAGAAGTGGATACGTTATTTTCTAATAAAGAAAAAGATTTATTAGAAGTATAATCTTATGACTGAAACTTTACCTGCTATGGCGATGGAAGAACTACCTGAAGCACATCTTGCTGATGATATACCTGCACTTCTGCAACGTCCTCACCATGTAGCTATTATCATGGATGGCAACGGCCGTTGGGCTCAAGCGCGTGGGTTACCCCGCACGGCTGGGCATAAAGCCGGCGTGGAAGCCCTGCGCAGAACGGTGAGCACATGCGTTGAACTACAAATTCCAGTATTGACCGTTTTTGCTTTCAGCAGTGAGAATTGGGCACGTCCACGACATGAAGTTCAGTTTTTGTTAGATTTGATTGCTTCACTTTTACAGCATGAAGTTGAACGTTTGCATAAGGAGAATATTTGTATTCGTATCATTGGTGATCGCACGCGGTTTTCTTCACGGTTGCAAAAATTGATTTTTGATGCGGAGCAACTCACTGAAAAAAATACTGGGCTTCGATTAATAATTGCCGCCAATTATGGCGGCCACTGGGATATCACCCAAGCTGTGCAAAAAATAGCTGCACGAGTTGCTGCACAGGAGTTATCAGTCGCGGATATCAATGATAATGAAGTGAATAATGCTTTGTGTTTAGCTGATGTTGCACCTCCCGATTTATTTATTCGTACTTCAGGTGAAAAACGGATTAGTAATTTTTTATTATGGCAATTGGCTTATTCTGAATTATATTTTACCGAGGTCATGTGGCCCGATTTTTCCAAAAAAGATTTTATTATGGCACTGCGCGAGTTTGCGCTGCGCCAGCGGCGGTTTGGCTTGATAGGGACTAAGAATGCTTAAACAAAGAATATTAACTGCATTAGTGATTATCCCTTTAATCTTTGCGGTTATTTACTGGATTCACCCCGTATATTTTCCATGGGCAGTTGGAATCTTGGTATCCATTGCCGCATGGGAATGGACGGGATTATCTGCTTTTAAGCATGGACTTAGCAGATTGCTTTATATTGTTGGTTTATGGATTCTATTTTTGTTAATTGGAGAAATACCGGTTAATTTCAATTGTTCTGTTCCAGCGCCCGGATGCATTTTTGTCGATCAAATTGCAGTTGTTGGTGGTATTGGAGCGGCTTGGTGGTTATTTGCGGTTGTTTGGCTGCTTCGTTACCAACGCCACACCAAAGAAATTCGCATTGTGCGTTTTCCTTTTGCGTTGATTGGTGTGGTTATTTTAATACCTTTCTGGTTTAGTTTATTCATTTTATATTTAGAGCAGACTTATCAATTTGTATTATCCGATCAATATGGTTTGCCGCGCCCACAAATTTTATTATTTTTAATCAGCATAATCGCATTAGCAGATACCAGCGCTTATTTTGTTGGCAAAAAATGGGGAAAACGCAAACTCGCTAGCCGTATTAGCCCTGGAAAAACTTGGGAAGGTTTAATTGGCGCTTTTATCATTGTTGGCTTGTTTACGCCACTTCTAGCCGCAGTAATGAACATTGACAAATTTCCATTATGGAAATTAGCCATTTTAGTTTTTATAACCATTATTGCTGCACTGTTAGGCGATCTATTTGAAAGCTTAGTAAAACGTTTGGCGGGCGTTAAAGATAGCGGAAAAATCTTGCCTGGGCATGGCGGCATTCTTGATCGCATTGATAGTTATACAGCGGCAGTTCCCATTTTCATGATGGGTTATTTTTTATTATGATAAATTTTGTGACCGCCATTCTCTCTTTTATTTTAGTTTTTGTTATTGTAGTTATCGTGCATGAATATGGTCATTTTTGGGTGGCTAGGCGCCTGGGCGTGCGTGTGTTACGTTTTTCTGTGGGCTTTGGTCCGGTTCTGTGGAAAAAAATTGATAAATATGGCACTGAATTTGTGATCGGCTCCATTCCATTGGGCGGTTATGTAAAAATGTTAGATGGAAGAGAGCAAACCTTAACCGAAGCAGAAAAACCTTATGCGTTTGATCAAAAACCAGTGGGAAAACGTATTGCGGTAGTAGTGGCAGGCCCACTCTTTAATTTTTTATTTGCCATTTTCGCTTTCGCAATAGTTTTAACGGTGGGTATAGAAAAAATTGCACCTATTATTGCGCATGTAGATGAAGGTTCTCCAGCCGCTTTGGCGGGCATTAAAACCGATGATGAATTTGTTAGCGTCGGCGGTAAACCTACCGATGATTGGCAAAGCGTTTATTTTAATTTACTGCAACATGTGGGTGAAACGGGAAATATTGATGTAGTGGTAAGACAATTTCCAGATAAACCTCTGCGCGAATATTCATTACCGCTACCTTCTTATGCCAGCGGAGAAAAAAATGCCCAGCGCGATCCGCTGAATGCTTGGGGGATTACTTTAGGATTACCGCATGTTCCTGCGATCTTGGGCGAGATAGTGCCTAATGAACCGGCGGCCCGTGCAGGTCTGCAAAAAGGCGATAAAGTGCTAATGATAGACCACAAGCCCATCAAAGAGTGGTATGACTTAGTAGAGTATATACGTACAAGACCCAATCAGCCGATTCTGTTCACCATAGAACGCGCCGGTGAAACCTTGCAAAAAACTGTAACGCCTGAAGAGCAAGAACTTGAAGGGCAAACAATTGGAGTGATTGGGGTTAAATTATCTATCGATGCATGGCCGGCTGAGCTGAATCGTACGCATCGGGAAAACATTTTGCAGGCATTATATCTAGGTGTGGTGAATACCTGGGATTTATCCATTCTTACCTTCGATATTATGGGAAAAATGCTAACGGGCATGGTTGGTATCGATAATTTAGCAGGCCCCATCAGCATTGCCCAAGGCGCCCAGCAATCGGTAGAGAGCGGTTGGATGTCTTTTATGAGTTTTTTAATATTGCTTAGCGTCAACTTAGGGGTGATTAATTTATTGCCGATCCCTATGCTTGATGGCGGGCATTTGTTATATTATGTGCTCGAATTATTCCGCGGCAAACCTGTCTCTGAGAAGGCCCAGCGAGTAGGTTTGGTGATTGGCTTAGTATTTATCGTAGGTTTAATGTTAGTTGGTTTGCATAATGATGTAACGGGGTTGAACAAATAACACTTCTCCTTTTAGTATCATTCCTGTTTCACAACGAATGGAAATTTTTAATGTTGCGTAATTTAAGTCGTATTTTATTAGCCCTCGGTTTTTTCTTTAGCGCCTGCTGCTTCGCTGATACTTTCGTTGTTAAAGATATCAAGGTTGAAGGTTTAGAACGGATTGATGTGGGAACAGTTTATAACGACTTGCCAATTAAAGTAGGCGATACCTTCGACACCAATGAAGCCCCGGATGTGATACGCACACTTTATCGCAGTGGATTTTTTAGTGATATATCTTTAGGACGTGAAGGCGATATATTAGTGGTTAATGTTGTTGAACGGCCAGCTATTGGTTATATCAAAGTATCGGGCAATAATGATATTGAAACCGAAGATCTATTAGAAGCATTAAATAATCTGGGCATTGCCGAAGGGCGTACTTATGATCCTTCTGTTTTAGAACGTGTTGAACTAGAAATGGAGCAACAATATTATAGCCGCGGTAAATATGGTATTACTATTACTACCACAGTAACTAATTTAGAACGGAATCGTGTGGGTATAGATATTGTGATTGCCGAAGGTACGGCGGCAAAAATTCGCCAAATTAATATTATTGGTAATACCGCGTTTAGCGAAGATGAATTATTGGATCAAATAGAATCAACCACTCCAGGTTGGTTCACATGGTATAGCGGCACCGATCAGTATTCCAAAGAACGTTTACAAGGTGATTTGGAAACATTAAGTTCATATTACTTCGATCGTGGTTATTTGAATTTTGCAATTGAATCCACTCAAGTAGCGATCACACCTGACAAAAAAGATATTTATATTACCATCAGCATTTATGAGGGCGAACAATATTTTATTGATGATATTACCATTGTCGGCGACACTATTGTTTCCGAAGAGGAATTGCGCAAGTTTATTTTAGTTAAACCCGGTGAATTATTTAACCGCCGTTTGATTACTGAAAGCGCTAATGCAATGGCTAATCGTATTGGTAATGATGGTTATACTTTTGCCAAAGTTAATCCAGTGCCGCAGCCTGTGGATGATACGAATAAAGTAAATATTACTTTCTTTGTTGATCCAGGTAAACGTGTATATGTGCGGCGTATTAATATATACGGTAACAACTCTACGCGTGATGAAGTTATTCGCCAACAACTTTGGCAAATGGAATCTGCATGGGCTTCAACTGAATTGATTCAACAATCGCGCAGTAATTTACTACGCACAGGATATTTTGATGAAGCTACCGTAGATACGGTGCCCGTTCCCGGCACAGTAGACCAAGTGGATTTAGATGTTGAAGTGATGGAGCGTATGTCTGGTCGTTTAACCGGCGGTTTGGGTTATTCGCAGGTAGATAATTTAATTTTCAACGCGGGTATTCAGCAGAACAATTTCTTGGGCACTGGTAAATCGATTGGTTTTGATTTCCAAAAAAGTACGGGTTATACGCGTTATCGCGCAAGCTACACCGATCCATTTCATACGATTGATGGTGTGAGCCGTGGCGTGGACGTTTATTATCAACAAGTAGATGAAAATGAATTAAACATCACCAATTATACTCGTGATATTTTAGGCGGTAATTTAATTTATGGTATTCCTTTAACACCAAGGCAACGTTTATCCGGTGGTGTAGGCTATGACAATACTTTAATTAAAACTAATCCTGATTCTGCATCCGAACAGGTGAACGAGTTTGTTGATGAAAATGGTAATCGTTTCAATAGCTATAAATTAATTGGTGGCTGGGCTTACAATTCTTTTGATCGCGCTATTTTCCCTGATAAAGGTTTTGCCCAGAATTTTAATGCGGAACTAGCCGTGCCTGGCTCAACATTGGATTATTATAAATTGCGTTCACTCACCCAATACTATTTACCACTTTTTGGCGAATTCATAACCAGTTATAGGATGGATTTAGGCTATGGAAATGGATATGGTAATGACAATGGCAATTTACCGTTCTACTTAAACTATTATGCCGGTGGTATTGGTTCTCTACGCGGTTTCTTGGAAAATACTTTAGGTCCACAAGACTCTCTTGGCGATCCCATTGGTGGTAACATTTTGACGCTTGGCAGCTTTGAGCTGATTTTCCCTACACCGTTTATGGGTGAAAATAAATCAGTGCGTACCTCATTTTTCTTAGATGCTGGTAATGTGTTCACCACCGAAGAAAATGAGACCGATGATGGCGGTTTACGGTTTTCTGCCGGTGGTAATTTACAGTGGTTATCCCCACTAGGCCCACTAGTATTTAGCTTAGGTTTCCCACTTAATGAGAAAGAGGGCGACCAAATCCAAATATTCCAGTTCACCATTGGCGCGGTTTACTAATGATTTAGGGCCATATCTATACTGCCACCCCACTCTGTTGCGGGGTCTGGTCAGAATGTTTAGATCCCGGCCGGACCCTGCAACAGTGCAGGGCGGCAGTATTCCGGGTGCGGGATGACACGCGCTTTAAATAAAATCCGTTTGCGTATTGGCGGGTAAATTGCTACCATATAGGGCGGTTAGGATTAAATATAAAACTTTAGGAGCAGGTTATTAATATGAAAAAACAATTCATTAGTTCTTTATTAGTGGGTTTAATAGCTATTTTTGGCTTAACTCAACTAGCATTTGCAGACGATGCAGCTAATACAGCCAATTTCCCAGTGGCTGTGGTTGACGGAACTGCCGTATTCGGAAAATTCCAACCCGGCATCGAAAGTGAATTGAAAAAAGAATTTGCTGATCAACAACAAGATTTAATTAAAAAACAAGAAGAACTGCAAAAAATGAGTGAAAAACTCGACAACGAAGCTGACCTAATGAAAGCAGACGAAGTCGAAACATTACAAGAAACGTTTGCAGAAAAACAAATGGAATTCCAACAAAAAAGTCTTGAATACAATGAAGCTTATAACAAGCGCGGTAACGAAGTGTTTCAAGCTTTAATTGATAAAGTACAAAAAGCAGCTGAACAAATTGCACAAGAAAAGAAATTAGCAATGGTTGTTCAACGTGGCGCGGTTTTATATGCCGATGCTAAATATGATGTAACAGATGAGTTGATCACAAAAGTCGAAGCCATGAAATAAAAAAAAGCCCCGCACACCAGTGTGGGGCTTTTTCTCCTGATCCGATTAAAAAATAATGATGTATACCCTTAGCGAGCTAGCAAAATTTACCGGTGGACAAATTCAAGGTGATGCGAATTGTCAAATTAATGGTATAGGTACTTTACAAGAAGCTCAAGCAGGACAAATCACTTTTCTAGCCAATCCCATTTATCGTAAATATTTATCAACTACTAAAGCATCGGCTATCATCATAAAACCTGAAGATTTATCTTTATGCAAAACCAATGCTCTAATAGTCGTTGATCCTTATGCGGCATTTGCTGAGCTTACGCATCATTTTGCCCCTAAACAAAAAATTGTTCCTGGCATCCATCCCACTGCTGTAGTGGCAGAAGATGCGAAAGTTCATCCTAGTTGCCAAATTCAAGCGCATGTCACTATTGGTAGCGGTGCGGTAATTGGCGCTAATTCAATAATCGGGGCGGGTTGTGCGATAGGTGAAGGGGTTCATATTGGCTCTGCAGCCCTGTTATATCCGCGCGTGGTAATCTATCCAAGAGTAATTATTGGTGAGCGCAGTATATTACATAGCGGTGCTGTGGTGGGCAGTGATGGTTTTGGTTTTGCCTTTGATAGAAGAAAAAATGAATGGATTAAAATAGACCATTTAGGCACTGTGCGGATTGGTGACGATGTGGAAATCGGTTCCAATACATCGATTGATCGTGGAGTCCTAGACGATACAGTCATCGAAAATTTTGTTAAAATTGATAACCTAGTGCAGATTGCCCATAATGTACACATAGGGGCTTATACGGTTATTGCGGGTTGCGTAGGGATAGCCGGTAGTGCGAAAATAGGTAAATATTGTCGAATTGGCGGTGGCGCGTGTTTTGCTGGCCATATTGAAATTGCTGATAATATAACCATTATCGGCATGGCAATGGTGACCAAATCATTGGCCCAATCCGGTGGTGTTTATGCATCGGGTACTGGGGTGATGCATCATGGGGAATGGCGAAGAAATGTAGCACGTTTTCGACATTTAGATGAGTTAGCGCAACGTGTCCGAAAATTAGAAAAAGAGTAGGTTAATAATGGAACAGGGTATGGATATTCAAGAAATTCTAAAACGTTTACCGCATCGGTATCCTTTTTTATTAGTAGACAAAATAGTTTCCTATGTGGCAGGGGAATCTTTGGTAGCAGTAAAAAATGTCACTTTTAACGAACCCTTTTTCACCGGGCATTTTCCAGAACGCCCTGTCATGCCGGGCGTGTTAATTCTTGAAAGCCTAGCTCAAGCCTGTGGATTATTGAATTTTAAAACCTATGATGTGGACGTTAAAACCTCAAACTTTTTATTCTATCTAGTGGGTCTGGAAGAGGTGCGGTTTAAACGCATAGTAGAACCGGGCGATCAATTATTTTTACATGTGAAAAACATGCGCAAAAAAAGAGATTTATGGATGTTTAGCACTCATGCAGAAGTGAATGGAGAAGTCGCTTGTACAGCAGAAATTTATACTATTAGAAAGGATTTGAGCGCGTGATTCACGAAACTGCCATTATCCACCCTAGCGCACGTTTAGCAGATAGCGTGCAAGTAGGCCCCTATACTGTCATCGGCGCCGATGTGGAAATTGGGGAAGGGACTATTATTGCTCCCCATGTAGTGATCAATGGCCCCACTCGTATTGGTAAAAAGAATCATATTTTTCAATTTGCATCCGTAGGCGAAATGCCGCAAGATAAAAAATATGCCGGCGAGCATAGCTGGTTAGAAATTGGTGATAACAATATTATTCGTGAAGGTTGCACTTTAAATCGCGGTACGGGTTTAGGTGGAAATGTAACCCGAATTGGTAATAATAATTTATTCATGGCATATGTGCATATTGCGCATGATTGCGTGGTCGGTAACCACACCATTTTTGCTAACAATGCAACCTTAGCCGGACATATTACCGTTGAAGATTTTGTAGTGCTCAGTGGATTCACTGCGGTTCATCAGTTTTGCCGTTTAGGAAAACATAGTTTTCTTGCCAAGTGTGCAAAAGTCGGTAAGGATGTTGTGCCCTATACGTTAGTTGCTGGAGAAGATGCTATTCCTTATGGTTTAAATGTAGTAGGATTGCGCAGACATGGATTTAGCAACGCGGATATTGCGACTTTACGTCAAGCTTATAAAATTATTTATCGTAAAACATTATCTATGGCTGATGTTATTGCTGAACTCGCCAAGTTAGCGGAAACTAATCCGGTAGTTAACGATGTTTTACATTTTGTGCAAAACTCACAACGCGGAATCGTAAGATAATATGCAAATAGCACTGGTTGCCGGAGAACTATCTGGCGATACACTAGGCGCAGATCTCATTCGCTCATTACGGCAATATTACCCAGAAGCAAAATTCATTGGTATTGCCGGCCCTAAAATGTTAGCGGAAGGTTGTGAAACCTTAGTGCCCATTGAAGAGCTATCGGTGATGGGATTTGTGGAAGTCATAAAACAATTACCCCGTCTTTTAAAATTACGTAAAAAAATAAAACATTATTTTTTAGAAAATCGGCCAGATATTTATATAGGCATAGATGCGCCCGATTTTAATTTACCGATTGAAAAAACATTAAAGCAAGCCGGAATTCGCACGGCACATTATGTCAGTCCTTCTGTATGGGCATGGCGGCGCGGCCGGGTAAAATATATCCAAAAGGCTAATGATTTATTATTAACCTTGCTGCCGTTTGAAGCGGCCTATTATGATCCGCAAAAAATTATCGTGAAATATGTGGGCCATCCTTTGGCGGATAGAATTCCTTTAGAAACGCCCGTAGCACCCGCAAGACAACAATTAAATTTATCTAATGATAAACGCTATATTGCATTATTACCTGGAAGCCGATCACAAGAAATAAAATTTTTAATGGCCGATATGTTGAAAGCGGCCGAAATTTGTTGGCAACGCCAACCTAATGTAGAATTTTTAATAGCAGCCGCCAATGAAGCACGTTACCAACAAATAAAACCTTTTTTAATTGGCGCGAAACTGCCCATACAACTTATCAATGGGCAAACGCAAACCGTAATAGCAGCCGCCGATGTGGTTTTGGCGGCTTCTGGAACAGTGACCTTGGAAGTTGCCTTGATTAAACGCCCTTTGGTGGTCACTTATCGGGTGGCAGGATTCACTTGGTGGTTGGGCATAAAAGTGGTTAGAATACCTTATCTGGGCTTGCCTAATTGGTTGGCTGGGAAAAAAATTGTGCCGGAAGTTTTGCAAGATGAGGCAACACCGGAAAATATGGCGAACACAATGCTGAACGTTTTAAATCATCCGGAAAAAAATCAAGAATTGTATGAGCAATATAGGGCAATGCATCAGCAATTGCGCTGTAATGCCAGTGAAAAAGCCGCAGCAGCTGTACATGAATTATTATCAATGAAAAATCAACAATTTAAATAGGGAGCTTTATGTCAAGGAAGACTATTCTTGATAAACATCTGATAGCCGGAGTTGATGAAGCTGGTCGCGGGGCATTAGCGGGTGCAGTATTTGCAGCCGCTGTGATTTTGGACCCAGAAAAACCTATCGAAGGATTAGCAGATTCTAAGTTATTATCGGCCGCAGAACGTGAACGTTTAGCTCCGTTGATTCAAGAGCACGCATTAGCTTGGGCGGTGGCGGAAGCCAGCACAGCAGAAATTGATCGCATCAATATTTTGCAAGCCAGCCTCTTAGCGATGCAAAGGGCGGTTGCTAGTTTGGTGATACAACCTAAATTAGTGATAGTCGATGGTCGTGATGCGCCATTAGTTACCTGTGAAGTACAAACAATTATTAAAGGCGATCAATTAGAACCCGCTATCAGTGCGGCATCCATTTTAGCAAAAGTTTTTCGTGATCAAGCCATGCGCGAATTAGATTTGTTATATCCGCATTATCAATTTGCAAAACATAAAGGTTATGGCACTGCCGAACATCTTGCTGCTTTAACAAAATTTGGTGCATGTGAATTACATAGACAAAGTTTTGAACCGGTGCGCTCTGTTATGGAGTAAGCTATAAAGAGTATTAAAATATGTCCGACCTATTTATTCACCTAGATGTTCATACTGAATATTCCATTAGCGATGGCATCTGTCGCATACCTGAGCTTTTAGAAGCCACAGCCCAATATCATATGCCATCTATCGTCATCAATGACCATGCCAATTTATTTGGTGCCATCAAATTTTATCAAGAAGCGCTGGATTCAGGAATAAAACCTTTATTAGGTGCAGAAGTTTTAGTGGCTTATGGAGATCAGCAACACACAAGGTTAATATTAATTTGTAAAAATGTTGCAGGATATAAACATTTATCCGAATTGTTATCTAAAGCTTATCAACAACGACAAGATACCATAATAATAAACCGGGAGTGGTTAAAAAATAGTTCAGAAGGATTAATTGCTGTTTCAGGCGGGTATTATAGTGATATTGGTCAAGCATTACTTAATGAACAACAAATAAAAGCGGAAAAATTTTTGCAAGAATGGGCCGATATTTTTCCCGAAAATTTTTATTTGCAAATAAGCCGTATTGGGCGCGAACAAGAAGAAATCTATATAAGACGGCTGATTAAATTAGCCGGCCCAAAAAATATCCCTGTAGTTGCAACCAATGAAGTGCGCTTTATTGCAGCAGAAGATTTTATTGCTCATGAAGCCAGAGTGGCTATTCATGCGGGGTATACATTAGAAGATCCCAAACGTCCTAAACACTATACAGCACAGCAATATTTACGAAGGCCGGAAGAAATGCAAGCGTTGTTTGCTGATTTGCCTGAAACTCTGCAAAACACAGTGGAACTTGCCAAGCGCTGTAATATGCAATTTGATTTAGGCAAATATCATTTGCCAAATTTTCCCGTGCCTGCTGAATTAACAGCGGAACAATATCTTGCAGAAAAATCAGCACTGGGTTTGCAAAAGCGAATACAGGCTAACCTTACTGAAAAGAATCAAGCTTTTGTTTATCTAGAACGGTTACAAATAGAATTAAAAGTCATTAATGCAATGGGCTTTGCCAGTTATTTTCTAATTGTGGCGGATTTTATTCAATGGGCCAAAGATCAAGATATTCCTGTAGGCCCAGGGCGGGGTTCTGGTGCTGGTTCACTAGTGGCGTATGCATTAGGTATTACTGATTTAGATCCGTTGCAATATGATTTACTATTTGAACGTTTTTTAAATCCTGAACGCGTATCATTACCTGACTTCGATATCGACTTCTGCATGGAACGCCGCGATGAGGTGATTGAATATGTGGCACATCGTTATGGACGCGATAAGGTCGCGCAAATTATTACTTTTGGCACCATGGCAGCTAAAGCGGTTGTACGCGATGTAGGCCGTGTTTTAGCTTATCCTTATGGATTCGTCGATAAGCTGGCGAAACTAATTCCGTTTGAAATCGGCATGACCTTAGAAAAAGCCTTAATCGAAGCCGATGTATTACGTGCACGCTATGAACAAGAAGAAGAGGTGAAAGAACTTATTAATTTAGCACTTAAATTGGAAGGCATTACCCGCAATGCGGGTAAACATGCGGGTGGTGTAGTGATTGCACCTAGTGCTTTGACGGATTTTGTACCATTATATTGTGAAGCGGAAATAGATGAAGATAGTAATTCCATTGTTACCCAATTTGATAAAGATGACGTAGAAACCATTGGATTGGTTAAATTTGACTTTTTAGGTTTACGCACGTTAACCATTATTCATTGGGCCTGCTTAACGATTAATAATATATTGAAAACTGAATCCGTTAAAATTGATCAAATTACTTTAGATGATAAAAAAACATTTGTTTTGTTGCAGCAATGTAAAACAACTGCTGTATTCCAATTAGAATCCCGCGGGATGAAAGATTTAATTAAAAGATTACAGCCGGATTGTTTTGAAGATATTATTGCTTTAGTGGCATTATTTCGCCCCGGCCCTTTGCAATCAGGGATGGTGGATGATTTTATTAATCGCAAACATGGTCGAGCAAAAGTAACTTACTTGCATCCTTTATTAGAACCAATTCTACGACCCACTTATGGAGTAATTTTATACCAAGAGCAAGTGATGCAGATTGCCCAAGTGTTAGCAGGCTATACGTTAGGTAGTGCAGATTTATTACGCCGTGCTATGGGTAAGAAAAAACCGGAAGAAATGGCTAAACAACGGGAAATATTTGTAAGCGGCGCCAAGGCTAATAATATTAATGAACAACTAGCTACCACTATTTTTGATTTAATGGAAAAATTTGCTGGATATGGGTTTAACAAGTCTCATTCAGCTGCTTATGCGCTGTTGGCTTATCAAACAGCTTGGTTGAAAACCCATTATCCAGCGGCGTTTATGGCAGCCGTATTATCATCAGATATGGATAACACCGATAAAGTCGTTAATTTCATAGAAGATTGCCGTGTAATTAATGTTCAGCTTATTCCTCCTAATATCAATCGTAGTGAATATAAGTTTGCCGTAGAAAATGATGCTATTATTTATGGTTTGGGTGCTATTAAAGGTGCGGGAGAAGCGGCCATAGAAGTGATTGTTAATGAACGCAAAACCAATGGAGAATTTACTGGGCTGTTTAATTTGTGCCAGCGTATTGACTCGCGCAAAGTAAATCGCCGTGTGATGGAAGCATTAATCCGTGCCGGCGCATTAGATTGTTTAGGCGTGGAACGTTCTACTTTATTAGCTTCTTTAGATGATGCATTGAAACTGGCTGAACAAAAAACCCTGAATCAATTGTTGGGACAGGTTGATTTATTTCATAGTGAGCAAGAAAATCAATCCATTGCCGAACATTATACGCAAGCGTCCACTTGGACATTGACAGAACGTCTGCAAGGAGAAAAAAGCACTTTAGGTTTTTATTGCACCGGCCATCCTTTAGATGCAGTTGCACAAGAATTAAAACAATTGTTACCGACTAAATTAATACAATTACGTGCAGAGTCAGGACGCAATCAATGGCTAGCCGGTTTAATTTTTAATTTGCGCACCGTAAAAACTCGCCAAGGCAAACAGATGCAAATTGTTACCTTAGATGATAAATCTGCACGCATCGATGTGGTATTGTTTCCTGATGATGCCGAGAAATATCGTGATTTATTAATCAAAGATAATTTAATTTTCGTAGAAGGCGAAGTAGCAGTAGATGAATTCAGCGGTGGTTTGCGAGTACGCGCCAAACGCGTGTTAAATTTAATGCAAGCCCGTGCTCAATGCGCTAAAGGCATTCAAGTACAAATGAATACTCGTGAAACCTCAACCCATTTTGCCGAACAATTATCTGGCTGGCTGCAACCTTACGTTCCCGGCCCTTGCCCCATTGATATTCAATATCAAAACGGTGATATCCAAGCCACATTACGCCTAGGCCCTGCTTGGTGGGTCAAAGCTACTGATGATCTATTACATGTATTAACAGCTAAATTGGGTGCTGATGCTGTGAAAGTAGACTATCGTCAATTGGGGTGAGCGGATTATTCGTAGTGACTCCACATGGCTAATATTTTAACGATTTTTTGTTCTTCAAAAACTTCATAAACTAAACGATGTTGAATGTTTATGCGACGCGAATAACATCCGGTTAAATCACCAATCAATTTTTCATAAGGAGGGTGAGTAGTCCAAGGACTTTTTTCTATAATGGCTAATAATTTTTGTACAGAATCTTTTAAATTAGCATGTTTTATTTTTATTGCATCTTTTTGTGCTCGTTTAGTATAAATAAGCGAGTACATGAGATTACCAGTCTAATTTGTCAGGACATTGATCATTAGGCTCATTTTTACCGGCTAGAATATCTTCTCGTAGTCCAGGGATAGAAACGATGTATAATGTTTCTTGCATAGAGCGATAGTCTTCTTCAGAAAGCAATACGGCATTATGGCGCTTCCCAGTGATATAAGCCGGCTCATGGGATTCGCTTACCTTATCTATAAGATTATAAAGATCGCCTCTTGCTTCGCTAACGGTATAAAGTGACATAATTTTGAACCTCTGATGTAAACGTACCATATAACGTACGTTTTGTCAAATTCTGTCACCATGCTAAAATACTAAGTACCCTAAAACAGGATAAATATACAGCCATGAAAGTGCATTTTCTGGATTTTGAGCAACCGATTTCTGAATTAAAAGCCAAGTTAGAAGAGCTGAGGCGTGTAGGCGCAGATGCAGATGTGAATATCACCGAAGAAATAGAGCGCCTAGAAAGCAAAATTGCAGGATTAACTGAGACTACTTATGCCAACTTAACCGATTGGCAAATCGCCCAATTGGCGCGCCATCCCCAACGTCCATACCTATTAGATTACATTCCTCGCATGTTTACCGATTTCGATGAATTTCACGGTGACCGTCGTTTCGGCGATGATGAAGCCATCGTAGGCGGTACAGCAAGATTAGATAAACAGCCCATCATGATCATCGGCCACCAAAAAGGCCGTGACACCAAAGAAAAAATTCGCCGCAACTTTGGCATGGCCAACCCCGAAGGTTACCGCAAAGCGCAACGTTTAATGGAAATGGCCGAACGTTTTCATCTCCCCGTATTAAACTTTATCGATACCTCCGGCGCTTATCCTGGAATCGGCGGAGAAGAACGCGGACAAGCAGAAGCCATTGCCCGCAACTTAGTGGTCATGTCACAATTAAAAACCCCAATTATCTGCACCATCTTAGGTGAAGGCTGCTCCGGCGGCGCATTAGGCATTGGTGTTGGCGATCGATTATTAATGCTGCAATATTCTACTTATTCCGTTATCTCCCCCGAAGGCTGCGCTAGTATTTTATGGAAGAGCGCTGCAAAAGCCCCACAAGCCGCAGAAGCTATGAACATGACCGCACACCGTTTATATGAATTAGGCTTGGTCGATCAAGTCATCCCCGAACCAGCAGGCGCTGCACACCAAGATCCCGATTTAGTTGCCAAACGTTTACACGAAGTATTGGTTGAACAATTAGAAGAATTACAACAATTATCCATCGAACAACTCCTCCAAAAACGTTACAAACGTTTACGCCACTCCGGTGCACGCGCCGATTTTGGGCATGACTATTAATTTATCTACAATTAAAACGTGGTATGTAGCTTATAGCGGCGGATTAGATTCCACCGTTTTATTACATCGTTTATGGCAACAAAATTTACCCATACACGCCATCCACATCAATCATCAACTACAATCACAAGCCAACACCTGGGCAAAACACTGCGAACAACAATGCCAACAATGGAACATCCCCATCATCATAAAAACTGTTAACGCACAAAAGAACAATGGAGAAAGCCCAGAAGCCGCCGCACGTTCAGCACGCTATGCCGCATTTAATGAAATCATTCAAGAAAATACATTATTATGCTTAGCCCATCACCAAGATGATCAAGCCGAAACCTTATTATTACAATTACTACGTGGCGCAGGAGTAGCCGGATTAGCCGCCATGCCAGAACAAACACCTTTTGGTGCAAGTTATTTACTAAGACCCTTATTAAAAATGACGCGCCAAGAATTACAACAATATGCAACAGAACACCAATTAAAATGGATTAACGATCCCAGTAATGAAGACGATAAATTCGATCGCAATTATTTACGCAAACACATCATGCCATTATTGAAACACCGCTGGCCAGCCGCCACCCAAACCCTATCTCGCAGCGCCGAACACTGCGCTGAAGCCGCCCAATTAATCCAAACACTAGCAGAACAAGATTATCTACAAGTAAAAAAAAACAATGAACTCTCCATCAACCAATTAAGCCTATTATCCCCCGAACGCCAACGCCAAGTCATCCGTTACTGGCTAACCCAACAACAATTACCCTTACCCTCAACAACACAATTGCAACAAATCCAAGAAGAACTCTTAACCAGCAAAGAAGATGCCCAACCATTAGTACATTGGCCGCGCGTTAACATCCAACGATACAAAGATCAATTATTCGCAAACAAAAGCCAAGCAGAAATAGATTTAACCAACGAACAATTGCCCTGGGATTTAAAACAACCATTAAAATTACCCGCAAACCTAGGAAATCTATCCACACAATTAACACAAGGCAAAGGAATCAGCGCACAACGTTTAGCAAAAAAAACAATCACTATACAGTTTCGCAAAGGAGGAGAACGCTGCCACCCTAGCGGACGCGCTCACAGCCAAACACTAAAAAATCTTTTCCAAGAATACAACATCCCCGCATGGCAACGAGACCAAATCCCATTGTTATATTGCAATAACGAAATTGCAGCAGCAGTAGGACATTGGATATGCATAGATTACCAAGCAAAGCCAGAAGAAATGGGCTGGATCATAACTCAACATTCTGAGTAGTATCTCCGTTTGAATCTTTTATGTGTCATTCCCGATGGTTTGCATTATTTGCAAAATAGGATCTATTCGAGGGAATCTATAAGTGAGCTTTATTCAACACTCCTTTATAGATTCCCTCGGCTGAGGAACGTCTCTGAAATAAGATCTTACCGCCGGGAATGACACATAAAAGATTCAAACGGAAAGACACCACATTTTGACAGCCGGTTAAATTAGACTAACATTAAAATTATAAAAACAGCATCATGGATTAGCTTTGCGGTGGGGGTTGCCTTTCGCCAACCTTGTGCCGCATGGACGCGGCGCAAGAGCCTACATGGACGCCAATTGATATATTAAGGCACGGCGTGTTGGCGAAAGGCAACCCCCACCGCAAAGCTAATCCATGATTCCTCTTATAAAAAAGGGCGAAGAACATGAAAAAAGAAAAGCAAACCGAAAACCCAGAAACATTAAAAGAAAAAATCAAACAACAATGGCAAGAACTAGCCGATGAAGAGCTAGAACAAATCGCCGCGATAGTAGAAAAAAAATGTAAAACGGCAAAAACAAATCTCGAAGCAGAAGAACACCACGAATCACGAGACTTCAAAAAACAAACCGACGCACTAAAAAAAATGATAGTCGACCTAACCGATGAATTCTTCGACCATATCACCCACGGAGAAGAAGAAGCCGTAAAATCTGCCAAATCCCATCTTTTCCCAACCCTAGGCCTAGCCGCCATCATAGGATTCATCCTAGGATCCTACTTAACCAATAAACTTAAATAACCAGAGGCAACATGGACACCTTAAAATCCCTACCAAAAGATTACGCAATATATATAGGCCTCAAAGTATTACTAGCACTTTTAGCCGTGTTCACACTAGGAGGCTTATTAGTTTTTGCCACCGTAGCCATCCTATACACCAATCAAGCTGAACTATGGGTAATCATATTAAGCGCCTGGGCCACTTGGATTATTTATATCGCGATTTTTATCGGCCTACATTATCTAAAAAAAGCCGAAATAAAAAACAAAACAGCCATTCTCCATACCTTAGCCAATCAAAAAGTATTAGCCAGCATAGCCATATTTTCTGTAAAAAACTTTTTACGCAAATTTCATAAAACCCGATCGGCCAGAGCTCCTGCTGATGAAAATTAGCAGAGTATATACGCCGCGACATCACCTATAGGCTTTGATATTGAGTTAAACAGCAAAATGGGGTATTATATATTCCCGTCCGTATGTACCTTTCAATTTAATCAATTATGCTGTCACCCCGCACTTGTTGCGGGGTCAGGTCGGGATCTAGATATTCTGACCAGACCCCGCAACAAGTGCGGGGTGATAGCTTTATTTAAAAGTAGTTTTATAAGGAAAAAGCGCCATGACGCGGTATATTTTTGTGACAGGGGGCGTGGTATCGTCCTTAGGCAAAGGGATTGCTGCAGCATCACTGGCCGCTATTTTAGAGGCTAGGGGACTGTCGGTCACCATGATGAAACTGGACCCCTATATCAACGTAGATCCCGGCACCATGAACCCCTTACAGCACGGGGAAGTATTTGTGACCACCGATGGGGCAGAAACCGATCTAGATTTGGGCCATTATGAACGTTTTGTGCGCGTGCCTATGGGGCGCAACAACAATTTTACCTCCGGCCAAGTCTATTGGGATGTCATCCGCAAAGAACGCCGGGGAGACTACCTAGGGCGCACGATACAAGTAATCCCACATATTACCGATGAAATTAAACAGCGGATTTTACATGGCACTCAAGGCGTAGATGTGGCCGTCATTGAAATAGGCGGCACAGTAGGCGATATTGAGTCGCTGCCATTCTTAGAAGCCATTCGTCAATTAGGCCTAGAATTAGGGCGCGATAAAGTGATTTATATTCACCTCACTCTAGTTCCTTATTTAGCAACGGCAGGGGAAATTAAAACCAAGCCCACCCAACATTCAGTTAAAGAATTACGCTCAATTGGTATTCAACCCGATATTTTAATTTGCCGCACAGAACAACCGCTGCCTACAGCAGAGCGTAAAAAAATTGCATTATTTACGAACGTGGAAGAACGCGCGGTGATTTCTTCATATGATGTAGATTCAATTTATCGCATCCCGATGGAATTGCACAAGCAGGAACTCGATCAAATCGTAGTAGAAAAATTACATCTTAACGCCAAGGCGGCTGATTTAAGTGAATGGCAGCGCGTAGTCGATGCATTAGATAAACCACAACAAACTGTTGAGATTGCCATGGTAGGTAAATATGTTGAACTTACCGATTCCTATAAATCTTTAACAGAAGCCTTAATTCATGCCGGTATTCAAACGCGTACACGGGTGAATATTACTTATATCGATGCAGAAGAAATTGAACAGCGCGGCACTAGTATTTTGAAAAAATTCGCAGGCATTGTAGTTCCTGGTGGATTTGGTCATCGTGGTATTGAAGGCAAAATTAAAACCGCACAATTTGCACGCGAACACAATGTTCCTTATTTTGGAATTTGTTTAGGCATGCAAGTAGCGGTGATCGAGTTTGCGCGTCATTGCGCGGATATGCCTAAAGCCCATAGTACTGAATTTGATACGCAAACACCTTCGCCAGTGATTGCTTTAGTGAGTGAATGGCGCGATGAAAAAGGTAATTTATACCAACAAACTACGGATACAGATAAAGGCGGCACAATGCGTTTAGGCGCACAGCCTTGCGAATTACAAAATGGCACTAAAGCTCGTGCATTATATGGCAAAGAAATTATTCAAGAACGTCACCGCCATCGTTATGAAGTGAATGCTGCTTTATTGCCGGCATTAGAAACAGCAGGAATGGTTGTTGCAGGAAAAGCTAGCGATAAAGGCTTAGTGGAAATGATTGAATTGCCAAAACATCGTTGGTTTATTGGTTGTCAATTCCACCCAGAATTTACTTCAACACCGCGGGATGGACATCCATTATTTACTGGATTTATTCGTGCGGCGGTTGAAAATCAAAAAGAGCAGAGTGAGGAAAAACATGAAACTATGCGGATTTGAAGTGGGTTTAAATAAGCCTCTATTTTTAATTGCCGGTCCTTGTGTGATTGAAAGTGAGCAATTAGCATTAGATACAGCGGGCAAACTAAAAGAGATCACTCAAAAATTAGGCATTCCATTTATTTACAAATCTTCATTTGATAAAGCCAATCGTACTGCCGCTAGTAGCTTTCGTGGCCCAGGTTTAGAAGCGGGTTTAAATATTTTAGCGAAAGTAAAAAAACAAATTGGTGTGCCGGTGATTACTGATGTGCATGAAGATACGCCTTTAAAAGAAGTGGCTGCGGTCGTCGATGTATTACAAACCCCCGCATTTTTATGCAGACAAACTAATTATATTCAAAATGTCGCGCGTCAAGGATTGCCGGTTAATATTAAAAAAGGCCAATTCTTAGCGCCTTGGGATATGAAAAATGTAATCGACAAAGCGCGTGCAGTGGGTAACGAACAAATTATGGCGTGTGAACGCGGCGTGAGTTTTGGTTATAACAATTTAATTGTAGATATGCGCTCACTAGCTGTAATGCGCGAAACCCAATGCCCTGTCGTATTCGATGCCACTCATGCCGTGCAATTACCCGGTGGGCAAGGTAGTGCATCAGGCGGACAAAGACAATTTGTTCCCGTATTAGCGCGTGCCGCAGTAGCCGCAGGTGTTGCCGGTTTATTTATGGAAACCCATCCTAATCCTGAAAAGGCACTGAGCGATGGTCCAAATGCATGGCCGCTGGGAATGATGAACGAATTACTGACTACATTAAAAGAAGTGGATGGTGTAGTGAAACAGGGTAAATGGTTGGAGAATGAGGTATAAACTATCAATGGCAATAATAAAAGATATCAGAGCAAGAGAAATTTTAGATTCGCGCGGTAATCCAACGGTTGAAGTGGATGTTATTCTGGATACAGGAATAGTTGGCCGCGCTTCTGTACCGTCAGGCGCATCAACCGGAAAACATGAAGCATTAGAATTACGCGATACAAAACTGCCGCGTTATCAAGGCAAAGGCGTGCAACAAGCCATCAAGAATATCACTCAAGAAATTAAACCGGTGTTGTTAGGCAAAGATATCACCGATCAAGTTTGGATAGATGCCAAAATGTTGGAATTAGATGGTACCCAAAATAAACAGCGTTTAGGCGCCAATGCTATTTTAGCTGTATCATTAGCGGTAGCTCATGCGGCTGCTGCTGCAGAAAATCTAGCGTTATATGAATATCTGGGTTCAGAACAAGATTTTATATTACCCGTACCGATGATGAATATTATTAACGGCGGCGCACATGCCGATAATAATTTAGATCTGCAAGAATTTATGATCATGCCAGTGGGTGCACCTAGTTTTTCTGAAGCGCTACGATATGGCGTTGAAGTATTTCATGCATTAAAGGCCGAATTAAAACGCCGTGGATTAAATACCGCGGTAGGTGACGAAGGCGGCTTCGCTCCAAATTTAGCAGCACATGATCAAGCGATAGAAGTTATATTGCAAGCCATCAATCAAGCTGGCTTTAAAGCGGGCAAAGATATTTATTTAGCCTTAGATGCCGCCAGCAGTGAATTTTATCGTGATGGATTTTATCATTTGGGCTCCGAAAAGAAAAAATTAACCAGTCACCAATTTGCTGAGTATTTAAACCACTGGGTGAAACAATATCCGATTGTCAGCATTGAAGATGGTATGGCAGAACAAGATTGGGAAGGCTGGAAAATTCTTACCGATCTTTTAGGCAATAAAGTGCAATTAGTGGGTGATGATTTGTTTGTTACTAACACCGCGCTATTAGCTAAAGGAATTGAACAAGGCGTTGCCAATGCTATTTTAATTAAATTCAATCAAATTGGCACGTTAACGGAAACTATGGCGGCCATCTTATTAGCGAAAAATCATGGTTATGCTTCAGTGATATCACATCGCTCTGGTGAAACAGAAGATACTACGATTGCTGATTTAGCGGTCGCCACAGGAGCAGGACAAATTAAAACCGGTTCGCTATGTCGTACGGATCGGGTAGCAAAATATAATCAGTTATTACGCATCGAGGAAAGATTACAATTCCGTGCCCATTATGCGGGCCGCAACGCTCTTAGGCTATTATAAAATATGCGCTTAACTATTTTGCTGTTAATTTTATTGTTTATTGGACTGCAATATAAATTGTGGTGGGGTGATGGCGGGTTATTAGAATTATGGCAATTAAAACAATCTGTCGTTCAACAACAATCGCTAAATTCTAATATGGAAGAACAAAATTCCGCATTAGCCGCAGAAGTGGAAGATTTAAAAATGGGTGACGCCGCACTGGAAGAACGTGCGCGCACTGAATTAGGTATGATAAAAGACGATGAAATTTTTTATCAAATAGTTAATGGAAGCGCTAATGTTAACAATTCTAGTCAGTAATGACGATGGTGTTGATGCACCCGGAATCACAACGCTTGCACAAACGTTGTGGGAAATAGGCAATGTTGTAGTAGTAGCGCCCAATGTTGATCGCAGTGGTTCAAGCCATTCCTTAACCTTAAGCCGTCCTTTGCGTGCCGTTAAATTATCCAATGGTTATATCAGCATTAATGGCACACCTAGCGATTGTGTGCATTTGGCCATTACTGGTTTTTTAGAACAAATGCCGGATATGGTTATTTCGGGCATTAATGCTGGCAGTAACTTAGGTGATGATGTTTTATATTCAGGAACAGTGGCAGCGGCAATGGAAGGTAGATTTTTAGGTTATCCTTCCATTGCAATTTCATCAGTTGGAACTGAGCAGAAAAATTTTGATTGTACCGCACGAGTTACAGTTGATTTAATTCAACATGTTTTAAAAAACCCTTTACCGCCTAGCGCTATTTTAAATGTGAACGTTCCTGCTATACTTTACGAAGAATTACAAGGTTGGAAAGTCACGCGCTTAGGCCAGCGGCATAAAGCAGAGCCCGTTATTCGGCAAAAAGATCCGCGCGGCAATGAAGTTTACTGGATTGGTTTACCTGGCGGCGAACATTATGCGGGTGAGGACTCTGATTTTTATGCTATTAATCATGGTTTTGTTTCTTTAACGCCATTGCACGCAGATTTAACTAGTTATCCGGCAATGACCGTATTGCAACAATGGGTAGACAAAACAACACTAAAAAAACCATGAAACCTTCATTGCAAGAAGCACAACAATTGCTTATTAAAGAACTTCAAGTGCAAGGAATCAAGCAGCCGCAAGTATTAGAAGCCATTGCTACCATACCACGACATTTATTTATAGATGAACTTTTTCGAACCTGTGCTTATGAAAATGTAGCGTTACCCATTGATTGCCAGCAAACTATTTCGCAGCCTTATATTGTAGCCAGAATGAGTGAGTTATTATTAGCAAAAGGCCATAAATTAGAACGTGTTTTAGAAATTGGCACCGGTTCTGCTTATCAAGCAGCGGTGTTAGCAAAAATAGCAACACAAGTTTATAGTATAGAACGAATAAAATCCCTACATGATAGCGCCAAACAAAGGTTGCAGAACCTAGGCATTACTAACGTGCACTTATTATTTGGTGATGGTTTCGAAGGGTGGCAAGAACACGCACCTTATGATGGTATTTTAATTACTGCAGCCCCTCACGAAGTGCCAGAAAAATTATTAGACCAATTAGCAATGGGCGGACGAATGATATTGCCGCTGGAGCAGAATGGGCAGCAAATTACTACGGTAATCGATCGTGAAGAGCAGGGGGTTGTTCGCCATTATTTCGATCCAGTGCGTTTCGTTCCCATGCAATCGGGCACGCTTCCATAATGTGCTACGTGTCATTCCCTCGCCTAGAAATACCTTCGAAAAACGCCCAGTTCCACCGGGAATGACACGTAAAAATTTCAAACTGAGACACTACCCATAATCTTCTACGCTGGCGTATCTGCCACAAATTAGCCATACTATGTTAATGGACTAAGCGAATGGAAGCGCATATGCATCGGTTATTCACTCTTATTTTACTAAGCGGTTTGCTGCTGGGCTGCAACAGCCTGAATGTGCCTGTGCGTGAAGGTTCCACCAATGCCATTGTGCCGCCTATGGCTTCTGCCTCTACAGCAGGTGTGAATCAGTCTTATATAGTGCAACCCGGCGATACTTTGTATTCTATTGCTTGGGAATACAACATGGATTATCGTGATCTGGCGGCTATCAACAATATTCCTCCTCCTTATCTTCTTGAAGCAGGGCAAACATTAGCATTAACGGGCAGCGCGCCGGTACCCGTCATGACGGAGCCAACAGGCGTACAAATTTATGCAGTGGGAACGCCGGAATTTGTTGAAACACCTGCAACGGTAGCAACTGCTGAGCCTATGGTAACCACTGAGCCTGCGCAAGAGAGCACTTCAGCAACACCTGTTGCAGCAACAACCGAATCCAGTACAGAGAAACCAGTTACTGTTACAACGGCAACAGCGCCGCCAGCAACAACATCGGTTCCTGTAGCTACTACTAAAGTAGCAACAGCAGTGCCTGTAGAGCCAACAGCTAAAGTGGGAAAATGGGTATGGCCTGCGAAAGGCGCAGTTTCTCGTGGGTTTAGCAATAAAAATAAAGGCATCGATATCCAAGGTAATCGTGGTGATCCAATTTATGCAACAGCGGGCGGTAAAGTTGTGTATAGTGGTACTGGGTTGCGAGGTTATGGGCAATTAATTATTATTAAACACAATGCAGAATTTTTAAGCGCTTATGCACACAACAGTATGGTATTAGTGGCGGAAGGCGATGATGTCAAACAAGGGCAAAAAATTGCAGAGATGGGAGATACCGGAACCAATAAAGTAAAATTGCATTTTGAGTTACGTTTGCGTGGTAAACCCGTGGATCCGCAAAAGTATTTACCACGCAGGTAGATATTAGGTATCATGTCCATATGAACAGTAACATTAAAAAGTTTGAAAGCTTCCAAAAGGATTATTATTATGGTACGCGAAAAAGTGGAAACACAGGAACCTATTTTAGAAGAATTGGGTGAAGAATTTGAAGAATACATTGCGGAATTAGAAGAAGAGGAAGTAGAAGCCGCTGAAGAAGAAGTCGATGAATTTGATGAAGCCTTGCGCAATGGTCAGCAATGGAAAGGTAATATACGCAGCAAAACTTATGATGCTACACAAATGTATTTGGGTGAAATCGGTTTTTCTCCACTACTCACTGCAGAAGAAGAAGTGTATTTTGCGCGTTTAGCTTTAAAAGGCGATATTCCCTCACGCAAACGCATGATCGAAAGTAATTTACGTTTAGTCGTAAAAATTGCACGGCGTTATATTAATCGTGGTTTACCTTTATTAGATTTAATTGAAGAAGGTAATTTAGGTTTAATTCGCGCTGTAGAAAAATTTGATCCTGAGCGCGGTTTTCGTTTTTCAACTTATGCCACTTGGTGGATTCGCCAAACCATTGAACGGGCGATCATGAATCAAACACGCACGATTCGTTTACCTATTCATGTGGTAAAAGAATTAAATATTTATTTAAAAGCCGCACGTGAACTCACTCAAAGTTTAGATCACGAACCTACTGCGGAAGAAATTGCTGATTTATTAGATCGTCCCATTGAAGATGTGAAAAAAATGTTGGGCCTTAATGAATGCATTGTGACTTCAGTGGAAGATCCATTAGGCACAGATTCCGATAAAACTTTATTTGATACATTAGCTGATGATCCTAGCCGCGATCCCGCTAATTTATTGCAAGATGAAAATTTACGCGAATCCATTGATTTATGGTTAACCAAGTTAACGGAAAAACAACGCGATGTAGTAGTGCGGCGTTTTGGTTTATATGGTCATGAAACTTCAACCTTAGAAGAAGTGGGCAAACAAATTGGTTTAACCCGTGAACGCGTGCGGCAAATTCAAGTGGAAGCATTACAACATTTGCGTGAAATTTTAGAACAGCAAGGGTTGTCTGAAGAAATGTTGTTTGAGCAATAAGCTTATGGATGCTTGGTTTAAATGGATCACCACTTTACAAGCCATTGCGCAAAATGGTTTGGCTTACACCAAAAATCCCTATGACGTAGAACGTTTTCAGCAAATCGAAGCGATTACGGCGGAAATGTTGGAACATCTTACTCATACGCCCGCAAGAGAAATTTTAGATTATTTCGCCAAAGAAAGCGGATATGCCACACCGAAATTAGATGTGCGCGGTGCGGTCATTCAAAATAATAAAATTTTATTAGTGCGTGAACGTGCAGACAATGGGTGGACTTTGCCGGGTGGTTGGGCGGATGTGAATGCAACGCCTGGGGAAAATGTTATTAAAGAAATTCGCGAAGAAAGTGGCTATCATGCAAAAGTCATTAAATTAGCCGCTCTTTACGATCGGCAAAAACATACGCACTCTGAACAATGGCCGCATATCTATAAAGCCTTTTTTTTGTGTGAAATTACTGGCGGCGAGCCGCAAGAGAATTTAGAAATTTCTGCGATTGATTTCTTTCCATTGGATGCATTACCTGAACTTTCCTTACCTCGTGTAACACCCGATCAAATTGCTCGCATGTTTGTGCATGCCAAAAATTTATCTTTACCTACGGATTATGATTAAAAAAGGTCGCTTCCCTCAAAACGTGTCATTCCCGATGGTTTGTACTATCTACGAAGCAAGATCTAACTGAGGCGTTTTGAGGGAGGTGACCTTTTTGTAATCCATTGCCAATTAGCTATATAACCAACAAATTAAAGGCGTCCTCCAAAGTTTGACAAACTAAGAAATTTAGACTTAAAAGCGAAAAAACGCTGGATTTTGTTTTTTAACTTCTGATAGAATCCACCACTCAAGTGAGTTAAAACAATGAAGTCTATAAACCATCCGTTCGGGAGAATTGTATGAAAAGTAAAATCCTTTTAAGCACGCTAGCCACAGCATTCACGGTTTCGGTTGCTGAAGCTGCAGTAGATCCTTCAGTTCAATCACAAATTGATCAAATGAAAGAACAAATTTCTAAATTGGAAACGCAAGTTAAAACACAAGACACAAAAACCAAAGAAAATACTGCAGCAATTGCAGAAGACGATAAAGAATTTGATGACTTAGATGATCGTATCATGGGCGTTCGTCAAGAAGCCGGTTATTCTATCCCAGGTTTTGGTACCGGTAAGAATTTTGGTTTAGACATGGCGGAAGATGGTTCTGAAACATTAATTACCGCACCTCAACTTAACAAAGATTACAGCTTGTTATTACAAAATCAATTTGTTAACAAAGAAGTGGGAAACGTTAGTGATACCGGCGCCCGCGTACAGTTCAGTGGTACCGTAGAAGCTTATGCAATATGGGATAGCAGCCCATTCGGCCAATATGTAGATGATGTGGATCAAGTGCAAAAAGTAGAAAAAAGCAATTTAGCCGGCCAAGCTGAATTCGATTTATCCGCGCAAGTTAACGATTGGGTAACCGGCTATATCCATTATTTCTCTGGCACCGAGCCTGGCGAAAACGTTGAAATGGAACAAGCCTTTATCGTTGTCGGTAATTTAGATAAATCGCCTACCTACGCTTCTGTGGGTAAAGAGTTCGTATCTTCAGGTGGTTACAACACGAACATGGTATCTCGTCCGTTAACTCGTGAAGTGGGCCGTTTCCGTGCTAATGAGGCGACCATCGGAACTTTCTGGGAAGGTTTCCGCGGTAATCTTTTTGGTTATGATAATGAACGTAAACTTACTAACGGTAGCACCAAATCTTTGGATCAATGGGGTGCACAAATTGAGTTTTTCAGCGAAATGTCTGAATTCTTTGAAGAAGCTGTTGATAATGATGACGTATCATTTAAAGCAGGTGTAGCTTACGTTAATGATATTTCGGGTGCTGAAAGTTATACGGCAGGAGATGTATTACCTCTTGATGCTGCTATTAACACCTATATTCCCTCAGGTAACGTTTATGCGCGTTTAGGTTATGGCGAGTGGTCATTGTGGGGAGAATATCAACACAACTTTGATGCGTTTGAAGCGGATCAACTATCTTTTAACTCAGATGGCGCTAAGATTGCTGCGACTAACGTGGAATTAACTTACCGCTTTGATTTAGGACGTCCTAGCTGGTTAACCGCTAACTACGGCCAAACTAGCCAAGCATTGGCGTTACAAATCCCGCAACGTGTATACGGTGTTACGTATGGTGTTAACATCTTGAAAAATACCGTGTTGAGCTTTGAGTACTTGTTACAACAAGACTATAGCGATAATGATGTTGCATTTGCACCAGGTAATCCAAATGTAGGTCACCTACAATCTGGTACTGGCGACAAAAATAGCCAATTCACTGCTCAAATCGATATATTCTTTTAAAATATATCAAACCTATTTCGGAACGGGCGGCCATCGGTCGCCCTTACGAATTTATTTTCCCCCAGCGATTCACAATCAAACAAAACAATTTAGCGGTTTGCTCGGCATCGTAAATTGCGGTGTGCGCCAATTCCGCATCATAGCCAACCCCAGACTCTACCAGCGCTTTAGCTAACACCGTTTGCCCGAATGCCAATGCGCTTAAAGTTGCGGTATCGAACGTAGTAAAGCGATGGAAGGGGTTTTTTTTCAGATTAGAGCGTTCACTGGCGGCTTGAATAAATTCCAAGTCAAAGGTAGGATTATGGCCTACCAGCACGGCGCGCTCGCATCCTTGATGTTTGCATAAGCTCTGTAACTGACGAAATAAGTCATCTAAGGCTTCAAGTTCAGAGATGGCCATGCGAAAAGGATGGTAAGGATCAGTAATTCCGGTAAATTTAAGTGAAGAAGCATCCAAATTTGCTCCATTAAAGGGTAGAATATGGTAATGGAAAGTGCGGCTAGGAACTAAATGACCCACGTCGTTGAATTCTAAGGTCACCGCCGCCAGTTCTAATAACGCATCGGTAGTGGGGTTTAGGCCGCCAGTTTCCACATCCACTACAACGGGTAGGAAACCGCGGAAACGTTTAGCTAATGCAGTAGATGTCATGGAATACCTTCTAGGATGAATATTATTTTATGAATTATCGCTTAATTTTTTGTTTCCTGCTCTTCAGTATAGGGTTTTTTAGCAGCACGGTAAACATGGCAGCACAAACGGATGCGGCCCGAGCCACACCGTTACGCTATGAATTACTGCTCGATGAGGAAGTGCGCTATTACCATGATTTGCCGAATAGCGTTGAACAATGGAAACTGATTGGCGCAGAATTAATTCATTTATTTAATCTTACCAATGATTATTTCGCTAATATAATCGATGAAGTTGTACAAACCGTGCAACAAAGCAATGTTTGGCAATTATTATTAAGCGTCATTTTATTAGTTTTATGGTGGGCTATTAGCTATGGCATCACTTGGTTAGCCCAACAAGCACGCGAGCATTTATTATTTTCGCCGGAAAAGCAGGCGAGCTTTATTGGCAGATTAGTAGAATATATTGCACAAATATGGTTACGCAATGTGTGGCTATTAGTGCTAATGGGTTCCATTGTCTGGTATCTATTATATTTAAATATTCCGGATCTGACTTTATTATTCTCATTATTTGCCGTGTTGTTGGTGGTTAAATTTACCATCGATATTTCTCGCATCATCTTGTTTGAGAATCTTGCAGATAATGCCGGCCAAGATGTCAAACTTTATCAAGTTTTAAAGTGGGGTTTAATTTTAGGTGGGCTATTAACTGGATTAACCGTATTAGCGCATCAAATGCCAATTTCTGTTTACATGGTTGGATTTATTGACCGTTTATTCTTGCTAGTGTTGTTGGGCGTATCATTGGCTTTGTTGAAAAATTGGCGCGCGGTTCCATTATTATTACAACCTTACGTAGAACGTCGTTATTTGCAACGCGCCGTCAGCGTGTTAAGCGCTTTAATTCCTTTGGTGTTGTTATCAACAGCTATTATTGGATTAGTAGGTTACGTGGTTTTAGCCTGGCGCATTGGTATTGTTGAAGCCAAGTTACTATTAGTGGTTATTGGTTGGATTGTTGTGCGTGGTGTGGTCAATGACATCATGGGCTGGTTATCCCGTTTATTTATTCGTAAAATTCCTAATGGTTGGTTATGGTCTGAAGCGATCTTAAAACCTATCTGGCGTATTTTGAATATTATCGTATTCTTGTTAGTGATTGCCGCCTTGTTGTGGATATATGATTTCCACAGCGGTTCGGTGCTGATTGCCCAAATTCGCGAGTGGTTAAAATATACATTGTTTAGTTTTAGCGGCACGGATATCACTATAAAAAAATTATTGGTGTTCGCTGTAATTTTATCCGTAGTGATTTGGATGGCGAAGTGGAGCCGTGAATTTACCTATCGTTGGTTATTTTCCGGTACTAAAGATTATGGTTTGCGTAATTCTTTTGCGGTGTTCTCGCAATATATTACCGTATTCATCGGCGCCGTTATTATTCTGCGTGTGTTAGGGATTGATTTAACCACATTAACAGTCGTATTAGGCGCACTCAGCTTAGGTATTGGTATTGGTTTGCAAAATCTTGCTAATAGTTTAGTGAGCGGAATCATTTTATTAATTGAACGTCCACTGCAAGTAGGCGATTTAGTTAAAATAGCCACCTACGAAGGTGAAGTAATGCGTGTGGGTATGCGCTCGGTGACAGTGAACACTTGGGATCACAAAGAAGTGATCATTCCTAATGCGGATTTGATCAGCCAAGCAATGATTAATTGGACGCATCGCGATAATATTATTCGTGTAGAAACCCCGATTCGGGTAGGTTTTGATCAAGATCCACATCAAGTCAAGAAAATTATTGAAACCGTTTTAACAGAATACATCGGCGTGCTAAGCGATCCTAAACCCGAAGTATTGCTAATGGCTTTCGCAGAATCATATATGTTGTTTGAGGCACGTTTCTATATCGATTTACGTGCCAGCAATACTACCTCTTTTGTAGAAGTACGCTCCGAAATCTTATTCCGTATTTGGGATGAACTGAAACGGCATAATATTCCATTGCCGTATCCGCAGCATGCCATCACGGTTGTACGGGACGTCTTACAGCAATAGGTTGGCGAATAAGTCTGTGTGCGGCTTGTATGTAAGTATATTGTTTATTTAGATCGTTTTCTATATCTTTAAGAACCTGTTCTGCCATATCTCCTGTTGCTCTTAAATATTTAACATATACCGGTAAAGAAATTAAACGACTTATTTCTGTAACTCCGGTGTTTAGGGCAATACGCATAGTACTTCGGCCAAATACTGAAAATGTAGCAGGCATTGATACTCCTATACTACAAAAAAATAATAGAACAGCAGGCAAATATTCTTTTACCAATCTGCCTCTATCTGTACTTTTAAGGCAGGCATTTTCAGTTTTTAAACGATTATGAATGATTTGAAGTTTTTCCAGAGGTGTCTTGATTTGCTGCAAAATCTGTTCAATAGGTACTTGAGTGACAATATCTAATAAGGGTTTTTCACCCGGATGGCCGGATATTATATACGTCATAGCCAAAAGAGCGCTAATGGCTAATGTTTGCAATAAAAATATAAGGCTTAATTTACTGATAGGATTTTGTATTTGATTTTGCGCGTCAAACACAAGCTCTAATGCTACGCTGGTAGCTAGTATGGCAAGTAATTGAATAACCCTATTGGTAGAATAAGGATTAATCAGTGCAGCATATAGAGTTGCATTTTGTCCTAATAAAGTTTTTATATCAGCAATTATGTTAACATGTTGGAAGTCTGGCGCAGGTGCGGCCGGTTTTTTTTACGGCGGGAAATATTTTCGTTAATTACACGCACTAATCTATCAATTTCTGTTTTGGAAACTACCATACTGCCTACTTCTACTACTTGAGTTTACTTTATAATATTTAAAATAAACACTTATTCTTTAATCCCGCCTTTAGTCAATTCAGCGGGGTCCAACAAACGATCCAATTCTTCTGCAGATAATTCAGTATATTGTAACGCCACATCTTTTACGGGACGGTTTTCCTGATAAGCGATTTTGGCAATTTTTGCGCCTAATTCATAACCAATCACACGATTAAGGGCAGTGACTAGAATAGGGTTGCGAGAGAGTTGTTCATTAATACGATCTTTATTAACCGTAAACCCGGCAATGGCTTTATCGGCTAATGCCTGTGAAGCGTTGGCTAATAAATCAATGCTATGCAATAAATTATAAGCAATGACGGGTAACATCACTAACAATTGGAAATTACCGGATTGTCCTGCAACCGTGACGGTGGCATCATTGCCCATTACTTGTGCGGCCACCATACAAACCGCTTCAGGAATCACGGGATTCACTTTGCCCGGCATAATGCTGCTGCCAGGTTGTAATGCCGGTAAAGAAATTTCGCCTAATCCTGCGAGCGGGCCGCTGTTCATCCAGCGTAAATCGTTGGCGATTTTCATTAAACTGCAAGCGATCACTTTTAACTGACCAGATAATTCTACGGCAGTATCTTGGCTGCTTAAACTTTCAAAAAAGTTTGGGCTTACAGTAAAAGGAATATGAGTTTTATTGGCTAAGGCTTTTACAAATAATTTAGCAAAGTCGGAGTGCGCATTAATACCGGTGCCCACTGCAGTGCCGCCCTGGGCTAATGCGTATAAGCGCGGAAAAGTAGATTTGATGCGATCAATACCCAAACGTATTTGCATCGCCCATGCACCTAATTCTTGATCCATACGTACAGGCATGGCATCCATTAAATGCGTGCGGCCAGTTTTGGTAATATCTTTTAAGCTGGCGGCTTTTTTCTCAATAGTTTCTGCTAAGTGGGTGAGGGCGGGTAATAATTGTTCATGTAACGCAATGGCAGCACTGACATTAATTGCCGTTGGAATCACATCGTTACTGCTTTGGCCCATGTTCACATGATCGTTCGGATGAATTTTCATGTCAGTATGATTGGCTGCCAATGTAGCAATCACTTCGTTAGCATTCATATTACTGCTGGTGCCTGACCCCGTTTGGAATACATCCAGTGGGAAATGTTCAGTGACTTTATCTTTGGCTACTTCTTCAGCGGCAGCGCGAATGGCATTAGCTATATCTTTATCTAGCAAACCTAGCTCTTGGTTGGCCGTTGCAGCGGCGTGCTTGATTAAACCCATTGCTTGAATAAAGCGCGGCGGCAGGGTTAAACCGCTGATAGGGAAGTTATTAAGGGCCCGTTGGGTTTGTGCACCATACAGGGCATTGGCCGGTACTTGTAATTCGCCCATGCTATCATGCACAGTTTTATATTCGGTCATATTATTGTATCCTTAAAATGTGATCTTTCACCTCTCCCCTTGAGGGAGAGGTCGGCCAAGCGTAGCTTGGACGGGTGAGGGGTGATCAATAAAGATCTTTATTGATCACCCCTCACCCGCCTGGCTACGCCAGTCGACCTCTCCCTCAAGGGGAGAGGTGAATTATATTTTTATTATTTTAACATATATTAATTATGCCTATCACCTTTGATGGAAAACCCTTTGAGGGAAAATTAGTCGTAGCCATTGCTTCTCGCGCCTTATTTGATTTGGATGGTAGTCACCATATTTACGAAACCGAGGGTATTGCAGCTTATCAAGCCCATCAAATTGCGCGCGAGGAAGAAATATTGCCGCCAGGGGCAGCGTTTATTTTAGTAAAAAAATTGTTGGCGTTGAATCAAATACCTGCAGAACCAGTAGTGGAAGTAGTGTTATTATCCCGCAATAGTGCAGATACGGGATTACGAGTATTCAACTCTATTCAACATTATGGCTTAGCCATCACTCGCGCCGTGTTTACAGGCGGGACAACGCCTTATTCTTATGCATCTGCATTAGGCGCGCATTTATTTTTATCTTCAAATCCGGAAGATGTGGTGAATGCATTAGCGGCAGGGATTGCGGCGGCAACCATTGTGCCCGTGCAAAAACAACAATCATTCACAGAGCAATTGCGCATTGCGTTTGATGGTGATGCGGTTTTATTTTCTGATGAAGCAGAGCGTGTGTATCAGCAGCAAGATCTTCCTGCGTTTTTAGCTAGCGAAACCTTAGCGGCTAAACAACCTTTAGAAGGTGGGCCGTTCAAACCCTTTTTAGCCGCATTGCATAAATTGCAGCAAGCTTATCCGGCAAATGATTCACCTATCCGTACCGCATTAGTCACCGCGCGTGCCGCACCGGCACATGAGCGAGTGATTCGCACATTACGTGCCTGGAATATCCGGATTGATGAAGCCTTATTTTTAGGTGGATTATCGAAAGGGGAATTTTTACGGGCTTTTGGCGCGGATATCTTTTTTGATGACCATCCCGTACATTGTGAATCCGCTCGCCAGCATGTAGCAACGGGCCATGTACCGCATGGTATCGTGAATGAGCCTTAAGCCAGAGTGGTCAGCCAGAACACAATCCCAGCCACAATCACACCCATTACCACGGTAAAAGTAATACCGTTGATAGCATCGTTAGAAAGCGGTTTACGTTGGTGCTTTGACATAGGGAAACTCCTGATGATGTGTATTGGGGTATTTTAACATAATAGATAGTCCAGTTTGAACTTTTTCAGTGTCATTCCCGATGGATAGGGCTTTCCTCGAAGATATATCTTAGCCGAGGGAATCTATAAGGGAGCTTTATTCAAGGCTATCTTATAGATTCCCTCGGCTAGGAACATCTTTATAAAGAAATCTTCCCATCGGGAATGACACTGAAAAAATTCAAACTGAGGCGCTACATTAAATCTGTTTACGTTTTTTAACCGTCACCCAAATCAATCCAATAATCACTAAATAAGCGGCAAATCCTAGCCAAATCAATATATTTTGCGGAATCGGTAAATTCAGCGATAAGGCGTTTTCCCCTTGTGTGGACATCGAGAAGGGGATTGCTAATACAATCCCAGTTAATGCCTCACCTGCGATTAAACCCGCCGCAACTAAGATACCACGGCGCTCTGCAGCAGGGCGCTCGCTCTTAGATAAATTTCTTTGTAGAATATAAGCCAATAAACCGCCCAAAAATAATGGCATCACCATGATCATCGGCAAATACATACCTAAACCAAACGCTAATACAGGTAACCTAAAATTGCTGCCTGCTTTCTCTAAACGGTAATCAATAAAACAAACGACCGCGGCAATAGCCGCGCCAATTGCAAACATCATGCCATTTAATTTACCTAAAAATACACCTTCGGCAACAGCTGCCATAATAGTCGCTTGCGGAGCCACTAGGGCTTTATCCGGATTCATTCCTTCCCGCGGTAAAACATCACCAATCCCATAGGCATTCAATAATAAATTTAATACAGGAGCTATAATAATGGCGCCGGCTAATACGCCTAAAAATAAAATAAACTGCTGTTTCCACGGTGTGGCGCCTAAAGCAAAACCCGCACGCAGATCTTGCATGTTATCACCGCCTAATGAAGCACATAGACAAATAATGGCGGCAAAAACAATTGCAATACCCGCCGCATGTGCCGCATACTCTGGATTACTAAAGGTGACTTCAGTGCCTAATATCCCCATCAATAACACAGCAATAAAACTAATGGCCGCAATTGCAATGCCTGAAATAGGTAAAGAAGTGGTTCCTACTAGCCCTACTAAATAAGAAGCAACCGAGCTTGCAATAAATCCTAAAATAATCGCTAATACGGTACAAACGCCAACGGTGATTAACATCAACTCTGGTGTTACCGGTAATCCAGAATCATTAAAGTTTTGCATAAACACCATAAATAATGGCGCCATCATGAATACTATAATGCCTAAAACGATGGGCATTGGAATATCATATTCCGTGCGAATAATTTCTGCATCACTCTTCTGCCGTAAGGAACGGAAAGAAGTTTTTACGGCTTGGATCATAGGCTTGTATAAAGTAATCAAGCTCCATAAACCACCAAAGGTAATAGCACCAATACTAATGTAACGTAATTGTTCACGATAAAGATCGGTGGCTTCTACTGCAGGATCGTTTAATAAAGCATCTGGGGTTAACCAGCTTAATAGTGGCACGCCGATTTGCCAGGTTAAAACGTTACCCAATGCAATCGTAGAGACTACGCCAATACCCACGATATAACCGGCCGCTAATAAAACAGGTGAGAAGCCAAAACCAAAACCGGTAATAACGCCTAGTTTATTAGTCCATAAAGTAAAACCATCACCGATCACTTTAAGTCCCGTTTGGAATAAAGTGAAAACTGCAGCAAAAATTCCGCCGCGCACCAAATAGATGGCGCCTTTCTCTTTATGTGCTTCCTGCTCTGAAGCTTTTAAAATTTCCGCAACAGCTAAGCCTTCGGGGTAGGGAAGTTTTTGATCAATTAACATCGCGCGGCGTAAGGGCACGGAAAATAATACGCCAAGACCACCGCCCACCAAACCGATTAATAAAGTATCTAGGTAAGAGAATTCAGACCATAAACCTAGCATTAATAATGCAGGCACCGTGAATATTATACCGGCGGCTAGACATTCACCGGCAGAAGCAGCGGTTTGCACAATGTTATGTTCTAAAATATTGCGTTTTCTAAACCAGTGCAGCACAGCAATAGAGATAACAGCCGCAGGAATAGAACCAGAGACGGTTCGCCCCATTTTAAGGCCCAAGTACGCATTGGATGCGGCCATTAAAGCCGCAAGCAATAATCCTAGGACGATAACTTTAAGGGTAAGTTCTGGGAGATTTTTATTGGCCGGCACGAAAGGGTTGGGATCAATAATTTGCATAAAACATCTTCCTTTCAGTTAATATTTGATTTTGCTTAACTTTCTAAAACTAGCATGATTACCTTATGTTGTAAACATTTACACTTCACAGTGATCGCGGCCTTGTTTTTTTAAGTATTGCTGATGATACTCTTCCGCACGGTAAAAGACGGGGGCAGGAACAAGCTCGGTGACAATGGGCTGTGGCCATTTTTTTGAAGCGGCTAAATTTTTTATGGCTGTTTCTGCCTCTTGTTTTTGCCCTTCGTCATAATAAAAAATGACAGAACGATATTGGGTGCCCACATCGAGGCCCTGGCGATTCAGCGTGGTGGGATTGTGGTTGTTAAAAAACACTTGTAATAATTCCGCATAGCTGACTTTTGTCGGGTCAAACTGCAGCCATACTACTTCGGCATGGCCGGTAGTATTGGAACACACATCTTTGTAGCTGGGATTTTCGGTATGACCGCCTGCATAGCCTACAGCTGCATCGGCCACGCCAAAGATTTTTCTGAAAGTGGCTTCAACACCCCAAAAACATCCAGCCCCAAACATCGCTTGTTGTAACATAAAGATTCTCGCCTCCGTATTGTCTTTAATCAGTATAAGGCAAAAAAACTATATATCCAGGTGATGATTTGTGGTAAATTAAAAGGGTTAATGACAAGCAAAAGGAGGAGTTATGCAAAGGATTATTAACTTATTAGCAGGCTTAAGTTTAAGCCTAATCAGCTTCGGTAGTTATGCAGCTTATAATGCGATTGATTTAAGCATAGGTGATAGCGTAGGGTTTGCCTACAATCGCGATATGGATCAACGCCGCATTGGCTTAAGCGCATTTGGACTTTGGAATTTCACCAACGACAACCGATTTGCCGCACCAGCCATCCGTTATAACCTTATTCCCATTAATGACAAAGCCTTTTTAGACAATGTCTTTGTGAGTTTGGCTGGATATTATGTGCGCATGAGTGACGAAAAATTTGATAATTCCACTGTAACGGCTATTGGTTTTGGTGGTGGCGGCCGGATTAAAATTTTAGATGAGTATTCTTTTTTGAAAAAGCCATTATTTTTAAACGCCGCTTTTAATTATGCACCGCCTGGCACTACCTATCGTGATGGTACGGATCTGATTGGGTGGTTTGCCCGTCTTGAATATCCTATTTTTGATCGTTCTTTAGTGTTTCTAGGCTTCCGTCAATTTCTTACGGATTTACAACACGATGACGGATATAAAAAAGAGAATGCGAAAATCGATCAGACTCCGTTTATAGGAATACATTTTGTGTTTTAAAACTTTTTAAAGCCATTTTATAAATCAAGGAGCGATGATAAATGAAAACCACATTAATCAAAACTTTAACCGCTCTCGCTGGGTTTTCTGCTATATCTAGTGCTCAAGCTTTTGAACCTTATAATGGTCCTTATGTGGGTATTGGCGGCGGGTATAGCCATTTACATCGAGAAGTAGATACAACTTTCACAATTGTAGAACCTGGTGTGCCGACGCTCCCAGTTCCACTAGCTCCCAATAAAAAAGATAGTATAAAGGGCACATTATTTGCGGGCTATGGCTTGGTATTCGCTGAAAATTGGTATTTAGGCATAGAAGCTAATTTTGATACCGGTTCCACTTCTGCTGCAGAGTCAACGGTAATTTTTACTGATGAGATAAGTGGTACGCCTGTTGGTACTAGTCCCTTTTCTAGTGAAACTAAACTTAAATACAGCTATGGGTTCAGTTTGTTGCCGGGTTTCCTCATTGATGAAAACTTTTTAGTATTTGTCAGAGGGGGGTACATCAATGGCCGCTTTGAAACAGCGGACTCTTTTTCCCTTTTATTCCAACCCGATGACCTTTTGGGTGTTAATTATCCAAGCCAGGAAAAGAACGTCAGTGGATATCGTTTAGGTTTTGGTGGGGAATATCGCCCAGAGTATCTAAATTTACGTTTGCGTTTAGAGTATTACTACGATCGTTATGATAGCTTCAGCTCAACTTATGATACAAATTTTCTTTCACCGAATGAGTTTGATGCGATTTCAATGCATACCTCTGGGGACGCACAAACAAATAATGTGATGTTAAGTCTTATTTACCAGTTCCGCTCAATTTTTGTTAAGGAATAATTTGTTGAGAGGCGAGCATTTCTGTGTATAGCTGATTTGTTGCTGTATACAGCGTTTTATCGATCAGGGTAAATAACTCACGCAAAGAACATGCTACATATTCTGGTTTGATCATAATTCCATAATGTTTTAAATTTTGCGGCTTATCTTGCAGTGCACGCAATAAATGATGTGCCCAGCAGAAAGCATCATCCGTAGCGTGATAACGAATTTGTAATTTATCTAATTGTTCTTGTAATAAAGCCGCATTGGTGATCTGCAAAAATTGGCGAACAGTAATGCTCATCAATTGACTTAAGCGCTGAAAAATTATTTGTTTGGTATTAGTAGTAAGCCCATTCCACTCAATAATTTCTTTATAGAATCTTTTGCAGCCGCGGCATATTTCATCACCGTAAACGGTTGAGCAAATACCTACACAAGGGGTATTGATGGAAGCATTAAGCTTAGTTGCGGGTTTGTCCATGACCTAATATTCGATATTGATATGTGGTTAATTCGATAAGACCTACAGGGCCGCGTGCATGCAGTTTCCCAGTGCTAATCCCCATTTCTGCACCCATGCCAAATACGCTGCCATCAGTGAATCGAGTAGAGGCATTATGATACACCACTGCAGAGTCTACATAATTTAGAAAATGTTCCGCCGATTTTCCAGTTTCAGTGATGATGCTGTCTGAATGATGTGAACCATGGGTATTAATATGGTCGATCGCTTCTTGTAAAGTATCAACAATTTTAATTGATAGAATCAAATCTAAATATTCCGTGCGCCAATCTTCTTCTGTAGCGGGGATGATGGAGGTATCTTTTATTAATGCTAGCGCACGTTTGCAGCCGCGTACTTCTACGCCTTGTTGATGTAAGGCTTCAACGACTAATGGCAGAACCTTGGGTGCAATATGTGCATGCACCAGTAATGTTTCCAGCGCATTACAAACGCCGGGGCGTTGGCATTTTGCATTCACCACAATATTTTTGGCCATTTCTAAATTAGCCGTGTCATCAATGTAAACATGGCAAATGCCATCTAGATGTTGCAACACAGGAATGTGCGTATGATCTTTTACCGCTTGAATTAAACTTTTCCCGCCGCGTGGAATGATTAAATCTATATGATCTTTTTGTGCCAGCAATGTATAAGTGGCTTCTCGATCCGTCGCATCAATAAATTGTACGGCATCCACTAATGCAGCATCTTCAACCGCTTGTTTGAATGCTTGCAGAACACCAGCGATAATAGCGCGATTACTTTCAATCGCCTCTTTTCCACCTTTTAAAATAATGCCGTTGCCAGATTTAATGGCTAAACCAATAGCATCGATAGTTACATTCGGGCGTGCTTCATAAATAAATCCTAACACACCTAAGGGCACAGAGATTTTGAGGATCATTAAACCATTGTTTAATTCATTGCAACCCAGTTCTAACCCCACTGGATCGGGCAAATGCGCAATTTCATTTAATCCGGCCGCCATACTTTCTATGCGTGCAGGCGTGAGTTTTAATCTATCGCATAATGCATCTGATAATCCAGCTTGTTTGGCCTGCTGAAGATCTTTTTCATTAGCCGCTAAAATACTAGATTGTTGTTCCAGCAATATTTTAGCCATTGCGTGCAAAATTTTATCTTTACTAGCCGTAGGTAAATGCGCCAATTTCTGTGCCGCTTGTTTAGCTTTTTGCGCTTGTTGTACGATAGTAGCAGTTAGGGCGTTCATAGGGTTCATGCTAAACTATGAGCATAAGAAAGACAAGGGATGGGATAAGCCTATCGTGGTTTGCATTCTTTACGTGTCATTCCCGATGGTAAGATCTTTTTACGAAGATGTTCCTAGCCGAGGGAATCTATAAGGGAGTGTTGAATAAAGCTCCCTTATAGATTCCCTCGGCTAGATTGCACTTTGTAGACGAAACAAACCATCGGGAATGACACGTAAAGAATGCAAATGGAGATTCACTAAACAGGTACTTTTATGATCGGACGTTTATCAGGCACTTTATTAAGCAAACAACCACCTTGGTTATTAGTGGATATAGGCGGAATCGGTTATGAAGTGCAAGCGCCCATGACGACTTGTTATCGGTTGCCGGAAATAGGGCAGGCGGTAGTATTATTTACCCATTTGGTAGTGCGCGAAGATGCACATTTATTATTTGGCTTTAGTGATCTACATGAACGTGAATTATTTCGTGAGCTGATTAAAATAAATGGCATAGGCCCTAAAGTAGCCTTAGCCATTTTATCCGGTATGGATGGCCATACCTTATTGAGCTGTGTGATGGAAAACAATGCCACTGCACTTGTCCGCATCCCCGGCATTGGTAAAAAAACTGCCGAACGTTTATTAATGGAGCTGCGCGATAAAATGCCGGCCTACGAGGCCGTATTACCCGGCAACAAAATGCCCGCCGCGGAACCTTCGGCTTATCATGATGCGGTGAATGCTTTAATGGCCTTAGGATATAAACTAATCGAAGCCAAACAATTAGTGCAGGCCGTCGCCCAGCCACAAGCCAGCTGCGAGGAATTGATTAAGCTGGCATTGCAAGCGGCCCGCTAGGCGTTCTATGATAGAATGCTGTAAAACCCTGAATCTACGGAATAGCACATGGAACCACGCTTAATCAGTGCCGATACTCAAACCGAAGACAATACCTTGGATCGTGCCATTCGGCCTAAACGCTTAGTAGATTACATCGGCCAGAAAAAAGTTAAAGAGCAAATGGCAGTGTTTATTCAGGCCGCAAAAGCCCGTCAAGAAGCGCTAGACCATGTATTAATTTTTGGGCCGCCAGGTTTGGGGAAAACCACCCTGGCCAATATTGTCGCGCAGGAAATGAGCGTTAATCTAACCACCACTTCCGGACCCATCCTAGAAAAAGCGGGGGATCTAGCCGCATTATTAACCAACCTTGCGCCACACGATATTTTATTTATCGATGAAATCCACCGCTTAAGCCCCGTGGTGGAAGAAATTTTATATCCTGCATTAGAAGATTATCAATTAGATATTATGATAGGCGAAGGCCCAGGCGCACGTTCTATTAAATTGTCGTTACCCCCATTCACCTTAATCGGTGCCACTACGCGTGCTGGGGCGCTGACTTCTCCCTTGCGTGATCGTTTTGGCATTGTGCAACATTTAGAATTTTACAGCGTAACAGAATTAACCCATATTGTGCAGCGCTCAGCCAGTTTATTAAACGTGCCAATCACTTTAGAGGGCGCACAAGCTATCGCCGCACGTGCACGTGGCACACCGCGCATTGCCAATCGTTTATTGCGGCGGGTGCGTGATTATGCAGAAGTCAAAGGGCAGGGCGATATCGTCCCAGCGCTTGCAGAACTTGCTCTCAACCTGTTAGATATCGATAATCAAGGCTTTGATATTTTGGATAGGCGTTTACTACAAACGTTAATCAATCAGTTCAACGGTGGCCCAGTG